>Ga0209079_10000556_pt1 | contig 14857 bp, 20 predicted proteins | sample PPLLaktember2015_2_FD_187259 | JGI IMG/M metagenome (GOLD analysis project Ga0209079, IMG submission 187259) | Freshwater sediment microbial communities from Prairie Pothole Lake near Jamestown, North Dakota, USA - PPLs Lake P7 Core (6) Depth... | ecosystem: Environmental > Aquatic > Freshwater... | reverse complement strand
GACATGGGCTACGGCGACCCAAGCGAGCGCGAGGTATCCGGCAGCCTGCGCTTGCTGTGCAACGGCGCGGGGGTATCCGCACCTATGGGTGGATCGCTGGATTATTTCCAACAGGAGTTCCAGGCGCTCCAGATGCTGCTGCAGCAGGGCATCGATTACTGGCGCTACGACCAGGGCGCGGAGATCGTGGACAGCGGCGGCGAGATCGTCTACCTGGAATGCCAACTGACGGCGGGCGACGATTACTACCGCACACCCATCACCAAGGCGCGCTACAGCCTACCGAACGAGACTACCTGGGGCATCAGCGTCGGCGTGAACGAAGTCGAATACATAATTGACTTCATGCGCAAGAACTGGTGGGAAGGGGCTGAGGCACAACTGTCGCTGAAGACCACCATCGCGACCACCAAGACGACCGCCGCGGTGGATGTCTACAACCCGAAGCCGTATATTTACGACTGGGCAGACGGATCAGGCGGCCCGTCGGTGTCCTTCGATGAGACCGGCGGCAGCTTCTTCATCAACGACGCGCAGTCCCGTCTCGGGCGCTTCACGGATAAAGACCTATTCATCCGCAATACGGCATCCAACGATGGCGATTACACGATTGACACGGTTGGCACCGCACAGTTGAAGATTGTGCAGGCGCTTGTGGACGAGGCCGCATCCGCAGACACCTACATCATGGGCGATAACATTTGCAGCTTTATCGAGATTACCAAGGGCGATGTGGCGGGCGACCTGCCCGCATCCGTGCGGCTGCTGTGGACGGATGGCGGTGCAAAATACGGCACTGCCGCAGACGATGATTTATTTGAGCTGTGGGTTGGCCATTGGTTCGACAAGCCATCCACCGACGCAGGCATCATCCTGGAAGCTGAAGACGGCAATTACGATTACATTGACGACCTGCTTACCGCAGACAATCCACCCGCATCGGCGGGCTACTATATCCAGTTTACCGAGCCATTCCCGGCTGGCGTGGTGGCCTTCGGCACCTGCCAAGCCGGTAGCACGGTTGGAACGCTTATCCTGTCGGCGGCGCACACGCAGGCGGATAACTATTTCAACGGGATGAGCATCTATTTCACGGACGGCCCCAATGCCGGGCTGTGGCGCACCATCGGCGTGTGGAACAAGGGCCCGCAGACTGCCACGGTGACAGTCAATACCCCGGTGGCCTGCACGACCGCCACGAAATACCAGATTTACCCGATAGGCACCACCACGCTGGCCACGCAGGAATTATCGCCAATCTCCTGGACGCTGACCAGCAGCACGTATAACGCCCGCTACTTCAAGGCTATCCTGAAGCTGTACGACAACAGCGGCAGCCCGGACGATTACAACTACCAACTGCGCATGCTGCGCAGTGCAGGCGGCACGGTCATCTGGGAAGGTCCAATCGTGCGTTACGGCGGATATGACACCGACCTTCAGGCGCGTGACCTGGGCACCTTCCGTATCCCACCGGCGAAGAAGGGCGCTAACTCGATGGCACCCGTCACCCTGGAATTGGTGCTTACGCCCTACGACAGTACGGTAACGAATGTCACCGGTATCAATATCGACTTCCTGTATCTTCTTCCAGTGGACGGCTTCCGCTATCTGAAGTTCATCTCGGGACTGCCCTATGGTTACACGGTATTCGACAGCGGCTACGACGATTATTCCTACTACTCGGACACCGGCTTCAACGTGTACAGCGACATGATTACCAGGGGCAACCCAATCATGCTTCAGCCGGGCATCGCCCAACGGCTGTACTTCTTCATGGGAGAGGACATCTTCCGGCGCGGCAAGGCGCAGTTGTACTATCGCCCGCGGAGGCTGAATATCTGATGCAACACCTGACCTTTGAGATTTATAACCGCGACTTTGGCGCACCTGACCCGGTGCTGCACCGCCTGGAATGGCAGGTGGAACGCTACACCTCCAAGGCGTTTGGCGGGCCGTTCGAGGCCACCATCACGGCCCGCGGCGATCTGATGAGCCTGTGGGAGCTGCTGGAGGTGCTGCGCTGCCCGGTGCAGATCCGCGCCGAACAGGGCGATCTGCTGTGGTGGGGCTACGTCTCTGCGGTGGACATTATCACGGTCAACCCGCTGGCAGAGAACGCCCTACCGATGCAGGTGAGCGCTAGCCTGGAAACCATGTTCAACAAGGTAGCAGTGGCTTACAACGCGGCTGAGACCGGCGGCAGCATCGGCGAGCGCGAAACGACCGCCTGGGCGGAAGACCCGCACAGCCAGGGCATCTATGGCGTCAAGGAACTGCTGGCCAGCGGTGGCAATACGAACGGCGCGGTGATTGCCGAGAATGCACGCGACACCCTGCTGGCACAGAAGCGCCTCCCGACCACCGAGATTGTCTTCCGGCAGCAGCTTCCCAGCCGGGCAACCATCCGCTGCTTTGGTTGGTGGCAGTCGCTGGCCTGGATGTATGCCACTGTGACAGAGGAGACCGTCACCGACACCGCCGCGCAGATCGTGGACCTGGTGGCATCTTACGGGCAATTCTTCCGCGGCGTGGACTGCCAGATTTCCAGCAATATCACGGTTGGTAAGCAGCAGAATGGCGATACCACCGCCTTGACGCTGATAGAAGACTTATTGCAGGCCGGGACAGCCAACAAGCGCAGGATGCTGTCCTATGTGGATACCGAGCGCCGGGTACGCATATTCGAGGAACCGACCAACGTTGACCCGCGCTACATCCACAGCGACGGCAGGCTGTACGATGAATTTGGCGTGCCGCTGCGCACCGAGACGGCTGAGGCGGGCTATTGGGTGCGCATGGTGGACATCATCCCGCCGAACATCAACCAGGAAATGCTCGCCAATCCCGATTTCCGTTTTGTCGAGAGCTGCGAGTATAACGTCAAGCTGGATCAAGTCAACCTGACATATCGAGACGCATTAGATCCGTTCGAGATAGGAATATCCATCGATGGGTAACGAGAAACTAACCACGATTGCCCGGCGTCTGCGGCCATTCCTGGCGCAGATGATCGAAGAATTGCAGATCGGTGGCGGGTTGGTCACGGAAGGGCCGGATATTGACGTTATCGGAAAGGTTGTCGGGCGCGGCGGCGACCAGATCATCACCTTCGACACCGCAGGCGCGCCCGTTGCAGAGTACGCGCCCACCTCGGCAGGCTTCGACCTGGCGCTGGGCGCGACTGCGCCTATCGTGTGGCTCTACGGCTACACCATCTCGGGCGATCACACCATCCCGGCAGGTTATCACGTCATTGGCAATCAGCGCGATACGAGCATACTCAGCGGACAGATTACGATGGGCACGGGCAGCAGCCTGACCAATCTAAGCGTTATCCGCACGGCGAACGATGCCAATGCGCTAATCGGGGTAGGTGGTCCGGGAACGGGCACGGGCTATATCTACGGCTGTAAAGTAGCTTGCACGCAGGCAGGCGCGGGCGCGGCCTATGCGATAGCCGCCAATGGTGGGCTGTATCTCTACCAGGGTGATATCCATGCGGCACGCTGCGAGCTGGAAGCCACCAGCGTAGGCGGAGTGGGTTACTGCGGGTTATCTTCTGCTGGCCGCATCTATTCCAGGTGGAACAAGACGGATGTTTACACTACAGATCGGTGGTTGGTGAGCTGATGGCATTCGGATACGTACTAATCGCAGAGTCGACCTACGGCGGGCTATACTACACGGCGAACTTTACCGCAACCGGCACGCAGCCAGTATGGACTAAAATTACAACGACTGGTCTACCGGGATTGGATACACTGGATACACTGGCGGTATGTCCATTCAACCCGCTAAATAGACAGTTTGTCTACAGCAGCACGGGCGATGGTGAAATATACGCACGCAACGGCGGCAACTGGACGAAGGTTCTTGACCTGACTATCGCTAAGGCTGTGTTTGGCCTTGGCGATAATGACACACAATTTGTAGGGTGGATTTACTGTGATCCGACTATTGAAGGGAAAATAATAAGTTGGCTTCGTCATGGCCTGGGGCATTATGTTATGGTGTCTCTGGATTATGGCGCAACCTGGGCAAGCAGCTTCAAGTGGGGAACGCCGGTTTCCAACGATGGCACATCGCTGGGCGAAAGCAAGTCTCTTGGAACGTATTACTGGAATGGAGCGCAGAATAACATAGGGCTGCCGACTTGCGTAGCGCGTTATTCGCCGGACTCGGGAGTGACGAGAACGCGGTCAGACGTGCTGTACGCGGCATCAACCGGGGCGCCCGTTCTTCTCGACAGGAACGATCCAACCATAGCATATACGTACCAGGCTAATGGAGGCCTTTTTGATTTAGCTGTTGTAGACGGCGATAGCGGAAACCCAATGACCGTCACCGTATTGCAGGCATATATAGCAGATCGTCTAGGCGGGACTGTTCAGCGCGGCGATAGCATCTGGATAGATCCATACAACAGCGCGCACATGCGAATCCTAAGCGCATACGACGGATTGGCTAACCCAACTATAAAATCAACATCGGATACCTGGGCAACGCTATCAACTGGTACGGCGCTCGGATATGGCAAGCCCGGAGCGTTAACCCACATCCAGAATACGGGCGATACAACCGCAGTGGTGCTTGGCGATTATACGGGCGGCGCAACCGTAAAGATCGCCACCCTATCCACCGAAACGGATTATAGCCCAGAGGCCAGGGATGGGGCAAACGCAGCCAGCGCGCCATATACAGACAGCGTTCCACGCGCCGGAACATTGGCGAATTATGGGATATGGGTAGGACAACAGCCAGCATCGAAGGGCGTGTATGTATACGCCGACGAACAGGAGAGCGCCGATAGCGCATGGTCGTCTGATATCGCGGACTACGCTTTGCTCGGTAGTCCAATGGGCGGCGACCGCAGCAGCTTCAGGGACATGCCTGCCGATGGTTTCGATGTATACCACGCTGAGGATGTCCACGCAGCCACGCCCCAGATACACGCTCCCTGGGATGAGACAAGCCCACCGGGTGCGGGTTATGGCATTATCAGCGACGGCGCGAAATGGGAAGTATCGAGCGACACGATAGCACTCTCTGGAGACCTGCATGATGCAGTAACCCTGGACGCGGATGCAGCAGTAATTCTAGACCTGAACGGGCAGGAGATCGGCCTGGACGTGCAGAACGCTAACACGGTGCTGGCCGGGCCGACGACGGGCGTTGCGAATGAGCCGACATTCCGGGCGCTGGCAATGTCCAATGGCGACCTATCTGACGTAATCACAGCCGGGGTGGTTGCCAATGACATCCTGAAATACGACGGCTCCGATTGGGTAGACGGGCGCGTATCCCTAGACGAACTCAGCGACGTGGACACGACCGGCGCGGACGCATACGACATCCTGCGTTTTAACGGCGCAACCTGGGCGGATGGGCGGCACAATATCCGCAAGCGCACGGCAATCACCAGCGACACGACCCTGGACGATAGCTATGACTTTGTGACCGTGGATGCAACTGGCGGAGATGTGACCGTAACGCTGCCCTCTCTGACGGCAGCAATTGATGGGCTGGAGTATGCGATCAAGCGGATTGACGCCAGCGCCAATACCGTGACAATAATGCCATTGGTCACTTACCTCGTAGACGACAGCGGGGACTTCCTGATTGACGACAACGGGGACTTCCTGATTGACGGTAACAGCACCAATGTGGAAGGTGCGATAGATGGCATTGACCTGAGTAGCTTGAGTAGCATGCAGGTGGCCGCAGACTTAGACGAAAATTCCTGGTGGATAATATGAGTTACTTTGAAGAAGTGAAGATTAACGGCTACAACGGCACGAACTGGCAGGCGGTGAAGATCAACCCGGACACCAGGGCGCTAGTCAATATCGAATACGAGCATCACGAAATCCACCGGGGCAGCAGCTTCGCCTGCCACTACTTCAACGACTGCACCAACACCGGCGAGATGACCATGATTGCCTTCAACACGTCGAACACGACCAAGTGGATACATGTTGTTTTTGAGGCATCATCGACCGCCGCGGCGTATATGGCGATTTACGAGACGGCTGACCTGGACGTGGACGAGGGCACAGACCTGCCCATCTGGAACCGCGACCGCAACAGCCTGACCGCCAGCACGGTGTCAAGCATCGAGACTGTGCCGGAAGTCGGCAAGGCAACGTCCTACACCGAAGCGCAGGCGGCAGGCGCTACGCTATCCACGGCCAGCGAGCTGGAGCGGCACTACATGGGCGCAGCGGCGGCAGGGGCAGACATCGCCGGACAAGCGCGTGCGACGGCTGAGTTTATTCTGAAGCAGGACACGCAATACGCTTTTGTCGTTGTGTCTACCACCAATGACGACAACACACACAGTCTAAGATTGTCCTGGTACGAACATACCAACGCGGCAGTATAAGAGGTGAGAAATGCCTAATGTCAATATAAACGCTGGCGAAACGACCAGTATCCGGCTGAAAGAGACCACCGTACCGGCGACACCCGCGGCGGGGTATGTGCGCCTGTTCGCTAAGACGGACGGCATCTGGTTTGTGGATGACGCCGGGGCGGAGTTCGGGCCGTTCCTGCCCTCCACGCTGGCGGCAGCCAAGGGTGATTTGATCGCAGCGACGGCCGCGGATGCGTTCGGCGTGCTGACTGCTGGCACAAACGACTATGTGCTGACTGCCGATGACGGCGAGGCAACCGGGCTGAAGTGGGCGGCAGCTGCTGCGGGCGGCGACGTTGCCACAGACGCCATCTGGGACGCGGCGGGCGACCTGGCGCAGGGAACTGGCGCGAACACGGCAGCAAGACTACCTATTGGTACGGCCAATCAGTTATTGCGCACTAACAGCGCGGCGACGGCAGCGGAGTGGGCATCGGTGGGCCGCGTACTTATATCCGAGCAGACTCCGACCGGTACGGGGACGGTCACATGGTCAAGTATTCCGGCGACATATAAGACACTAGAAATAGAATGGACAATACGAACCGATAGAGTCGCCAATACTGCGATTGTATTTATGTATTTCAACAACGACACAACAGCCACGAACTATCGCAGCACACAGACAGGATCGGCGGCGACAGCCCAGGATAGCTCATATCTGGCCTTGACACCGGGCACGGGGGCACTAGCCGATACTGCCTCGGTTGGCATTATAAAAATATTCGATTATGCGTCAACGACATTTTTCAAAGACGCGGAGGGAACCGACCATTATAGGCTGGACGCAACTACTGTAAGGAACTACCAGACAAGCATAAATTGGGAGAATACAGACGCAATAAACCGCATAGATATAATCACAGAGGGCGGCAATTACATTGCTGGAACCACGTTCCGGCTGTACGGGGTGTACTAATTCTGTCTTTCGATAACTATTATTATCCGCAACTTGACCTAATACCCATACCGTGCCATCTGCGCATAAGTCCGCGCTATCCCGTCGCCACCGCGCAGACGTTCACTAGGGCGAAGCATGACGTCCTGCGGCTCGCCCATGCGGTAGAAATACACGCCGCTGTAGGATGACTTATCACGGGTGAGCAGCCCCAGGTCGTACAGATCCAGCCGCGCGCCCTGCACGTTTTTATAACGCAATCCGATGGCATCGGCGGTCTCCTGCAATGGCGGCAAGAAGTCGAAGCCGTTGTTGACGTAGTAGGTGTACACGGCGAACTGAGTGGCGTTTAGCTCGATCATGGCAGCCTCGGTATTGACCACGCCACATTCAGGTCAATGGCGCTACTCTGCGCGCCGTAGAATTTGCCCTGCCCGTTGCCATCGGCGCTGAACTGCCAGCCCCAGAAGTCCAGCGGGAACCACGGCAGCGGGATACGCGGCGCGGCGAGCGGCCAGCGTTTGTCGGTGCTGTAATGGCTGATCCACAGCGGGAATGTTGACAGCTCGTGGTAGGGCGATAGGTATTGCAGGATGAACGCAGGCCCGGTGTAGATTATCGGCAGCGCGCCCACGCGGTCAGCTATGTCTGCGATGAAGTTCAACACGTCGGCCATCTTCGGCGCTACCCGCTGCGTCTCCAGGTCGATGGCGGGCAGCATGCCGGTGGTATAGGCTTGCATCAGGGAGATAAAGTTATTCGCCTGTGTTGCCCTGGACACGTTGAAATCATAGTAGTAATATGCGCCCAGCGGAAAGCCAATATCTTGGCACTCCATGTAGTTATTCACCCACTGCGGGTCGATGAAGTTCGCCTGCGATGATTTGGCATAGGCGAAGTCCAGCACCCTGGCGGCGCGTGTCCAGTCCATGTCTGACTGCCAGCGGCTAACGTCACAAAAGCGGTAGAGTCCTGATTGCATCATGCCTTCCCTTCTCCCACCTGCCGCCATACGCCTGACGGCAGGCTTCGGAGATAGAACGTTGCGCCGATGGGCGGCGCGCCCATATCAGCCGTTATCGGGTGGCTGGGACCTGCTGGATTGGTGGGTCATGATTGCTTACCTTTTAGCACCAGCGACCAGATAAATCCACCTAGCACCTTGGCGGCAAACTGCCCCAACACAATCCACGGCAGGAATGCGCCAAACGCGACAGTCGGAAATACCAAACTATCGACCGCGGCAGACACCAGATTGCTGCCATTTACGCGTACCAGATACACGCGATGGTGAAGCACTTGATACACCAGCGCATCGACAATTCCAGCGGCGGCGAATGCCACGAATGATGCCAATGCTATCTGCCCAGAGTTGCGGTTGAGAAGGTATGACAGCAACGAACCGACCGCAATCAGCGCGCCCATCTTTAGCACCAGGCGATTCCCGCGCCACGCGTCATGTAACTTATCTCTCGCAGTCAAATCAAGACCAATAAATAAAAACGCATTGACGATGGTGGCAGATGGGCCAAACCTCGCCACCGCCAGATTTGCCGCCACAATTGCCGTAAGGTATAAGATGACGTACATTCTAATCTCCAATCAGCATGTTAGACTTTTTCAGTAGGCGCACATACGACACTGCTGCATGAAATTTTTTCACATCCGATGGGAAAAATCCGAGGTGAGTGCCATCCCAGCTATCCGCCCTGTGAAACTTAATAATTCTGCTAACAGAATTAACGCGCCCGACGTGTACCCATTTTTTGCGTGTCTTTGCCTCTGCGATTATCCACGCTCCTTCCGTTCCTAATTTATGACCGTCGCTCCCGCCAACGAATAAAACATCAAAACTATCCCACGGGATCAGTTCGGCATGATTAATAATTCCGTCCTGAGAAACGAATGCCGCCGGATAATTTATAATAAAATCTCTATAATATTTGAATTGGTCAATGGTTGCTTTACAATTTCCAATAACATCAGGAGCGACTATAAATGCACAGGTACGGGAATATTCCAGTAGCGCATTCATTTTCCCAATCCAGTAATCTTTATCGAATCTTTCCGAAAATACGCCATTGTCCAAGCACCACGGCACACCCTCGCCGAGTCTCCGGCGATATATGCCGCTTGTGGCTGGGTATCTTCCAGCACTCAATATAACTCCCATCGTCCCGTTATATTTACTGTGAATATTTGCCGTTGACGCCATATACCAGCCGCTATTCATTATGGCATCCACTCCTTATACACAGGCTTCCGGCTCCAGTCCGGGTACAACAAATCCACGCAGCGCCACCCTGACGGCTGCAGGAAGAACCACGACACCGCACTCAGCCGGTAGTCCTGGCGCACATAGCGCGCCCAATTGACGCTCCTGCCTCGTGCCGCTTGTCGCAGACGTTAGCCACCACCGCTGTTTCGGTCAGCCACAACGGACGGGTAGTGAACTGCGACAGGTAGATTATCGTCTCTGGCAGGCTGTCCACGCCGACACCGTGCCAGGTGTAGTAGTGGAACGATAGGGCATCATAATTCGGGCTGTCTGCCCATCCCTTGACGTAATCGGCCATCGCACAGGTCAGGCAATTTATCATCAACGCGCCCGCCAGGACGGTGGCTTCAGGATTGGCGGCTTTTATGGCCGGATAGGCGGCATCCAGGATTTGCCGGTAGTAGCCGCCACCGAATGACGGTGCAGCAGGATCACCCCAGCAGCCGTAGTAATCGGCTTCGCCCTGGCCCTGCGGCACGTCAGGTTCATTCCAGATTTCCACGACCAGCGGGCCAGGATAGCGGGCGGCAACACGGGCGGCGAACTCGGCATAATTGTCCACGTCCAGCGGGCGGGCGCATAGGTCAGATCCTGGCGTTCTTGCCCATCCCGGGGCCATCTTCACCGTCAGCACCGGCAATATGCCTTCGCTGCGCAGATAGGCCATGTCCAGGTCGTACCTGGTCGGCCAGACGTAGACATCCCGGGCGATCTCGACATGCGACCACACAATCGGCAGCCGGATGAAATCGGGCTGCATCTCAGCCCAGATCGGCAGCATGGTGGTTGACGAAGCCGACCCTTCCCAGACTTCTGTGCCGCGCAACGGGCGCGAGACGAACAGCGGGGCTAGGAATACACGGGACGGCTTTTTGACGATGACATCCACGGTCGGCACAGCGGCGTCGCTGTATTCCTGCACCACCGGCGCGGGATAGGGCTGCGCCGTGGGCGGTGGCGTCACGGTGGGCGCTGGACGAACACAGGCGGTCAGGAAGATGAGCAGGATTAGGGCGGCTCTCACGTCACATCCTCCTTCCTGTACACCACCAGCCAGCCGGACGTCTCGCCTTCGCTGATGGCCACGGCGCATTTATCCGCGTCGATTACGTTGCCCTTCGGGTGGCGCACCAGGATGCCGGTCGGCGGCTCCAGCGGGTCGTCACCCGGCAGGTAGAACGTCGATACGGCGCGCCCGATGCCGTTGGGGGTCTGAATGGCGTCATTGATTTTCATGGCCGCACTTTTCTTTTGCCAGTTCTTCTAAAACTATTTGGCGCTTATCTTTTGGCATCTCTGCGAACAGCGCCACGGATATATCTTCCAGCGCCTCGGCAATCCTGCGCAGGTAGTCCTTGGTCTCGGAGTCAACGAACGACGTACATGCATTTATCATATCAATTTGCTTGTTCAGTCGCTCAAACGGATCATTTGAGTGACGCGGTAAATTGGTCGCGCAGGTATGCGGATCATCGCCTATCCAGGCCCGACATATCGGGCATTGCTTATGGTTGTAGTTCATGGCAACCCCGGCGTGGGTGTCTCCGTGATGCCCGTCGGCGGGTGCAGTGTCGGCTCGGGCGTCTCGGTTGGCGATTCTGTCGCCGTGGCTGTCGGCGTCAGGGTTGCGGTTGCGGTGGGCGTTACCAGCAGTTGATGCACCCGCACGGGCTGATATATGCCGCCACAATCGAACATGCCACCGCCCAGGTAGATGCACATCATGTAAACGTCAGGCGCGGGTAGGTTGGGATTGGCGCACACGCCGGTCAGCCGCCAGCCTTCGGGATGGAGCAGTGTGAAGAATGTCCGGGAGCCATCGACCCACCGGGCAATGATGATCCAGCCGTCGATGGGATACTCTTCGGGCTGGCGCAGCGCAGGCAGATAGACGTTATTCGGCGTGTCGGCGCTGGCGGCATACACCATCAGGGCGAACGCCAGCAGGACGACTGCGGCGATGAATACAATGCAGAAACGTGTCATTCGGGTGGTCATTTCTCCTCCTCCAATTTGCCATCCCGCAGCACGACGCCGGGGATGATGATTGCGATGCTGTCTGTCTGCGCACCGTGCATCGGCGCTACGAATGCCTGAATGCCGTTGACATTCAGCATGGTCAAGACGGCGTACAGTACCGCTATTTGCCCACAGGACGCCCGTGGCGGCGTTTTATTGTCTCGCGTGGTCATAGATGCCCTCATAGTCCTAATCGTTCTGTTACCGTTGAAATCGGCACTACCAACCGCGCCGATTGATTGCCCACCGCAGGCGCTGCCCAGCCGTGCATCACCAGCAGGTCAGTCAGGGCGATGGCATACGCTCGGTCTCGGCTGCCGTCTGCCCAATGGCGCACCGGGCACAGGTGCGGGTAGACCGTCAGCGCCAGGAAGTCCTGCGCGAACTCTAACGGCACATCCACGTTAGGCGCATGGATGGTGTACGCCGGGTAGCTGTCCGGGTTGACAATCATACTTATCTCTATAGCGTGCCTGCGCATGAGATCCGCCTGCCAGGGTTCCATGTCGCTGATGGCTTCAGCCAGCTTCGAGGCGGGCGTCACAGCCCAGGCGTCACGAATGGCGGCGGTGTTTTCTGCGACGCGCTGACTCAACCAGTCCCACACAATCAGGCTGCCGCTTATGCCCATGATGAGCGAAATCATCCCGCATAGCACCTGGATGCCCGGTGTCTTGGCCTGAAGCGCAACTGTTCCGAACAGCGCCGCCAGCAGGAATGCGAGGACGCCCCAACCGAGATTACCCATTCTCAACCACCTCCCCACTGCTGGTATCCTCAGAAGCGGTGTTTTCGTCCTGATACTCACGCACGCACTCCTGGAAATACTCGTATTCCTGCGCTTCGCGGTCTGTCTGCGCGCCCATCGACAGCATGATTGCCGCCACCAGCGTGCCGATCACCATGCCGCCGCAGATGAAGCCGACGATGAAGAGGGTCACAGCAGCCTCCCGACGTGGTAGCCGTTGGCCTTGGCGATGCGTTCCTGCGCCAGCCGGATGTATGGCATGGACAACTCCAGCCCGACGAAACGCCGCCCGAAACGCTGCGCAACGACGCCCACCGTCCCGCTGCCGCTGAATGGATCGAACACGGTGCAGGGAATTGGCGGGGCGTCATGTTCGCAGGCGGGCAGCCAGCCGGTGGTGGTGCGCTTAACCTGCTCGTTGTATTCCCTACCGCTTAGTTTGCGCGTCTTATCGCCTCGGCTATCGTCAACATTTCGTATGCCGACTTCCACCTCTTCGGGCTCGTATTTCGTGCCTTCCACCACCCGCTTCCACGCATTGCCGCACACCGGGCAGCAGCCGCGCTCGGACGTGCCAGCCAGCAGGCAGGGTTCGACCAGCGCCTCTGGGAATGTGGCGAAATGCGCGCCGCTGTAGGGCTGCGTTGCGATACTCCACACGGTGCGGCGGTTGCGACCGGCGGGGTCAGGTCGCCGTTCTCTCCCTGGGCGTTCCACGACTGCGTATTGGTCGCCCTTCGTCTGGTCAGTCTCTTTGGTGGTATCGCCGCCCCATCGGTCGAGCGGCTTTGTGTATTCTTCCCTCACCGCGTCCGCATCGTAGTAATACCGCGCCTGCTTCGTCAGCAGGAAAACGTATTCATGCGCCTTGGTCGGCCTGTCCGTGACGCTTTCGGGCATCGGATTGGGCTTCGACCAGATGATGTCGCTGCGCAGATACCAGCCGTCAGCCTGGAGTGCGAAGGCGACGCGCCAGGGAATGCCGCACAAATCCTTGTCCTTCAAGCCATGGTCCAGCCGGCGCACATCGTAAAAGCTTCCGGTATTGCTGGCCTGCTTCGGCGTAGGTCCACCGCTGCCCTTCGTCTGGCTGGCGTACGAGTCGCCCAAATTCAGCCACAGCGTGCCATCATCCCGCAGCACCCGCCACACTTCGCGGAACACGGCGACCATATTGGCTACGTATTCTTCCGGCGTGGGTTCGAGGCCGAGTTGCGCATCCTGGCGGGTGGCGCCACACTTGCCGCAGGTGTTGCGATATGGTGGGTCGGCCGTGAACGTTCGGTCGGCGCGCTGGCCGCCATTGCCCTGGGTTGGCGCTGGCTTATGGTCGCATTCCGCATCGCCGCCAATCCATGACGCTGTACCGTAATCACGCAGCCCCCAATATGGCGGCGACGTGATCGCGCATTGCACCGACTGGTCAGCCAGCGGGATATGCAGGGCGTTACCGTTGAGTATCACGGTCGCATCATCCACGCCGCGAGTTGTTCGGCGGCGACGGTCACAAGCACCAGGACGATTAGTAGCGGGAGAGTCATTCCGTCACCCTGATTGGCTTGCCGCAGAATGGACAATACTTAAATAGCGAACTGTCGTATATCATTCCGCCAAGATACCAAACTTGTTCGCACGAGGTACTGTATCCGTCAACGGCCAAAGTGCGCTCGTGTGTCCATTCGCATGCTGGTTCTGGCTCAGGGTCATTCCAGGCAGCCCCGTATCCCGTTACAAAATACTCTGCTTTTGTCTCGCTCATGGCTGATACCTATATTTCCAAATGTTGCGAAATTTATTGACTTTCCGTTCCTGCGCAGCCTCCACCGTCACGCACTCATCCGGCGTCCAGGTCTCGCCGTCCATCACGCCGATGCCGGTGCAGTACAGGCCGGGCCTGCTGGCGTTGAACTCGCCCGACAGCCGACAGTTTCCGACCTGGTGCAGCTGGACAATTTGAAGCGCGCCCTTCGCCGTCCAGTTGATGATCGGCATCATGGCCGACTCTGCGCAGCTCGCCGCCATGATGCGCCCAGGCGTCAGCACCGTGTCGCTCGATGCGCCTGCGAATGAGACGAATATCAGCGCAGCCAGCAGCGCCAGGACGATAGCGCCGATCACGACGGCGAAGCCATAAACGCAATCATCGGATGGGTTATTCATCTTCCACCAGTCCATCGAAGAACTTGCCGACGGCGACCGCCAGGAACAGCAGCACGGCGACGCCGATGAGTATTATCAGCAGGCAGGATAGCAATATCCAGAATGTCATGGTTTCTCCTCCGTTGCGCCGATTATTTTCAGCGCCTGTTCTGCGGTGTACACAACGTGCGCATCGCCCTGCCAGGTGCCGATCCATCCCAGCTCGGCGGGCGTCAGGCTTGCGCCGGGCATCTTGATTTCGAACAGGTAATTGACGCCATTCTTCCCGGCCAGGATGTCAGGACATCCAGCGCCTACCATGTGCAGGTGCTGCACGCTGCAGCCAGCCTTGCGCAGGGC
>Ga0209079_10000551_pt1 | contig 14923 bp, 15 predicted proteins | sample PPLLaktember2015_2_FD_187259 | JGI IMG/M metagenome (GOLD analysis project Ga0209079, IMG submission 187259) | Freshwater sediment microbial communities from Prairie Pothole Lake near Jamestown, North Dakota, USA - PPLs Lake P7 Core (6) Depth... | ecosystem: Environmental > Aquatic > Freshwater... | reverse complement strand
CAGGGATATCGCCCGGTTCGTGGGTATTGATACGATATTGAACGGGGTCGTGGAATCCAATGAAGATGGGCTTGCAAAAATCCTTGTCGGCAAAACAGTCTTTGAAGTGATTACACCCTGCAAACCAGGCACGAGGGTGGCCTTGTTTATCCGTCCGGAAGAAGTCACCATTGCCCTGAAGGACGGGGATTTGCCAAAGACCAGCGTACGGAACCAGATGACCGGAACTATCAAGAAAATGGTACCATTTGGACCATTTGTCCGTACTACCATAGACTTCGGTTCACACCTGACAGCACTGGTGACCCGCAGATCAGCAGATGAGCTCTTGCTGGCTGTTGGAATGCCTGTCATCGCAGGCATCAAAGCCACAGCAATCCATGTCCTTGCCGACGATAGCTGACAGGTTATTCTTTCCAACGTACTTTAAGAGAAAATGCAATGAGTTAAACACTCTAATACGAGAACGCCCAATAATAGGACGATGCGCTGCACGATCCTTGCCAGCGGGAGCAAAGGCAACTGCGTATATCTTGAAGGTGCGAGTGGAGCTCTCCTCATCGACGCGGGACTGAGCACAAAAGAGATACTCCAGCGAATGGAGGGAGCTTCCCTTGATGCAGGACAGATTGATGCGGTGCTGGTCACCCACGAACACGGCGACCACATCAGGGGGCTTGATGTCCTCGCCCGGCGCCTGGATATCCCGGTCTATGGAACGGGAGGGACACTCCATGATTTCCTTTATCACCGCCGCACTTCAGATAAACCGATAGATAGCCATGTCTGCCGGTATCATGAACTGTTCGGGATTGGGGATTTTTCTGTCGAACCCTTCGGCACCTCACACGACGCTGCCGAGCCCTGCGGGTTCATCATCAGGGAAAACGACCTGACCTTCGGTTATTGTACTGATACCGGCATTATTACCCCGGATATGCTGGATCTCATCAGGCATTGTGACGCTCTCATCCTTGAAAGCAATCACTGCCCGGATATGCTCCAGAACGGGCCTTACCCCGAGTCACTGAAACGGAGAATCCGTTCAAAAAAGGGGCATCTTTCCAATCCTGCCGCTGCAAAGTGCCTGCAGGCACTTGGAAAGGATGCACCACAGGTCATCCTCGCCCATTTGAGCGAAATAAATAATACACCCTCACGGGCGATGTCGGGTGCCCGTGAAGGGCTCGGGCTTTTTTTTGAAGAAAAAAATGTCGTTATCGCTACCCAGTGCGGGACGTCCTGTTCCTGCCCGCAGTGCATAAAACTCTGAAATTATTTTCAGGCATCCTGGATCTTCATTACGGAAAGACAATAGTAATCAATGGAGTCGATCACAGCCTTTTTTGCCTGTTTAACCTTTTTTTCATCATCCGAGGATAGATCATGCGCCACGTAATCCAGCAGGATTGCAAAGTAATGATGGGGGCCAAACACCAGCTTTATTTCATCCAGGCAGGCGTGTGCCTCAGACTTTTTGCCGCTCATCATCTCAAATCCGAAATCGAGAAGAGACAGGGCGGTCCTGGGAATATTTTTCGCCAGGGCAAGTTTTCTGAATTTGTAGTAGACCTCTGCATGGGTGGTCATGATTGACAGTTTCATCCCGTAGTAAACAGGTTCGAGTTCATCGGGAAACTGCTGCGTCATCTGTCTGACTACTCCCGCCACTCCCGGGGCATCACGGTTCTCGAGCTTCAACCGGTAGAGCTCCCGCAGGAAATAGATGTCATTGAAGAACCGCTCAGTTGCCAGCCCGAGGAGTTCCTCCCGGATATCACGCCTTCCCTCCGCTGATGCTTTTTCAATTCCGACACGCAGATATTCCCGGTTTTCAGGGAACCATTCCATCGCTTTTTTCAGCATGAACCAGAAGATCCGGTTCATGCCAGGATCATCCCCGATACCCATCTCCCTTAGGCGGTTCACCGGCGGATTCAGGCGAACCAGCTCGATCATCTGCTCGCGGGCAGCAAGGGCATCAGGAGCAGGGCCGCGGCCAGGGTTTTCTGCATCAGGTCCCCCCGTAGGCATGGGGGCACCGGCAAGGTAACAATACGCCAGTGCCGGGCAGATGAGCACGTCAGAATGCCGGTATTTTTTTAACCGTTCGATCGCTTCGGTATATTTTTCTGTATTGATCAGGTTAATGCCAAGCACGATATCATACAGTGTTTTTCCCGTTTTCTTCCGCTTATGCCGTTCTGCATAATCAAACAGTTTCTGAACATGGGAAAGATCACCAGTCATTTTACTTGTTTCAAGCACACGGAGCGTGATGCTGTCGATGAACCGGTCGTAGAGATCATCATTGACGGCAGGAACGGCTTTTTCCAAGGTAGCGATAACCTGCCCGTAAAAAACCGGAATGTTAGTATCGATTTTATCGATGTTTTTCTCAATGTACTCAAAAAAATCTGATTTCAGCTGATCGAGTTTCAGCCTGATGACCGCATCGGGTTGACACTCCTGGTCCATGATACAAAATTACGTTAACGGGTAATAAATTTGTTGAAGGTACGGCCGAAAGAATCCTGATACGATCCCCATCCGGACTTTTTGCAATTGTGCTGTTTCGTGACCATGAAGTATCAAAACGTTAATCCATGATTCAAGCGACATCACAGGTGAGAAACATCATGCTCTTTATGGATTTTTCCCGGGTATGCGAACAACTTGAAGGAACGGCCGGTCGTCTCGATATGATTGAAATTATCAGCCGGGTTCTCCCCGGCCTGACTCCGGAAGAGCTTCCGGTATTTGTCCGGTTTATCATGGGCAGGATTTTCCCGGACTGGAGCTCACGAAAACTCGGTATCGGCCCGAACCTGTTGTATATCGCCATCGGGTATGTAGCAGGGATGAAAAAGGAAGAGGTGGTCGAAAGGATCAATACCACGGGTGATGCCGGCCGGGCAGTCGAGGAACTGTTGTCAATCAAATCGCAGACTACATTTTTCCATGAAGAGCTGGATATCGTCCGCGTTTACAACGAGCTTATAGCGATTGCTGAAATGGAAGGAAAAAAATCCCAGCGGGAAAAACTCCTGGCAGTCCGCAGGCTGCTAGCAAATGCTCATCCCCTTGAAGGGAGGTACCTTGCCCGGATCATGCTCGAGGAGCTGCGGATCGGAGTGGGAGAGGGCAGTGTGCGGGATGCTATTGCAAAAGCATTTGCCGTAGATCCTGCACTTGTTGAACATGCAATGCAGGCATTGAATGATACCGGTGAAGTCGCACGCCTCGCAAAACTCGGCCCGGCTGCACTGCGGGACGTTGCCATCACCCTGTTCCATCCGGTGCGGATGATGCTCGCCCAGCAGGGCACGATTGAGGATATGGTCAGGGAGCATGGGCAGATCGCCGCAGAATACAAGTATGACGGGTCGCGGTTCCAGTTTCATAAAAAGGGCAACTGGGCACGGCTGTATTCCCGCAGGCTCGAGGACGTTACCGGCTCACTCCCGGACGTGATCGAAAAACTGATCTCAGCAACGGAACATGATGTAATCCTTGACGGGGAAGTCATTGCCATGAAAGACGGCAGACCTATGCCGTTCCAGTCGGTGCTGAGGAGGTTCAGGCGCCGTCATGATATCGCCGAGGCGCAGGGTGCCATTGAGATGGTGCCCAACGTTTTTGACATCCTCTATCTTGACGGTGAAACGCTTATCGATCTCCCGCTCTCTGAACGAAGGAAACGCCTTGAAGGTGCAGTGACGCTGTTCCTCGCCCCGCAGGTGGTCAGCAGCGACCTGCCGGAGATTGAGCGGACTTATAAATCTGCCCTCGAAGCAGGACACGAGGGAATTATGATCAAGGTGCCCGGATCACCCTATTCCCCGGGTCAGAGGGGGAAAAACTGGATAAAGATTAAACCTGAGGTGGATACCCTTGATCTTGCCGTGATAGGCGGGGAATGGGGCGAGGGGAAACGCGCCCATGTTTTTGGATCATTCCTCGTCGCCTGCCAGGACAGGGGCAGACTGATTCCCCTCAGCCGCGTTGCAACCGGTTTATCCGATGAGCAGCTTGCCGAGGTCTATGACCTGCTGAAAGACAAGGTCATAAAAAAGGCCGGAAAGGAAGTAACATTCGAGCCTGGTCTGGTCTTTGAAGTGGGGTATTCCGAACTCCAGGTCAGCCCGACCTATGAAGCGGGATTTGCCCTCCGTTTCCCGAGGTTTATCCGGATCCGCGATGATAAGGATGTCTCTGATATTGAAACCCTCGACAGCATCAGGGAGCGTTACCAGCGACAGTCAAAATCACCACAGGCGTATAAGGTATAAAAATCAAATGCGGAGGGAAAAGAGGCTGTGGTACCAGTAATTCTGCCGGTCGGTATGAAATCATGATGAAAAAGGGTTTTTGTAGTACGCTGCTTCTGGCAATCATAGTTGCCGGATGCCTGACACCTGCAATTACACCGGATACGCCGATCGGAAAAGGATATGTGAACCTGTGCATTTCCGATTCGGCAAGGGCAGATTACTGGCACAACACCGATGATGTCCTGTTGCACGCCCCTGAAAACGGCGTCCGGGAAAATGATCGCAAAGCAGTTGCAGGTTTTTCCTCGTGTGATAATTCTTCTGTTGTGATCTGGGAATATACGCTGAATAGTGATATTGAATGGAGTTACATCACCCTTCAGACCAACGATGGAAAATCCTATAAGGGATGGCTGGTTGCTGACCACGTAATAAAAACGTCAAATGAAACAGGAACTGAATGGAGTGCCAACTTTTCTTCGCTGGTCGGTCGCTGGGACCAGACACAACGGGGAAACGGAGCAAAGATCTGGTATGATTTCAAAACAGACGGGACATTCACCTTCAATTACGATATGATGGGAAACAGGGACAATATGCAGGATCTGGGCAGCTGGGCATACCTAGGGAACAAAACCTATGTTCTGATTTCTCATGTATCGGGTGGCCATGAACCGGTATACATTACCATCAATAATGATGGCAAATCGTTTAATTACGGAATCCAGTATTCATCAGATTCAGCAGTCGGGCGGGAACTTGTGTATGCAAGGGTGTGAATCCGATACATTTTCCTGGTCACCTGATTCTTTTCAGGACTTAAAAGAGCGTCCTCTGTGTCAGTAGTTCGGGGATCAGGGTGCTGTGAGATACCCAGGTATCCGTTCCAAGAAGAGCCGATGCCTGCCCGATAGCAGGAGCGAGCGATTCGCATATGACGGGAGGACGTGCCATCGCCTTTCGGGTGGCTTCACGGACCACCCAGGTGCCAAGCGGTGCCCAGTAGTCACCGGAGACACTCCGCAGGATAATTACCCGGGCTGACCTCTTGACCTGCGAAAGATATTCGCACACCGCGAGGCGTGCCGAATAGTATGCCCCGGAGATCGGGGAGTACCCCTTCTTTTTCATGCCCTCCCGGTCCTGCACGATAACGTCATTTTCTCCGCCCCAGAGCGAGTGCCGCCCCCAGATCTCGATCATCTCGTACTTCCAGTCACCGGGGAGGAGTATGCAGATAATCCTGTTGCCAAAGATCTCTGCGGTAAAGAGACGGATCTCTTCAACCGGAGGATACCGTGCGATCTCTTTTTTGAACTGGGTGGACAGGGTATCGTCAACGGCGGTAATTGCCCAGCGGGTCGGTACGAATTTCCGGCGCCTGCCCAGCAGCCCTGCCGTCATCAGGCCCGAGATCCGGTACACGTCTATTGCGGATTCTTTCAGGGCAACAACGGCCTCGTTCGCCCCGATATCAGTATCAGATGTGATCCTGTCAACGACCCGTTCAACCCGTGCATTGCTCCCGATCTCCAGTGTTTTTACCGAGCCGGTGAACCCGACCGGGGCAATCGTTCCATCGAAATTCAGGCTGAACGCGACCGGTTTCTCAAACGCAACATCCACATCGAGTGGTCGTGAGGAGAGCGCGATTTCCTGCAGGTTGCCAGCGATCGCATTAAGGGCTGATCTCCCGCGGATTGTCCGGGCACGGATATCGACAATGTCCTCCATCCCGAGGTTGCGGGCAAGCCAGTCCGGGGGGTTATCGCTGTCATTGACCAGGAGCGGTCCTCCCTGGACCTCCGGGTATCCGAAACTCCCGATGAAGACCGACGGAGAACTTCCCTGGTAGGTGCTCATGGGCCTGATCGCAGCCTGGGCATGGAACCGGCTCACTACAGGACAGCGGGGCAGCCCGCACATGCCTTTTCCCTTGCACTCAGCGCACTTCATCATCTTCATCCCTCAGGTCAATGACAACCCGGACCCGCCCTTTGAGATACTCCAGCACCTCCTGCAGCCATGCATTCCAGACAACCGGAGTACCGGGGACACAGCTGCCGATCTCCTTACCTACATCATCGTCACGTTCGTGCAGAGCCTCAACAACAACAGAACCCGGGGCAAATGCAGACGGGACGATACCATCCCTGTCACCATCGACTATCCCAAGCACCGGGATACCCCGGTGAGCACAGATATGGCCGCACACTCCCGTGGTATCATCTCCAATTGCAAGGACCCCGCAGCAGTCAGCCGGCATCTTCCGATAGATCTCGTGCCCGCAGTGATCGATCACCAGTACATGCCCGGCAGGAAGTCCCCGGCCTTTTATCCGGGGTCGGGTTAACCTGACCGGCCCGCTCTTGCACCACGCAGTACTGATATCAATGTTCCGGCCAAGCGACAACTTCTCCAGACCATGCGGTTTGGGCTCCAAGCCGGAACCGGGTTCAATAGTGCCTCCTTTGCTCCTGATAGTGACGACATCTGCAGTAGCCCGTCCGATGACGATGCCGTTCACATAGACAGCTTCTCCGGGAATACAGCCCCGTATCTCCCGCACGTTTTTCTCGTGGTGGACGGTGCTTTTCAGCGATTTTTTCTTAAATCCCGTAGAGCGGGAAAGCAGCCCGGCCAGTTCTTCGTCTCCGCTGTTCCAGCAGTAAACAATCCTGCCCGAACATTCGAGATGCACAAGCCCGGGGTCACCCAGGCGGGATGCGACAATATTCCCGAATATCTCTCCGGTTTCCTCAGTTTTCCCCCTGTTTGCCAGGAACACCGGATCATCCTGTGCAAGGATGACCCTGCTCGGGGGCCGTGCATCGAATTCCACGGGCAGCCCAGATTCCTCTGCCGCTGTCCGTGCCATGACCCCTGCAACAACAATACGTTTTAGTGAGAGTGTGTCCCTGAGCCACGCTACATCTCCCTCGTCAAAAAGTTCAGGGCCGTGAACGACCATTACAGCAGAGCCCGGAAGCAGTCTCATGATGGGTCTGGATCTTTAAAAACCGGAATGCGGCTCATACGATCGATACCTGATGACCTGTAGTCCTTACCACGCCGGAATCTGATCCCGTAAACGAGACCCGCCATCCAACGTCATACCGGGCCCCGCATTCGGGGCATATGAGGATTACCCGGTAGACTTCACGCGTGGATTTGACAGGAGAATCTTTTCCGGCATTCATCCTGAGAAACGAGGTGTGGAACCCGTAGTCATATCCACACGCAGGACATACGCGGAATTCATCCTCGACATTACATACAGTTATTTCATTATGCACCGGCATGGTAATCTCCTGTACTGGTCTACGTTCAGGCTGTGATATTAACGTTGCCGGCGGTTTGCAACCGCCAGGATGATCTCTGCAGCGTTTTTCCTCCCGTTGATTACCGGGTGAACCTCCCGGATGGGACGAGGACAGCATCCCATTGTCTCGGCGATTTTTTTCTCCAGGACATCTCGGGTAACATGTCGCCCGTCAACTGATGTTCCTGCTCCCATATCAACAATCTTTCTTGCGTTATTCTTCTGTTCCGGGTGGTTCGGGTCCATGATGATCAATACGGGTTTTTCAAAGAGCAGGGCCTCGTGCAGGGTAGTGAGCCCGCCATGCACTATGGCAATACGTGCCTTCGCAAGGTGCTCATAGAGATTCGGGACATACCCGTGGGACTCGAAATTATCTGATGATTCCGGGAGTTCTGCCCCGGTATAAAAAACCTCAAAGAACAGCTCCTTGTGCCGGTCTGCGATATCCCGCAGCATCTGGTAGAGCGGGAGCTTGTACGGCTCCCCGCCAAAACTGGCGAATATTGTACTTTGGGTTAAGGTGTACCGGCCGGGGTCCAGGTCCAGGAACGGACCCGTAAAGTGATAGCCGCGTTCCTCGCCCTTCGGCACGACCACATTATACTCGCTCACCGTATCCGGCGCAGGGTAATCCGGAACAATAATACGGTTTGCCAATCGCAGGTAGCGGCGGATGAGGAAATTGAGGATCATCCAGACCGGATTTGTCGTGCTGCCCGGCCCGTTGAAATGATTCTGGTTCGTGATGAAAACAATGGGAACCCGGTAGACCCGGGCGGCGAACACTCCACCATACATCGTGTCGCACACCACACAGTCGAAACGATGCCGGGAGATGAGCCTGCAGACGCTTATGGCTGATAGCGCCATATCGAGCATAATCCATTTCGAACACAGGAGGGTCTTTTTCAGGCTGAAGAACCCGTCCTCCCCCTCGAGGCAGACCTCGCGGGGTGTATGATGGAGGTTGCTGCACCTGTGCTGCTCCATGAAGTCGTATGATTTACCGTAGCCGGCAAAATGAATGGTATGTCCCTGCTGCTGGAGGTAATGGCCGAGGTGCAAAGACCGGGAGGCATGCCCCAGTCCCTCTCCACAGACAACAAAAAGGATCTTCATGGGAGTCTCTGCCGAAAGCATATGTCCTTGATGACTGATGAACTGTCACCTGGATTCATCCGGTTCCCGGAGAGGCAGGACTGCATCATCCGTTTCTTGTTTGGGAATGATGATCCATGCGAGGATATAGACAAGAATGCCCGTCCCAAAGGAGAGGATCGTCACTGCAGCCCAGATGAGCCGGATAATGTTGGGGTCAATATCCATGTGTTCCCCCAGCCCGGCACATATTCCGCCCAGTATCCGGTCTTTTTTTGAGCGGTAGAGATGTTTCATGTTAAAAATTTTGTTCCCTGGCCAATAAAGGTATGTGAGAAAACTTTTGCCCGGACACAAAGAATCAATGTGACCGTGATGCAAGGCATAGGTAGAGGAGAGGAGCATGGCGGGAACTGAAGAATCGTACAAAACAGCAACCTTCGGGGCTGGCTGTTTCTGGGGAGTTGAAGCGGCATTCCGTAACGTCAGCGGGGTGATAAACACTGCGGTCGGCTATATGGGAGGCTCATTAAAAAATCCGACTTACCAGGATGTATGCTCCGGGCAGACCGGCCATGCAGAGGTCGTCCAGATTGTTTATGATCCGGTTAAGGTCAGCTACGAACATCTCCTGGACGTGTTCTGGTCGATCCATGACCCGACACAACTGAACCGCCAGGGTCCGGACATTGGTACCAATTACCGTTCCGTGATTTTTTATCATGATGCAGAACAGGCACGGCTGGCGAAAAAATCGAAGGAGAAAATTGAGGTGTCTGGTGTATTCGGGTTCAGGAAGGTTATGACGGAGATCACACCTGCATCGGAGTTTTACCGGGCTGAAGAGTACCACCAGCGCTATTATGAGAAGCATGGTGGTTCGTGCAGGATTTAGAACCCACCCGGCTGATGCCCTGAATCCCCCCGGGCACTACGAAAATAATGGATACACATAAAACGGATGCAGAACTATCTGTTCTATCATCTGGTGATGAGGTCAGCCAACGGGCTGCCCGATACGGGTTAATGACCTCCGTTTTATCAGAAATGATATTTGCAACAAAAAGAGTGTCTGGCGAATAGCTTTCTGCTATTCCTGAAACGCTCAGTTCATCGGTGACAAAACCCGGTGGCGATCGTTTTTGAACAGCCACAACACAAAAAGTTCGGACGTATAATCGCCGATCGACAAAGTGTAAGAGAAGGTAATGAGGCGAACAATGTCACAACAACTTGGGGGACAACCCATACTGATTCTCAGGGAAGGTACTACGCGGAACCGCGGGCAGGAAGCCCGGAACGGTAACTTTGCTGCTGCAAAGGCGGTTGCAAGCGCTGTCCGTTCGACCCTGGGTCCAAAAGGCATGGACAAGATGCTCATCGACGGAATGGGCGATATAACCATCACCAATGACGGGGTTACCATTCTCAAAGAGATGGATATCGAGCACCCTGCGGGAAAGATGATAGTCGAGGTCGCAAAGACACAGGATGCAGAAGTTGGTGACGGAACCACAACCGCCGTCATCATTGCAGGGGAGCTGTTAAAGAATGCCGAGGATCTCCTTGTCCAGGGTGTCCACCCGACCATTATTGCTGAAGGCTACCAGATGGCGGCGGAAAAGGCGCTCATGATTCTTGACGGGTTTGCTTCTGTGGTAAAGCCGACTGACACCGTGATACTGAAAAAGATTGCCGGGACAGCGTTGACGGGCAAGAACGCGGAAGTCTCAAAGGATCTGCTTTCAGACATTATCGTGAAAGCGATTGCCTTTATTACCGATACTGATGGCACGGTGGATATTGCTCATATCAATGTGGAGAAGAAGGTCGGCGGTTCGGCAGATGACTCCACGCTCATCGAGGGTATGGTCATCGATAAGGAGCGTGCTCACCCGAATATGCCCAAATCCGTAAAGGATGCGAAAATTCTGCTCCTTAACGTAGCGCTCGAGTTTAAAAAGACCGAAGTGAACGCGAAGATCAATATCTCGACACCCGGGCAGGCACAGGCGTTCCTTGACGAAGAAGAGCACATGGTCCATGTGATGGTGGACAAGGTGATCAAAAGCGATGCGACGGTCCTTTTCTGCCAGAAAGGGATCGATGATGTCGCGCAGCACTATCTCACAAAAGCCGGTATCCTTGCTGTCCGAAGGATCAAGAAGAGCGATATCGAGAATCTCGCCCGGGCAACAGGGGGAAATATTGTCAACAGCATCGATACCATCACGAAAAAGGATCTCGGTACAGCCGGGCTCGTCGAAGAGCGCAAAATCTCCGGCGACGAAATGATCTATATCTCGAAGTGCAAAAACCCGAAGGCCGTCTCCATCATCGTCCGTGGCGGCACAGAGCATGTGGTCGACGAACTTGAACGGGCTGTCCATGATGCACTCATGGTTGTCAGCGTCGTCGTGGAGGGGAAGAAGATTGTTGCCGGCGGTGGCGCACCTGAGACAGAACTCTCGCTCCAGCTGCGGAGATATGCCTCGCAGGAAGGAGGGCGTGTCCAGCTTGCCATCGAAGCATTCTCAGAAGCGCTGGAGATCGTCCCCCGCACCCTTGCCGAAAATGCAGGACTGGACCCCATCGATATCCTCGTAGCGATCCGGGCTGCACACGAGGCGGGAAAGAAATCATTCGGACTTGATGTAAACACCGGCAAACCAGAAGATATGATGAAGGCAGGAGTCGTCGAACCGTTACGGGTCAAGACCCAGGCAATCTCAAGTGCGGCCGAGGCTGCAGTGATGATCCTGCGTATCGATGATGTCGTCGCATCCTCAAAATCCGCCGCGCCTGAAGGCGGTATGCCGCCAGGTATGGGTGGAATGCCACCCGGCATGGGCGATTACTGAGGCAACGTTCTTTCCTCTTTTTTTCGTATTGAAGAGATCATTATAATCAGGTTGGATACACAATTTTTTTCCCATGCTCTGTTCCCTTGAGGCATGATTTTTCTCTGCACTGTGCGCTCATCATACAGATTTCAATAAGCCTGCTTTGAAGTCCCCGATCCTCATCACACGGATATTGCGGGAAAACTGTATGTACCAGAATCAGTCCGGGTCGCGCTACCAGGTTTTGCCTTCAATTTTCCGAACCGGTATACTATAATCCCTGTTCTCATCATGGAACGTGGAACATGAATGCACGGGCAGGTATCTGACGTGATTCCAGCGTCTGCCTGACAGCCGGGAGAGAATACCAGAGGCCGAAGAATTCGAAAAAATAGCCGTTTATGGGCAGGAACGATTGATAAAAATTGTATCCGGCCCAAAATGGACCAAAAAGGCAGGATAATTCGGCTTTATAGAATCCCCAGGTTGTAAGGCACCAATTTTACGGAGGGGACAGTGCAGTCCCCCCGAACCGCCCCTTCGCTTTGCGATTGTGTCGCGTATTACCTTCTCTGAAGTTTATCGCTCCAAGGGGGTGCCACAGCGGCAAGGGCGGGGGCACAGCCGAAGCCCCCATGAGCGTGATAATTACGTATTGGAGGTTTATTTGCAGAAGATTTTACGAAAAAATTAGGGGGTAAAATAGCACGTTACCCTTACTTTTTATTCGCCTTTATTTCAAGGGCGATCTCGATGACCGTGCGCAGTTCATCATCTTTGAAGGGTTTCAGGATATATCCGTACGGAGCAGTTGTACCGACTCGTCCCAGCGTTTTGGTGTCGCATAAAGCGGTTAGATAAATTACAGGAATGTGATAATTTTTCCTTATGTAGTCAGCTGCCTGGACACCGTCCATCTTTCCACCAAGTTCGATATCCATCAGGACAATATCCGGACGCAGCTCATCTGCCTTTTTTATCGCAGTCTCTCCAGTGTCCTCATGCCCCACAACCGAGAAGCCAAGTTTTTTGAGCCGCAGTTCCAGAGATTTGGCGACTTCCCGTTCATCTTCTACAATTAATATTTTTGCACGATTCATAACTCTGCCTTATCTGCATTTGGACGACACAATATATCAATTAACCTGTTCCATTATTGTGACAACAAAGAGGAAAATGATGTTTTAGCACCCGCACAGATGGTCAATGCTCCCATTGACTGTTCCCGGATTCTCATGACAACGTCCCTTCAGATACAATTATGATGCCGGTTGGATAGATCAGGCATCGGGAAAAACTATGCCTGGCACAGTACTTCCGGGGTATTTACTGACTGCAATCCTCATCGGGATGGCCTTACTCTGCGGTATGGCAACGGCAGGAACCCTTACCTGCTCGATCGGGGACAGGTTGCCCCGCTGTACATATTCGTAACCGGCCGGGATTGGATCCCATGGAGTGAATCCCGCCCGGATGAAGAGTCCGGTGGTGAGCGGGGATCCTTCGACATTCATTCAGGTCGATGTTACCAATGACAGGTGGTCATATATCTGGAATACGGCTCACCATGGATTCAGCCTCAGGGAAGGCACCTATACCCACTCCGCAGTAAGCCAGCCGGTTGGGAAAAACGACCTCCCGGCAGTGTAGGGGAGTTTCGATATCGGGCTTTCGCGCAACGGGGAGTCTTTACCAGCCATGGGAACGATCACTATCAACACATCCCCTTCAGGAGCTATGGTATATAATAACAGTCAGTTCATTGGCGCTACCCCGAAGAGTCTTGAAGCTGCCACCGGTCCTCACTCCCTCCGGATCGAATCCCCTGGATTACCGGACAATCCTTGAGTCCCTGACGGTGAATGGTGGCAAGACGACTGCGATTGAAAAGATACTGGTGCCGGTCACTGCGGTGATTACCAGCCCGGTTGTGTCCCCAACCACACATATCACAATTACCACCCAGCCCCCGGTTCCTGCAGGCACCGGCACTCAGACAATACCGCTGACCGCCGGGATTGGTATTTTCGCAATATCTGCTGCATCCCTGCTCTGGGGTAATCACAGGAAGAAGTAACTAAGACGGGAGAATGGATTGGCTCAAAGAGTTGTGAATATCCCGTAACTCTTCAATAACCATGATGAACAACGAAATGAATTGCCGGTGAGTGCCTCCAGAATAAGGAGTACTTTCCGGCAGAGCAGGATTATTCGACATGCTGAGAGAACGGGGTTTTAACCCCTGACGATGACGGATCAAATACTATATGACTATCCGCGGGTAACTCTCTCTTGGGAATAATCAGAACGAAAAACCACGGAAGACTGCAGTCATGAACATTGACGGTCGGAAACTCCTCAGCCTGCACAGCATCCCCTTTTTCATACGGATTGTCGTAGCTCTAGTTATGCTGAATTTCAGGAAAATGAGACGATTGTACTTTTCTGACGGACACCAGCTGAAAGCCAGGGGTGAGTTGAAGACCGATACCGGCACTGAAGTTATCTTCCGGTTCAGCGACACCCATCCTGTCAAAGGAACATCATGATACCCAGATTAATCCTCATAGTCGAGGATGAAGGGCTCATAGCCCTCCATCTCATGGAGATCCTGACGAATGCCGGATACAGGGTCTTAGAACCTGTGGCTTCCGGAGAAGAGGCTCTCAGGCACCTGGAAGAAAGACCCCCTCCGGACCTCATCCTGATGGATATTACTCTCGATGGCAGTCTGGATGGGATAGAGACTACCCGACAGATCCGGAAACGGCATGCGATTCCTGTCATTTTCCTTACTGCCCATTCAAACAGTCAGATCATCTCCCGGGCAAAAGAAGTCTCACCATGTGGATACATTGTCAAACCGGTTATGGAAAAAGATCTTCTTGAACAGGTTGAGAGAGCATTCCTAAGGTAGTTCCTCACTTTGAAATGAAAATCGTCGTTCAATGAAATTCACCATGTGTTGTGCGACGATGATAACCAACAGGTTTCCCGTTTTTTGCCAGTTCAAAGCACTTATCGTAACAGCCCTCCAACATTAGCAAAATTCATGGATGTCATGCTGCCGGTCCTCATAGGCATAGGTCTTTCGATGGACTGTTTTGCCGTTTCCCTCGCCCTCGGTACGACAACAAAGAATAAACTCCTGGACACAGCGATCATTATCGCGCTCTGTTTTGGCCTGTTCCAGACAGGAATGATCCTGGCAGGTTGGGCTGCAGGCACCGGGCTCCTGATGTATATCGCCGGGTTCGATCACTGGCTGGCCTTTTTCCTCCTCGCATTGATCGGAATAAAGATGATCATCGAAGGGTTCGAAGCCGGGGATGAAAAGGAACCTGTTTTCGTACTCCGGATTATTCCGGTAATAGTGCTATCCA
>Ga0209079_10000549_pt1 | contig 14938 bp, 7 predicted proteins | sample PPLLaktember2015_2_FD_187259 | JGI IMG/M metagenome (GOLD analysis project Ga0209079, IMG submission 187259) | Freshwater sediment microbial communities from Prairie Pothole Lake near Jamestown, North Dakota, USA - PPLs Lake P7 Core (6) Depth... | ecosystem: Environmental > Aquatic > Freshwater... | reverse complement strand
TGGTACGATGCCGTGCCAAGGGATTTTTGCTTTCCGATCGGCGGTTCGATGGAGTTTTAACCGCGCACTTTTGCGTAACTATCTGATGTGTGGAATGGCACGATGAGAGAGACGCGCTTGCTGGTGCGGATGTGTCAGCGTGCGAGCGAACCGCGATCAGTATGACGGAGCCGGCTCTTTCGGTCGTAAAGTTATTCACTGCATACTGATGCCAGCACTGCGGAAAAATCCGCAAACCTTGTGCATGTCTGTTGCCCTTCATCGCGAAATTGTCGATGTTAATGCCGACAAATTCTCTGATTCGATGTGTTCACTTGGTTATGAATGAGGTCATGTCGCGATGAAAAAGCTTGGACGGTTTTCTATAGGTGTTGGTGATCGGTTTGGTCATCAGGGCGAAGCACAGATCGCCGCGCTGGAACTGACAGAGAAGGCAGGCGTTGTCGTTGTGCCGGTTTGGAACAAGTCGAACCGCGAGCACACGTTGATCGGGACAGAACCTGCGCAGACGCGTCAGGCGGCGGACGCGGCGGTGGCAGCGCGCAACTGGAAGCACCAGTACTTCCTGGATGCGGATCACGTCGGTCTCAAGACCGTCGATCGGTTCATCGATGCCTGCGACTTCTTCACGCTCGACGTCGCCGACGACATCGGACAGCCGGCCGAAGCGGCGGACATCGACGCGTTCGTTGCGCGCTGGAAGCATCTAGTGGGAACGCTGACGATCCCGGGACTTTCAGAAGCATTCACGATCACGGAAGCGACGCTCCGGCAGGTTGCAGGTACCTACTTGCGAGCGGCAAAGGAAGCGGGGAAGATCTATCGCCATATCGCAGCGAAGAAGGATCCAGCGACATTCGTCGTCGAAGTGTCCATGGATGAAACGATGCAGCCGCAGACTCCGTTGGAAATGTTCCTGATCCTGGCGGCGTTGTCCGAGGAGAAGATCCCCGTGCAGACCGTTGCACCGAAGTTTTCCGGCAAGTTCTTGAAGGGCATCGACTATGTCGGTTCCGTGGAGCGGTTCGCGGCGGAATTCGAGGCGGACGTTCGGGTCGTTGCGCATGCGGCAAAGTTGTTTGGCCTTCCGGAAACGCTCAAGCTCAGTGTCCATTCGGGCAGTGACAAATTCTCCTTGTATCCGGTGATGCGCTCCGTGTTGCAGAAGACGGGGGCTGGTGTGCATCTCAAGACCGCGGGGACGACATGGCTGGAAGAATTGATCGGTCTCGCCGCAGCGGGGGGAGACGGATTGGCGATGGCGAAGAAGGTCTACGCGGATGCGATCGCACGGATGGACGAGTTGACGAAGCCGTACGCGACCGTCGTGGAGATCGACAAGACTAAACTTCCCACGCCGGCCGAAGTTTCCGGATGGACCAGCGACCAGTACGCGCACGCCCTTCGGCATGTACAAAGCAATCCGGCATACAACCTTCATTTCCGCCAGGTGCTGCATGTTGCCTTCAAATTGGCGGGGGAGATGGGTACCTCGTACACGGACATGCTGAAGAAGTACCGCTCGGTGATCGGCGCGAACGTGACGGAAAACCTCTACGAGCGCCATCTCAAACCGTTGTTTGTCGGAGCGTGAGTCAGGCCACGATCTTTATGGGTCAGCCTGCGCATCTCGAAGGTTGACCCACTCAGTTGTCCATTGGAAGGTCAATTCTATGAAGAAATCAGAGATCCTTGCGTTATATGATTTCACCGGAACGACGATCGCCGTTACCGGAGCGACCGGCGTGCTCTGTAGCGAGATGGCGATCACGCTGGCCGAGTGCGGCGCAAACATCGCGATGATCACGCGCAATGCTGCGTCCGCCGAGGCCGTGATCGCACGTTCGGGGGACGGCGCCAGGCGGATGAAGGTATTCGTTGGCGATATCATGAGCCTGGAGGGCATGAACAAGACGGCTGCGGAGATCGCTGCCGCCTTTGGTCACGTGGACGGGCTGATCAATGGTGCCGGAGGGAACAATCCAAAGGCAACGACCAATCCCGAGCAGAAGTTCTTCGACATTCCTACCGAAGCGATCAAATACGTCTCCGACCTTAACCTGTTGGGCACGGTCGTTCCGTCGCAGGCGTTCGGGAAGATCTTTGCCGCTCAGAAGAAGGGGGTCATCCTGAACGTGACGTCCATGAATGCATTCCGTCCGCTGACCCGCATTGCGGCCTATTCCGCGGCGAAGGCGGCGGTGAGCAACTTCACCATGTGGCTCGCGGTCCATATGGCACAAGAATACTCCACGGAGATCCGAGTGAACGCAATCTCGCCGGGATTTTTCTTAACGGAGCAGAACCGGTTTCTGCTGACGGAGAAGGAGACGGGTGCGTTGACAGCGAGAGGGAAGAAGATCATCGACCACACGCCGATGGGGAGATTCGGCGAGCCGAATGAACTGCTGGGCGCGACGCTCTGGCTGATGTCGCCGGCGGCGAAGTTTGTCACCGGGACGGTGGTAGCAGTCGACGGAGGATTCTCGGCGTACAGCGGCGTGTGATCAGAGCCCGAACTCGAACCCGCGGTCCTTCAAACGGTCGTACTGCTTGCGGTCGAAGGCGTAATACGCCGCGGGCCGGCGTCCGCCATTCGTATCGAACTCGCGCAGTTTCCGGACGAAGTGCATGGAGAGGATCTTCTTCCTGAAGTTGCGCTTGTCGAGTTCTTTTCCGAGGACGACTTCGTAGAGTGTTTGGAGTTGGGGGAGCGTGAAGCGTTCGGGGAAGATCTCAAAGCCGATCGGTTGCGTCCGGACGCGTTTGCGGAGCTTTTCCAGGGCGGTGGCCACGATCGCGGAATGATCGAAGGGAAGACGGGGAAGTTCGTGAGCAGGGAACCAGCGGACATCCGACGTGTCCTTCCCGGCGGTGAGTCCATAGTGTTCCGGGCTGATCAATGCGACATGGGCCACGGTGAACACGCGCCACAGGGGGTAGCGGTCCACCTCATCGAACACGCCGATCTCCTCCAGATACGCATCCTTCACACCGGTCGTTTGGTGTAGCACCCGCTCGGCCGCTTCCGACGTCCGTTCCCCCTTCTTCACAAACCCACCGGGCAACGCCCACATGCCCCGCGCCGGGTCAACCGCGCGCCGAATGAGCAGCACTTCCAGCTTGGACCGTTCGTATCCGAAGATAACGCAATCGACGGAAATGGTCTTGATGATCTCGCGAAGATTGTGCGACATGAGGGCCTCGGGGATTGCACATCCGGTGTGAGCGCAACGTACGAGTTTCCCTCCTCAGGGTCAAGTGCATACGCGTAGTCCGGACACATAATATGTGTCGCTATGACACAAAATAACTTGACTCTGATTCCATAGTGTATTAAATACACTTCGTTACGTCCTTCCTTCACCAACGAAAGACGCGGCTATGCGTGTCCTCCTCGGCGACCGAGAGTGCTTTCCAGGCATCGGCGCCATCCCGTTCGAATCATCCGAATCGAAGAATCCGCTCGCGTTCAAGTGGTATGACAAGCACCGGAGAGTCGGTTCGGCGACCATGGAAGAGTATTTCCGCTTTGCGGTTGCGTATTGGCATTCGTTCGTCGGCGGGGGAGACGATCCGTTCGGCGATGCGACGAGAGTGCTCCCGTGGAACGCATCGACGGATCCCATCATCCGGGCCAAAGCGAAGATGGACGCGGCGTTTGAGTTCAGTACCAAGCTTGGCGTTCCCTTCTACTGTTTCCACGATTTCGATGTTGTGGACGAAGGCAATAGCATCGCTGAATCGGACCGCCGTCTCCAGGCGATCACGGCGTATGCGAAGGAAAAACAGAAGGCGAGCGGCGTTCGCCTGCTTTGGGGAACGGCGAATCTGTTCTCCCATCCACGCTACATGAACGGCGCCGCGACCAACCCTGATTTCTCTGTCGTCGCGTGGGCGGGCGCGCAGGTAAAACGGGCGCTCGATGTTACGATCGAGCTGGGTGGACAGAACTATGTGTTCTGGGGTGGACGCGAGGGGTACACGACGCTCCTGAACACGGACATGAAGCGGGAAAAGGAGCACATGGCCCAATTCCTGATGATGGCGCGAGACTATGCACGGAAGCATGGATTCAAAGGGACATTTCTCATCGAGCCCAAACCGATGGAGCCGTCGAAGCATCAGTACGATTTTGATGCAGAGACGGTCATTGGCTTCCTGCGGCACTATGAATTGGACGGCGACTTCAAGCTGAACATCGAGGTGAACCATGCAACCCTCGCTCAACACACGTTCCAGCATGAACTGCAATGTGCTGTGGATGCGGGGTTGCTCGGGAGCATCGATGCGAACCGCGGAGATTATCAGAATGGATGGGACACGGATCAGTTCGTCGTCAATCTCTACGAGGCGATCGAGGCGATGCTCGTCATTCATGCCGCGGGGGGATTCACGACGGGCGGGATCAATTTCGATGCGAAGCTCCGCCGGACATCGACCGATCCGGAGGACCTCTTCATTGCGCATATTGCGGCGATGGACACATTTGCGCGGGCATTGCTCGTCGCGGAACGGATCTTGAACGAGTCGGAGTATCGTCCGCGACGGGCGGCACGGTACGCCTCGTTCGATTCCGGAGAAGGGTCGGCGTTCGAGCGGGGAACGTTGGCGCTCGAGGATCTGAGGAGGATCGCGGAGGCATCGCCTGCTCCATTGGCAACGAGCGGAAAGCAGGAACTCTTCGAACAGATGATCAACACATACTTGTGATGCGGGAGACGACATGAGACGCATAACACGATTGCAGTGCTTGGCAACGATGTTGCTTGCTTCCGCAGCATTCAGTATCGCACAGGGCATCGATAGGACCCCCGCGTACATCCCCCCGACAATGCCGGAGATTCCCGCGACGGCCTTCGACGTTGTTGCATTCGGCGCGCTCGGAGACGGGGCGACTGTGAATACGGAGTTCATCCAGTCGGCGATCGATGCAGCCGCGAAGGCGGGTGGAGGTGTCGTCGTCATTCCGAAAGGCGTTTACCTCTCCGGTCCTCTGAAGATGAAGAGCAGCATCTACCTGCGGATCGATTCGGGAGCCATATTGCGGATGCTTCCGATGGACCAGTATCCAGGAGGCACCAAGAATCCCGAGGACTTCATTCGCGGCTCGAAGCTTCGCGATGTGGCGGTGGGAGGGAAAGGGACCATCGACGGACAGGGCGCCGCGTGGTGGCCTTATGCAAAAGAGGAAGGAGCAGAGCGGCCGAGAATGATCGTGTTCTATACGTGCGAGCGCGTGCTGATCGAAAATGTCCATCTGAAGAACTCCCCGAAGTTCCACATGGTAGTCGGGAGCCGTTCGAAGGATATCACGATTCGCAATGTGACCGTTCGGGCTCCGGCATCGGACGATCCGGTCCTACCAAGCCACAATACCGATGCGTGCAATATAGGCGGGACGAATGTGCTCATCGAGAATTGCGACATCAGTACAGGAGATGACAACTTCACGTGCGGGGGGAACACCTCGAACGTCCTGATCCGAAACAACACGTATGGGAATGGGCACGGCGTCTCCATCGGAAGTCCGATCAGCGGCGGGGTCTCCAACATCACGGTGGAACACTGCACGTTCACGAATACGGATTACGGCATACGGATCAAATCGGACCGGGACCGCGGAAGCGTTGTTGAGAACCTGACGTATCGCAATCTCACGATGACGAATGTTCGGATGCCCATCCTCATTTACGGGGCTTATGCGGCGAAAGAAAGGCAATTCCGCGACCTGCATAAGCTCAAGCCGGATGTCGCTGCAACTTATCCTTCCGCTCCGGTGACAGAACTCACGCCGGTGTACCGCAACATCACGTTCAGCAACATAACGGCGACCGCGCAGAAGAAGCGGCGGGCTGGACTCATTTGGGGACTGCCGGAGGCACCGGTGACGAATGTTGTCCTCGAGAACGTGCAGATCTCAGCCGATCTACCGTTCGGCATCTTCAATGCAAAGCAGGTCCAGGTGAAGGAGTGCCGGTTTGAGACTCCGGATGGGGTGAACAAGATCGTCACGCAGAACGCAGAGGTGACGCTCACTCCGGTCGATCTTCAGTGAGAGCGATGACCATGAGATCTTCAGCATTTGTCTTGAATCTCCTCCTTGTTGTCGCGGGGAATCTTCTCGCGCAGACAACGGGGGATTTCCGGTCGGTAGCCTCGGGAATCTGGACCGTTCCTTCAACGTGGGAGACATTCAACGGGACATCTTGGATTCCAGCGACAATTGCACCATCGACAACCGATGGCGCTGTCGCTGTCAGAACCACGCACCTCGTGACGGTTGATACGATGACGGCAGCAGATCAGGTCGTCGTCGAAACGGGGGCGACCCTCGTCGTTGGCGTTGGAGTGACGTTCACGGTCGCTGATGGAGCGGATTCGATTGATTGTGTCGTTCAAGGTGCGGTGCAGAATTTCGGCACCATCGCGCCTTCAGGAAGATTGAGCTTTGAGAACGGTGCGTTCTACTACCACCTCGTTCCCGGCGGAGCAGGAGTCGTGCCGACATCGACCTGGCGTGATGGTTCGTCGATCGAGATCGACAGTGCAGGGAACGGCGGCACGATCGTCCCCACGAATATCACATCGCAGAGCTACTACAATTTCATCTGGAATTCTCCGCGGCAGGCAGGGAACATCGGGTTGAACTTCCCCGATGGCTACGTCTTCCGCGGCGGCGTCACCATCACGAACACAGGTGGTACGAGCCGTGCGTGGCGTCTGACGAATCTCAGCGCGGGACAAGCGAAGAACATCTTCATCCGGGGTGATGTGAATGTGAATGGCCCGAATGCGATGCTGACGTCGACGGGGAGTACGTCAGACACCGCCGCCCGGGCGATCATCAATGTCGATGGCGATGTGAACCTTTCCGATGGGATGCTGTATCTCGTTGGTGCTTCGAATCCGTACGGGGAATGGCGGATCAAGGGGAACGTCAACATCAGCGGCGGTCAATTGACAGGAGGGGGAGCGGGGGCATGGCGGCGCATTCTGAGCTTCACAGGAACAGGCGATCAGAACTTTAGCAAGACTGGCGGCAGTATCGCGGTGCCGATCACGATTCGCGTGGCCAATCCGGCGTCGAGCGTGAACGTGAACTTCCCGCTTGATGTCAACGGCATCTTGGAACTCAATGGGGGAAGGTTTGTCACGAACAGCTCGAATCTGTTGACCATTAAAGCAACCGGATCGATCGCCGGGGGCTCGGAAACGAGCTACGTCGAAGGACCGCTCGCCCTGGAAGTGAACGCGTCATTGCCTATCCTCAAGCAGTTCCCGATCGGCAAGGGAAGTTCCTATCGACCTGTCGAAATGAATGTGACAATGACTGCGGCTACAACGACGGCATTCACGGCTGAGGTAATCGATACGGCCCCACCAGAACGGCAGTTGCCTCCGGCGTTCCGCGCCGTATCGGCGGTCCGGCATTATTCGATCGTCAAAGGCGTGGGCGCATCCATCAGCTCCGGTACGGTGACACTCGCGTACGGACTCGACGATAAGATCGACCACAAAGACAGCGTCCGCATTGCAACTGATGACGGAGCCGGGAATTGGGTGAATCTTGGCGGCAGCGGGACTGCGGACAGCATCGGCTCGATCACTTCGAATGTTGTGACATCGTTTGGTGAACTGTTCACGCTCGCGTTCGTTTCATCGAACATCGTCGTCAGTGCGCCGACGGTGTCCACAACGCCGATCGATACGAACACGATCTCAATCACGACGGCGAACGGCGGCGGCTATGTCACGAACGACGGCGGAGGGGCCATCACACAACGCGGCGTATGCTGGAACACGATGGGGTCGCCGACGATCGCGGATTCCACGACGGATGATGGGAGCGGCGCTGGGTTCTTTGCGAGTGCGCTCTCAGGATTGATCCCCGGGATGAAGTATTACGTGCGCGCGTATGCGACGAACAGCGGCGGAACGGGATATGGCGCTGAGGTGGTATTCACAACAATGTCGGCGCTCACCATTCCAACGGTGACAACCGCATCGGTCACAAACATCGTGAATACCACAGCACGAAGCGGAGGAATCGTCGCGCACTGGGGCGGAACGCCGGTCACCGAAGGTGGCGTCTGCTGGAGTACCGAACACGATCCGACGGTGGCCGATGAACGGACGGTCAGCGGTTCAGGACTGGGCGCCTTCACGAGTGCAATGGGGGGCTTGAGGCTCGGAACGACATACTATGTGCGCGCATTCGCCACGAACAGCACGGGGACCGGATACGGTGAAGAAGTCGAATTTACGACCCCCGTGCCTCAACCCAACGTGACGAAGGTGGTGTCAAAGGACGGACGAGGTGACTACACGACCATCCAGGCAGCGTTTGATGCGGTGACGGCGAACTATACGGGGAAATGGTACATCTATGTCAAGAAGGGGATCTATTACGAGAAGGCGCTCCTCGCTGCAGGCAAAATCAATGTGATCTTGGTTGGAGAAGACCGGGACAGTACGATCCTGACGCACGACGATTATTCTGGGAAGACGCCGAGCATTGGTACATCAACATCGTATAGTGTCGGGATCGATGCGGATGATTTCGAAGCGCAGAACATCACATTCCAGAACACGGCAACGCAGGCGCAGGCGGTCGCGCTGCGGATCAATGGAGACAGAAGCAAGTTCTACGACTGCAACATGCTGGGGTATCAGGACACGTACCTGACGAACAGCAACGGACGTATCTACCACCGGAATTGCCTCATCCAGGGCTCGGTCGACTTCATCTTCGGGAGCAGCGTTGCAGTATTCGACAGCTGTCGGATCAACTGCAACCGAAATGGAGGGACGCTGACGGCAGCTTCGACGAACATCGGCTACAAGTTCGGATATGTGTTCATGAATTGCGCGCTGTCAACAGATGTCATTGGTTTCGACGGCAATCCAATTACATCGTTCATATTGGGGCGTCCATGGCAGAATCAGCCTCGAACGGTGTTTCTGAATTCGTATGAACCGGCAACTCTCTCAGCGGCGGGATGGAGCACATGGAATGTCATTCCGGCGCTGTATGCGGAATACAACTGCTATGGTCCTGGTTCGGACACGACGAATCGCATCCGTTCGATCGCGCGTCAATTGACAGACGAAGAGGCGGCGACGTACACGATCTCGAACATCTTTGGAAAGAACACCGCTCCTTCTCCGTATGGAGGGAACTGGTTGCCTGAGCGGACCTCGATCGATACGTCGTCATTCATCGTTTCTGTGGATGAGGACAAAACGTCGCGGATGCCGCAGGAGTTCAAGCTTTCGCCTGCATACCCAAATCCCTTCAATCCAAAGACGCAGTTGGAATTCACGCTGGATAAGGGTGGCTGGACGACGCTCCGGATCTTCAATCTGCTCGGTCAGCAGGTGAGGACATTGTTTGAAGGGAATGCAGAGATGGAAAAGCTCTATCGACGTGACTTTACAGCGGAAGGCCTGAGGAGCGGACTCTACTTTGCCCGGCTGGAGAGCGATGGACGATCTCACGTGCAGAAGCTTGTCCTTCTGAAGTGAAAAGCCCTGCTTGACATAAATGATAAATGATTGTAAAATGCTGTCGCCTGTCGTTACCGATACAGTAATCGGTTACTTTGTTCCGTGACTCACTCTCAAAGGATCAATCCATGAAACCCTGCAACTCTGCCGTGTTGCGTGGTCTTACGAGAGCATGGCAAGGCCTTTTCTTGCTCCTGCTCGCGTCTGGTATGTTATGGGCCCAGACTCCCGGAAAGATCTCCGGTGTCGTTCGCGACGCCCAGACGCGGGAACCGCTCATTGGAGCAAATATCCTCGTCACCGGGACGAATCTCGGCGCGGCGACATCCGTGGACGGCTCATACTTCATCCTGAACGTTCCAGCTGGTCGGTACGACCTCCACATTTCCATGCTCGGATACACCAGGACGACGGTGGCGAATCTCGTGGTGAACTCCAATCGCACGACCATTGCGGATATCTCGTTGGTGGCGACGACCCTCGAGCAGGAGGAAGTGATCGTTCAAGCTATTCGCCCGGATGTTGAGAAGGAGAAGACCTCGACCAGCGAGATCATCCGAACGGAAGATGTGAAGTTATTCGCGGGCATGGTTGACGTTACCGATGTGCTCGGTATGGCGGCGGACATCACGGATGGCCATTTCCGCGGCGGACGAACGAACGAGGAATACTACACACTCCAGGGCATGGGTATCGTCAATCCTCTCGACGCATCATCTGCGTTCCAGCCCATCATGAGCGCTGTCGAAGAAGTTGAGGTGATCACGAGCGGCTTCGGCGCACAGTATGGAAACGCCCAGTCCGGCGTTGTGAATATTACGATGAAGGAAGGCAAGTCAGATCGCTGGCGGTCACACTTCGAAACACGAATGCGAGCCCCCGGCATCAAGCATTTCGGTCCGAGTATCTACGACGAAAGCGCCCAGCCGTATCTTCGGAAGCTCGCCGACCCGAACTTCTGGCTGAATGGCGATGAGTCCAGCGGGTACAAACCTCCGATCGGCTGGGTAACGACCACGTTTGGCGGCGATTCGACGGTTATGCGCCAGGTCGCTCAGGCTATCTGGAAGAGTGTGACCTCTCGGGATCTGAATCGAAAATACTGGACGACCATCGACTATTCGGTCGAAGGCTCGACCGGCGGTCCGCTGGATGACGGAGTCACGATGTTCCTCGCGCTGCGCTCCTCGGTTGAACACGCCATCGTCCCGACCGAAGAGCCGAACAAGCAGGAACAGATCATGGGAAATCTGGCGTTCGATCTCGGCGATGGTGCGGCGTTGCGCGTCAGCGGCGGGTACCAGTACCAATACAACAACGTTCTCGGGAGCGGCACTGGCTTTTATCAGTGGGCTTGGGACCGCATCCTCGGCATCAGCTATCGAAAGCGGACGAACCACCAGCTTGGTCTCCGGTTCACGCAAGCGGTGAGTCCGCAGACGTTCTATGAGATCAAGCTGAATGCGCTGCGCACGCAGAACCGGCAGGGAACCTCCCCGTGGTATGACACGATCACGGATGCGGCGCGGAACATGGAAACCGGCACCGCGATCATCACGCGAACGATGAATTTCATGTACTACCAGAATATGACGGGGAAGACCTTCTTCTATCTCGGGAACAACCTGAGCAATTTCACGAACGAGCGAACGGGGACGATCTCCCTGGATGGTTCCATCACGAGCCAGGTGACGAAGTCGCATCTGTTGAATGCCGGTCTCCAGGCGAACTACTACATTCTCACCGTGGACAACGTCGGAAGCGCTGCGTCGAAAGGAAGCATCACGCAGCGGAAGTACGAGGGGGAGCCGTTCGAACTCGGCTTGTTCGTGCAGGACAAGATGGAATTCGAAGGGATGATCGCGAACGTCGGCTTGCGCTGGGATATCTGGAATTCAAACAACGAGTACTACTTTGACCAGTTCGATCCGTTCGTTCTGCGCGATTCGGTTGGGAATCCAACGCTTGAATACGACGCGGAGCGCGCCCCCAAGGTCCGGACCAAAGCCATTGGCCGTTTGCAGCCGCGCTTCGGCGTCTCCTTCCCCGTCATGGAAAACACCGTCTTCCACCTGAACTACGGGACGTTCATGCAGCGGCCGTCGTTCCAGTATGTCATCGGCGCGACAAAAAAATATCCGCCGCTTCCGGCGAGCGTGTCGGTGTATAGCCTTTCGAACCCGCGCCTCAAACCGCAGGTCACGAATAGCTATGATATCGGGATCATGCAGGGTCTCGGTGAAGGATTCACGCTTGATGTGAGCGGATACTACAAGGATATCAAGGACCAGTTGGAGCAGGCGGTCTACACTTCGGAAGTGTCGGGCACGAGCTACTTCTCGTACTTCAACCGTGACTACGCGGACGTTCGCGGGTTCCGCGTCTCGTTGACAAAACGGAGAGGATTCTACTCCGGCATGATCAATTATCAATACAGCGTTGCCACTGGGAAGAGCGCATCAGCCGGGAATGCCCCCGTTGCCATCCGGAAGGATCGCGACGGAAACGTCCTCGTTGGCCTTGAAAAGGTTTCGATCCGGGATGTGTTTCTCAACTTTGACCGGCCGCATAATCTCATTGTGAATCTCGCTGTGCGGAGTGATGACGATTTCGGTCCGACGCTCTTCGATGAACACGTGCTGAACAACGTCATCGTCTCGGCAAGCGCATTCGCACGGAGCGGGCGACCGTACACGAATCCTGACGATGCACGATTTGTGAACACCTTCCGGTCGCCAGCGGAATACAATGTGAACATGAAGATCACGAAGTCATTCCGCAAGTTCTTCGGCACCACAGCGACCTTCTACATGGAAGTCTTCAATCTGTTGAACAACAAGATCTACAACTACAATTACCTGTTCAATACGGCGAACAAGGTCGACCAGAACTTCGCGACGGCGCTGTATCATCAGGCGCCCTTCGACGATCCCGCGCGCGGAGTCCTGTACTGGGATGACCAGAACTATGGAAGCGCCTACGGCATCGACCACTCGTTCCTGCTGTACGAGAATGCACCTCGATCATTCTATTTCGGCGTGTCGCTCGATTTCTAACCGCTCAACGATCGACGAAAAGGGCATATCATGATGAAGCGAACTGTTCTGTTCTTCACGCTGAGCGCGGCGCTGATCTCGGATGCGTGGTCGCAACGGGACTATGTGACCCACACCCGCAGCTTGCTTCGCCAGACGATCTACAACACCGGCGAGTTGGGGCGAGCACTTGAAGGATCGAATTCGAATGTCGTCGGACTCCCGGAAGGAACGTCTTCCCTGGAGTGGCCCCCCAATTCCCGCATCACCATCGACGGTATTCCGTACTGGGGCCAACAGAACGCGCAGGGTTCGGCGCTTGTCCTGCGCGCGCTCGTCAACGGCACGTACGAATTCCGCGCATGCGGTGGCGTTACGGACGGTTCGGGAAATGCGACGGCGGTGGCGGGCGTGTACGTGATCCCCGGTTCCCTCACACGCATCGAGAACTTTCCGACGCTGCCCGATGGTTCCCTGAATTCCTCGTACGATCCGAATGAGGCAGAGGAGATCATCGTGTCGCGCTACAAAACGATCGCCCCGATGCGCCTCTCGATCACGCAGACGAGCAGGGCGTGGAGTTTCCCCGGCTACGACGCCTTCATCATTTATGAGTACGATATCTTGAACGAGGATACCGTCGACTATACGGAAGGATTCGTGATGTTCCAGAATGCCTTGTCTCCCTCTGCATTCGGTCTCATGCGGAAGTATGGCGTCTGGAGCGAATCCGCCACGACCAGCCGCAGCCGTGAGGAGTACGCTCGATACAACTTCTCGAGGCTCTTGATCTACGTGCATCCGCGGGACGGCTTTCCGGAGGAAACGTATTTCAATATCTGGTCGCAACCCGGAGGACGAGGCGGGCTGAATTCACCGCAGGCGATCGGCTTTCTTCCGCTGCACTACGATTACGACCATCTGATGCTCAAGCAGAACACGCAATATCTCGTCTCTGATTCGGCGCGCGTGTGGGATGCAAACAACAAGTTCAAACAGCCGTACGCGACGGAGACGAATTCGAATCGAAACCAGGACGTTCAGCGCACGATCGATCGCGGACTGACGCTCACGTTACACAATCCGGCTGGATTCAACCACAAGACGACCGGATCGACCCCATCCGCCGATTCGACGGCATGGGCGAATTATCACGCCCCCTATCGCGTGTGCACCTGGAATCCGTCACTGCAGGATCCAGTGCGATCGGCTGAGATGATCGACTACTGGCATGGACGGATGAAGCCGCGTGCCTTGTCCGCGAGCGGATACACGGGCGCGTTCTTCCACTACACATCGTTCGGTCCATATATCTTCCCGAAGGGACAGACCCTGAGGTTCTCGACGGCACATGCAGTCGGCTACGGCCCCGGTGTTTCGGCTGACAGCGTCTGGCGCGATGCGGGGGGAGCGAACAGCACGACCACCGGGTGGTTCCTGCCTGTCCCAAGTTGGTACGACACGTTGACCTATCCCGGTCTCTCGGCAATTGCGGGTATCACGTCGATGGGGAGCACGTACCTGCGCAATCACGAGCTGCCGTGGTATGTGACGGCAGGAAACGGCATCTCATCGGCGGATCCATCGAAGGTCATATCGTTGAGGGACGTTGCCGACCGAGCGATCCAGATGTATACAGGTCAACCGCTGACCAAGTACGACGGGGTCCAATTCAGGCCGGAAAACACACCTGCGACTGGTGCGTACGGAAGCGGTCAGACGTACATTCCATTTCCTGCCCCCGTGCTCAATGTTTACAACTCTGCCGACGTGAAGAACCGCTTGGTCTGGTCGCCGGCGATCGAAGGGTTTACCTCATTGCCGGGCGTTCAAGCGGCAGTCGCTGCCGGACGGATCCGCGCAGGTCTGAGCCATTATCTTGTCCTTCGATCGTATGACGGCGTAACGTGGGAACGACTGGACAGCGTTGCGCGGCGTGACTCGCGATACTACAACTCTAATCCGACCTTCCCGAACCAGTACACCGTTCGCGATGCGGGAAGTCTGAGCGGCGAGGGGTACTTCTATTGCGTTCTGTCTGTCGACTCACTCGGCGGAAAGAGCGGTTATACGAATATCACGCCCCACCTGACTCAACAGAACGCAGTGGACCGCCTGGGTGAGACCAAGGTATTCGTTGCACCGAACCCGCTGGTGCTGCAGGGTCCGTTCAAATTCACCGGACTGCAGGGAGATCCTGCGGACCGTCTCAATTTCTACGGACTCCCGCGACGTGCAACGATCCGGATCTTCTCGTACAGCGGGCAGCTGATCACCAGCGTCGAACATGATTCATACTACTCGCATGAGTGGGTGCAACTGTCCCGGAATGATCAACGAATCGCTTCCGGCGTTTACTTCTACACGGTCGAGGACCTGGACACTGGCGTGAT
>Ga0209079_10000548_pt1 | contig 14980 bp, 12 predicted proteins | sample PPLLaktember2015_2_FD_187259 | JGI IMG/M metagenome (GOLD analysis project Ga0209079, IMG submission 187259) | Freshwater sediment microbial communities from Prairie Pothole Lake near Jamestown, North Dakota, USA - PPLs Lake P7 Core (6) Depth... | ecosystem: Environmental > Aquatic > Freshwater... | reverse complement strand
ATTGCTAAGGATGGATTTTCTGGGCGTATCTGATCAATCCCATAAAAGCGTGCTAAATATATACACATACGGTTTCAGATACCAAAAACCGTGGGTCCAATGAATCGGGGATTAATTATTTTTTCCAAAAAAAATGTGGTCTAGGGTATAGGTCTAAGATAGGCATCGATGGAGGATATCGAACCACTTAAGCGCCCACATTCGCCAGATACTTCAGATATTGATGAGTTAAAAAGGCATGAGTCGCCAATACTCCTCTCTGGTCGCACGGAACCAGAGAAAACTGACTTTCCAGATCTGCGAAAAAATCTGATAGCTAAGACACCAATTCAAAAATGGGGTAATCTCCCCTTGGCTTCCCTTGATACGTTCAAAATCACCAAGGGTAAGCAAAAAGGGAAGACATTCCGCGAAGCCGTAAATGATGCTAATTATATCAATTGGTTACTCAAAAATGAGGTATCAACACGGTCTAATATTGGATTGTTTAAACATTATCTGATACGCTGCATGGAGGCCAATCGTTCCTAATCCGCGGTATAAGGAACGAATTTTTTTTTTAGCTCGTTACTGATACATAAGCCGATGATGCTATTATATTGTTAGCATTCGTTGCATTGCTGACCATGACAAGTAGGCTATCGTTTGGGTTCATTGATACAACCGCCAAAGCTGTAGCCGTGACGGATATACCATTCGATGCCCGAATTTCTGACTTACCATTTATGATGTAGCAGTTCCTAAAATCATTAGGTTGAACTCCATCATCGATGAATGTGATTGGCGGGCTTACATTGTTATATGCTATCTGGAAACTCAAACCCGCCACTTGGTTTAACGTGTAATATAAAACTGTGCTATATATGCCAACTGGCAACGAGCCACCAATTCCAGAGATAAACAGAACATATGACCCATTAGGTGGGGGAAATGCTGTAATAATCCGGTCTGCTATGTTATCAAATTTTATAGCATAAGGTGGATATGCTGCCTTAATAAATGACGCTATCAGCTTGATATTCTGCCCAAAAGAGGGCTCCATACATATATTTGACTGACCCTTTAAAATCAGCGCCTGCTCTGTTCCTGTGTATGTAATCAGTCCATCGTTTCCCACTATTGTGCGCTCTAGGTTTTCACTGGTATATGTTTCCTGAATCTTCACGTAATTATTGTCTGCATAAATCTGGGTCGTTGCTACGCTGTTATAAAAATAGGTCGTCGCTGATACCTTACTATCGGGAACTGACACACACCCTGATACCTTAATATATCGCGTGGTTTGGTTCAGTGATGTTGGGGCCCATACATTCGCAGCCTGTGAGTATGTCGTAATAATTGGGCAGTTGCTGATAACAATAGAATTGAATAGCAAGGTGGGACTAATAAAAAACGCATACTGTAGGGGCTGCATCTCTGGGAAGTATCCCGATATATTGGCTGCTTGTATCTGGCCCGACAAACTCAGAAGATTGGCGGCGATCCCCACTTTTTGGTATCTCTCTTCTAGCAGGTTAACAGTGATACCAAGGGCGCAGTTAATAAATTCGAAGCCTCCCACAGTGTAGAACACACGCACAATGTTAATGATTACACCGATAACCTGAACTGTGGCAACCTTGATATTTTGGCCGTCGTTTTGAATTGGATAACCAGATACCACCGTATTCGACAATATAAATAGGGCTTGAGGAGTTGAACCTGACAGATTAAACACCGTCCCAGTCGCTCCGAAGTGGTAAATAAGGCTTCGCTCAAATCTAATAACATCCCCATTATTTATTAGCGTGGGGTTGGAAGTGATAAATAGGTTTCCCGCCGCTAGTTTCTGGAGGCTTAGCTGTTCAAATGTCACGTCTCCCTGTATGTCCACGTATCCAGTCGTAAACGTCAGGTGTGCATTGTAAAGCCAGCTACGCTCTTGACATATCAGATTAGTCGCCCCAAAGTTGATAAATGTGGACGACAAAAAGCGGTAATCCGTATGCATTGCCAAAGTTATGGATCCACCAATTGGTGCCGGAAGATCTGACAGCGCCGAAACATACACTGTGGTGATGGCTCTGATTGGTCGAAATATGGACCCATCATATACATAGATATTTTTGAGGTCCGTGTTCCAGTATCCCACACCCTCGGCCATCCCTGCCAATGTATTCGCTTGAGCTGTCGATAATATGGGCACCGGTCGCGCGTATGTTGTGGTAGTGGTAGCCGTAGGTTGCACATCCAAAATAGCCGCCGGTGTTATGTTCTGGATTCCCAGCCTATTCTCTATATATACGGATCCTGTTATATTGGCGGATGTGTCTGTAAATGTCAGCTTTTTCTCTCCTGTTAGCGTAGTGATAAGATTCAGATCACCAAAGCGGGCATTGGTAAAGTTTCCGGTCTGGCTTCCACATTCTAGGCTATAATAATTTGTCGTGTTTCCGATCCTTATCTGATTACTGGCGGCCCTCGCACTGTAGCCAATGGCTAGGGAATAGGTAGAATCTGCGGCCAATGTGTCAGCATCATGTCCAAGTAATAAGTTATTGGTTCCCGTAATGATTGTATCACCAGCAGCGGCACCTAATGCAACGTTCGCACGGGCTGCGCTTCCTATGTTATAAAGTGCCCGATATCCTAGGGCTACACAAAAATCGCTGTCAATTTTGGGGGTGACGTTTCCCATTGCCTGATACCCGCAGGCCGTGTTATAATCTGACAAATCCCCCAGATGCTGAAGAGCTGAGCGACCAATTGCTATGTTTCCATTAGTTGCGCCACCTTCTGGGAAATAACCGGCAGACATGCCTACATATGTAGAGTTTGAGACATTGGTAAGCTGGCCATTATCAAGGACTTCATCGCCTATGAAAACGTTAGCGCTCCCGACTTGATGAGAGTCGCCGCAGAGATTGCCAACATAGACGCAGTTGCTTCCCGTTGTGTTGTTTCGTCCTGCTGATATTCCAACTGATACGTTAGCGTCGCCAGTAGTTAGAAATTGGAGGGCCTGCGTCCCAATGGCTACGTTATTTTTTGCCTCATTTGTGGTTATCGATGCGAGGCCATCAATCCCTAAGATAATGTTATTCCCAGCCGTTCCAAATGCTCGCTGTGTGTTAGTTATCTGTATATTCCCCACACTATCAGCCACATTTAAAAAGGCGCCACTTTTTGCGTCTCCCACTATTGATAATACTCCCGATATGTTCCCATCTTCAAAGTGGACGCTTTCAAGATCTACCCCATTATTCAGCGTATATTCGGTTATCGTGTCCGTGAAAACTCCCTGTGTGGTGCTAACTGTAAGAAATCCCACGTCTGATGTCGTCGTTAGGTATTGGTTCAGACCGTCCAAAAATCCAAACTCAATATTTGAGATGCTATTTATAGCTAACACATTCGATATGTAGCCATCTTCAAAGTGGACGCTTTCAATATCTACCCCATTATTCGGTGTATACTCGGTTATCGTGTCAGTGTAAACTCCTTGAGTGGTTCCAACTGTTTGAAATAACACATCGGACGCTGTCGATAGATACTGATTTAAGCCATCCAGATATTTGATTTCGTCGGACGTTATACCATTCAGAGAGCTGATATTTGATATGTTCCCACTGTCAAAGTGCACAGTTTCGAGGTCGACCCCATTATTCAGCGTATACTCGGCTATCGTGTCCACAGTAATCGATGGAATGGCCGCACTATTAAATTTGACATCTGAAAATGATGATAGGGATTGATCCAATTCACCTAGCCACCGCCACTGTAATATGTTAATTGATGTAGTTTGAATATTCTCCAGCTGCTGCATTATAAACGGAGTCAACTGAATACCGATACCTGCATATTGTGCGAAAGCGTAGTTCATTAAGGACACCGCTGCGCTGTTTCCTTATACCTTCGTAATTATTTTTTACGTGCCATATATATATATCATGAGAACACAGAGACCGCGAAATTGTAGGCAATTACAGGGTGGGCTTATAGATACAAGGTTTAAGGAAAAAGGCCGTGGCTTTGTCCTTGATGAAATGGGAATACCTAAGCCTAACCTTCCAGTTGGTGGAGTCAAGGATTTCGTGCACCATCTACCAAATGAGAAAAACACGCACGCACCACTCGCCAACTACATGGGACCAGCTACCAATTACGCCGAACGCATAAAGCTGGGTATTAAGCCAACCACACGAAGTGATGCCGGAGCAATGCGCCACGATTATGCATTTACCAGAATTGGGAAGAAGTTGCAGGCCGGAATATTGACGCAGAAGCAGGCAAGAGATGAGACAAGAAAGGCAGACGAACAGCTGAGAGCCACATGCGAAAAAAACACATACTCGCTTAATCCAGTTGAGAATGTGCACGCAAAGGCGGGACGTATGGGCATGAATGTGAAGATGACGGCCGAAGATCTCCATTTATTGGATCCCCTCAAGTATGTTCTCCCTAACCCACGGGGTAAGGGAGGGGGTGTATTTGGGAAGCCAGAGCAGAACGCAAAGCCTAAAAAAAAACGTCGTCGTCGTGATCCAGTCAAGAAGTTAAGAAAGCTTATGAAACCAGTGTAGTAGATCTTCCATATAACCCTCCTATCTGTGGCATACTGATCGTTTCGAATGCCAGCGTCAGGTTCCAGTCTTCTATCATCTCGATTGGGTCGCCTGCTGTGTCGTAGAAGTAAATAATCAGCTGTGATATGTCATTATTTAAGAAGGAGCTAGGAACATGTAAGAGATTAAATGGTTGCTCGTTTTGGCTTCCACTTGGTGGGACCCGAATGCCTGACTGATAGATTATATTTGAGCGAGTGGTTCCGGATATTGAATAACTCACAAGAGAGCAGCCAATTTTTACACCGGTGACAGGCGACATTTGGGCGTTGTTAGTCCCGAATATGATTTCGTTGGCTTGGCTTGACTGAGAGGCTGGCACATTCTGGCCTGATGTAAAGCCGAGAATATAATAAGGACTTACTCCAGCCTTAAAATATACATACCAGCCCGTATTTACTCCATCGAATAAGATGCCCACCTTATTGGATGCGGCAAATGGGATTAACTGAAATATGGACAGACTCACGAGGTCATTGGTAGCGTATCCTATAAATTCGCTTAACTCGTCAACCGAATAATAGCCATCAGGAATGGTTATGCTGTATTTCTCGGGTGTCTTCGCGTCGTCGCTGAAGTATAGGAGGTTATTTTTTTGATCCGTCGATATGTTATAGAAGTAATTGATGAAATTGAACGACGACATCGCCACCGTGGTATTTGGTGGAAAGCTAATGGGATCATCAAAAATATAGGTGTACGTACCGTTTTTCTGGTCTACTGCTGTAGCCGTTGAATTGCTCAAGAAAATGGGAGGCAGAGAGATCGACATTTTTAAGGACACCGCTGCGCTGTTTCCTTATACCTTCGTTTTCATAATATCTGGAAAAAAAAATATCTCAAGGTTCAAGGAAGTTTCCCGTGGAAACGTCTTTGATTTACACCGTCGAGCCTTCGGTGGCAATGTTTGCGCCTGTGGCTACATCATATGCAATACGGTAGATCTGTTCGACTAGAGTGAAGAAGATAGCATTAGCTGCAGTTGGAGCAGCTGAGAGAGTATACATACATGTTGCCTGATTTGATCTATCAGCTGAAGACTTGACAACAGGAACTAGCCAAATTGGTCCCATTGTTAAATATTCTTCAAATGTTTCGCCTCCACTATCTCCAAGGACTACATTTTTTGTCTGTTGGTAGATAATCCAAGCGTCACGATATCCATATGTTCCGGTTTCTATTGGATTCAATGGTATAGACTGAGAACCAAACCGAAACTGTACAGATGTTGGAGATCCGGCAGTTGCAGAACCTTTACTTTCTGCCGGAAAAATGCTCTTCCAATCTGCTGCTGTATATTTCATTCTATCACTATATATCAAATACGTGCCAGTAGTAGCATGTGATAATGCCAATGTTGCTGTTTGAAATGCTAACCCCATAACAATCGTATTTGGTGAAACGTCATATTGTAGCTGATTTGTCTGGGTAGCTGAAGATAGAAAGGAACGAGGGGATACAAATTTAAGGATCCAAGAAGTAGGAGCCTGAGGTGATTGTAAAGATGGAACCTTAAGATAAAAACGACCATATGTATGTATTATAAGCTGTAGTGTATCCGCAGATGGCAAACCTCCAGCAGCTCTCATTGGTCCATCATTAAACATATTCATCTCAATCTTGATATTTGTATTCGGTGGAATAATTGCCCGACTCATAGAGCGAACAAACAGACCATCCAGATGAGAGGAAAAAGTTTTATAATCATCTTTTGCATCTGTTGCTGTATTCACATATGCGTCATAATACATTTCATTCTCTGATTTGTTATATATAGCTGATGCTCCGATTCGTTTTGATAATGCCGCATCTGCCCAGTAGTTATTGCTAACAGGTCCAAGAACACCATTAACATAAAGCCGAGCCTGCCCAATGCTACCATCAATGAGTGGGCCAGATTTCACAATGCTATCTAATGTTGTAATCTTGGTCTCTAGATACCACTTCGCCTTCCCTAAGTCTAGGTACTCATTCGATCCTGTCGTATAATCTAGGATGCAAGATGAATTTACGGCTGTAGTGCCCGCTATGAATGGGTTAGTCTGTGGTATAAGGTTCAACAGCCGAGCACTCAAAAAGTCCTTGCTGCTAAACTCGGGCTCGCTAAAAAATGCCTCGTCAATCTGTATGTCTGCCATATTTTTCAAAAGCACGTCTTTTGAAAGGGGGTATATATCATAGGCGACAAAATGGGCAAAAAAAATTATTTAATTGCTCAGTCGTCATCGTCGCTATATGTGGCAGTCTCTTCCATCAATTGAGCGCCTTCTTCCTCGTAGTAGTTGAATGTATTCATATCCTCCTTAGTCAAAATTTTACGTATTTTCTCCCATGCTTCAGCTCTAGCCTCCATGCTAGGTTTTCCATTAGGACGTAAAAATTCAGCAGACGACATATTTTTTCGTTCATATTCAGCCTTGAATGTATCCCAATCGTTACCCTGATATACTCTAACATTGGATAAATCCTTATCTAAGTAATGCGCGCGAGTATAAGAAAAGGATGGGAATTTATCACGGTCATTTAACTGCTGCTCAAAGAATCCATACACTAAATGTAGCGTCTCGAAATTAGTGACTCGAGAGCATGCGGAATATAACATATCCATATTTACCATCGAAATGAAATCCAGAAATACCCAAATATCACCATCACATGTAAGCCCCTGATAACTATGAATAGTGCTCACATGACTAAATATAGTATGCGATGGCTGCCTCCCCTTATATGTTTTAGTGGTAAAGTTGCCATTGCAAAAGTTGCACGACACCTCCTCCCCATCTAATTTTATAGTGCACCTCTTGGTAAATTTATATTTGGGCTTGTCCTTAAGATAACATCTATTTAACACAGCCCCTATATCATGGCGGGCGCATAGCACGTTATCTATTTCTGGTTTGTACTCTTGTAGGAATGTGCCAAAATGTACACATTTAATCCGAGAGTCAAACACAGAATGTCTATTATTTTTCAGATCCTCTAACCATAGGATAAAATTGGGATCCTTAAAACGCGACACATCACCATATGTAATCTCACGCAGAGGATACGTTTGCGCATACTGCGGTGTATCTCCTGTAAATTGTTTAAGTTGGAATGGATCACCCCCAAATATTATCTTATCCAGTGGGCGGGATCTAACTATATGATCCAGTGTTTTCTGGTCGCTTAGTAAATACTCATCCACGAATAGTAATCCATGAGTATTTGGAGTTGTATTAGTTTTATTTACTAGGTGATAAATAGGAATACCATTTCTCTCACCAGCAACGCGTGCCCATGATAATGAAGTATATAATGTAGGCAAGTGTAACGCTTCCTGCTTCACTATGTACGATTTACCGGAACCAGCCGGACCATGAATAACATAATCAAACCAATTATTACGAGAGACATTGGGCAATACTCCCTCATGCCATTTCCCCTCTCGTGGATCAGAAATAGGATACATGAAGCGCCCACTTACATACTTCCCAAATAGATTTTTACCACTCTTCTCTCTAAATGTACTATTCTTCAGTTCCTTGCGATTCTCTGGAACGATATAGAAGCCATCCATGACAAGTTTTACAATACCCTGAATTTGGGGCGTAGGTATCTTATTTGGACCATTAGATTTCCAGATAAGATTCATATATGGCAGCGCTTCCAATAGTACGCTAATTCTAGAATATGATACGATATATGCGTATATATGGGAAAAATGAGTTACGCGATCCTTTGGAATTGTAACCATTAGCTCCTCGCGACTATTGATATATACTCCGGAATTGAATTCCTTCACATCCTGTGGGCACTTATAAAAATACCTATCTTCAGTGTTGTACATATGAAGAATTCCAGACCATTTGCAATAATTACGCACTCCAGAATTAGACTCCAGCATATATTCCGGAAATGTTAGGTGCGCGGTTTTGTTGGTAAACAATCCGGTTATCATCCTTATACCAACACCATGATTACGCAAAAACTCGATTTCAGGAGCTGGTAGAACCATGCGCTCCTCATAACCTAATATCTGGAATATAGAACAATCAAAGACGTTTCCACGGGCTCCATTATTCTCGCTGCCCATCTCGTAGACCGTGGCTTCGAGAGAAGTGGCTCCGAGAGAGGCCTTGAACCTTGATATGTTTTCACAAGAAACTGTATGGAAGAGTAGTTCTACCTCATATAGGCCCGCAAAAATTGCCTTTGTGTATGGTACTTCTTCTAATGACATATCAACAAATGTACCAAAGCAAAGCGGAAATCCATGATAGTAATCATATTCGCATCCAGCATGTTTCGTGAGTGATTCAAACTGGATAAATGAGTTCTTCTGATCTATTTCAATCAGTTCAATATCTTCAGGCTCATAGAAGAACTGAGCACCTGAGACATGTACAGCTGATCTAATAAAATCAGATACCACTGGATATTGTGTGGCATTTATAGAATACTCAGAAATGATTATTGGTTGAGGAGGCAAGGCAAGGCTGGAGAGTTCAGACTCTCCAGTATCGATAAACAATTTATAAGGAGTGCATACGACATCTGATGTCATATACTTCTTATAGAAATCGTTTTCTGGCTTGACACGATACACATTTTCCACATCTCGCACTTCCGTTATAGTGAAGCTATTTTTTTTATATGCATAGTAGTCGCCACTCTCTCTCTTCTCGTTGAAGATATCAATGAGTTTGTCGAGAGAGTCAACGTCTACCTTATTCCCTCCATTCATTAGCTCTACGTGATTCAGGCGAGTATTTAGAAAGTCAAAGTGTGTGTATTTATCTGCATGCTCATATTTCGCCTCATACAACACATTACCATCTATACCAAATACCCGAATATCTGACTTCATTTTTTGGGCTACCTGTGGTAAATCAATTTCTGAATTAACGCCATCACGTTCTAGCTGCTTCAAAAACTTGATGCAGTTGATACGCTTGGTCTTCTTGGAGATATTGATTAGATGCTTTACCATGCAGTTATTGAATACGTTAGCCCGAAATATTTGAAGTCCTGAAGTATGAGCCTCCAGAATATCAGTCTTAGTTATAATGCAGAAGTTACCAAAATCAACTGTATCTCCTTCATAACTTCCCCCTTCTTCCACAAATTTATAACTAATGGTTATATCTCTGGCAACTGCTCCATGTGTAGTTATAAAATGTTCATCTGGTCTGGGAACGATCTTATCCTTCCCTTCTTCGTCCTTAATTGTCATTTTATGTCCCTTCCAATCAATGAAGATCTCATAATACGCTCTTTCCGTACTTGTGGACTTAGAAAATGGAAGTAAAATACGTAACAGATACTTTTGCATTCCAATTACAGGCGCCTCATTCAAGGCTTCCTTAAATAATTGATCAAAATCTATCTGGACAGTGCCATTTTCTTCTAATTCGATTATACAATTGATTTGATAAACATATGTTTTAAAAGTTTCTATTTTATCTCCTAGAAAGTTAAGAAGAATCTGTAGATTTGGTGGGTAATCATCAAATCCTAGATTTCTCATTGGTCCGCGTTTTATTTTTTTGTATTCCTCCTCCTCTCTTAATTTTGTAATATCATGCATGTGCTGGTACTCATTTCTAGCGTGATACAGTTTATCTAGTCTAGTCTTCTCCCCTCTTGTTTTCCTAACTAGAACCTCCTGCTGTATCCTTTCATTAGTTTTCATAATATGTACCATACGATGCGCGCGTCTCTTATTCCTCTGAGCCTTAATCTTAGCTACCCATCCCTTGGGTGCCTTCGTTTCTCTTTCTATATCACGCGCACGTTTTTGCTGCTTAATTTTGCGAGCTTCCTTCTTTTGTTTACGTACAACCTGTCGCCTTCTAGAGCTTAATATCTTACGTAACGTATTGATAGCTCCTCTTAACTGCGACTCGGTCATATGTGGCATCTCTGAAACAACACGAACATCACGGCGGCCCCTCTTGATATCTCCCTCTTCCACTCTGTAGACCTCTGGAATGGAAACCTTAGCCTCTCTAGCTAGCCGCTTGTATTCTTCAATTAGTTCTTGTTTTGTTGTCATCTCTATATCCTACTCCACATAATTTCCGGTAAAAAAAATAATTAATTAGTTCATTATGTTAATTGTATGTTATCCACCCAAGACGCTCCACTTCCTGCCTAAATGCATTCTGCGCCCTATTGTAAAGCTTATGATACTCATTATATCTCTTCTTAAACTCAGGATCTGCAAAGTTCTTCTTGTAGTACTTCTTAGCGTACTCTAAGGCTCGGATCTTGGCCTTCTTAGCTGACTCTATCCGCTCTGCTTCTGTTAACTTACGCCTTGGCATTCTATTGGTTGTATATCCTACTCCACATAATTTCCGGTAAAAAAAATAATTAAATTCATTTCTGAGTTTCCATGCGAACTCAGAGGATTAGACGCCACTGAGTATAGAGCTGTCGCGAGTGCGTTTTTGTACGCCTTCCCATTTCCTGAGCTCTATCTTCTCTATTTCAACCGATTGTCTGTTTCCTTCCTTCTGCTTAATTTCCTGTCTTAATCGTTTTATATTTTGCTTGACACACGCGCGTTTTCGCCTTATGCTCTCCATAATTGGGCGTTTCTCTGCTCTAATCTCATCGATCTGCTGCTTAATTTCTGGCGTCTCATTGAATCTCTGAGTATCTATCTCCTTCCTCATTAGATTACGCCATTCCTTAGCTAGCGTATCAATTTCACGCTGTGCTTCTATATGAGTTCCTCTATATCTGCTAGACTGTATGCTCTTCTCTTCCCAGAAATATGAGCCAATATGTTTCATATCTCTCTCATCAATCATATCTGGGAGAGCTGCTAGATGATCCTGTGTTAACCTATCAAGTTCTTCCTTAGATAACGACCAGAACGACATGTTGTATATCCTATGTAAGAAAATTTTCCGGAAAAAAAATAATTAATTATTATTATAACAATTGTTCAAGGAATTCTAGAGTCCTCTGTCCACAGTCCGAATCTAACACCTGCTGCTTATCCTTAACATAGGTATCAATAAATTGAGCCCCCCACAGATCCCGCCCAAACGAATCATATTCTTTAATGCGCCCATCTTGTGGGTCCCTATAAATTGCCGACCAATGGACGTCTCGGTTCATAATGGCGAAGTCTCCACGTCTGAACTTATAGAGGGACCTGTTAAGCTGGCGCGTATTTGTAAATATGCCCATAAAGTGCGGCCTTAATTTGGGGCTCTTTTTGATGTAGTCCAATATGTCGCTATCTGTTGTTATACCAAACCCCAGCACCCTATAAATATTTGACATCTTATATCTTGGCTAGCACATTTCGTCCGATCTTAATTGCCAAATCCTTGGCATCCTTGAAGTCATCCATATTGTCCCGCACATAGTTAATGACTGCCTCCCTGTTGTCATTGATTTTTTTCAGCACTTCCTCGGTCTGCTGAACGATGGCCTCAGATTCCGCCCCACCTCTCATAAATGGGTAGCTTGTCGATGGGTTAAAAGTTGATGGTAGCGAAATATTGGCATCCATGCCAGTGCCAAACTTCATATTAGGAGGCAATGGGCGGCGAACACTTCGTACGTCTCCAATCTGAACGACTCCCATACCTTCGGAGAAATCCCGACTTACACCCTGAATCCCCTTACCCTTATATATTTTGCTTCCTACCCATTTGCCGATTGAGTCGCCGATACCTTTGAAGATATTAGAGATGCCCGGAAGGGCAGCAGCCCCCAACGCCGCCGCGATAGGCATCCATAGAATGCCCCCCTCTTTCTGTTCTACCTCTGACAAAGGGAGGCCTAGATTTACAGCATCCCGACGATGCATAAGATCAATCGCTGATAGTTTGCTTGCTCTTTCAGAGCGCTGGGTCCGACTCATCTTCTGGTTCGCTTATGTCTATACTCTCTCCAGATAGAAACCTAAAAATTAAATAATTCTTTTCCTTCTCCTCTCTAGTCCTGCCCACCGTCAAGAAATCAATCACTGGGTCTATCATCTCATACCAATTTTTGCGATACTTATACGGCGTGTTTGTTGTTAGGTCTATCTGCACGGAGTCATGGAGGGTTTCACATCGTGCGTATAGATATTTAAGGACCACGAAGGATACCCCCAAAAGCTTGGACATCGAAAAGATGCTGTTTTTATCCCGTAGCTGATAGAGGCAGAAGATATTGCACATACGCGTGATGATTGGCAATAATTGGGTGTTGATATCCTGACTGGTTATTATGATTGACAGCCCACAATGTGAGACACAGAAGGACATCAATTTATTGAGCCGCTTCTTCTTAAAATTTGAGTAGCTGATGAATTGGCGAAGGTCTACGTCGTCGATAATTAAGAGGTTTCGCTTCTTCTTGTATGGTTTCAGAAATTGCTCATCTGGAAAATATCGGAGGGCTATGAAATCGACACCCTTATATTCTGAAATATCTGGCGGCTCCTCAATCACTATGTCCTTGTTGGTCTTCTCGTCTTCGTCTGATACATGATAATCGAAGGTGTAGGGGTGGATTAAAAAGATGTTGTTAAATACAGGGTCAGCCTTGATCATCAGATTTAGCACCGTATTTGTCTTCCCACTATTAGGTAGCCCATTGATGACCATAGCGTAAGGTCTGGGTATATTCATTGGGTCCCTTATATCATCCCACGCTTCATGGTTTTTTTTGTCTGGGTTTGGCCTTGCGAGTAGTTCCCCGTTTTGCTGCATTGGTGCGCTTTCTCAAAAATTTAATAAGCTCTATATCGCTGATATTATGTTTTTCTAGCATCTTAATTAAATCATCACGATCCATTGGCTCGGCTGCGCTAATTTTTGGCTCTATCTTGGCAACCTTAGGTGGAACTCTTCTAATTCGTGGTTTAGCTGCTACAGCTTCATATTCTCTCTGCTTTCCATTTATATCTTCAAATATGTCAGCTGTTCCGATGGTGTTAAACATTGACCCATACGTACGAACTAATGTTTTAAGTTCTCCAAGTTTCTGGGATAGATCCTCATCATTAATTATAATATCGTTTAGCTTTGTGATAAATCCTTCTGGTATCTTCTCATAATCGTCAGATCCTAGCTTATACTTCTTCAGGAACTTATATAAGGATACCTCGAATGGATTCTTAAGATCCTTTATATCATGAGATAACAAGATGGTATATACATCCTTCGAAAATTCATTCTGGATATCTGGTGAGAATGTAAACAATACTTCTGGCTGGTCCTTTACTTCTGGCTGGTCCCTTACTTCTGGAATTGGAGGAGGAATATCAACCTTCTTTTCTTCTGCAGGTGGTTCCGCTTCTGGTCTATAATCCCTTATCGCCCCATATAATCGTGTTACTTCTGGTATAGCCTGTGTAAATTCTTGATTTAGAGAAGCTAAAGCCTGATTCCATTGTGCGTCTCTGAGTCTTGATGGTGTTTTAGTTAATGCCTTATACTTGGCTGTAATTAAATTTACCATACTGGAAACTCTATCATATTCATCCTTAAAATGGCGCTTCCCAGCACGTGTTAACTCTCTATATATATTCTTTAATTTGGTGATCTCATTTTTTGCAGATTCACTTTCAGCTGATCCACCTTCCATCTTAGGGCGTCCCCTCTTCTTAGGCTCCTTCATTTTTTTCGCCCCTTTGGGTCTCCCTCGCCCCCTTGCCTTACTCTCTACCATTGGTTTCATTTCTTCTGGAGTGCTAGCTGGTGCTTCCAATACTTCTGGAGTTTTAAGTGGTTCATAAAATGGGCTTCCCTTCATCACCTTTAAAAGATGGAGCATTTTCATCGCATCTGCCTGTTTTGTGCTTGGGCTTGGAACATATCCGCCATATATAACTGGTGGTGAAATTAATGACATGACAATATATATATATATATACTCATTTTCCATGCGAAATATAGAAAAATAAAATTAATTACCCACCCTTAGCCGACCCAGATTTTTGAAGGATCGATTTTGTGAAAATCTAGGCTAACCGAAGGGGTAAAATTTCGTTTCGATTCCCCCCGATTCATTGGACCCACGGTTTTTGGTATCTGAAACCGTATGTGTATATATTTAGCACGCTTTTATGGGATTGATCAGATACGCCCAGAAAATCCATCCTTAGCAATCTATTTTTTTTTAATACATGAATTTAAACCCCCAACGGCTAGGGATCTATATTTGGGAAATCTCATTTTTCCGGCGTGCTTAGTTCACGGTTTTTGATAAGTGGAACCGTATTTTTTTATCATTTAGATAGGTTTTTCTAAAATGGAATACCAAGGCGGGAAAGTCTAAATTTAGATATCTAATTTCATATGGAAAATATGGAGTGTGGGAGGATTTGGGCGCGTTTAAATAGCATGGGGAAAACCCCCCCATTGGGGTGCCTTGCCTTT
>Ga0209079_10000546_pt1 | contig 15012 bp, 14 predicted proteins | sample PPLLaktember2015_2_FD_187259 | JGI IMG/M metagenome (GOLD analysis project Ga0209079, IMG submission 187259) | Freshwater sediment microbial communities from Prairie Pothole Lake near Jamestown, North Dakota, USA - PPLs Lake P7 Core (6) Depth... | ecosystem: Environmental > Aquatic > Freshwater... | reverse complement strand
CCGTAGGAAAATCAGAAAATCAGCAAAATCGAATAAAGCGCGTCATGCGCAAAGGCTGCTGAATCCTTGCTCAGCAAGCGGCTTGAAGAAAGAGGTAGGACGGAAAAGCGCTGCGCCTTCCGCCGGATCTTGACGGACCGAGCGGGGAGCTCTGGCTGACTCAAAGCCAAACAGGCTTTTCGCGCAGAGAAACAAGCGGGTGGCAGGGTCGCGGTCCGCCGCAAGCCGATCGAGCGACCATGGCGGAAGGCGCTGCGCTTTTCCGCCCTGCTTCCGCCCTTCGCGCAGTAAGCGTATGGCCGCTACTGTAGCGGGGTCGCCACCGGCGCGGTGGGTGCGCTCAGCGGGATGGCGGTGGGCACAGCTGCCGGACTGGCGGCCTGCGGCGCGGCGCCACCGCCGCTTGCCCGGGCTTGCTGCTCGTACAGCGCGCCTAGGTTGAGCATGGCCTTGGTGTGGCCCAGCTCGGCTGCCTTCCTGAACCAGGCGACCGCCTGCTTGACGTCCTTGTCGACGCCGTAACCATCGCGCAGCAGCGCCCCGAGGTTGTTCTGCGCAGCGGCGTCTCCGGCCTCGGCGGCGCGGCGATACCACTGCGCCGCGGTGGCGGGATTCTTCTCGACGCCGCGGCCGCTTTCGTACAGCACGCCGAGGTTGTTCTGCGCCTGGATGTCGTTCTGCTCAGCCGCACGGGCGAGCCACTGCGCCGCTTCGGCGTCCTGCTCGCGGGCCAGCAGCAGCCAGCCGAGGCGGCTCTGCGCCGGCGCGAGTTTCTGTTCGGCGGCACGACGGTACCAGTTCATCGCCTCGTCCTGCGCAGCCGGGTTGCCTTCCAGCAATACGGCGAGGTTGTACTGGCCGTTGGCATCGCCGGCTTCGGCGGAGACGCGAAACCATTTTTCCGCCTCGCTCATGTCGGCCCTGAGGCCGCGTCCGTCGCGATAGAGCGTGCCGAGGTTGTTGGCGGCCACCGGATGCTTCTGCGCGGCGGCGTTGGCGTAGGCCTGCGCCGCTATGGCATAGTCCTGCGTCAGGCCCTGCCCCTGCTCGGCCATCCAGCCAAGCTGGGTCTGGGCGTCGGTGTCGCCCTGCCGCGCAGCCTGGATGAACCATTTGGCGGCCTGCTGCGGATTCGCTTCGGTGCCCTGGCCTTTCATGTACATCCAGCCGAGCTTGCCCTGCGCGGTGACGTTGCCCTGCTCGGCCGCCAGCGTCAGCCACTGCAGCGCCTGGGCGTAGTCGACCGCGACGCCATTGAGGCCTTCGCGGTACATCACGCCGAGATTGGTCTGCGCCAGTGCGTTGCCCTGCTGCGCAGCGCTGGTCAGGAGCTTCACCGCGCGCGCGGTGTCCTGTTCGACCCCCTCGCCGCGGGCATATTTCAGGGCCAGGTTGTTCATCGCGGCAGCGTCGCCGTTGCTGGCGGCGCGGTCCAGCCACTTGGCGGCCTCGGCATCGTCCTTCGTCACTTCCTTGCCCTGCTCGTAGAGCGCAGCCAGGTAGTTCTGCGCGGTGGCCAGATTCTGCGACGCCGCGCGGGTCATCCAGTCGACCCCGGTCGCCACGTCCTTGGGCACGTCGCGGCCCTCGATCAGCAGCAGCGCCAGGTTGTATTGAGCGGTCGGCTCGTTCTGCAACGCGGCACGACGGTACCAGTCGACGGCCTTCGCCGCATCGCGCGCCACGCCCTCGCCCTTGTCGAATGCCCAGCCCAGTTTCATCTGCGCTTCGGGGTCGCCGCGCTCGGCTGCCATCTGGTAATAGCGCAGCCAGTCGGGCAGCGCATCCGCTGCGGATGCAGCCTGGATGAAACCCGCGCACAACAGGGTCAGGATCAGTCGCTTCATCGGTTCACTCCTCAAGGTACCTTGTATTCAATCGGAACATCCATCCACATCGCCACCGCCATGCCGTGACGCTGGGCAGGGTAGAAGCGCCATGCCCGCACGGTCTGGATCGCGGCGTGATCGAGTGACTGGAAGCCGCTGCTCTGCTTGATCCACAAGCGCCCCACGCGGCCGTCGGGACGAATCTCCGCACGCACCAGGGCACGTCCTTCGGCGCGCTGCAGCAACGCCGGCATGGGATAGCTGGGCGCCAGGTTGTTCGGGTAATGGCGCGGCGGAATCTCGCCCACCATCGGCTCGCTGGCGTTGATCGTATCAAGTCCCTTGGGGATGGGCTTGCGGTCGAAGCCAGCGAACATCAGCGGCAATTCGCACACCGAACGCGGCGAGTCGACCTTCATCGCCGCCGCGCTGAAGCGCTCCTCGACCACCTTCGCCTGCCCGCTGGGCTGCTGGGTCTGCATCGCCACCCCGCGATCCTCGCGCAGGGCCTCGGGGCGGGTCTGGGTCTCGGGGCTGCTGCTGAGGTGGCCCTGGCCGCCATCGACGACTGCATCGGCGCTGCCTCTGCCGCTGGCCTTTTGCAGGGTGCCGCTGTCGCGGCCGGCGAGGCCGGTTCCCGCCAGCAGGGTGGCACGACTTTCGCCACGTTCGCCGCTGCCGGGGCCCGCGCCTTCAGCAGCCGAACCGGTGGCGCCAGGAATCGTCCCGGCCATGCCCGGGTTGGCGGCGGCGACGAGTCCGGCACCGCGTTCGCCAGGCGGGACCGTGCCGCTGCGGCCGAGGCCCTGGCCAGCGGTGCTCAAGCCGCCCCCGGAAGGAGTGAGACTGGCCGGCAGGGCGCTGCGGCCGATAGCCTCTTCACCTGCCTTGCCCTGAACCGGGCTGCGCCCCTGTTCACCGGGTGTCACCGTGCCCGAGCTGCCCGGCTTCAGCGCAGCAGTGCTCATGGCAGCGCCGGAGGGGCTGCGACCAACCGGCGCCGCGCTGTGCCCGATGGCTTGCTCGCCAGCCTTTCCCTGAACCGGACTGAGTCCCCGCTCGGTGGGAGTGACCGCCGCCGAGCCGCCCGGTTTCAGCGCAGCAGTGCTAATGGTTGCTGCGGAAGGCGTGCGGCTGACCGGCGCGGCGCTGCGCCCAGTGGCCGTGTCGCTGGCCCTGCCCGGAATCGCGCCCGCTCCCTGCTCGGCCGGGGTGACCGCCGCCGCGCTGCCCGGCTGCAGCGCAGCAGTACTGAGGGTGGCAGCGGCCGGGGTGCGGCTGACCGGCGCGGCGCTACGCCCCACCGCCGGTTCGCTGGCCTTGCGCGGCGCCGCGCGGGTACCTTCATCTGTCACCACGCTGCGCTGGGCGGCGACGCTTGGCGCCAATGCCGCCAGGGCTGGTCCACGCCCGCTGGTGCCCGGCACGCTCGGCGGCACTGCCAGCGAACGCAGCAAGGCGGTCTCGCTGGCACTGCCGGGCTGGGTGGCCAGGCCGTCTTCGGGAGCCCGGCTGCCGCCTTGCAGGCTTTCGCTGCCACCCAGACGCGAAGCCTGGCGGAACTCGGGTTGCAACGCCCGGGACTGCGGCGCAGGGCCGGCGAGATTCAGCTGTCCATCCTGTCGTTCTTCTCCGGCGCGGGCCGCCGAGGCGACCCGGCTGGAGCTGGGTTGCGGCGTGCTGGCGACACTCGGCAGCAGCGGGCTGGCCTGGGTCGGAGTCTTGCCGAGGGCGGTCACGCCGGCGGACTCGTCGGCAGCACTCGAGGGAGCCACGTTGCCGGCCTGTGAGCCGCTCAGGCCGGCGGCCTCCTGCAGGGATGGCACACCGCTTCCCGCCATGCCGCTGCCGGCCGATTCGTCGGCGATTTCTGCCTGGCGGGTTTCGTCCGGCTCGCTTTCCAGTTCGACCTCGACGGTCCTCACCGGCACCGGTTTCGCCGGCGAAGGTTCGGGGCGCGTCTGGGCAGAACGGCGCGCCTTCGGATCCGGCGGGGTGGTCTGGCGAGCGCTCTCCAGCGGCTCGAGCATCACCTCGACCTCGATCGGCTCGTCGGGAATGGTGCGCACCACCAGCCACGGCGCGATCAGCAGCAGCACGATGACATGCAGGACGAGCGAAACGGCCAGCGGCGCGCCATCGCGGCGCAACCATTGAAATCGTTCAGGGTGCGGCATTGACTCGTTCTGATGCTGTCACGAAAGACAGACGGGTGATGCCCGAGCGGCTGACCGCTGCCATGACTTCGGCGATGCGGCCGTAGACCACCCGGTAATCCGCCTTGATCTGCACGCTGGTATCGGGATTGGTCTGCAGCAGGGACTGCAGGCGCGTTTCCAGATCCTCGCCGGCGACCTGCTCCTGGTCGACATAGATCTGGCCGTCGGCGGCGATGATCAACTCGACCTTCTTCACCGGCTCGAGCTTGGCCACCGGCGCGGTCTTCGGCAGGTTGACCGGCACCGCCTGCAGCAGGAAGGGGGCGGTCACCATGAAGATGACCAGCAGCACCAGCATCACGTCGACCAGCGGCGTGACGTTGATTTCGCTCATCGGCGTGTAGTCGGACTGGGGCAGTAGCGCCATCTTATTTCCCCTCGGGGCGATAAGGCGTCTTCATCACCAGGTGGAGGAAGTCGGTAGCAAACTGGTCGAGGCTGGCGACGCTGGTCCGCACCCGGCGCAAGCCGTAGTTGTAGGCCAGCACTGCGGGAATCGCGGTGGCGATGCCGAAAGCCGTCGCCAGCAGCGCATCACCGACCGGGCCGGCGATGATGTCGAGGCTGGCCGAAGTGGCCAGGCTGATGTCCTTGAGCGCATTCATGATGCCCCACACGGTGCCGAACAGGCCGACGAAGGGCGCGGTGCTGCCGATGCTGGCGAGCGCCATCAGGCCGTATTCCTTGCGGTGCTGCAGCTGCTGCAGCTCGCTGCGCAGGGTGCGCTCGAGGATGTCCTTGCGGTCGCCGAGGCTGTCGAGGCTCAGGCTGACCTCACGGTTCTGCGCCAGCGCCTCGAATCCGCTCAACGTCAGCTTCGCCAGGTCCCCCTTGTGGGCACGCGCCACGGCTTCGCCTTCGTGCAGGTCCTTGGCCGCCCAGAAGGCTTTCCTGAACGCGGCATCGAGCTTGCCGCTGCGCAGGTTGCTCCAGAAACGCGACAGGATCAGCATCCAGGTCACGACGGAGAAGACGAGAAGAACAATCAGGGTGAGACTGACTGCGAGGGAGTCGGTAGAGAAATAGGACATGAATGTAACCTCTGGATCGCCCCATTTTAGAGACGGGACGCGCTGCATAAAATAAGTTTATTAACTGCGGCTAATAAACTGCGGGGATTCTAACCCGTCTGGCCACTCCGACAAATCGCAGCCAGGCATCACTGTGCGATTATCGGGGAAATTCTGGTTATGATTGCGTGGAAACCACACGCGCTTCCGCAGCACCCTCCCCCATGCGCCATACCGCCGTCCTGCTGATTTCCTGCCCCGACCAGAAGGGTCTGGTGGCCGCAATCGCGGATTTCCTGCTGTTGCACGATGCCAACATCCTGCATGCCGACCAGCACCAGGACGCCGAGCTGAAGCTGTTCCTGATGCGGGTGGAATGGGACCTGGCGAACTTCAATCTCGATCTCGCCGATTTCGCCAACGCTTTCGCGCCGATCGCCGAGCGCTTCGGCATGCGGTGGCGACTCGCCGAGTCGGCGAAAAAACCGCGCCTGGCGGTGTTCGTCTCGAAGTTCGACCATTGCCTGGCCGACCTGCTGTATCGCTACCAGAGCGGCGAACTGCACTGCGAATTGCCGATCATCCTCAGCAACCACGAGGATACGCGCTGGCTGGCCGAGGCCTACAAGGTGCCGTTCCAGCACCTGACCATCCTCAAGGACGCCAAGCACGAGGCCGAGCAGATCCAGATGGCGATCCTGCGTGACCAGCAAATCGACTTCATCGTGCTGGCGCGCTACATGCAGGTGCTGTCGCCCGACTTCATCCGCCACTTCCCCAATCGCATCATCAACATCCATCACTCCTTCCTGCCGGCGTTCCACGGCGCCAAGCCGTATCACCGCGCGTTCGAGCGCGGCGTCAAGCTGATCGGCGCAACCGCCCACTACGTCACCGAGGTGCTCGACGACGGCCCGATCATCGAGCAGGACGTCACCCGCATCTCGCATCGCGACAGCCTCGAGGACCTGATCAACAAGGGTGCCGACCTGGAAAAGGTGGTGCTGTCGCGGGCGGTGAAATGGCATCTCGACAACCGCGTGCTGGTCTACGCCAACAAGACCGTCGTCTTCGACTGAATCCGCAGCATGCTGAAATTGACTGTCCCCGGCCTGGGCTCGCCTCCGAGCGATGCGGTTGAAACCCGCCCGAAATGGGTCCATGCCTGGCTCGAGCGTCTGCCTTTCGCCCATCCGACCGAGGCTGCCCGGCAGTTGACCGCGACCCTGGCGGAGATGAACCGCACCCCGCTGAACGAGGCGGCACGCTATCGCTGCCTGGCCCTGATGCATCCGGTGATCATGCGTCTCGCCGCCGGCCTCGAGCCCCTTCTGGCCGAATCCGGGATTCCCCCGAGCCGCAACAGTCGCCAGGCCGGCGAGTTGCTGCGCGAGTTGTGGATCGAGCTCGGCTACGGCTACAAGCGGGTGCTGCTGTCGCTGATCGCCAAGCGCAGCGGCCTGGGTGGCGGCCAGCGCTTCGTCGATGTCACCACCCGCTTGCTGCTGGTGATGCGCAATCTCCAGTTCGCCTGCTACCAGACCTATTCCCCATCACCCCGGGGACTCTGGCGAGAGATGCATCACCTCCATCTGTTCGCCCACGATGCCGGATTTGCCGACAAGCCGGCCGCAGAGAATGGCGTCTCCGCCAGCCTGATCTACCGTCAGGCGTTGCTGATGGCGCTGGCCGACCCGCACCATCTGGAGCCCGAGGCACTGTTGCTAACCCGCCGCTATCTGAAGAGGCATGCCACGCTGGCGCAGCTGACCAAGCGCCACGACCCGTGCGGGAACAAGTGTTTCCTCATCCCCTGCGATACCGACTGCCCCTCCAGCCCGGCCACCGCAGGCACCCCGCAGCGCGCATTCGGGCTGCGCACCGATCGGCTCTGCCAGCATCTGCTCGAAGCCGAGGTGAAGCTCAAGACCGGCGACACTCCGCGCACGCTGGGCCTGCCCGATGGCATCAGCGGCGACCTCGGCCAGAACCTGCTGCAACGCCTGCAGAAAAGCTGGAGCGGCAGATTGCCGCGTGCCTATCGGCGCCACCCAGGGTCTGCGGCAAGCCTGCGCCTGGTGGCCGGCGTCACCGCGGTGCATCGCATGCTGGTCAATCAGGGCACCCCGGAGGAGACCGAGAACCCCGGCACACTCACGATCACAGGAGTCGATTCTGTCCTGGCTGCGGCCCCCGTCCCCCAGGCCAGCACCTGGCATCTGGTCAACGACAGTGCCGGCGGCCTCGCCCTAACGACCCGTTCCGAGGCGCCCCTCAACCTCAAGATCGGTGATCCGCTGGCACTGCAGGAAAACACCCCGGGCAACTGGTCGCTGGGTGTGATCCGCTGGATCAGGGTGGGCGACGACCAGCAAATGGAGATGGGAGTGGAACGGCTTTCACCGCATATCGAGCCGGTGTGGATTCGGCCGGTTCGCAAGCGTCGCCTCGACCGCGCCGAACCCGCCCTGCTGGTGCACGGCGTGCCGGCGCAGAAGCGCCGTGATTGCCTGCTACTGCCGCGTGATCTCTATCGGGACTCACGCGATGCCGAATTGCTGCACGCCCAGCAACTCGACTGCATCACCTTCGGCCAAAGGGTGGAGCAGAGCCCGAGCTACGAGTTGGTCGAATTCTCCCGCTTTCAATGACTGCCGGTATCTGACGCGAACGCAGCCCGCTGCGGTTTCCGGGATAATCGCGGCTTTACCGCAGGAACCGAACCATGACTGAAATTCTGGTGCTTTATTACAGCGCGGGCGGCAGCGTGCGCGAAATGGCGCAACTCGTCGCGCGCGGGGTCAACCAGGTGGCGGGAGCAGCCGCACGCGTTCGCACCGTGCCGCCGGTGGCGCCGCGCACCCAGGTGGCCGAGCCGCCGGTGCCGCCTGAAGGTGCGCCCTATGCGCAACTCAGCGACCTCGAGGAATGTGCCGGTCTGGCGCTGGGTTCGCCGACCCGCTTCGGCAACATGGCGGCGGCGCTGAAGCATTTCATCGACACCAGCGGCGCGCTGTGGGCCAAGGGCACGCTGGTCGGCAAACCCGCCGCGGTCTTCACTTCCACCGCCAGCCTGCATGGCGGCCAGGAAACCACCCTCACCAGCATGATGCTGCCGCTGCTGCACCACGGCATGCTGGTGCTCGGCCTGCCCTACACCCTGGCCGAGGTCAACCACACCGCCAGCGGCGGCACCCCTTACGGCGCCAGCCATTGGGCCGGTCCCGCCGACGACAAGCCGCTCTCCGACGACGAGCGCGCGCTGTGCATCGCGCTCGGCAAGCGGCTCGCCGAAACTGCATTGAAGTTGAAGCCATGAGTTTGAAGACGCTGCAGGCGATCGCCAGCGCGAGCCTGATAGCGTTGATTTTTTTGAGCGTGGCGTGGGAGTTGTGGCTGGCACCGATCCGCCCCGGCGGTTCCTGGCTGGTGCTCAAAGCCCTGCCGCTGCTGCTGCCGCTGATGGGCATCCTCAAGGGGCGGCGCTATACGTATCAATGGGCACCGATGCTGGTGCTGGCCTATTTCAGCGAGGGCGTGGTGCGCGCCTGGTCGGAGACAGGCCTGTCGGCCTGGCTGGCCGGCGCCGAAGTCGTGCTGTCGGTGGTGTTCTTCTTTGCCGCAATTTTTTATGCCAAGCTCAGTGCGCCGTCGCGGCTGAATAGAGCGGGATGAAGCAGGCCCACCCTGCGACCGTTCCCATCTCGATTCAAGCCGGCAACAGCATGAAATAGTTAATAAAGAGAAGAATAAAACCTTATCGCACAGCGTCTTCAGCTAGAGAGTCACCGCGCCTCTGCCATAGGGCACGGCTTCGCCCAGCACCGCGAGCGATGATTTTTGTGGCATTTCCACTTGGGGAGTAGACATGAAAAAAGTCGCGGTTGGTTTTGCTCTTCTCTTTCTACTGGCGCAGGCCAGCCATGCCGGCAAGGTGCTAAGCGGCGACGAGATCAGGGCGCTGGTTGCCAACAAAACAATTACGGTGGTTCTCGGCAGCAGCAACCAGTGGCGTCAGTATTTCGCTGCTGACGGCAGCAGCAACCGGGACAATGGAGAGAACAGCACCTGGTATATCGAGCACGACAAGCACTGCAATACCGCCGCCAAACTGCTTTGCGCAGCCATACAGGACAATGGCGACGGCAGCTACGCCAGACTCAAACCCAACGGAGATCCGGCCGTCACCTGGACGAAGATTGTCGACGGCAAGGACTTTTGAGAAAGACCGTTGAATCACGCCGTCAAACAGGACCCATAAAAACGCCCCGCTTTCCGGGGCGTTTTTCATTTAGCGGTCCTTTAAACCTGCGGATGCGCGCGCTCGAGCTTGCTGTGCAGCTTGTTCAGCGCGTTGAGGTAGGCCTTGGCGGACGCCACGACGATATCGGTGTCGGCGCCCTGGCCGTTGACCACGCGACCGTCGCGCGCCAGGCGCACCGTCACCTCGCCCTGCGCGTCGGTACCGCTGGTGATGTTGTTGACCGAATACAGCAGCAGGTTGGAACCGCTGTTGACCACCGATTCGAGCGCCTTGAAGGTAGCGTCGACCGGGCCCGAGCCATCGCCTTCTGCGCGTTTCTCCGCCCCCTCTTCCGTGATCACCATCTGCGCGTGCGGGGTCTCGCCGGTCTCGGAGCAGACCCTTAGCGATACCAGCTTGAAGCGTTCGTCCTCGGCGGCGTAGCCTTCGGCGCTGACCAGCGCCTGCAGGTCCTCGTCGAAGATCTCGCGCTTCTTGTCGGCAAGTGCCTTGAAGCGGGCGAACGCGGCGTTCAGCGCCTCCTCGCTGTCGAGCACGATACCCAGCTCGGCGAGCTTGGTGCGGAAGGCGTTGCGACCCGACAGCTTGCCGAGGCTGAGGCGGTTGGCGTGCCAGCCGACGTCTTCGGCGCGCATGATCTCGTAGGTCTCGCGGTGCTTCAGCACGCCGTCCTGGTGGATGCCGGACTCGTGGGCGAAGGCGTTGGCACCGACGATGGCCTTGTTCGGCTGCACCGGGTAGCCGGTGATGGTGGAGACGAGCTTCGAAGCCGGCACGATCTGGGTCGCGTCGATGCGCGAGTCGCACTGGAACACGTCCTTGCGGGTACGCACCGCCATGACGATTTCCTCCAGCGAGGCATTGCCGGCGCGCTCGCCGAGACCGTTGATGGTGCATTCGACCTGGCGTGCGCCATTCATCACCGCGGCGAGCGAATTGGCGACGGCCATGCCGAGGTCGTTGTGGCAGTGGGTCGACCAGATCACCTTGTCGGAGTTGGGCACACGCTCGATCAGCTGCTTCATCCGCTCGCCCCACAAGGCGGGAATCGAATAGCCGACGGTGTCGGGAACGTTGATCGTCTTCGCTCCGGCCCTGATCACCTCGTCGAAGATGCGCACCAGGAAATCCATTTCCGAGCGCACTGCGTCCTCGGCGGAAAACTCGACGTTGTCGGTGTATTCGAGCGCGAGCTTGACTGCCTTGACCGCGGCGTCGACCACCTGGTCGGGCTGCATGCGCAGCTTCTTCTCCATGTGGATCGGGCTGGTGGCGATGAAGGTATGGATACGCCCCGATTTCGCCGGACGGATCGCCTCGCCGGCGGCACGGATGTCGCGCTCGTTGGCGCGCGCAAGCGAGCACACGGTGGAATGCTGGATGGCTTCGGCGATGGCCTTGATGGCGTCGGCATCGCCGGGACTGGCGGCGGCAAAACCGGCCTCGATGACATCGACGCCGAGCTTTTCCAGCTGCCGCGCGATGCGCAATTTCTCGTCCTTGGTCATCGCTGCGCCCGGGCTTTGCTCGCCATCGCGCAAGGTGGTGTCAAAAATATACAAACGGTCGTTCATGGCTGGCTCCATGGCATGTCGGCATCTGGCCGACGCATTATAAAGGGCATGCCGCTTGCGGCTATGCGGCGCGGGGTACTTCCGGGGAGAGGGGGATTATTGTGTGCGCGCGACGCGCAGCAGCAGGCTGCCGAACAGGACATTCGACAGGCAGAGAAGATAGGACGGATGCGACTGATTAGACATGGTCTAAATTCTAACTATTTTTGACTGTCCTGCAAGGCCTTCGCGGCATCGGCTTGCTTCCTGCCGCGCCTCAAGTTCATCAGCGCGTAGACATAACCCGACAGGCCGTAGAGCACGAAGGCGCCAAACAGCACCTCGGGCGGGCTGGTCGACACCAGTACGAAAGCCAGCACCACCAGCAGGATGACGAAGAACGGCACGCTCTTGCGCAGGTTGATCTCCTTGCCGCTGTAGTACTTGAAATTGCTGACCATGGTGAGACCGCCGAACAGGGCAATGAACACCGCGAGCCAGCGGACATCTTCCCCGCTGATGGCGTATTCGGTCATCACCCAGACAAAACCGGCAACCAGTGCAGCCGCCGACGGACTGGGCAGCCCCTGGAAGAAGCGCTTGTCGGTGACCACGTCGAGCTGGGTGTTGAAACGTGCCAGACGCAGGGCAGCGCCGGCACAATAGACGAAGGCGGCGATCCAGCCGAGCTTGCCCATCCCCTGCAGCGCGAACTCGTAGATCACCAGCGCCGGGGCGACACCGAACGACACCATGTCCGACAGGCTGTCGTATTCGGCGCCGAAGGCGCTCTGGGTGTGGGTCATCCGGGCAACGCGGCCATCGAGGCCGTCGAGCACCATGGCGATAAAAATCGCCACTGCCGCATATTCGAAGCGCTCGTTCATCGCCTGGACGATGGCGTAGAAACCGGCGAACAGCGCACCGGTGGTGAACAGGTTGGGCAGCAGATAGATGCCGCGGTCACGCATCCGCGGGCGGTCGGTTTCAGGCTTGCGGTGCAGAAATTCGCTCATGGTCGGGCCAGCTTACCAGCGTGCAAGTATGGTACGCCCACCCGTCACCTTCTGGCCTATCGAAACCTCGGCGCGCGCATCGGCCGGCAGATAGACATCCACGCGCGAGCCGAAGCGGATGAAGCCGTAGCGCTGGCCGCGTACCAGCTTGTCGCCGGTACGCACGTAGCACAGGATGCGGCGCGCGATCAGTCCGGCGATCTGCACCGAGGTGACATCGCCGCGCGCGCTCTGGATCCAGATCGCGTTGCGCTCGTTCTCGGTGGAAGCCTTGTCGAGGTCGGCGTTGACGAAGCTGCCGGGGTTGTACCAGCGTCCCTTGACCTCGCCGTCGACCGGGCTCTTGTTGGAATGGACGTTGAACACGTTCATGAACACACTGATCTTCAGCGCCTCGCGCTCGAGGTAGGGGTCGGCGACTTTTTCCACCACGACGATGCGCCCGTCGGCCGGCGCGATCACCGCGTCGGCGTCGGTCGGCGGCACGCGTGCCGGATCACGGAAAAACTGCAGCGCAAACACCGCCCAGATCCAGAACGGAATCGACCACCAGCCGATCAACCAGGTCGCGATGAGGGCGGCGGCGATGGCCGCCAGCAAAACCAGCCAGCCTTCGCGGGCGATGAGGGGATGGGTCATAGCAGGGTCAGGGGTCAGGATTCAGGGGCCAGGATTCAGGGAAAACAGGTAAGCGGCGTAGCCACAAAACCCCCTGACCCCTGAATCCCGAGCCCTGATCCCTAATCAGTTCTTGGAATGATCGACCAGCTTGTTGGCGGCGATCCAGGGCATCATCGCGCGCAGCTTGGCGCCCACCACCTCGATCTGGTGCGCGGCGTTGTTGCGACGGCATGCGGTCATCTCGGGATAGTTGGACTGGCCTTCCAGGATGAAGTGCTTGGCGTAGTTGCCGTTCTGGATGTTGGCCAGGCACTCCTTCATCGCGGCCCTGGACTGCGCGTTGATGACCTGCGGGCCGGTCACGTACTCACCGTACTCCGCGTTGTTGGAGATCGAGTAGTTCATATTGGCGATGCCGCCTTCGTACATCAGGTCGACGATCAGCTTCAGCTCGTGCAGGCACTCGAAGTAAGCCATCTCAGGAGCGTAGCCCGCCTCGACCAAGGTCTCGAAACCGGCCTTGACCAGCTCCACGGCGCCGCCGCACAGCACGGCCTGCTCGCCGAACAGGTCGGTCTCGGTCTCGTCCTTGAAGGTGGTCTCGATGATGCCGGTGCGGCCGCCGCCGATGGCGGAAGCGTAGGACAGCGCGAGGTCGCGCGCCTTGCCGGAAGCATCCTGGAACACGGCGATCAGGTCGGGAATGCCGCCGCCCTTGACGAACTCGGAGCGTACGGTGTGGCCCGGCGCCTTGGGCGCGATCATGATGACGTCGAGGTCGGCACGCGGAACGACCTGGTTGTAGTGGATCGAGAAGCCGTGGGCGAAGGCCAGGGTCGCGCCCTTCTTCAGGTTGGGTTCGACTTCGTCGCGATACAGCCGGGACTGGAATTCGTCCGGGGTAAGGATCATCACCAGATCAGCCTTGGCGACCGCCTCGGGCACGCTCTTGACCTTGAGGCCGGCATTCTTGGCCTTCTTGGCGGAAGCGGAGTCGGGACGCAGGGCGACAGTCACGTCGACGCCGGAATCCTTCAGGTTGTTGGCATGGGCGTGGCCCTGCGAGCCGTAGCCGATGATCACGACCTTGCGCTTCTTGATGAGGGAGATGTCGGCGTCCTTGTCGTAATAAACTTTCATGCTGTGTTCCTAATAAATAGTGAAATGAAAAATCGTGGAATGAAAATCAGACCTTGAGACTGCGCTCGCCGCGACCGATGCCTGACGCGCCGGTGCGCACGGTCTCGATGATGTAGGCGGGATCGATGGCTTCGAGGAAGGCGTCGAGCTTGGAGCCGGTGCCGGTCATCTCGATGGTATAGGTGGCGTCGGTGACGTCGATGATGCGGCCGCGGAAGATCTCCGCGGTGCGCTTCATTTCCTCGCGCCCGGAACCCACCGCCTTGACCTTGACCAGCATCAGCTCGCGCTCGATGTGGCGGCCATCGGTCAGGTCCATCACCTTGATCACGTCGACCAGCTTGTTCAACTGCTTGGTGATCTGCTCGATGATGTCTTCCGAGCCGGTGGTGACGATGGTCATGCGCGACAGGGTGGCATCCTCGGTCGGCGCGACGGTGAGCGACTCGATGTTGTAGCCGCGTGCGGAGAACAGGCCGGCGACGCGCGACAGCGCACCCGCCTCGTTTTCCATCAGCAGGGAAATGATATGGCGCATGTCAGAGTTCCTCCGCCAGGATCATTTCGGACAGGCCCTTGCCGCCCTCCACCATCGGGAAGACGTTCTCGGTCTGGTCGGTCATGAAGTCCATGAACACCATTCTTTCCTTGAGCGCGGGCGAGAAGGCTTCCTTCAGCGCTGCCTCGACATCTTCCGGCTTGTCGATGCGCATGCCGATGTGGCCGTAGGACTCCGCCAGCTTGACGAAATCGGGCAGCGATTCCATGTAGGACTCGGCGTAGCGGCTGCCGTAGAAGAACTCCTGCCACTGCCGCACCATGCCCATGTAGCGGTTGTTGAGGGTGATGACCTTGACCGGGATGCGGTACTGCTTGCAGGTCGAGAGTTCCTGGATATTCATCTGGATGCTCGATTCACCGGTGATGCAGGCCACCTGCGCGTCCGGGAACGCGAGCTGCACACCCATCGCGTACGGCAGGCCGACACCCATGGTGCCCAAGCCGCCGGAGTTGATCCAGCGCCGCGGCTTGTCGAACTTGTAATACTGCGCCGCCCACATCTGGTGCTGGCCGACGTCGGAAGTGATGAAGGCATCGCCCTTGGTCACTTCCCACAACTTCTCAACCACATATTGCGGTTTGATGATGGCGCCGTTGTGGTTGTACTTGAGGCAATCGCGCGAACGCCACAGTTCGATCTGCGTCCACCAGGCGTTGACCGCGGCGGCATCGGGCTTTTCCTTGCTCTGCCTGACCAGATCGATGATGTCGCCCAGCACCTGCTTGACGTCGCCGACGATGGGCACGTCGACCCGCACGCGCTTGGAGATGGACGAGGGATCGACATCGATATGGATGA
>Ga0209079_10000541_pt1 | contig 15055 bp, 10 predicted proteins | sample PPLLaktember2015_2_FD_187259 | JGI IMG/M metagenome (GOLD analysis project Ga0209079, IMG submission 187259) | Freshwater sediment microbial communities from Prairie Pothole Lake near Jamestown, North Dakota, USA - PPLs Lake P7 Core (6) Depth... | ecosystem: Environmental > Aquatic > Freshwater... | reverse complement strand
CCAGTACAAGTCGCACTCGCTGATTCGCCACCTGCAGCGCGCCTGGGGCTTCATGCGTGCCGAGATCGGCGAGTTCGTCGAGATCCTTCCGGCGCAGCAGCGCACCGAGAAGAAGGAGTGGTACCAGGGCACCGCCGATGCGCTGTTCCAGAACATCGACATCGTCCAGCGTCACCATCCCGAGTACGTGCTGGTGCTCGGCGGCGATCACGTCTACACCATGGACTATTCGGAAATGCTGCTGCACCACGTGCAGACCGGCGCCGACGTCACCGTCGGCAGCATCGAGGTGCCGGTGGACGAGGCCCGTTCCTTCGGCGTCATGTCGGTCGACGAGAACATGCACATCACCCATTTCAGCGAAAAGCCGGAGGTTCCCGACACGATTCCCGGCAAGCCCGATGTGGCGCTGGTGTCGATGGGGATCTACATCTTTTCCAAGGAGTATCTCTACCAGGTGCTGGTGGCCGACGCCCAGTCGGACGAGTCCTCTCACGATTTCGGCAAGGACATCATTCCTTCCAGCGTCAAGGGCGCGCGTGCCGTGGCCTATCCGTTCCGCAACAAGGAGGGCGGCCAGGCCTACTGGCGCGATGTTGGAACGCTATATTCCTACTGGCAGACCAACATGGAGCTGTGCTCGGTGGAGCCCGAGCTCAATCTCTACAACCGCGACTGGCCGATCTGGACCTACCAGCCGCAATATCCGCCGGCCAAGTTCATTTTCGACGACGAGGGCCGGCGTGGCGAGGCGATCGATTCCCTGATCGCCGGCGGCTGCATCCTCTCGGGTGCGCGGGTCAAGCGTTCGGTGCTGTTCTTCGCCACCACGGTGGAAAACTACAGTCTGATCAAGGACAGCGTGATTCTGCCCAAGGTCAGCATCGGCCGTAACTGCCGCATCACCCGCTGCATCATCGACAAGGGCTGCGTCATCCATGACAACACGATCATCGGCGAAGACCCGGTCGAGGACGCCAAGCGCTTCCATGTCACTCCCGAAGGCATCGTGCTGGTGACCCCGGCGATGCTCGGCCAGAACCTCTATTCGAGACTGCAGAACGACTATGACGGCTAAAGCACTCAACGTCGTGCTGGCGTGGCACATGCACCAGCCCTATTACCGTGACGGGCTGGACGGCGCCTATCACCTGCCGTGGGTGTACCTGCACGGCATGAAGGACTACAGCGACATGGCGGCGCACCTGGAGCGCCATCCGCAGATGCGGGTGGTGGTCAATTTCGCCCCGGTTCTGCTCGAGCAGCTCGACGACTATGCGCTGCAGCTGACTGACCTGCTGCACCAGGGCACCCCGACCCAGGACGCCATGCTCAACCTGCTGGCCGGCGTCGAGCCGATTCCGACCGATCCGGCCGAGCGCCTGCGCATCATCCACGACTGCCAGCGCTGCCATGCTCCGCGCATGATCCATCCCTATCCGGCATTTCACCGCCTGCTGCGCATGATCGGTGCCACCGACGCCGCCGGAATCGGCAACCAGGGCGTGCAGTGGCATCTCGCCTATCTTGCCGATCAGTATTTTCTCGATCTGCTGACCTGGTATCACCTCGCCTGGCTCGGCCATTCGCTGAAGCAGGTACCGCTGGCACAGCGCCTGATCAAGCAGGAGCAGGACTATTCGACGGCCGACCGGCACGAACTACTGGAGTTGATCCAGACCACGCTGGCCGGCCTGATTCCGCGCTACCGGGCGCTCGCCGACCGCAAGCAGATCGAACTGTCGATGACGCCTTACGGCCACCCCATCGTGCCGCTGCTCAACGACTTCAGGAACATGCGCGACGCCCTGCCCGATGCGCCCGCGCCGCTGGCGCCGGCCTATCCCGGCGGCACCGAGCGCGCGCGCTGGCACCTGCAGCACGGCATCGAGGTGTTCGAGCATTACTTCGGCCGCAAGCCGCAGGGCGTATGGCTGTCCGAAGGCGGGGTGAGCGAGGATGCGCTCGCCCTGCTCGACGAATTCGGCATCGTCTGGACTGCGTCGGGCGAAGGGGTGTGGCGCGGCAGCTGCATCAAGTCGGGCTGTTCGGTCGACGACATGCACACCAAGCGCAGCCTGTTTTCGCCGATTCGCGTCGACGGCTTCAAGACCCGGGTGTTCTTCCGCGACGACGGCCTGTCCGACCTGATCGGCTTCAAGTACAGCGACTGGCATGCCGACGATGCCGTGGCCGACTTCGTCCAGCATCTGCAGAACATCTCCGGGTTCTTCGGCAAGCAGGCCGGCAAGCAGGTGGTGGCGGTGATTCTCGACGGCGAGAATGCCTGGGAATACTACCCGGACAACGGCCATCACTTCCTCGATGCGCTGTATGCCAGCCTGTCGGGTCACGCCAGCCTGAACATGAGTACCTTCGCCGAGCAGGTGAACCACGCCGCGCCAGCCGCGCTGAAGCGGCTGGCAGCAGGCAGCTGGGTCTATGGCAGTTTTTCGACCTGGATCGGCTCCGAGGACAAGAACCGCGGCTGGGACTTCCTGGTCGAGGCCAAGCACGCCTACGACCAGGCCATCGCCGGCCTCGACCTCGAACAGCGGGTGCAGGCCACCCGCCAGCTGGCGGTGTGCGAGGGCTCGGACTGGTTCTGGTGGTTCGGCGACTACAACCCGTCCGGCAGCGTCAGTGACTTCGAGCAGCTCTATCGCACCCAGCTGCGCCAGCTCTATCGCCTGCTGGGGCAGGCAGCGCCTGCAGCGCTCGATGCGCCGCTGTCGCGCGGCGGCGGCTACGTCGAAAACGCCGGCACCATGCGCAGGAACGTCGGATGAAGGATTCGCGCCGCGCCGGGATCCTGCTGCATCCCACCTCGCTGCCGTCGGGTACGCTGGCCGATGCGCCGCGCTGGCTCGATTTCCTGCAGGCGGCGGGGGGCGGCGTCTGGCAGATGCTGCCACTGGGGCGGCCGTTGGCCGGGCGTTCGCCGTATCAGTGCGCGTCGGCCTTCGCGGTCGACCCGGCGCTGTTTCCCGACCTGATGTCGGTGGCGATCGATACGCTTCAGCTGCGGGCCTGGCGCGCCGCGCAGCAGCACTGGATCGAGGATTACGCGCTGTTCATGGCCATCAAGGCCGAGCAGCACGGCGCTGCCTGGATCGACTGGCCGCCCGAGCTGCGCCGCCATGATGCCGAGGCCCTGCGTCGCTTCGCGGCCGAGCATGCGGCGGCGATCGAGGCCCTGGTGGTCGAGCAGTACCAGGCCTACAGCTACTGGCAGAGCCTGCATGCGGGGGCAGCCGCGCGCGGCATCCAGCTGTTCGGCGACATGCCGATTTTTGTCGCCCACGACAGCGCCGACGTCTGGGCCCATCCGGAATATTTCCTGCTCGACGATGACGGCCACCCCAGCGTCGTCGCCGGGGTGCCGCCGGACTATTTTTCCGCCACCGGGCAGCGCTGGGGCAATCCGCATTACAACTGGGAGGCGATGAACGACGGTGGCTTCGACTGGTGGCGTGCGCGCCTGCGCAACCATTTCGAATGGTTCGACCTGGTGCGCATCGATCATTTTCGCGGCCTGGTGGCGGTGTGGGTGATCCCGGCCAGCGACGACACCGCGATCAACGGCCACTGGCAGCCGGTTCCCGGCGTGGCACTGCTGCAGGCGCTGCTCGACGAGATGGGCTCGATTCCGCTGGTGGCCGAGGATCTCGGCGTGATCACGCCGGAGGTGACGGCCTTGCGCCGGCAGTTCGACCTGCCCGGCATGGCGGTGCTGCAATTCGCCTTCGACGCCCATGCCGACAACCCGCACAAGCCCGAGAACGTCGCGGCCGATACCGTCTATTACACGGGTACCCACGATAACGACACCACCGTCGGCTGGTTCGCAGGACTGCCTGCCGAGGTGCAGCAGCAGGTGATGCAGCACCTCGGCGTGGATGATCCGGCCAGGGTGGCAGAAACCATGCAGGACATCGTCCTCTACAGCCGCGCCGCGCTGGCCGTGCTGCCGCTGCAGGATTTGCTCGAATTCGGCAGCGAAGCGCGCATGAACACGCCGGGGACGGCCACCGGCAACTGGAGCTGGCGTTTCCAGTGGGATGATTTACCTGCCGATCTGGCACCCCGCCTGCGACAAAAACTACACAAGGCCCATCGATGCGAGACTCCATGAAACCTCCCGCTAAAACACCCACTTCCGTCGGGGCGAAGAAAGTCGTCCCCGCCATCAGCGAGCCGATCATGCGCCTGCAGACCGGCACGCATCACGATCCTTTCGAGGTGCTCGGCGTCCATTTGCAGCCCGATGGTTCGACGCTGGTTCGCGAATTCCTGCCGGCCGCCGAGGCGGTGGAGATGGACGGCATGTCGATGGCGCGGGTGGCGGGCACCGACTGCTTCGAAGTGATGGTGGCGCCTGGTGTTGCTGTTGCGCCCCATCCGATGCTGCGCTGGCAGGACAAGAAGGCCGGCGACTGGCACAAGCTGCAATCGCCCTATACCTTCCCGGCGCAGCTCGGCGACCTCGACCTTTATCTGCTCGGAGAAGGGCGCCATTTCGAGGCCTGGAAGGTGCTCGGCGCACGCGCGACCGTGGTCGACGATGTCGCCGGCTGCCAGTTCGCGGTGTGGGCGCCGGCGGTGCAGCGGGTCAGCGTCATCGGCGACTTCAACGACTGGGACGGACGCCGCCATCCGATGCGCTGCCGCGGCGCGTCCGGCATGTGGGAACTGTTCATTCCCGGACTCACCCCGGGGCATGCCTACAAGTACGAAATCCTCGGCCGCCACGGCCAGCTGACGAAAAAGACCGACCCCTACGCGCGGCAGATGTTTCCGCGGCCGGAAACCACCAGCCGGATTGCCGACGACACGCCGTATGCCTGGCAGGACGACGCCTGGATCGCCGCACGTGCCGAGTTCGACTGGCAGCATAAGCCGGTCAGCATCTACGAACTGCATGCTGGCTCGTGGCGACGCCACCCCGACGGCAGTTTCTACAGCTGGGACGAGCTGGTCGAGACCCTGATCCCCTACGTGCTCGAGCTCGGCTATACCCATATCGAGCTGCTGCCGGTGGCCGAGCATCCGCTCGATGCCTCGTGGGGCTACCAGGTTTCCGGCTATTACGCGCCGACCGCGCGTTTCGGCGAACCCGACTCGCTGCGCCGTTTCATCGACACCTGCCATCAGCATAATCTCGGCGTCCTGCTCGACTGGGTGCCGGCGCATTTTCCCAAGGACGACTTCGCCCTAGCGCGCTTCACCGGCGAGGCGGTTTACGAACACGAGGACCCGCGCCGCGGCGAACACCAGGACTGGGGCACGCTGATCTTCAACTTCGGCCGCAACGAGGTACGAAACTTCCTCGTCGCCAACGCCCTGTACTGGATCGACGAATTCCACATCGACGGCATCCGCGTCGACGCGGTGGCGTCGATGCTCTACCTCGACTACTCGCGCGAGCCCGGCGAGTGGCTGCCGAACCAGTACGGCGGGCGCGAGAACATCGAGGCGATCCAGTTCCTGCGCGAACTCAACGTCGAGGTCCACGGCCGCTTTCCGGGGGTGCTGACCATCGCCGAGGAATCCACCGCCTGGCCGGCGGTTTCGCGCCCGGTCGAGCTCGGCGGGCTGGGTTTCTCGATGAAGTGGAACATGGGCTGGATGAACGACACCCTCGACTACATCGAGAAGGAACCGGTCTACCGCAAGTACCAGCACAACCAGCTGACCTTCAGCCAGATGTATGCCTGGACCGAGAACTTCGTGTTGCCGCTGTCGCACGACGAAGTGGTGCACATGAAGAAGAGCCTGCTCGACAAGATGCCCGGCGACACCTGGCAGCGCTTCGCCAACCTGCGCCTGCTCTACGCCTGGCAATATGCCCACCCTGGCAAGAAGCTGCTGTTCATGGGCAGCGAGTTCGGCCAGTGGAACGAATGGTCGGAAGCTGGCCAGCTCGACTGGATGCTGCTCGATTTTCCGGTCCACGACAGCGTGCGGCTGCTGGTTGGCGACCTCAACCGCCTCTATCGCAGCGAGCCCGCGCTGCACGAGTTCGACTTCGACCCACGCGGCTTCCAGTGGATCGACTGCCACGACGCCGACCAGTCGGTGCTGAGCTTCGTCAGGCGTGGCTCCAGCCCGTCCGAGCAGATGGTAGTGCTGCTGAATTTCACCCCGGTGCCGCGCAAGGCCTACCGCATCGGCGTGCCGGACGCTGGGCCCTGGTGCGAGGTGCTGAATACCGACTCGATGTACTACGGCGGCAGCAATCTCGGCAACGGCCAGCCGCTGCACCCGCAGAATACGCCGTGGATGGGCTTCGAGCATTCCATCGAGCTGACCCTGCCGCCGCTCGCCGCCCTGTTCCTCAAACCCTGTTCCTGAGCGATCACAAGAAAAAATGAAACGCGGTGCGATGAAGATCCTGTTCGTCTCCAGCGAGGCCTTTCCGCTGGTCAAGACCGGCGGCCTCGGCGATGTCCTGTACAGCCTGCCCCATGCCCTGCATGCGCGCGGCCTCGACGTGCGCCTGGTGCTGCCGGGCTATCGCGCGCTGCTGCGCCAGCTCGACCAGGTGCGCATCATCGGCTGGCTCGATCTGCGCGGTGCCGAGGGCATCGTCAGCGCGCGCGTCCTGGAAACCCGCCATCCCGACTTCCAGTTCCCACTGTGGGTCGTCGACTGCCCGCCGCTGTTCGACCGCCCGGGCAATCCCTACGTCAATGCCAGCGGCCAGGACTGGGAAGACAATGCCGAACGCTTCGCGGTGTTTTCGCGCGCCGCCGCGCTGCTTGGCCAGGATGCCCTCGACATCGGCTGGAAGCCGGATGTGGTGCACTGCCATGACTGGCAGACCGGTCTGGTGGGCGCGTTCCTGCACGAACTGCCGCAACGGCCGAAGACCGTGTTCACCATCCACAACCTGGCCTACGGCGGCTATTTTTCGCATACCGATTTCGTCCGCCTGCAGCTGCCGAGCCTGTGGTGGTCGCCCGATGGCGTCGAGTTCCACGGCGGTTTCTCGATGCTCAAGGCAGGCATCGTATTCGCCGACGCGGTGACGACGGTCAGCCCGACCTATGCACGCGAAATCTGCACCCCAGAGTTCGGCTACGGCCTCGATGGCCTGCTGCTGTCGCTGCAGCACAAACTGCACGGCATCCTCAACGGCATCGACACCTCGCTGTGGAACCCGTCGATCGATCCGCACCTGCCGGCACATTACTCGCTGGGCCGCATCAACCCCGGCAAGCGCCGCAACAAGCAGGCGCTGCTGCAGCGTTTCCTCGCCAAGGTCGACGATGCCGACATGGATGCGCCGCTGCTGGGCCTGGTCGGCCGCCTGGTGGAGCAGAAGGGAGTCGACTGGGTGCTCGCCGCGCTGCCGCAACTGCTCGAGGAAACCGACGTGCGTGTCGCCATGCTGGGCAGCGGGCAGGCGATGTACGAGCAGAAGTTCACCCGCCTGGCCAGGCAGTACCCGGACCGGGTGTTCGTCGAGATCGGCTATGACGAACCGCTGGCGCACCTGATCGAAGCCGGTGCGGACATGTTCCTGATGCCGTCGCGTTTCGAACCCTGCGGACTCAACCAGATGTACAGCCTGCGCTACGGTACGCCGCCCGTGGTCTACAAGACCGGCGGACTCGCCGATACCGTGGTTGATGTCAATGACGCCACGCTGGAAGACGGCAGCGCCACCGGCTTCGTCTTCGACACTCCAAGCGTCGAGGCCTTTCTCGAGGCGATCCACCGTGCGCTCGCGCTCTACCGGCAGCCGCCCCAGTGGCGCCGGGTGCAGCAGGCGGGAATGCGCCAGAGCTTCGACTGGAGCGAAAGCGCGGGCCACTATCTTTCGCTCTACAGCATGTAAATCTGATTCGAATCAAGGAAAAGCCATGCCGCCCAAGAAGAAAACCCCTGTCATCGAGACCCCAGTGACCTGCAAGCTCCTCGATCCGCTGCCCAGCGACGCCGCGGCTGTCACCAAGGATCTCGAGCGCTACCAGTTCTATCACCAGGGCCGCCTGCACGGCTGTCCGAAAGTGTATTGCTACCAGTCGCTGGCCTGGACCCTGCGCGATCGGCTGATGAGCGACTGGATGAACAGCTATGGCGCGCGCGACAAGCCGGGCAATCGCCGCGCCTATTACCTGTCGCTGGAGTTCCTGATCGGCCGTGCGCTCGGCAACCATGTGCTCAACCTCGGGCTGGAAGGCCCGGTGCGCGAAGCGCTGCAGGGTTTCAGCCAGAGCATGGAGGACATTGCCGAGGAGGAGCACGACGCCGGGCTCGGCAACGGCGGCCTCGGCCGGCTGGCGGCCTGCTTCATGGACAGCTGCGCCACCCTCAACCTGCCGGTGATGGGCTACGGTATCCATTACGAGTACGGCATGTTCCGCCAGCGCATCGAAAACGGCTACCAGGTCGAAGAGCCGGATCACTGGCTGCGCGACGGCAACCCCTGGGAGATCGAACGCTCGGAGTTCACCCAGCGCGTCTCGTTCGGCGGGCGCACCGAGCATTATCATGACGAGCGCGGCGTCGAACGGGTGCGCTGGGTCGATACCAGCGACGTGCTGGCGATTCCTTTCGACATGCCGATCTCCGGCTACCGCAATCACGCGGTGAACACCCTGCGGCTGTGGAAGTCGACCGCCACCGACGTGTTCGACCTCAACGAATTCAACGCCGGCAGCTACACCGAGTCGGTGCAGTCGAAGAACCAGGCCGAGCACATCTCGATGGTGCTGTATCCCAACGACAGCAGCGAGAACGGCAAGGAGCTGCGCCTGCGCCAGCAGTATTTCCTCGCCTCGGCCAGCCTCAAGGACGCCCTGCGGCAGTGGCGCTCGGCGGGCAATTCCGACATCAGCCGTTTTGCCGCCGACAACGTGTTCCAGATGAACGACACCCATCCGACCATCGCGGTGGCCGAACTGATGCGCATCCTGCTCGACGAGGAGGGCATGGGCTGGGACGCGGCCTGGAAGATCACTTCGCGGTGCATGGCCTACACCAACCACACCCTGCTGCCGGAAGCGCTGGAGCGCTGGCCGGTTCCGCTGTTCGAGCGCCTGCTGCCGCGCCCGCTGGAAATCATCTACGAAATCAATGCGCGCTTCCTGCGCGAGGTGTCGATGAAGTGGCCGGGCGACATCGATCGCCAGCGCCGCATGTCGATCATCGAGGAAGGCTATCCGCGCCAGGTGCGCATGGCGTGGCTGGCGATCGTCGGAAGTTTCTCGATCAACGGCGTGGCCGCCCTGCATTCGCAACTGCTGAAGGAAGGCCTGTTCCGCGATTTCGTCGATCTCTGGCCGAAAAAGTTCAACAACAAGACCAACGGCGTTACCCCGCGCCGCTGGGTGGCGCACGCCAACCCCGGCATGACCGCGCTGATCAGCGAGAAGATCGGCGACGGCTGGGTCGCCGACCTGTCGCAGCTGGAAAAGCTCAAGCCGCTGGCGGCGCTGAAGAACAAGAAATTCCACGAGGCCTGGCGCGAGGTCAAGCTCGCCAACAAGCGCCGACTGGCCGAGCTGGTGAAGGCCGAATGCGGGGTGGTGTTCGAGCCGACCGCGTTGTTCGATGTCCAGGTCAAGCGCATCCACGAGTACAAGCGGCAGCTGCTCAACGTGCTGCACACCATCCATCTGTACAACCGCATCAAGCGCGGTCGGCTGGAGCACTGGGCCGACCGTTGCGTGCTGATCGGCGGCAAGGCGGCGCCCGGCTACATGATGGCCAAGCGCATCATCAAGCTGATCAACAACGTCGCTGACGTCGTCAATCACGACCCCGACGTCAATGGGCGGTTGAAGGTCGCCTTCCTGCCCAACTACCGCGTCTCCAGCATGGAAATCATCGCCCCGGCGACCGACCTGTCGGAGCAGATTTCCACCGCCGGCAAGGAGGCTTCGGGCACCGGCAACATGAAATTCATGATGAACGGCGCGGCGACGATCGGCACCTACGACGGTGCCAACATCGAAATCCTGGAAGCGGTCGGCGAGGAGAACTTCTTCCTCTTCGGCCTGCGCGCCGACGAGGTCGAGGAACTCCGCGGGCACTACCAGCCTGCGGCCTATGTCGAGCAGGACCATGAGCTGCACGAGGTCATCGACCTGCTGTCTTCCGGGCATTTCAACAGCTTCGAGCCGGGGATCTTCGACGTCATTCTCGGTGCGCTGCTTAGCCCGCACGATCCGTGGATGACGCTGGCCGACTTCCGCAGCTATATCGACGCGCAGCACCGGGTCTCGGTCGCCTGGCACGACCAGGCCAACTGGACCAGGCTGAGCATCCTCAACACCGCATCGAGCGGCTTCTTCTCGACCGATCGCACCATGCAGGAGTACAACCGCGACATCTGGAAGCTGAATCCCGCAGGCTGAGCAGTACACCCATTCAGGATAGGGTTGTCTCTAATTGGCAACGTGTTGTGGTAAATCTGCCATGTAGACAAACCGCAATGCGGGCGGTGCGGGGGGCACTGTCATATAATCAGTTCCTAATATTTTGCGCCGGCACGGATCAGATCTTTTTATGAGATTCGTGCACTGCATAGATCGAACGATCGCGCAAAATCCCGATCCCGTTTTCTGACCTGATGGAGTGTTCCATGCAAATCAAACGTCTCGCCCTCGCGCTTGCCGCTACCCTGGTTAGCGCACCGCTGTTCGCTCAAGCCCCTGCCAGCCAGCCTGCCACTCAAGGTAGCTATGGCATGGCTACCGAAACCACCGTCCCGCCCGCGCAAAGAAACGCCGACCAGTGGGTGGCGCAAATGGCCGATTTCACCAAGAACTCCCAAGCCTTCAAGGATCCGGCCGTATTCGTCTACTGGATGAACGCCATGACCGATCCCGCGATGGTGGCGGCGATGGCCGATGCCGGCCTCGAGCCGGGCAACTGGCTGCACATGATGACCACCATGCTGCAGCCTGCCGCAGTCAGCAACTTCGGCCAGTTCGTGATGGACCCGGCGATCTATGGACGCTGGGCCGCCGCGATGTTTGACCCGATGTGGTACACGAAAATGATCACCAGCATGACCAACCCGAGCAAGATCATGGGCTGGATGATGCTGCCGATGGATCAGCGCCTGATGCAGGCGAGCATGAAGATGCTCGATCCCAACCTGTACATGAAATTCATGATGATGCCGACCGACCCGCGCGGCATGTCACTGATGTTCGCGCCGATGAATCCCCAGCTTTACGGCAGCATGGTCGGCGGCCTGGTCAATCCGGCACTGGTCGGCGGCGCCAACTCTACCTGGGGCACCTTCATGTACCCGAGCCAGGCGGTGGTCTCCCTGCAGCCGCGTGCGCCGCTCGAACTGCCGATCAACCTGCTCGATCCCAGCACCTACGGCAACGTGCTGAACATGATTCCCGGCGGCATGAGCCTTCCCAGCCTTCCCAGCCTGCCCAAACTGACCGGCGGCCAAGCTGCAGCGGCACCGGGTGCGGCCAGCTTCCCGTTCAATCTGGTCCCGAGCATGCCGACGACCCAGACCGCTGCGGTGGCTCAGCCGGCCGCTCCTGCCGGTTTTGCCGTGCAATCGGGCGTCGCGTCCACCCTCACGCTCGGCGGCGACGCGCTGTTCAAGACCGGCAAGTCCTCGGTCAAGGACCTGACGGTGGAAGGCCGCGCCAAGCTCGACGACCTGGTCGCCAAGATCAAGGCCTTCGGCACCATCGATTCGATCAAGGTCACTGGCCACGCCGACAAGATGGGCAAGCCTGCCGCCAACCAGAAGCTGTCGCTGGCACGCGCCAAGTCGATCGCCAGCTACCTGAAGTCCAAGGGCGTGAAGGCGGCTTCGTTCACCACCGCGGGCATGGGCGACACCAAGCCGGTCGTCGACTGCGACATGAACCAGGACAAGGATGCGCTGAAAGCCTGTCTTGCACCAAACCGCCGTGTAGAAGTCGAAGTCGTCGGCGCCAAGCAGTAATCGCCGCCGACAGCGTCCTCGGGACGCGCTGAAATGCAAAGAGCCGGGTGATCCCCGGCTCTTTTGTTTTGTGTATTTACCGCCAAGGACGCGAAGGAACGCGAAGAAAGTCGCAAGACAAGATATGTCCGCGAATTGCGCGAATCAACGCCAATGACAGATCAGGTTCGATTCGCGCCTATTCGCGTCATTCGCGGATCGAGGTTTTCCTTCGCGTCCTTTGCGGTGAATTCGCTCTTAGTCTTTACGCCGCCTGGACCGGGATTTCCTGGCGTGTGTCGACGATGCGGTTGGCGGCGTCGACGTAGACCAGTTCCGGTGCGTAGCGCGCCAGTTCGAGCTCGTTGTAGACGGCGTAGGTGGCGACGATGATCAGGTCACCCGGATTGGCCTTGTGCGCGGCCGCGCCGTTGACTGAAATCACGCCGGAATCGCGTGCAGCACGGATGGCGTACGTGGTGAAACGCTCGCCATTGGTGATGTTGTAGATCTGGATCTGCTCGTATTCGTGGATGTCTGCGGCCTCGAGCAGGGTTTCGTCGATGGCACACGAGCCTTCGTAATGCAGCTCGGAATGCGTGACGGTCGCCCGGTGCAGCTTGGACTTGAGCATCGTTCTTTGCATGACGGTGCCCTCACAAAAAAAGGACGACCATTATAAATCTTCAGGGGCGATTACCCAAGGCGATTTCCAGGTTGTCGATCAGCCGGGTGTGCCCCAGCCATGCCGCGCCCAGGGCGACCAGCCGGCGGCTGTCGGAGGTCGGCGCCTGCAGGGTGTCGGCGTCGCGCAGCGCCACATAATCGACGCGCCAGCCGGCCATCTTCAGGCGCCGGCTGGCGTTTCCGCAAAGCGCCGCGTAGTCGGTCTCGCCGGCTTGCAGGGCTGGGATCATGGCAGACAGTTCCTGATGCAGGCGGCCGGCCTGGATGCGCTCGGCCTGGCTGAGGTAGCGGTTGCGCGAACTCATCGCCAGGCCGTCGGATTCGCGCAGCGTCTCGCCGGCGACGATGTCGATCGGCAGGTTGAACTGCTGCACCAGCGCGCGGATCATGAACAACTGCTGGAAATCCTTCTTGCCGAACACCGCCACACGCGGCTGCACCAGGTTGAAGAGCTTCAGCACCACCGTCGCCACTCCGCTGAAATGACCGGGACGGAAGGCACCGCACAGGTCGTTGGCGAGCGTCTCCGGCGGCTGCACGGTGAAGGTCTGCGGCTGCGGATAGAGCTCGGAAACGTCGGGTGCGAATACCAGGTCGCAGCCGGCCGTCTCGAGTTGCGCGCAGTCGGCCGCGAGCGTGCGCGGATAGCGCTCGTAATCCTCACCCGCGCCGAATTGCAGCGGGTTGACGAAGATGCTCGCGACCACGGGATTGCCATGCTGCCTGGCCAGTTCGACCAGCGAGACGTGGCCAGCGTGCAGGTTGCCCATGGTCGGCACGAAGGCGGCGCCGGGCTGATCGGCGAGCGCGGCGCGCAGTTCGGCCACGCGGTGGACGACCTGCATCAGAACGCGTGCTCGGCAGCAGGGAAGCTGCCGTCCTTGACCGCGGTGACATAGGCGCGGACAGCGGCCTCGATGCCGTCGGCGCTGGCGAGGAAATTCTTCGAGAATTTCGGCGGGCGCGGATACAGGCCCAGCATGTCGTACAACACCAGCACCTGGCCCGAGCAGTCGGCGCCGGCGCCGATGCCGATGGTGGGAATCGACACGCTCGCGGTGGTGCGTCTGGCGAGTTCGGCCGGCACCGCCTCGAGCACCAGCAGTCCGGCACCGGCGGCCTCGAGGGCACGCGCGTCGGCGATCAACTGGGCGGCGGCGGCCTCTTCGCGACCTTGCACCTTGTAGCCGCCGAGCTGATTCACCGACTGCGGCAGCAGGCCGAGATGGGCGCACACCGGTATGCCGCGCCGGGTGAGGAAGGCGACGGTGTCGACCATGACCTCCCCGCCCTCGAGCTTGACCATGTGCGCGCCGGCCGCCATCAGTCGCGCCGCGGCGGCAAACGCCCGCTCGGGCGAGGGCTGGTAGCTGCCGAAGGGCAGGTCGGCGACGATGAAGGCGCGGGTCGTTCCGGCCGCGACGCAGCGGGTGTGATAGCCCATCTCGGCGAGCTTCACCGGCAGGGTCGAGGCGTGGCCCTGCACCACCATGCCGAGCGAATCGCCGACCAGCAGCACATCGACACCGGCGGCATCGAGCACGCGGGCGAAGCTGGCGTCGTAGCAGGTCAGCACGGCGATTTTTTCGCCGCGTTCGCGCATTGCCTTGAGGCTGACGAGTGTGACCGTCTGACTCATACTGCGCGACTGAAGAACTCGCGCGGGCCGCGCATCTTGTTCATGCGTTCGATCAGCAGCTCGAAGTCACTCTCGCTCTCGGCGAAGTTGAGGTTCTCGCTGTTGACGATCAGCAGGGGCGCGGCCTCATAGCGATGGAAGAACTCGCTGTAGCTGGCCGCCAGGCGGCGCAGGTAATCGGCCGACATGCCGCGCTCGAATTCCACCCCGCGTCGTCTGACGCGTTCCAGCAGGCTGTCGATCGGTGCCTGCAGGTAGATCACCAGGTCCGGGGTCGGCGCCTGCGGGGCGAGGTCGGCATAGACCTTCTGGTACAGCTCGAATTCATCGTCGTCGAGATTGAGACGGGCGAACAGCATGTCCTTGTCGAGCAGGAAATCGGCAATGGTGCCGCCGCTGAACAGGTCGCGCTGCACCAGTTCGCCGAGCTGGCGTGTGCGGTCGAACAGGAAGTGCAGCTGCGTCGGCAGCGCATAGCGCTTCGGCTCCTGATAGAAGCGCGGCAGGAACGGATTGTCGCCGGCATTTTCGAACAGGGTCGTGGCGTCCAGCCGCTCGGCCAGCTTGTAGGTCAGGCTGGTCTTGCCGACGCCGATCGGGCCCTCGACGACGACGTACTTGTAGCGTGACAGGCTCATGATGCGGATGCGGCGAGCGGCGGCAGGATCAGCGGCGCGACGCTCTGGTCGGCGCATTGCGCCAGCCAGTCGGCGGCGCGGCCGCGGCCGGGGATGACGCAGTCGGGGTCGACTTCCAGCAGCGGCAGCAGGACGAAAGCGCGCTCGCTCATGCGCGGGTGCGGGAGGCTCAGGCCC
>Ga0209079_10000535_pt1 | contig 15176 bp, 14 predicted proteins | sample PPLLaktember2015_2_FD_187259 | JGI IMG/M metagenome (GOLD analysis project Ga0209079, IMG submission 187259) | Freshwater sediment microbial communities from Prairie Pothole Lake near Jamestown, North Dakota, USA - PPLs Lake P7 Core (6) Depth... | ecosystem: Environmental > Aquatic > Freshwater... | reverse complement strand
AATCCGGTCGCAGGGCACAAGCCGGTGACTGGGCCTTGTCTGCCGTTGAAGGCTGGCGCGGTGAAATTCTGTACATGGTGATGGCAGGGGAAAACGGAACCATTCAGCGGTGTAAAGTCCGTGACCCCTCGTTCGCGAACTGGCCCGCAATCCAGTGGGCTGTCATCGGGAATATCATCCCTGATTTTCCGCTGATCAATAAAAGTTTCAATCTCTCATATGCCGGGAATGACCTATGAAGCGGGCGAGAGGTGCGGGGCTAGGGGCAAGAAGTGGACAGCGTCCACCCATAGCCTCGTGCCACTAGCCTCGTACCCGCCGACGAAAGGAGGCCCATGTTTCGTATTCTGAAAAAAAGCCTCAAGACCGGGGTGGTAACAGGCCGGCACCCTCAAGCCATACAGCCCTCCGAACCACTCACGCCGGAGGTGCGCAAGAAAGCCTCGGCGTTCAATCGATCGCTGGCCATCCGTGAAGTCGACACCGGTTCCTGCAATGCCTGTGAGATGGAGATGAACGCCTTGACCAATCCTGTTTATGACAGCGAACGGTTCGGCATCCACATCGCAGCCTCGCCGCGCCATGCCGACGCCCTGGTCGTCACAGGACCGGTTACCGTCAACATGGAGCGGGCCTTGAAGGATGTCCATAAACAGACGCCGGATCCGAAACTGGTAATCGCGCTGGGCGACTGCGCCATCAACTGCGGCCTCTTCAAAGGGAGCTATGCGGTGACCGGGCCGGTTGACCGGCATATTCCGGTCCATGTCCGCATTCCTGGCTGCCCTCCGCGTCCGGCGGATATCCTGAAGGCGCTGACCGATATCCAGGAGAGAGCATAGCGGGCAGGGTTACGTTCCTGCCCGCCTTTCCGGAGAAATCGGCGGGCTGCGCAGAGGAGGCGGAGAGGTTCCCGATAGTGTCTGATTTGCAATCAGCGCACAGCCAGCCGTATCATCGGCCTCCAGGCATGTCCAGACACAGCAACACGTAAAACCGGCAACGTCACGTCTCCGATAAGATCGGGCCACGAATGAACTGTACGAAGTGCAAGACCCGAGCGGTGATCGATCTGCCGCGCCACAATGCCGCCTTCTGCAAAGACTGCTTCAACTACTATGTCCATGACCAGGTCGGCAGGGCCATAAAGTCCGAAAAGATGTTCGGGAAGGATGATCGCATCCTCGTGGCCGTGTCGGGCGGGAAAGATAGCCTGGCGCTCTGGGACGTCCTCCTCAAGATGGGCTACAAGGCCGACGCGCTGTACGTGAACCTGGGCATCGGCGGCTATTCGGAAGTGTCCCATGCCAAAGTGGTCAAGTTTTCAGAAACCGTGGCCGCCCCGCATGGCGCAGTCCTGCACGTCCATACCGTCGAGCAGGAAGCCGGCGCCGGCATCAAGGAACTGGCCATGCTGATTCACCGTCCGACCTGTTCGACCTGCGGCACCATCAAGCGGTATCAGTTCAATCGTGTGGCGCTGGAACATAAATACGATGTGATGGCGACAGGCCACAATCTCGACGATGAAGCGGCTCGCCTGCTGGGCAACGTGCTCCGTTGGCAGGAGGAGTATTTAGACAAGCAGTCCCCCAACCTGCCGGCATCCCTCGACGGGTTTGCCAAGAAAGTGAAGCCGCTCTTTCGCCTGTCCGAGCGCGAATTGGCCGCCTACTCGGTCTTGAACCGGATCGACTACATCGTCGAAGAATGCCCGATGGCGAAAGGCGCCCGGACACTGCTCTACAAGGAAGTGCTGAACCGGCTCGAAACCGAATCCCCCGGCACCAAGCAGGCCTTCTATTGCGGGTTTCTCGATAAACAACGCAAGCCGGAAGCCTCCCCGACCACGATGGCCGAGAAAGACCAGGCCATGCTGCACCCCTGCTCCGTCTGTCAGCAACCGACCACCGCCGAAGTTTGCTCCTACTGCAAGATGATGGCACGAGCCAAAGTCCATTCTGCCTCATAAACTCTTTACGATTTATATACTCATGACCCAACGATCTTATTTGATTCACATTCTTAGCCTTGCCTTGCCACTGCTTCTCACAATGCACTTTCTGCCCTCCTCAGCCACCGCCTCAACTGATGAGCCCGCATCAACACCGATCGGCACTCAGACTATAGGGTTCACGGCCGGGCCATTCTTTCCTCTACGCGTAGGACCCAGCCAATCGTCAAAACTCTTCGGGGAAGCCTTCATGCCTTCGTGGATGGTGACTCTTACAGAACCGATCGGCTCGGGCTGGTACCAAGGCCAACTGGCTCTCGGCGCAGAACTCGTCACCTTCCATACCTCTGAACCGATCACGGCCTATGGCGTCGGTTTCACGCCGAAGCTGGTCTATACCTCCACGGCGTTTGGACGTGTGCGCCCGTTTCTCGAAGCAGGCGGAGGGCCGGTCTGGACCGATCTCGGCGGCCAGGTCCCCGAACAACCGGGGCAATTCAATTTTCTCGTGTGGGGCGGCGCCGGCTGTTCTTACCAGTTGACCCGCGCGTTGGCGGTCAACGCCGGATACCGTTTCATGCACATCTCTAACGCCAACACCCGTCAGCCCAATTCCGGACTCAATTTCGGACTCCCTTTCCTCGGCTTGTCCTATCAAATATTCTGATTCCTCGACCTTCCGGAACGCTGCCCCCCTACGCCTTCAGAACAGTGCACCAGCTCCTACAGGACCGCCTTCTACAAAATTGAACACTTGCCGTGAATGAATAGTAGTATGCAGGGACAGTCCCCTCTTTTGGTGTGTGGCAACTCTTCAGAAAGTGTGATGATATCGCACTCGCTAGCAGAGGCACTTATATCACCCACTGACACCACAAGACGGTCTGGTTATGTTCGAGCGCGTCCTATATGCAGTGAACCTCGATCCTTCAAGCAAATATGGATCGCTGGAGGAACAGATCTTCCTTACAAGCCAAGCCATTGCTAAAGGGGGAGGGGTCTTCATCCCTATTTTTGTCGCAGCGCTTCCGGAGAAGGAAGAACAGCGGTACAGGGTTGCAGGACTGGCAGCTACATCCTTGCCACTCGGGCGATTCAACATCCTTACTCTTCGCAAGCTGTTGTATTTGATCGACCAGCATCGCATTGACGTGGTCCATTGGAATCTCTACCATCCTCTCAACGGATACGCGGCAGTCTTGCGTGTCATACGACCCAGGTTGCGGCATTACCTTACCGATCACAACTCCAGACCAACCTCTTTTCGTCGCACCCGTCATGCGCTCTCAAGCGCGTGCAAGAAACTGATGCTTGGAGGCTACTCAAAAGTTCTTGCTGTCAGCGACTATGTTTTAGAGGAGTTAGAGCGACAAGCCATTTGGCCTAACCTTGGCAGATATCACCACTTCGTAAATACAGGCCGTTTCCAGCCAGACAAGGCAACACGTTCAACGATGCGATGTTCCCAAGGAGTTGAGAAAGTGTTTATAGTCCTGGTCGTGGCACACCTCATCCGGGAGAAAGGCGTGCATGTTGCCATCCAAGCTCTCAAGGACCTTCCATCCAATGTTGTGCTCTGGATTGTCGGAGACGGGCCGGAACGACTGCCCCTTGAGCGCACAGCCGAATCTCTAGGGGTCCGTGAGCGAATCAGGTTCTGCGGCCTGCAAGCTGAAGTGAGTCCATTCATGCAGGCAGCTGACTGTTTCGTTTGCCCATCCTTGTGGAAGGAAGCGGCAGGCCTTGTTATCCTCGAAGCGATGGCTTGCGGTCTACCAGTGATCGGAAGTGCTGTCGGAGGCATCCCTGAATTTATTCAGCCCGGCCAAACCGGATCGCTGGTTCCAGCAGGAGATCCTGGGGCCCTCGCAGCCCATATTTGCTGGCTCTATTCATCAGAGACAGAACGGGAAGAGATGCGAGTGAAGGCCAGAGCCCTGGCTGTCTCACAGTTTTCTCATGAATCACGGATCTCCGACGCTGTCGCTATTTACCATACAACATGCCTTGAGGTGCGGTGATGGCGCATGATCTAACGAACCAGCTTGACCGTGACGGCATTGTGATACTCCCTGAATTTGTCGCGGGGCCTCAACTACGGGGAATGCAACAGGCCTTTGAAGCTCGTTTACGGCACATGGCATGGAACGACACGATAGGATATGAACGTACCGAGATGTATCGCCACATGATCCAGGATGTGCTTATCCTGGACCAAGGATTTCTCGACGTCGCCCTGCACCCGCTTGTCCTCCAAGTGCTCAAGGAATATATCGGTCCTCAGTTCCAGCTTGTCGAAGCAAAGGGGTGGTTATCCCTCCCGACCAGGAAAAACTTTCACGGATGGCACGGCGATGCCTGGTATGATCAACACACCGTCTCCGCAATACCCAGAGAAGTGAAGCTTGCCATTTATCTGACCGATGTTCGCTCGGGCGCTTTCACCTACATCAAGGGGAGCCACCGCAAACAACACCCCCGGCTTGTTCAAAGTCATGAACTCTCACAAGTCCCCAGAGAGCGAATCACAGAAGTTCCGGGGACTGCCGGCTCGGCTGTTCTGTTTGACACTTCTGGAATCCACCGGCAGGCCACGCCCGTCTTGGAGCCCCGACAAGCGGTGTTCCTGAATTATCACGACCCCAGCATCCCGCTCCAGCAAGAGGACATTGACTATTATCGGTATCACCCTCTGCTGCTGAATGCGGCTTTTTTGGGAAACCTCACACCGGAAGTACAACGGGTCTTGGGGTTTGGCGACAAAAGAAACTATCAGCACGGCTTCGAACGCCGACGTCGCCATGTATTCCTGGAAGGGATCAGCCGATCCCTTCTAGAAACCTCACTGCAGATAAACCAAGCCCTCTATTATCCTCGGAGAGCTCTGGCCAAAGCCAAAAATCTCTTAAGGCACTAGGAGGACTATTCGGTATAGCTCTCCGGCATCGACATCCTAATACCGAACTGCGTTGTACGTTCCATCGGACAGAGCTCACGCGCCTCACCATAAATTAGGAAGGTCTTAATGCGCGCTAGACGAATATTCCTAGTGACTTGCTTTTCAGGTCTCCTACTCGCCGTCACTGCCTTAGCCTCTGAACTTGCACTGAGAGCCTCAGGCCATATCTCCACCGCCAGTATCCACGCCATCTCAAATGCTGACTTTGTGAGGGTGCCGGGCATGTTCGAACCGAACCAATCAGTGGAGGAGACACCTCATCCCAAGCTTCATTACCATGCGACAATCAACTCGCTCGGCTATCGAGGTCCTGAATTTCAACGAATCAAGCCTCCTCACGTTATTCGAATCCTCTGCCTCGGGGATTCCGGAACATTCGGTCAGTTTGTGAACGATGATGAAACTCTCTCCGCAAATCTGGAACGGATGCTACGACAAGAAGGGAATTCCGTCGAGGTCATCAATGGGGGAGTACCCGGCACAACTATTGTGGATCAAGTAGAGATACTTAAACGGAGCATGAGCCTCGCGCCGGACATCGTCATTCTCACATTCAGCGAAAATGATATTACCGACTTGGAAGCGGAGCCCTCTCAATTCGCGGCACTTGCGGAAAACCGGATCGTCAAGGGGCGGACAGGGCTGAAAACCGTCTATGAACTCGTTCGAGACACGGCTCTCTTCAATTACTTCTTAAAGGTCAGAGCGACATGGAATACCTACTCGGCGCCCCATGTATCGACAGGTGTACTCATTTCGAGTCCTGAGGACTCGGAAACCCGGCATGAACAGCTATGGGCAAACTACTCACATGCCCTAGAGATAATGCTTCAGTCTCTGTCCAGCAGAAATATCCGCTTTATCTTCAATGGCTATCCGACACATCAACGGATCGGAGCCGACACATTTACGGACGATCGGAGTCGCGTTCAACTCAGCCGGGCTGAGGCCTTGGCTAGAAATATGGGGATTACCACGGTTTCGATCCTCCCTTCGTTCCGGGAAACCGGGCTGACCAAGGAAGAACTCTATCATTTACCGTACGATGGACATGCCAATAGGAGGGGGTACCTGATTCAGGCTAAGGCGCTCCTTCCCGCAGTACGTGAGTCAATCCAAGAAGTTCGCAACATTTCCCCAGCCTCACGGCCCTAGAGTTGAGAAGGCGCACGAAAGAGTCAACGCCACGACAAGCCTAATCCCTTGATATGATTCCATGATTGGAAATCCGATCCAGAGAAAGAGTCTGCCCTTTCTGCTTTCTGTTGTCCTTCCCCTATCACTCCTTGCAGCTATCGCCGTTTCCACTCAACCCGTCTTCGCTGCCGAATCTGACTTCATCGGCCGTTGGAACCTCTCTCTTCTCGAAGTGGATGGCTATGCTTCTGCCTGGCTGGAAATTAAGCCTAATGTAAGCAAGAACAAGAGCGGTCAGCTGGTATGGATCTTCGGCGGGGCTGAGCCCCTGGCGGATGTTTCGATTTCAGAAGACGTTCTGACCTTCTCTCATCTATTCATGGGGAAACGGCTACTCTTCACCGCCAGATACGCAGAAGACAGCCTATCTGGAACGGCAACGGACCACAGTTCATCCATTAGATGGATCGGAGTTCGTGCGCCGGATTTGCGGACACCTACCGCGCTGCGGCAAGGGACGCCTTTGGCCATTTTTACCGGCCACACTCTCTCTGGGTGGACCTTGCGTAACGGATCCTCACCCTATTGTTGGCATACCGAAGAGGGCATCTTATTCAACGATCCATCCTGCGCTGATCTGAAATCGAACGTCGACTTCATGAATTTTCATCTCCGTCTAGAATTTCGGCTGGATGACGAAGGCGGGAGCGGAGTGTACCTTCGAGGCCGATACGAGGTTCAAATCGCCAACGATGGGAACGGGCAGCTTAGCCCTCGCTCGACCGGCGCCATCTTTGGGCATATCGCTCCGATCCTGTCGGCCGGAAAGAAACCAGGCGAGTGGCAAACCCTTGAGGTCACTCTCATCGGGAGAGAGGTGACCGTACGGCTGAACAGTCACATCGTGATCGCCAGCGAACAAATTCCAGGACCCACGGGTGCCGCCCTTGACAGTGATGAAGGACAACCAGGCCCCATCATGCTGCAGGGGGATCATGGTCGTGTATCCTTCCGCAATATCGTTATCACACCTTTACTCAATGAAATCCCTTAGCGTCTCGATCCCGGAAACGCTGACTCGTCCTGCACTGGGGCACGGTTCGAGTTCTCCCATGAGTCCTCCTCTATGTCACACTACTCTGGAATAGCTCCCCCTAAAGGAGCCCAGACCTGATCGTGACCGTTGCAGGCCAGAGCCGCATAGGACGGTTCCTCCCTTGCAATGAGGGGATTGACCCCGTAAGCTGCAGAATTATCTTCTCTTCCAGAACACTCGACACGAAAGCACTGGACCATGGCAAATTCTGGTCGCGACTACTATCAGGTTCTCGGCATCCCGCGCACGGCTTCGGCCGATGAGATCAAAAAGGCCTATCGCCGGCTCGCCCGCCAGTTCCATCCCGATATGCACAGTGGCGCCAAGAAAGCCGAGATGGAAAAGAAATTCAAAGAGATGAACGAGGCGCATGAGGTCCTCTCCGATCCAGACAAGCGCAAAAAATACGATCAACACGGCGCCCAATGGGAGCAGGCCGAGGCCTATGAACGAGCCCGCCAGGCCGCCGGAGCCCAAAACCGGGGCCAGGCTCACTCGTTCAGCGGCGAGGGATTTTCCGATATCTTTGAGAATCTCTTCGGGGGCCGGGGGCGAGCAGCCGGCCAACACGAATTTTCGGCATCCGGAGAGGATCTGGAGACGGAAGTCGATCTGTCGCTCCGGGAAGTTCTAAGCGGTGTCACCAAACGGATCAACCTCATGGAGCCGACCCCCTGCTCCACCTGCCGCGGAAGCGGTGCCGTGAAAAACCGTCCATGCCAGGCTTGCCTGGGCTCAGGCCACCGGATGGAGTCCCATTCTATCGAGGTCAAAATCCCCGCAGGCGTTCAGAACGGTACCAGAGTCCGCGTGCCGGGAAAAGGTCAGCTAGGCATGAACGGCGGCCGGCGCGGCGACCTCTACCTGCACGTCACTCTTATGCCGGACAAGATCTTTCGGCAGCAAGGCAGTGATCTGCATGCCAACCTGCCGGTGTGGCCATGGGAAGCCGCCCTCGGCGCCGAAGTCATGGCGCCCACATTGACCGAGCCGGTCCGCGTGAAAATTCCCGCCGGCAGCCGCGCGGAAGGCAAACTGCGATTGAAGGGGAAAGGGCTCCCGACTGCGGCAGGAGGCCATGGCGACCTGTTCCTCACGCTACACATTGTCTTGCCCTCCCCTTTGACTGAGGGCGAACAAAAGCTGTACGAACAGCTGAGCCACTTGCGGACCGGCGACCCGCGCGCAGAGTTACTGGCCGCCGCCCAACGAAGCTAGTCTCCTTCACCGTTCCTGATACAGGTCTCTGCATGCCGCTCGCCGAATACGCTCTGCTGGCCTTCAGCTCTCTGTTCGTCATCGTCGATCCCCTCGCGACGGTACCGGCCTTTCTCGCCATGACGCCGCGCGATACGGTGCAGCAGCGCCTGCGCACGGCCCGTGTCGCCTGCCTGGTGATGGTCGGAGTGCTGGCCGGTTTTGCGCTGATCGGCCAATCGCTCTTCCACTTGCTGGGCATTACACTCCCTGCAGTGCAGGTCGCCGGAGCGCTGGTATTGCTTTTAGTGGCGTTGGACATGCTGCGCGCCCAGCGTTCACCGGTCATGGAAACCGCCGAAGAAACCGCGGAAGCCAGCGGAAAGGACGATATCGCCATTACTCCCCTGGCAATCCCCATGCTGGCTGGCCCTGCGGCCATTTCAACCGTGATCTTGCTGGACGCCCAAGCGGCCGGGTGGGCCCAGCGCGGCATCTTGCTCGCTTGCCTTGCGGTAGTCGGTCTGGCAAGCTACATTATCCTGGCGCTCGGAGCGAAGGGAGCCAAATGGCTGACCCCGATGGCTGAGAAAATTATGACGCGCCTCATGGGGCTGTTGCTGGCCGCCCTCGCCGTGCAGTTCTTGTTTAATGGGCTCAAAGGAGAAGGCGGGCTGTTACAGCAATAGCGCCATCTTCATCGTCATTACACGCGAATTTAACCGAAGGAGGACACATGCAACGATCCCGCGCAGCAATCATGACTCTGACTCTCGCAGCCGCGGTGAGTCTGACGCTGGGTACGTCCAGCGCCTGGGCCGAAGGGTACGGCAAGGAAGGACATGCCGGCGGCGGACACAGCGCCATGGGTGGGCATGGCATGGCCGGCATGATGCACAGCAGCACCGGCCACTTGATCCGCCATCTCCTCAAGCACGAAAAAGACATAGGCCTCACGGCTGACCAAGTCGCCAAATTGAAGGACATCCAACTCAATCTGGACAAGACCCGGATCAAGGCAGAGGCGGATATCCAGGTCGCGGAACGCGAACTGAAGGCGCTGACCGACGACGAGAAGTCAGATCTCGGCGCCATCGAGGCCAAACTAAAACAAAGTGAGGATATGCAGGTCGGCCTGCGCTTAACTTCCATCAAGACCAAGCGCGAGGTCTTGGGCCTCTTGACCCCCGAACAGCGTGCCAAAGAAAAAGCCGAGCACGACAAAGTGATGCAAGAACACAAAAGCGCCGGCAGCGGACACGGCAACCCTCATGGTGGCGCTGCTGCGAATCCCCACGGTGGAGCCAATCCCCACAAAGGCGCCGGAACCCCGTCGGCTCCCGGCAACATGTCAGTGCAATAACCTGTTTTTGAAGGAGGTGGCCCATGAAATCTCTCACGCTCATCCTGACGCTCGCGGTTGGAACAGTGTTGGCACTCGGGACTCCTGCCTGGAGTGACAAGAAGAAGGGCGAGGAAGGCGATATCGCCACTCTGGCCAAAGAAGCCAAGATCACGATCGAGCAGGCGGTGAAGACCGCGGTGGAGAAAGTGCCCGGCACGGTCGTCGAGGCGGAGCTTGAAAACAAGCACGGCAAAACCACCTGGGAAGTGGAAGTGCTCGGCGCGGACGGGAAAGTCACTGAAGTCTGCATCGATGCCGTGACCGGCGACGTGATCGGAACAGAAGCCAAAGACAAAAAGGACGAGAAGAAGAAAGAGGGGAAGAAAGGCAAATAGTTTTCCCTCTCTGATTTCTCACCAACAAGTCGACCACTCCCCAGGCTGATCAAAATGCCGTCCAGCAAGGCCGCAAGGAGAGAGGACCCCGAGGCGTACGCGGGCAGGGTACGTTGAGGGGTCCGAACGACTGAGAACGAAGCTGGAGGGCATTTTCAGCAGCCTGAAAGAGGATGTTATGCCGAAAGAGTTGCATCTGAAGAGTCACGATTTGCTGGTAGGCCCAAGCCGAGCGCCGGCGCGGGCCATGCTCAAAGCCGTCGGGTTCACGGACGAGGATCTGTCCAAGCCGATTGTGGGGGTAGCCAATACCTGGATCGAGGTCATGCCCTGCAATTTTCACCTCCGGCGGTTGTCGGAACGGGTGAAGGCCGGTATCCGCGCAGCCGGCGGGACGCCGATTGAATACAACACGATCGCCGTCTCCGACGGCATTTCGATGGGCACCGAAGGGATGAAAGCCTCGCTGATCAGCCGCGAGGTCATCGCAGACTCGATTGAGCTGGTGGCCCGCGGCCACCTGTTCGACGCAGTCGTCGCTCTGTCCGGTTGCGACAAGACCATCCCCGGCACCGTGATGGCGCTCGCCCGATTGAACGTCCCGTCATTGATGCTGTACGGCGGGTCGATCATGCCGGGCCATTTCCAAGGGCACGATGTGACCATTCAAGACGTGTTCGAGGCAGTCGGCAAACACGCATCGGGGAAGATGACGAACGCCGAACTGAAAGATCTCGAAGACCATGCCTGTCCCGGACCGGGGGCCTGCGGCGGCCAGTTCACCGCCAACACCATGGCGATCGCGTTTGAATTCCTGGGCATATCGGCCTTGGGGCGCAACGGCGTACCGGCCATGGATCAGCACAAAGACGATGTCGCCTTCGAAAGCGGCAGGATGGTGATGGAACTTCTCAAGAAGGATCTTCGCCCCAAGCAGATCATCACGCGCAAGTCGCTGGAAAATGCGATCGCCGCTGTGGCCACGACCGGCGGATCAACCAACGCCGTGCTCCACTTGCTGGCAGTCGCTCGGGAGATGGGCGTGAAGTTGACCATCGGCGATTTCGACAAGCTGAACCGGAAAGTTCCGCTCCTCGCGGACCTGAAGCCGGGCGGTCGCTTCACCGCGACAGACCTCTTTGCGGCAGGCGGGACCGCCTTAGTCGCCAAGCGGCTGCTGGATGCCGGCATCTTGCATCCGAATCAGCCGACCGTGTCCGGCCGCACCATCGGCGAAGAAGCCGCCGATGCGAAGGAAACAGCCGGGCAACAGGTGCTACGGCCGCTCTCGAACCCCATCAAGCCCACAGGCGGCCTGGTCATTCTGAAGGGCAATCTGGCACCGGAAGGCTGCGTAGTGAAAGTCGCCGGCCACTCGATCATGAAGTTCCAAGGTCCGGCCAAAGTATTTGAACGGGAAGAAGACGCCTTCACCGCAGTCAAAGCCGGAAAGATCAAGGCCGGTGATGTTGTCGTGATCCGCTATGAAGGCCCGTCAGGCGGACCGGGGATGCGCGAGATGCTGGGCGTGACGGCAGCCATTGTGGGAGCCGGGCTCGGAGACTCCGTCGCCCTGCTCACCGACGGACGATTCTCCGGCGCAACACACGGCCTGATGGCCGGACATGTGGCGCCGGAAGCGATCAAGGGCGGTCCAATCGGCGCGGTGAAGAACGGTGATACGATTACGTTCGATATCGCCAAGCGACGGCTGGATGTGGCGCTTACGGATAAAGAAATCAGAGCACGCTTAAAGAAGGTCAAACATCCCAAGCCGCGATATACCACTGGAGTTATGGGCAAGTACTCACGCCATGTCTCATCGGCTTCAGAGGGAGCGGTGACCAGCTAGCAGATTAAAGTTTGTGCGTGTGAGATCGTGGCGGAACACCTGATGTGTTCCGCCACGATTCCGTTAGTAATAGGTTATCTGGCGCTCCCGGCTGACCACTGTTTCCAGGAGCGAGATCGTTCCATTTTTCTCGGTCCACCGTTGAATCGTTTCCTTCGTCCAATTCCCCACGGCGTCGAACTCGTACGTCACGACGGACTTGCGGAGATGCGCACTCCGAAAGAACTCACTCTCCTGTTCGATCCGCAGACCGGCGTCGTTGTATCGATAGACATCTTTCCTCATCAACGTCCCATCCCCTGAATAGAAACGACTTTCCTTGAGCCGGCCCAAGGGCCCGTGATGATGCGTGGACTCCAGCACCAGCCTCCCCTGAAAATATCGGGCGAGATAGACCAGCTTCCCCCGGATGTCATAGAGCGATTTCTCAACGGTTCCGTTCCCGGTAATCGCAAGATCCTCCGTCACGACGCCACCTTCGTCATACAGATTGAATTCTGCATGGGCGAACTCGCCATCGTCGGTTGCCGCAATCATGGCGACTTGCCGTCCCTGCTCGTCAAACCCGTACCGGTAGATCTTCTTGTACAGAACATGGCCGTCCGGCTTGATCGTCTGCTCTTCCGTGACCCGACCGGCGTCATCGTAGGATAGACGATACTGCGCAGAATCGGTTTCTTGTGTGGGGAATAGTTCGACCTTTGTCAGGCGCCCGTCACGATCGAAGTGATGGACGGTACGGAGTTGTGAATGACGGGTCACAGCGGTCTTCACGGGTCCCGTCAGTTCATGCTTCGACAGATCGTTCGTCGGGGCAGCGGGCGCGGATCGGGCGGCGAGGCATATCAAGACAGCGACTATACTCAGGACTCGGGACGGCCTTATGAGATCAGTCAGCATGCAGGTAGGCGCATCATACACCGCTTGCTTCAGTGGGGGTACTCCCGAGGACGGGAGTTCTACCGTTCCTTCATACGCCCGCGCATCTCAGAAATCATACCGTCCAGATCGGCCTCAGCCTTGCTTCGATCATTGACCAATTCATCCAAGTTGTAGGCACGGGGCGGGAGAGGAGTATTGAGCGGCTGGACCGGCACTGCCTGGTTTCCCGTGCCAGTCATCTTGGGTGCCGGAATCTGGTTGGGAACCGGACGAGGAGCCGGGATGGGCTGTTGCATCGGGGCCGGAACCATCGGAGCCTCGGCCGCCGCACGAGTCGGTGCCGACATGGATGGAACAGGCATCTGGCCAGCCACCACACCCTGCTCGTGCAGCCACTGTCTTGCGACAGAAGATTTGAGCGAGAAACTGATGCTCGTGATCGGCATGCCGTCAGGCGCCACACGAGCAATCGCGGTATTGACCCCGATCATATGTCCTTCACTGTCGACGAGCGGGCCGCCGGAGTTCCCCCGGTTCAAACTGGTTTCCGTTTGAAACACATGTTTCCCCTTCACGCCGTTGAAGTTATCAACTTCAGCGCTGATCACTCCCGTCGTCAGGGTCCACAGCCCCCCCTGCTCGGGATGACCGATCGCGATTACACGGTCCCCGATTTTCGTCCGTTCCGAGTCGCTCAGATCAATGACCGGAAGCGGAGCGGCCACGCCCTCAAGCTTGAGTAACGCGAGATCCAACGGAGAGGAATAGGCCACCAATTTAGCGCGGACCATGCGAGCCAAGTCGGTTTTGGTATCACCGCTCACACGGGCTGGCTTCAAGAATACGGAAAGGCGCGGATAGGGCTTTCCCGTTTTTTCGTCGATGACCACATGCGCATTCGTCAACACCACACCGTCCGTATCGATGATGGAGCCTGTACCTCCACTACCACCTTTCCCGCTGTCGGAATGACCCATGACCATGACGACTGCCGGTGAGGCCTGCTCATAGATCTCACGCGGGGTCAGTTCCTTCGCTTCAACTCTCAATTGCCCCTGGCCAATCAGGGCCACGAGGAGGATCAGCGCATATCTCATCAGATTCTCCTGTCTTTCAACAGTCGTCGTATTGGAGAGAGAGCCGTCCTCTTCCCCTTGCCCGCCACATCTACAGCAGACCCTCCGTTGCCCAATATTATATGGCTCAACGGACAGAGGGACCGGCAGGCGGGACAAGAGCGAGTAGGAAATCCTGGGGAGTGACCTATCGGCGCTTGAAGAAGTCGGCGACCATCTCAACTACATAAATCAGTTGGGCGTCGCTGAGTTCGGCGTAGATGGGAAGGGACATAACTTCTTCGGCCGCCCGTTCGGACAAGGGGAAGGCCCCCTTCCGATAACCAAGATCCTGATAACAGTTCTGCAAATGCATAGGGAGCGGGTAATAGATCTCGGTCCCAACACCCTTTTCTTTCAGATGAGCCCGGAGTTCGTCGCGCTTCGAGACCCGCACGGTATACTGATTGTAGACGTGAAAATTGCCCGCCTTCGTCGATGGCAACGTCACACGATCCAGCAAACCCGCCTCTCGAAACAACTGGTCATACCTGGCGGCATTACGCCGGCGGCCTTCAGCCCATTGATCGAGATACTTGAGCTTGATATCAAGGACGACGGCTTGTAATGCATCCAACCGGCTGTTAATCCCGACCGCTTCATGAAGATAGCGCACCCGGCTCCCATGCACACGCAACATAGCCAACGCATCCGCAAGCCCCTGATCATTGGTCGTGATCATCCCGCCATCGCCGAATCCGCCGAGATTCTTTGAGGGGAAAAAGCTGAAGCAGGCGGTATCTGCCAACACCCCGGCACGCTGACCGCCCTGTCCCGCCCCGATGGCCTGGCAGGCATCCTCGATCACATGTAAACGCTTTGCCTTGGCAATCTGGTTGATGGCCGGCATATCGGCACATTGCCCGAATAGATGAACGGGAATGATTGCCTTAGTCCGCGATGTCACTGCCCGTTCTAGCTGGCCAGGATCGAGATTGAATGTATCCGGCTGGATATCGATAAAAACAGGCTTGGCTCCCAACCGAGACACCGCACCAGCTGTGGCGAAGAATGTGAACGGGACCGTGATCACTTCATCGCCTTGACCCACTCCCATCGCCATCAGCGACAACAACAATGCATCGCTTCCCGACGCGCAGCCAATGGCATAACGTGCCCCGACATACTTGGCCAGTGACTCCTCAAACGCCACCACGCGCGGACCGAGGATAAATCCCTGCTCGTCGCAGACCGTTTGTACGGCCGCCATGATCTCGGTGCGAAGCGGCTGGAATTGAGCTTTC
>Ga0209079_10000532_pt1 | contig 15247 bp, 10 predicted proteins | sample PPLLaktember2015_2_FD_187259 | JGI IMG/M metagenome (GOLD analysis project Ga0209079, IMG submission 187259) | Freshwater sediment microbial communities from Prairie Pothole Lake near Jamestown, North Dakota, USA - PPLs Lake P7 Core (6) Depth... | ecosystem: Environmental > Aquatic > Freshwater... | reverse complement strand
AGTATCCCAATTCCCAATTTCCAAGTACTTCCGCGAAGCGGCAGTGTCGTGGCAATCTTCGTTTGAGATGATTTATCGGGATTTGCGTTATTCTTTCTATCCCGAGACCCGATACCCGAGGCCCGAGTCCTGCTGCGAAGCAGCTGGATTGCTTCGTCACTTCGCTCCTCGCAATGACAGAAAAGGAAATGTTCCTCGCAGTGACGAAATCAACGAAACCAACGAACCAACGAAACAAACGATATGACCCCCTCACCTCAATCCTCTCCCGCCAGGGGAGAGGAAGAAAAGGAAGGGTTTTTCGTAGGACGGAATAGACCGAATAGACCAGATAGATGGAGCTTAGCCCATGGACCTCAAGACCGTGCAGGCTGTGGAACTGGCGGGGGGCATTGCGATTCTCACCCTCAACCGTCCCGAGAGGCGAAACGCCATATCCATCGAAATGCGCCGCGAAATCCTCGAGTGCATGCGCAAGTGGAGGGAGTCGGAGTCGGTCGGCGTGATGATCATCACCGGCTCGGGCGATGCCTTCACCGCGGGGTTTGATCTCACCGAGTTCAGCCACCCCGATCGTTTCAGCGAGATCTTCGAGACCTCCTCCCGGTATCACCGTGAGCTATGGAATTTCCCGAAGCCCACGATAGCCGCTGTCAACGGCCCGGCGCTTGCCGGAGGGTTCGATCTGGCGAAGCTTTGCGACATTCGCATCTGTTCGCCCAAGGCCGTCTTCGGGCACCCCGAGATCAAGTTCGGCATTCCCCCGCTGGTCACGCCCCTGCGCTGGATCATTGGCGAGGGCCTCGCCAGGCACCTCTGCCTCACCGGCAAGCGGATCGATGCCGTGGAGGCCTGCCGGATCGGGCTGGTGAGCGAGGTCGTCGAGGGCGAAAAGCTCCTGGAGCGGGCGGTGAAGATCGCCACGGAGATCCTGGAGACGCCTCTGGAAGCCCTGAAGCTGACCAAGAAGCTCATGGTCGGCTGCGCCGGCCTCGGCTTCGAGGAGTCCTTCTGCCAGGAGCACGACCGTGTCTTCCATGAGTTCCTGCTCAAGCGGGCATCGGAGAGCATGAAGGGCAAGTGAGAAGAAGTGTCTAAGTGCTTGAGTGAAGAAATAAAATAAAATTGCGTAGCCGAGACCCCATGCCGGGAATGGCACAAAAGAGCAGGATCATGTTGACCCTGCCTTTTTTGTGCTGTACTCTCTACGCAACGCAGCGGCGTGGTCTTTGCTCCCTGTAACCCGTCTCGGGGCCGCAATGACCTTTTCCCGGCACCGGCCTGCCTGGCGGCTAAAGAGGCGGTCGAGGTATAGCTTGCAAGGGATGCAACGGAGGCAAGTCCATTGCGGGATAAATCGAAATAGAGAAAACCACGGAGTTGACCGATGAGATCCTACGTTGTTTTTTCATCCATGGGGCCGGATCGCCCGGGTCTGGCGAGGCAGATAGCGGAATTTTTTACGGCGCGGGGCATCAACATCGAACGGTCACGCGGTTGTGTCCTGGGGGGGGAGTTCGGCATGGTCATCCTTACCTCGGGCAGCACCGACGATATCGAGAGACTCATCAAGGACCTGGACAGCCTGCGCGAGAAGACGGGTCTTGAGATCCACGTCCGGAAGACCAAGGCGCCGCTTCACCGGGAGATCGCCCCGTCGATTCCCTACAAGCTCATTGCCACCTCCATCGACCGCCCGGGGATCATCCACCAGATCTGCAAGGCCCTGCATTCCAGGGGCATCAACATCGACGACATCGCCACCAACGTGGACAGCAACCCCGTCACGGGCGCCAATGTCTTTCAGATGGTCTGTTTCTTCTCCCTGCCGCCGGCCGTGAAGATCCTGGATTTGAAAAACGACCTCAACCGCATCGGAGATGAATCCAACATCGATATCCGGTTTGACGCGGTGATCTGCAAGTAGACCCATGACTCATCACAACCATCGACAGGCGGCAGCGGCACTAAAACCCATCGCGGAAATTGCGGCGTCCATCGGCCTTGCGGAAGAAGACCTGGAACCCTACGGGCGTTACAAGGCCAAGGTCAGGCTGGAAGCGATTCACCGTTTTCAACGGCGCCCCGATTCCGCGCTGATTCTCGTCTCGGCCATGACCCCCACGCCGGCCGGCGAGGGGAAAACCACCGTCTCCATCGGGCTCGCCCAGGCCCTGGCCAAACTCGGGAAGGCCACCATCGCGGCGCTTCGGGAGCCGTCCCTGGGCCCCGTGTTCGGCATGAAGGGCGGCGCCACGGGGGGAGGACTCTCCCGGGTCCATCCAGTGGACGACATCAACCTGCATTTCACCAACGACTTTCACGCCGTGGAGAGCGCCCACAATCTCCTTTCGACCATGGTGGACAACTCGGTCTACCATGGCAACCCCCTGAACATCGACCCGCGGAAAATAACCTGGCGCCGTGTTCTCGACATGAATGACCGCTTCCTCCGGGACATCGTCATCGGCCTCGGCGGCTCCATCAACGGCGTGCCCCGGGAAACGGGATTCGACATCGTCCCTTCCAGCGAGATCATGGCGATTCTGTGCCTCTCCCGGTCCTATAAGGAATTGAAGGAAAAGATCCGCAAGATCCTGGTGGGATTCACCCACGATGACCGGCCGGTAATGGCCGGTGATCTGAAAGTTGAAGGGGCTGTCACGGCGCTTCTGAAATATGCCCTCCTCCCGAATCTGGTCCAGACCACGGAAAATGTCCCGGCCATCATCCACGGCGGGCCATTCGCCAACATCGCCCAGGGAACCAACAGCATCATCGGCACCGACCTGGCGCTCCGCCTCGCCGATTACGTTGTCACCGAGGCGGGCTTCGGTTTCGATCTGGGCGCGGAAAAGTTTTTTGACATCGTTGCCCCTTACGGAGGCTTGAATCCACGCATCGTGGTCCTCGTGGCGACGGTGCGCGCCCTGAAATACCACGCGGGCGTCGACCGGGTGGACCTCGATCGATCCAATCCCCGGGCGGCCGTTCTCGGCATGGCGAATCTCAGGAAACATTATCAGAACATCGACAAGTTCCACATTCCCTGCATTGTCGCCCTGAACCGATTTTCTTCCGACACGGATGAAGAGATAAAGGCCGTCGTCAAGGCGGCGGAAGAAGAAGGGATAAACATTGCTTCCTGTGACATCTTCCGTCTGGGCGGCGTAGGCGGTCTGGAACTGGCTGAAAAGACGGTCTCAATCCTCACAAACACGCCCGCCGATTTCCGACCGCTGTATGACTGGAACCTCCCCGTGGAAGACAAAATCTTCACGGTGGCCAGCGAGATCTATGGCGCCGTATCGATCGACTACCAGCCCCTGGCCCGGCGAAACCTCGACCTGATCAACCGGTATGGCTTCGATAAACTTCCCGTCTGCATTGCCAAAACCCAGCAATCCCTCTCGGACAACCCCAACCTCCTGGGGCTTCCCCGCGACTTTATCGTCACCGTGCGGGAGATCAAGATCGCATCCGGGGCCGGGTTCCTCATCCCCATCACCGGCGAGATTCTCCGCATGCCCGGCCTGTCGAAGATGCCCGCCGCATATAACATCGACATCGACGATCAGGGCAACATCACCGGCGTAAGCAGTCCCGGCGAGATCACGCCGCTGACGTGAACTCAAAAAAGCGTGTAGCGTATAGCGGGTAGCGCGTCCCAAATAGCGCCCGAGCGCCGAGCGCCAGGTAACAGGTAACAGAAAAAGAGGGATTCAGGCTTCCGGCTTCCGGCGTCGAGATCAGAAAACAGAAAAAGAGTCATTGCGAGCCGAGCCTCGCGAGGCGTGGCAATCTACGATTGAGATGAACGAAATCTATGTTTATATAATGACGTGTAAGAATAACACGGTTCTGTATACCGGAATAACTCGCGACATCAAGAAGAGAGCCTATGAGCACAGAAATAAAGCGTCCGAGGGTTTTTCGAGCCGATACAATCTGATGAAATTGGTTTACTACGAAGTTTTGAATGATCCGGACGAAGCGATCGCTCGCGAAAAGCAGATAAAGGCAGGTACCCGGGCCAGGAAAATCGCTCTCGTGAGCGCATTCAATCCAGGCTGGGCCGATCTGTATGAGAGGATATAAGTCGTAGATTGCCACGCCTCGCGCGGCTCGGCTCGCAATGACCTTCTTTTATATTTTAACTTCTTCCACTTCCTTCACTACCACACTTCTTTCACTTCCTCAGAGGCTCGGCTCGCAATAACTTGTTTTTTTTCACCTGACACCTGCCACCTGATACCTGACACCTCAGTGATCAAAGCTGGCTGGCCGGGCTGAAGGCATAAAAAAAGAGCGATCGCTGCATGCAGGATCGCTCTTTTTTCAGTCTTGAGCTGTCGGTCTTACTTCAGCGAACTCAGGATGTCCCTCGCGATGATGAGGCGCTGGACCTGGTTGGTGCCCTCGTAGATCGAGGTGATCCGCACGTCGCGGGCGTAGCGCTCCACGGGGAACTCGTTGGTGTAGCCGTAGCCGCCCAGTATCTGAATGGCCTTGTGGCAGGCCCTCTCGGCCGCTTCCGTGGCGTAGTACTTGGCCATGGAGGCCTCGCGGGCAAAGAACTTGCCGTTCTCCTTCTTGAAGGCCGCGTTCATCAGCAGCAGCCTGGCGGCCTCGAGCTCGGTGTAGCTCTCGGCGATCATCCACTGGATGGCCTGGAAATTCGTGATGGGCTGGTCGAACTGGATACGGTTCATGGCGTACTTGGTGGCGTACTCGATGGCCGCCTGGCCGATGCCGAGGCCCAGCGATCCGATGCCGATGCGCCCGCCCGCCAGCTCGCCCACGGCTGTGCGGAAGCCGTCGTTGACCTTGCCCATGAGGGCCGTCTTCGGGATCCGGCAGTCTTCGAAGAGAAGCTCGTTGGTGGCCGAGGCGTGCTGGCCCATCTTGTGCTCGGCGCGCCCGATGGTGAAGCCCTTGGTCCCGTTCTCGACGAGGAAGGTGCTGATGTTCTTTCCCTTCTTGCCCTTCGGGTCCGTCACGGCCCAGACGACGAACACGCCGGCGTACTCGGCACTGGTGATGAAGATCTTCGTGCCGTTGAGCACCCAGGAGTCGCCATCGAGCACGGCCGTGGTCCTCATCCCCGAGGGGTCGGAGCCCGCCATGGTTTCCGTCAGGCCGAAGCCGCCCGCGTAGTACTCACCCGAGGCGATCTTGGGGATGTAGGCCTTTTTCTGCTCCTCCGTGCCGATGGCCTGGATGACCTCGCAGACCATGTTGTTCACCGACATGGTGACGCCCGTTGAGGAGCAGGCCCGGCCGATCTCCGTGATGGCCAGGCTGAAGGCGACGGCCCCCGCCTCCGATCCGCCGTATTCGCTCTTGACGGCGATGGCCATGAGGCCCAGCTCGCCGAGCTTCCTGAGGTTCTTCAGGAACGTCTCCCGGTCTCCGACCTGATCCAGTTTCGCGGCGACGGGATCCAGCTCCGCCTTGGCGAAGTTGCGCGCCGTATCCTGTATCATTTTCTGGGTATCTGTCAGTTCCAGATTCATAAGACTCTTGCCTCCCCTCTCCAAAATTTAGACTAAATGGCCATTGCAAGGAGCGAAGCGGCGAAGCAATCCAGCTGCTTCGCAGCGGGACTCGGGTATCGGGTCTCGGGATAGAAAGAAATAACGCAAATCCCGATATCCGACTCTCAAACGTAGATTGCCACGCCTCGCGAGGCTCGGCTCGCAATGACGTCTTTCTTTTTATCTTCACTCAGACACTTAGACACTTATGCACTCAGACACTTTCTTGCCTTGTGTCTTGAGTCTGTTCAATATAAAACCACCCACCCGCGGGCGCACCCCCAGCGTGGATGGATTATTGCCCATATCAGGGTTCGAGGATGAGGTCAAGGAGGGGTTCGAAGCCGAACCGCCCCCTCGACCTCTCTCCGGTTCAGATCGATCAGCCGTTGATGAGCTTCTGGATCGACGCAGGGTATTCCACCTTCTGCGGCAGGAAGATCAGCTCGGGATCAACGAACTCTCTCAGCACGAACAGCTCTTTGTACGTGGGCTTCTTGGTCTCGCCTTCCACGAGGGAGACATTCAGGGCGAACCCGCAGTTCTCCTTGATCTGCTCCACCGTGACGCCGGGGTGGAAGGATTTGAGGTAGATCTCGCCCTTCTCGTCGAAGCCGTAGTTGCCCATGTTGGTCACGACGGCCACGGGCCCGGAATTGGCATAGGCCGTGCCCTTCCAGACTTCCTTCTTGGGCTTCCACTCGTTCTTCTTGAAGTCCCAGCACCACCACCCGGGGGTCGTGGTGTAGTCGTTTCTCTCGATGAAGCGGCGCTTCTCCTGCAGGATGATGTACGCCACGCGGTGGGCCATCGTCCCGATGTCGGAGTTTCCGCCCGAGCCCGTAAAGCGGTGGCCGGGGCTGTAGTAGTCGCCGATGGAGGTGACGTTGACGCCGCCGTACTTGTCGATGGCCGCCCCTCCCAGGAACCCCAGGGAGACGTAGCCGTTCTGCAGGTAGTACCCGAAGGTGTCCACGAGGCCGCCCAGCGTGGAGCTCATGTTGGCCGCCCGCTGGTCGCAGACGGACATGGGGACGTGCATCGTCTTGCCGTCGCAGATCCCCGACTCGTAGATCAGAAGCGCGTTGGGCGCATTGAGGAAGTTTGCTGTCATGATGCCGACCATCGGCAGGCCCGTTCCGGCAAACACGATGTCGTCGTTGCGGACCTGGTGGGCAATCTGGATGGCCATCAGCTCGGGGAGAATGAACTCGCCTGGCTTCGCCGTCTCTTCCGGCATCTTGTCGATCAATTCCATCAACTGTTCCATTGATTTTGCCATAGTCTTGTTCCCCCCTTTCTTTAGTAGCCGCTCATGGCGACGGACAAGGGCATCTTCATCCTGGGTGCCGGTTTCTTGCCTCTCATCATCCTCGTGCTGTAGCCGGTGACGCTGTCAGCCTTGAGGTCGAGGAGCCGCTTGGCGCCCAGTTTCACGATGAATTCCTCCCAGCTCTTGGGCCCGTAAACCCACTCGTCCATGAACTTCTTCATGTCGTCGGGGTTTCGGGAAGCTTTGTCCATGTCGCGCATGAAGGGCGCGTCGTAGTCATAGTAGAAGGGAACGGAGCTCGGGAAAGCACCCCAGGGGCATTCCACGATGGCATCCACCACGAAGTAGGGGATCTGGTTGCCTTCGGGAAGCTTTCTCATTTCCGATTCGGGAACGACTTCCTCGGCCAGGATGACGACCTTGTCGGCGGCAAAGGAGATCTCCTTGTCGATGGTGCCGACGCCGCGCCAGCGGGCCGTGCCCTTGTCGCCGCACTGGGCGACGTGGATGATGGCCAGCTCGGGCCTTGCCGAGGGCAGAAGCACCGTGTCACCCTCGCCCCAGAAGGGCTCTTCCATCTGGATGAACTTCTTCTTGGGGATTCTCGGGTCTTTGCCCCTCATCCCGGCTCTGCCGAGGGCATCGTATTTGGGGTTGTACAGGTCGGATCCGAGCGGAGCGTTGTAGGGAATGAACGGCGCCCCGATCGCGCCGGCCAGGAACCGCATGGCCATTGCGCCGTGCGAGTAGTCCTCGAGAATCATTTCCCCCTTTTTGTAGCGTTTCTCGAGATTGATGTCGAGCTTTCCGGCCATCTCGCCCCAGCCCATCCAGTCCGTCTCATACACCTTGATGGCGCCGGCCGCATTGAGGAGCCATGTGCAGCAGCTCCCGTGCCTGTCAATGACGTGGAGGTTCTTGACCCCCTGACGTACCGATTGCCAGGCAAATGCGAAGGGGTTCCGGTTGAAGCCCGTGAAACCGCTCCAGGCACACATGATCCCGTCGTGCATGAAGGTCTTTGCGGCCTCCTCGAGGGACATGATCTGTGCCTTCTTGGTCTGTGTCCGAGAACGTGGCATTGTTACCTCCTTTTGTTAACAAATAGGCCCACGATAAATACAGATGATGAAAAAAAAGACTCCCCCAAAAAATCCTGAAATTTGGCGGCTCACCTCCTTTCTGATAAAAATGAGAAAAGCTCAGTCCCTGACTGCTGATGCTTGACTCTTTGTTTTCACGCGAACACAAACCCTTTTTGTGCCCCGGGCTTGGGAAAAAGCCCCTGAACGCACTTCGGGTGTTCGATCAAATCCTGGACTGTGTTGAATACATTGAAGAACGATGCCCGTGGTAACGGGGTTTCTTCCAGGGTCGCGGTTGGTGAATCGGGTGAATGCTCTCCGAAGGAAGCAGACGCTTCGTCCGGTACTGACCGCGTTGATGGACGGGGCAGATGCCTTTGGGACCGTTCCCGGACCCAGGCGCTGCATCATTGACTTCCGTTATCGGAAACCCCGCTCGGCGGAGAACATGATGTCAGGAGAGTTTATATAAGGAACCCGAAAACCTGAATTTTCGAGCGTTGTCCTCTTTGTAACGCAATATGGGCTTTATAGTAATTCGCAGGGGCACTGTCAAGGGAAAATTGGGCTTTTTACCGGAAAAACCCATGTCCGTCCACCCTGTTGTTCCAATTTTGATTTAATGGTGGTATAAACCTCGATTAAGGTTCGAGGTCCGAGTTCTTCGACAGGCTCAGAATGACAGAACGAGAACCGGGGTACCATAGAGGGCCGCCACAAGCCGCAAGGCTACGGAAGTGAAAGAAGTGACGGAAGCGAGGGAAGTGAGAAAGAAGTGCGTGAGTGCGGAAGTGCGTTAGTGAAGAAAGTAGAAGAAGTGAAGATATGAAAAAGAGTCATTGCGAGCGAAGCGAAGCAATCTCGCAGTGGATTCACGAATCGGGATTGCTTCGTCGCTGGCGCTCCTCGCAATGACAGAAAAGGAAATGTTCCTCGCAATGACGAAATCAACGAAACCAACGAACCAACGAAATAAACGATATGACCCCCTCACCTCAATCCTCTCCCGCCGGGGGAGAGGAAGATCAAGGAAGATGTCTTCCCTATAGTATTAGACAGTATTGATCGTAGATTGCCACGCCTCGCGAGGCTCGGCTCGCAATGACTTCTTGGACGGAACAGACGGAACAGACTTTTTCTCCAACGAAAAAAACGAAACGAACGAACCAACGAAATAACGAATAGAACGAAACAGACGAGTTTGGGAGGTACTGCTGATGCTTCACCGCAACCGTTGGACCTGGGCCCTTGTGGCCGTTCTTTGCATCCTTTTGCTGGCGGGCCTGGCAGGCTGCAGCAAGGAGAGTAAAAAGGAGAGCCACTTCAAGAAGGGCGAGGCCTACCTGACCGAGAGCAAGTTCCGGGAGGCCTCCATCGAGTTCAAGAACGTCCTGCAGATCGACCCCAACGATGCGAAAGCCTACCAAAAGCTCGGCATGGCCAGTCTCGGGTCCGGCGACCCCCGCGAGGCCTACGCGGCTTTCAACAAGGCGATCGAACTCGACCCGAACTCCGTCGATGCACGGGTCCATCTGGGCCGTCTCTTCCTCATGGCCCGGGAGCCGGAAAAGGCCCGCGAGCAGGCCCGCATCGTCCTCGAAAAGGACCCGAATAACGCCATGGGCCACCAGCTCATGAGCATGGTCTATCTCAGTGACCGGAAGCTCCCCGAGGCTATCGCCGAGGCGACCAAGGCCGTCGAGGCCGATCCGAAGAAGGCGGAGCCCTACCTGCACCTGGCCGGTCTTTACATCCTGAGCAAGAATCTGCCCAAGGCCGAGGAGACCTTCAAGGCGGCCGTCGCGGCTGACGCCAACTCCGTGCAGGCCCGCCTCGCCCTGGCCGCTTTCTACGCCCGCACCGGCAAGCCGAAGGAGGCAGAGGCGACCTACCTGGAGGCGACGAAGATCACCGGCAAGGACGCAGCGGCGTGGATCGCCCTCGGGAACTTCTACGTGTCGCAGAGGCGCCTGGAGGATGCCGAGAAGCAGTTCATCCAGGCTGCGGAGGTTTCCCCGAAGAAGGCCGCCGCCTATGTCTACCTGGGCGACTTCTACATGGCCTGGAACAAGCGGGACAAGGCCGTCGAGAGCTACAGGAAGGCCGCCGACAGCGAGCCCGACAGCATCCCGCCCCTGGTGAAGCTTGCCGAGTACTACCTGGCCGAGCGCAAGCTCGACGAGGCCGCGAAGGCCGTCGAGAGGATCCAGAAGATCAACCCCAAGGGCCACGAGGGGATGATCCTCAAGGCCCAGATCCACGTGGCGAAAAACGAGTTCAACGACGCCATCACGCTTCTCCAGGCCTACCTGAAGGACAACCCCAAGTCGCCTGCCGGGTATTACTACCTGGGCCTGGCCCAGCTCGGCAATCGGGACATCCAGCAGGCGAAGGTCCAGATCAACGAGGCGATCAAGCTCAATCCCCGGTGGCTAGAGCCGCGGCTCGTGCTGGCTGATCTGTCGCTTTCGACGGGCGACAGCAAGACGGCCATCGAGACCCTCCAGGCCGTCCTCAAGGAAGACCCGAAGAACATCCGGGCGCTGATGGGCCTCGGCAATGCGTATGCGGTGAAGGGCGACTGGGCAAAGGCCGGCAGCACCTTCGAGGAGGTCATCAGGATCAATCCGCAGAACGCCGCCGCCTACCTCCAGTCGGGACGCATCTACCTGGCGCGCAAGCAGGAGAAGGAGGCCCTGGCCCGTTTCGAGAAGGCCCTCGCTCTCCAGCCGGGCGCCGTTGAGCCCATGCAGTACATCATCAGCTCCTACATGGTAAGGGGCGAGACGCAGAAAGCCATCGACCGGGTCGAGGCCCAGCTGAAGGCAGCCCCGGGAAACCCCTTCTTTTACAACATGCTCGGTGCCCTCTACGAGGCGAAGAAGGACACGGCCAATGCCGAGCAGAACTATCGCAAGTCCATCGAGTCGAGCCCCAACTCGCCGGACCTCTACGTGTCGCTTGCCAGCTTCTACGTGCGTCAGAACATGGCCGACAAGGCCATTGGCGAGCTCAACGCGGCCCTGCAGAAGAACCCGAACTCTGTCACGGCCCTCATGGCCCTCGCGGGAATCTACCAGAGCCAGAAGAAGAACAATCTCGCCAAGGAGAACTACCAGAAGGTACTGAAGATCAATCCCAAGTTCCCCCCGGCGGCCAACAACCTTGCCTACATCTATGCCGACGAGAACACCAACATCGACGAGGCCCTCAATCTCGCCCAGATGGCCAAGGAGGCCGTGCCCGACAACCCGTTCATGTCAGACACCCTGGGCTGGGTATACTACCGGAAGAATATTTACACCCGGGCCATCGTCTACCTGAAGGAAGCCGCCGACAAGCTGCCCAATCAACCCGTGGTACACTACCACCTCGGGATGGCCTATTATAAGAACGGCCAGATCGACCTGGCGAAGAAGGAACTCAACCGTGCACTCCAGATCGACCCGAACTTCGCGGGAGCCGCAGAGGCGAAAGAGGTTCTGCAGAAAGCGAAGTAAAGGGACCCGACACCATCAAAAGGGGAAACTCACCAAAGGCGAGCGTCAAATTTTGATGGAAAGGGTTGGGAAGCCGTCAGGACCGGCACCGGGTAAGAATATAAAATTACTAAACATATCAATGTGTTGGGGAAGGGTGGACATTCATCCTTCCCCAACCGTCAAGATTTGAATCCCCTCTGCGTACCCGCCAGCAACAAGTAACGAAAGGGCTTCTTGTAACATGCCGGAATGTTGATGTTTTTATCTTTTGCGATTTGATGTTTCTGCCGTTTTATTAAGGAACAAAAATTGCATGTACTGAAAGCGAGAGAGAACTTCAACAAGTCCATATTTATTCGTCTTCCTCGCGTCCTTGCTCCTGCGGATTTATTTTTTGCTGAGGATAAATTTGCGGCTTGGATCAGGTGACGGCATTTTTTACAGCGAGGCATGAAAATTGTAAAGATATTTTACGAAATACTACTTTATTCGTATTGAGTTTCGAAAATTATCATTTAAAATGGCAGTTGATAAAGTTTAAAAGGATAAATTTGGCCGGCATGACATTAGGGGAAAATGTCTGTCGGGAATAAGGAGGAGAGAGATGAGGAGACGTTCGATTGTTCTTATCGTCATTCTGGTCGCTGTCGCACTGATATCCAGCCAATCTATTTTCGCACAGGATAAGAAGAGCCCGCAGGCCGCATCGGCCCCTGCGCCGACAGCGCAGCAGCCGGCAGCTGCAGCTCCGTCAAAGCCAGCCGCAGGGGGCCAGACGGAAACCCTGAAAAAAGCCCAGGCGAAGGCGGCTGTCGCTGCCGACAGCGACAGCTACATCATCGGGCCCGAGGACGTTCTCTACATATATGTGTGGAAGGAGGAGAACCTCTCGCGGACGGTCCCCGTCCGGATGGACGGCATGATCTCCATTCCCCTCGTTGATGACATCAAGGCTGCGGGGATGACGCCGCTTCAGCTCAAGGAATATATCCTGGCCAAGCTTAGGGAATTTGTGGAAACGCCGGATGTCACTGTAATCGTCCAGGAAGCGAACAGCTACAAGGTATTCGTGCAGGGCGAGGTGAAGAACCCCGGTGTGTTCCGTCTCAGGACGGAGACCTCGCTTGTCCAACTCATTGTCATGGCCGGCGGCTTTACGGACTGGGCGGACAAAAAGAAGATCACGATCATCCGCAAGGAAGGCGGCAAGGAGAGCCGCATCCGGGCGAACTACAAGAGGATCATCGATGGGGATGATGGTGCGAAGGACATCATCCTCAAATCCGGCGATATCATCATAATTCCAAACTAAGAAGTGATCGGTGAAAGACAAAGAAGTGCCTGAGTGTCTTAGTGAAGGAGGAAAAGGAAAAGTCTTAGAGTGAAGATATAAAAGAAAGTGGTCATTGCGAGCCGAGCCTTGCGAGGCGTGGCAATCTTCGTTTGAGATGCAGTTACGAGATTGCTTCGTCGCTTCGCTTCTCGCAATGACTTCTTGGACGGGACAGACCGAACAGACTGGATAGACGGGATAGACGAAACCAACGAACCAACGAAATAAACGTTCTTTCTATCCCGAGACCCGATACCCGAGGCCCGAGTCCTGCTGCAAAGCAGCTGAATTGCTTCGTCGCTCCGTTCCTCGCACTGACGAAACGAACGAAATAAACAAAACCAACGAAAAGAACGAAGAGACAGACGAGAGAGGTAATAGAGGCAAAAGAGGCAAAAGAGGAGATTGCTTTTATTTATGGATGCTGGCCCGAGGCTATTTGCTTTTTTCTTTTCACCGGTCACTAGCCACTGGTCACTGATCACTGCCCCGGAGGGGGCGAGAAGGAGGGGAGATCTTGAGACGGAAAATGTTGTTGGTTACTGCGGCGACGTTGTTCTTTTTGCTCTGCCTGGTCGCGACAGCGGCCGGCCAGATAACTCCCAATCAACCGGGAGGGTCCGAACAGCAGAATATTCCTGTGCTGCCCGGCACACCGGACCTGACAGGCACATCCGCTCCGCTCAAGCTGCCTGTCGGGCAGCGCTACATGATCCAGCCATACATCTTTGCTACTGAGCAGTACACGAGCAACGTCTACCTCACAAAGGAAAACAAGAGGGAGGACTGGATCACCACCCTTGGCCCGGGCATCCGGCTGGCCGTCAATGATCCCAGCTTTGGTGCCGACCTTACGGGCAACTTCGGTTACAACTGGTATGCCAACGATACCAAGGAGGATTACTGGAGTGTCGACGGCACCCTCGGACTCCGGTACAACCCCACCCCGCAGCTCACCTTCAGGGTACGGGAGTACATCCTGCGCTCCGAGAACACGGTGACGCCGAATTACGCGCAGGGAGGGCAGCCGGCCCAGCCGGGCGTTATTGTCGGTACCAACCAGAGCAACACTCCCTACCTTCGCAACGTGGTGGAGCCTTCCGTCGACTGGCAGTTCAGCCGGCAGGGCAACATAGGCATCCTTTACCGCAACAACATCCTGAGAAACGACGACAGCGTCAATTACGATGACAGCACCGAAAACTACGTGCGCCCCCAGTTCAACTACTGGATCAACCAGCGAAACAACATCGCCCTGGACTATGGCTTCACCCAGGGCGAATACACGAGGGATGGGGGGTTACCCGCCACGCCGGACTTTACGTCACATAACCCTCACGGCCGCTACACCTACCGGTTCGATGCCCAGATGTCCGTCTTCGCGGATTACGTTTTCTCATACCAGGACAACGACGAGCCGGGCATCGACTACAACGTCAATAACCCCTCCGTGGGCATCATTTACAACTTCAACCCCACCCTGACCGGTACGGCCCAGGTGGGTTACTTCTGGATGAACCCCGAGCGGCTGAACGGGGAGACCGGCGTCAGCAGTAACCTGAGCATCACGCAAAGGGACAGGCAGACGACATACACCCTGGCCTTCTACAGCGGATATGAACAGAACCAGTTCGGCTTCGACAACCTGGGCTTCAACAAGTATTACGGCGGCTCGGCGGTCATCCGGCACCAGGTCACGCAGCGCTTCAACGTGGGATTCACCGGGTCCGCCGTGTATAGGGAATACGCATTCACCGACCAAAACGACTGGCTCTACACGGCGGACGCCACGGCGAGCTACCAGGTCCTGAAATGGCTCACGCTCAGCGGCAGGGTGGGTTACTTGGCAGACGATTCCAGCGTCGACGCGAGCAGCTACGACGAGTGGCATGCGTTTCTGACGCTGACGGCCTCATTCGAGAATCTGCTGTATTAGCGGGTCGCCGCTGCGCGGCAGGAAATACAGTGTCTGAGTAAACAAAAAGCGGGATTCGGGATTCCGGCTTCGGGCGTCGGGATCAGAAAATAGAAAAAGAGTCATTGCGAGGCCGAGCCTCTGAGGAAGTGGAAGAAGTGCGTGAGTGCGCAAGTGCGGTAGTGAAGGAAATGGGGGAAGTGCAGGAAGTGAAGGAAGTGAAGGAAGTGAAGATATAAAGAAAGTCATTGCGAGCCGAGCCTCGCGAGGCGTGGCAATCTTCGTTTGAGATATATTTCCGGGATTGCTTCGTCGCTGGCGCTCCTCGCAATGACAGAAAAGGAAATGTTCCTCGCAATGACGAGATCAACGAATCAACGAAACAAACGAACCAACGAAATAAACGATATGACCCCCTCACCTCAATCCTCTCCCGCCAGGGGAGAGGGAGATCAAGGATGGGGTCTTCATCGGACGGGACAGACTGGATAGACGGGACAGACCAGACAGACCAGACAGACTAGGAGTTCTAGATGATCAACCCCGGACGTTCCTACAACGTCAACGACTACAAGGAAATCTTCCTGCGCCGCAAGCTGTACTTCGTCATTCCCTTCATCCT
>Ga0209079_10000531_pt1 | contig 15256 bp, 14 predicted proteins | sample PPLLaktember2015_2_FD_187259 | JGI IMG/M metagenome (GOLD analysis project Ga0209079, IMG submission 187259) | Freshwater sediment microbial communities from Prairie Pothole Lake near Jamestown, North Dakota, USA - PPLs Lake P7 Core (6) Depth... | ecosystem: Environmental > Aquatic > Freshwater... | reverse complement strand
AGATAAAGGCGGATAAAGGCAAAGAGAGATATACGCAGATAAATGCATTCAAATAGTTTTTTCCGGTATCGAGATAAACCGACGATACCGGAAATATTATCTCCCGCGAAGCGGGACTTAATTCACCATGAAATGTTGGTCTATCCCATTTCAGGGTGAGCTGGTGAATTATCCGCTTTTGTCTAGTCACTAAATCCGTGTTCAGCTGCGATGAAAGGGTTTTTTCTGTGGCAGTGCAGTTAGCCAGGACAGGACTGTTATCCCTCTTTTTCCTTGACATACCCCGACGCCTGAGTTACTTTTCTCTTTGTGCAGAAGGCAGAAATTCAGAAAATTTATAGCCGTTATTCAGGGTTTTATGACATTATCTTTGCGCAGTTCTTCTACCCCAGGATACGGCTTGGCCTTGAAAAAATAGGCATCAAGAGCGGTGATAGGATTATTGAGGTTGGTGTTGGCACTGGTCTTTCTCTCCCCCTCTACCCGGAATCATGCAAGGTTGTCGGGATTGATATTACAAGAAGAATGCTTGAGAAGGCGAAGGCAAAAAAGGAGAAGTTTGGTTTTGACCATATAGATCTCTTTGAAATGGACGGAGAGAACATATGTTTCGGCGACAACAGCTTTGACCATGCTGTGTTACCTTTCGTAGCAAGTGTAGTACCAGATCTCGAGCGGCTTATGGCAGAGGTCAAAAGGGTCACGAAGAAGGGCGGGAAGATCATCATAATTAATCATTTGTCCTCAAAATTGTCCTTGTTCTCAAACATGGAAAAACTCTTATCCCCTGTTTTTATGAAGCTGGGTTGGAAGACCGGTTTATCGATCGAAATGTTTTCAAACCATTGTAATCTCCACATCGAAGAGGTGTCAAAAAAATATAAGTTAGACCCCTGGTTTATACTCCACGCAACCAATAGAAAATAAAAGATGAAAATAGCAGGAATTCAATTCGCATGTTCAGTGGATAAGGATAAGAATGTTGAAAACGCCCTTCGCACAATCGATGCAGCTATTTCGAATGGTGCCAGCATGGTATGTTTTCAAGAGCTGTTCAACCTTCCCTGGTTTCCCAAAGGCAGAGATGAAGATGCCTTCAGTCTGGCTGAAGACGTCAACGGGGATACGGTCAACGCTCTGCGTGAAAAGGCAAAGTCAGCAGGGATTGTTGTTCTCCTTCCCATTTTTGAAAAAGATGGAACACAGTTTTATAACAGTTGCGTGGTGATTGACGAGAAGGGTGAAATTGCAGGTGTTTACCGAAAAGCACATGTCCCTGATATACCTTTGTGGGAAGAGAAATTTTACTTTGCCCCGGGTGACAAAGGTTTTCCTGTTTTTAAAACAGGTCATGGCACAATAGGTGTCCAGATTTCCTGGGACAACTTATTCCCGGAAGGAACAAGAATCTTATCGTTAAAGGGTGCTGATATTATTTTTGCCCCCACTGCGTGCGCCTTCAAATCTCAGCATCTCTGGCAAACGGTAATATCCGGTAATGCTATTACAAACGGTGTCTTCATAATGAGAGTCAACAGAGTTGGAAGCGAGGAGAAACAGGATTTTTACGGAGCAAGCTTTTGCGTTAACCCTGAAGGAGAATTAATGGGCGGGCCAACAGGGATAGCAGACAGTGTGCTTCTGGCAGATATAGATTTTGAGTACCTTTTGCACGTTCGGCGAGAATGGCCTCTTCTCCGGGAACGAAAACCGGAACATTATAAAGAAATTCTCATTGAGACCTGATAGTGGCTGAGCATTGCTCTGCCAAACAGGGAGTGACTCCTTATGGTAAGACGGCAAATAAGCACGATAATAAAAGCAGCATGTGAAAGCTGCAGGAAATCAGGATTCTTGCCCCAGGACGTTGATGCCAATATTATCATCGAAATTCCACGGGAAGAAACTCACGGTGATTACTCCACCAATGTTGCCTTCCTGCTTGCGCCAAAGCTGAGAAAAAGCCCTACGGAGATTGCAAAAACACTAATCCAGAATATGGAATGCCAGAGTGTCTGTGAAAAAGTGGAAGTTGCCGCAAAAGGTTTTATCAATTTTTATGTAAAGGATGATGTGTGGCGTGCCTCCTTGAGGGAAATATCGGAGCAGGGACTGGATTCTCTCTTCCCCGATGTCGGTGAGGGTAGAAAGGTACTGATAGAATTTGTCAGTTCAAATCCGACAGGTCCCCTTCACATAGGCCATGGAAGGGGCGCTGCAGTTGGTGATGTCCTCGCGAATATTCTGCTGAAGACCGGGTACAACGTGGTGAAAGAATACTACGTTAATGATGCAGGCAAGCAGATCGAAACGCTCGGTCAGTCAACCTACGCACGGTGGAAAGAGTTAACAGGTGACGTCGTGCCTTTTGAAGAGCATTACTATCAGGGAGACTATGTAAAAGATATCGCCTCTCTTGTTGTTGATAACAACATTCAGGTTCCGGCTGAGAAAGCTGAAGCGATCACATTCATGTCGAAATTTGCAGGTGACTTTGTCATGGATGGTATAGAAAAGGACCTCGAGGATTTTGGTGTTCTTTTTGACAGTTATTTCCGGGAAACAAGGCTTTACGAGGGTGGAGAGGTAGAAAAGACACTGAACGCATTGAAAGATAAAAGCTATGCCTACGAGAAAGATGGGGCCCTTTGGTTCAAAACAAGCATGTTTGAAAAGGATGAGGACCGGGTGCTCATTAAATCTGATGGCGAAAAAACGTATTTTGCCTCTGATATCGCGTACCATAAGAACAAGTTCGACAGAGACTTCGACATCCTCATTGATATATGGGGCTCCGATCATCACGGATATATCCCCCGTATGAAGGCATCTATAGAAGCCCTTGGAAAAGATAAAGAATCACTTAAAGTTCTTTTGATACAATTCGTAACCCTCATCAGGGATGGGAAGCCCGTGGGGATGTCCACGAGGTCAGGCCAATTTACAACCCTGAAGGAAGTGCTCAATGAAGTGGGAAAGGATGCGGCACGATTCTTTTTTCTTATGAGAAAAAGTGATGCCCATCTCGAATTTGATCTTGACCTTGCGAAGAAGACGACAAATGAAAACCCTGTTTTTTACGTCCAGTATGCCCATGCAAGAATTGAAAGTATTTTCAGGGTAGCGAAGGATGAGGGGATTGATCTGACATCGGTGAAAACAGCCGATATTGGTTTTTTAGACCAGAAGGATGAAATTACCCTGATAAAGGGTATACTCCATTTCTTCGATATGGTTGAGGGAAGCGCAAAAAGCCTTGAACCACATAGAATAACTTTTTACCTTCTTGACCTGGTAGGAAGGTTCCACAGTTATTATAATAAGACTAGAGTTGTTGTTGATAATAAAGAACTAACTTTGGCGAGGCTCTTATTGCTTGCCATTCTGCAACAGGTTATCAAGGGCGGTTTAACGCTGCTTGGTGTATCAGCGCCGGAGAGAATGTAACTGAGTCAGAGTGTCGAGTGACGAGGCACGATGGACGAGGTAAGGCGTCCGTTGTGCTGGCGATTCCGCAAGGCGGAAGAGTGATCGTCCATCATCCGTCAAGAAAGAACATGGGAGTGATAAATGAAAGCAGGACAAGAAAAAAGAAAGACCAAATGGAGAGAATATGGTGAGTCTCTTCTTATTGCCTTAATAATTGCCATTATTGTTCGCAGTTTTTTTCTCCAGGCCTTTAAGATTCCTTCAAGCTCGATGGAGCCAACCCTTCTTATCGGTGATCACCTTCTCGTCAACCGTTTGAGCTATGTGGTGAAAGTGCCCTTTACCGATATTGTGCTTTTTCACCTGGGAAGTCCTGAAAGGGGCGATGTGATAGTTTTCCGTTATCCCATAGAAAGGGACAAGGATTTTATCAAAAGGGTCATTGCTACCGAAGGAGAGACCGTTGAGATCAAAGATAAAGTCATCTTTGTTAATGGAAAACGAATCGATGACCCATGGGGCCGCTTTCTCGACAAAAGCATTGTGCCGGGTTATATAGCACCAAAGGATAACTTAGGACCAATCAAGGTTCCAAAGGATTCAATTTTTGTCATGGGTGACAACAGGGACCGAAGCGCAGATAGCAGATTCTGGGGATTTGTGCACCGGGATGATCTGGTAGGTGAAGCCTTGATACTCTATTTTTCATGGGATCGTAACGCAAAGAATCCTATCGAATTTATCCGCTGGACAAGATTTGGGAAACTGATACGGTAGCTGGCTCCCTCCTTATGCCCATAAGGCAACTCCACGACAAACCTTTTTCCGCAGATATAGGCGGATAAAGTCGAACGAAAGATAGACGCAGATAAGAGCAGTTTGTATGTTTAGTATCCAACATCCGAATAACCCGACGATGCTGGATACACTTACTCCCGCAAAGCGGGAATGGGTTCAGCCTGATATACCGTTCTATCACACGTCAGGTTGAGAAAGGTATCATCCGCTTTTATCAATTTTCCACATCCGTGTTCATCCGTGCTAAAAAAGGTTCTTATCTTCTGTGAATGGATGTTCCTGAGGGAGCTCGGCAATGCTGGATTTTTCGTCATATTGTGTGGTATCATTGGTTCTTATGCGTAAAGTACTCATTTTTGTTTTACTAACCCTCCTTCCATTGCCAATCGTAGCAGAAGAAAAATCGTCCTCAATCGTCGACTTTTTTAAAGGTTACCACAGCGAAGTTCGGGGACAATATGATGAAGCAATGGAGCAATACAGGTCAGCGCTTCGCAGGGACCCGGGTTCTGTTGAGCTCAGGGCCGAAATTGCACTCCTATTCTTGAAGAAAGGCGATGTGACAGAGGCTGAAAAGCTCCTCACAGAAGCTCTGGCCATGAGCGAAAACAATCGAAATATCATGATTCTTCTGGCAGGCATACATTCGGCTAAAGGGGAGTTCCAGAAGGCAAAGGCAATCTACGAGAAATGCATTGCCATGAACCAGGAAGACACTGAGGCGTACCTCTTTCTTGGTTCTCTCTATATGTCTGAAAAAAGATACGATGACGCAATAACGGTTTATGAAAAGATAATCAATTACGATGATGACAATATTATGGCCCTCTATTATCTGGCACGTTTGTATGCAGAAACAAAATCGTATGACAAGGCAAAGGAGTACTACCAGAAAGCTATTAATTTAAAGACTAACTTTGAGCCGGCGCTCCTTGATATGGGTACACTGTATGAGGTCGAAGGTGATTTTGACAAGGCGATAGAGTATTATCAAAAAATTATTACGTTTGATCCGTTGAACAAGAAAGCGCGATCGAGAATAGCCACAATTTTTGTAAAAAAGAAGCAGTACAACAGGGCAATCCATGAATTTGAGAAGCTTTCGGACCTTGATAGGGAGGATGTGAACCTCAGGGTGAAGATAGGCCTACTTCATTTAGAAGAGGAAAGGTATGATGAGGCGATTAGGGAATTCAACATAGCGCTTGCCTCTAAACCAAAAAATGATTCAGTAAGGTATTACCTTGCAATGGCGTGGAGAGGAAAGGGCGATACAAAAAAGGCTGCCGAAGAATTCCTCAAAATAGATCCAAAGTCAGAAGAATTTGGCGGCGCCATTAAGAGCCTTGTTTTTCTCTACATAAAATCGGGTGACCTTGATGCGGGAATCACAACAATGCAGGGATATTTGGACAGGATAAAAGATAACCCGGATATTTACATGATGCTTGCTCTCCTTTACGAGGAGAAACAAGACTATAGGAAGGCCATAGAATTGCTGAAGGAAGCCAAACAGATTTCTCCTCAAAACGTTGATATACTTTACCAAACAGGCATGCTCCACGAGAGACTGGGCGAGACTGACGCTGCTCTTTCTTATATGGAAGAAGTGTTGAAAATAGACCCTGAATATGCAAATGCTCTTAATTTTATTGGATACACGTGGGCAGATAGAGGTATAAATCTTCCCGAGGCAGAGGAGAAAGTTAAAAAAGCACTGGGTAAAAAGCCTGATGATGCCTACATTAGAGATAGTATTGGCTGGGTCTACTACAAGAAGGGCGAATATGCAAAGGCATTGACAGAGCTTCTCAGGGCCTTTCAGTCTCTGCCCGATGACCCCACCATTGCCGAACATCTTGGTGATGTTTACACTGCGCTCAAGGAATACGCCAAAGCTATTGAGTACTTCAACAAAGCTTTAGGCCTTGAAAAGAAGGAAGATAAGAAGAGGCAGATAGAAGAAAAGAAGAAAGTCCTTGAAGATAGGATGAAGTGAAGAAAGCTATCGCGTTGAGTGCAGGGCTGATAATGCTCCTTTCGTCCTGTGCGCTTTTCCAACTCAGAGGCCAGCGTATTGCTTGGCCTGAACAAATCAGATACATGGAGGCAATGTGTGACCTGGACATGTCCTGGAAAGGCATGAAGTACAGCGGCTCCATGTCATTGATAATAAATTACCCTTCACAACTTCATATGGAGGTTTATGGACCCTTTGGCAACACCCTCATGTTTCTGAAAAAGGATGGCGATGATTTCCTTCTTGTTACAAAAGAGGAGAGGTTTACCGAAGCGAGTTTTTTTGAGGATCGTTTTGGATTTAAGATCAGGGAATTCATGGATGATATAGTCTTGATTGCAGAGAAGGGGGCTGCCGATAACGGACAATTTAGTGTTCAACGCCAGGAATACATGGTTCTGTATAAAATGAAGAATAAAGAAAATACCATCTGTTGGGAAAGCAAAGAAGGGAGTATCTGCATAAAGTTTCTTGAAGTAAAGTTTGAATAAGAGGATTTCTTGAAAAGAGTAATAACCAGGATGTTTAGTGATTACAATGTCACGGATATCAAGGAATTCCTCGAAGGTAGTCTTGAAAGCCTCAATCTTGCCCAACAGCTACGCAATAAGAAAGTCCTTCTCAAGCCAAACCTTGTTATGGGCAAAGCCCCCCAAAAGGCCGTCAATACTCATCCAAAGGTTATCCAGGCAGTGGGGGAACTTCTTCTTGACAGCTCATGTGATGTATCCATAGGAGATAGTCCGGGGTATGAATCAACGGAAAGAGCCTTGAAAGCGTCAGGGATTATGGACATTGTGGAAACCCTGGGGCTTAAAGTTGTTTCTTTCAATAATCCCGTAAAAAAGAGACACAAGGATGGCGTGTCGCCATACCAGTTTTTTACCCTTGGTGAGGAACCCGCTCTCTATGATACGATAGTGAACCTTCCGAAACTGAAGACACACGGAATGATGGGCTTGACTCTGGGGGTAAAAAACACGTTCGGTTTTATCCATTCCTTCGAAAAAGCAAGGTGGCATCTCAGGGCAGGCCAGGACAGAATAGTGTTTGCCTCTATTCTCATTGACATCCATCAGCTTGTAAGACCAACAGTAACGATTCTCGATGGTATTGTTGCCATGGATCGTGATGGGCCATCCAATGGAAGGCCCAGGAATGCAGGGATTATTGGGATATCAACAGATGCTTTTGCGCTTGATCACTGTATTGAAAGAATTATAGGGCTTACCGCCCCGCTGCCTATCACCAGGAAGGCATTGGAACATAATCTAGTTGGGGAGTATGAGATTCAAGCAAACGGCATGCAGATGATAAAAGATTTTGAAATGCCTAAGCTTGTGGACACAGATTGGGCAATGCCGGCTTTTGTGAAAAAGATCCTGAAAAAGATCTTTGTGAAGAAACCACGATTAAAAAGCGAGTTGTGTAAAAGTTGTGCTGTTTGTTGCAAAGTGTGCCCTACAGAGGCGCTTGCATTCTTTGAGGAAAAACCAACGTTTAACTACGCTAAGTGTATCAGGTGTTATTGTTGCCAGGAAATGTGCCCAGAAGGGGCGATCATCCTGTAGCCCCTCTGGGATAATCTCCTGTGACCTGCAGACCGTAAACGGTCTTTTGTTTTTTGCCGGTTTTCTTTCAGGCCACCCTTACCTTTGCACTTTCAGGCATGATGACGACTGTGTCCTCAATTACTTCCACTTTCATGATGGGAAACTTAGTTGTGTGGAAATCATCAATTGCGCAGATGGGCATGCCTTTGTTCCCGAGGAACCACTCACCGGCAAGCGGCTCCCGGACTATCCCGGTGACGGTGAATCTGATTTCTTTGATCATAGCTTACCTCCTCTTATACATATTTTCTTGACGTATTAAGTAAGACAGTGAAACGAGTAAGAATATGTAAAAAGAGAGGAAACATACAGCAGGTGATAAGTATGATCCATGGCCCGTCATAGTATCATAGTATAGCTTGGAAGAAGCTAACAGCAATGACGGTGGTCACGTTTTGAAAATCTGGCGAGAGGCTATCCCGCTAGGGCGGGACGGGTTAGGCAATGGGGAATACTAAATGCTTTTAATTTCCTTCAATTCCTTCCCCTCAGAGTTGTAGCATCCGGCAATGTCTATCTTAGAGCAGAGGAGAAGCGCATTATTGATATCATCATATAATTTTACGCACATACCGCAGTCGGAACTGAGATTTCTGGGGACAGGAACAAGTTCGTGAGGTATGTTGTGCTGTTTCAGTACCTTCTCGGCCCTCAGCACATCATGGATTGTGTAAAAAAGTATGATGTAATAATTATTGTTGTGCAATTTTTTTCACAGCCTCTAAAAAGATGTCAATGTCTTCATCTGAAGTGAAATAACCCGGAGATACCCTGACGGTACCCCTTGGAAACGTACCGATTGTTTTATGGGCCATGGGTGAGCACTGGAGCCCAACCCTGACGTAGATCTCTTGCTGGTTGAGGATGTAGCCAACCTCTGAGGGAAGTTTTCCCTCGATATTAAATGAGATTACCGGCAAAATGCTGTTTTTTCCATTATCACCATAAACGGTAATGCGATCGAGGTCAGAAAAGCCTCGGAAGACTCTGTCCCGCAGCGCCCTTTTTCTTTGCGAAATCTTGGTGAGGCCCTCATTTTCGATGAAGGAAAGTCCTCCAAAAAGAGATGCGATGCCTGGTGTATTGGGTGTTCCGCATTCATACTTATCAGGGAGAAAGTCCGGATGCTCCAAAGACTCTGATTTACTGCCGGTTCCACCAAACTTGAGAGGGGTTAATTCCAGGCCTTTCCTGATATATAAGGCTCCAAGCCCCTGTAGCGCATAGAGGGATTTGTGGCATGAAAAACAGATGATATCAATATTGTCCTTTTCGATTTCAATCGGCAATGACCCTATGGTTTGGCAGGCATCAACAATAAGGATAATGTCACCGATGGCCTCCTTGATCGTGTCGATAGGTTGAGTTGAACCTATAACGTTCGATCCATGGTTAATAACAACTGCCCTGGTATTTTTTCGTATGGTCCTTATAAGTTTGTCGATGTCGAGGCAGCCATAGGGATCACATTGGACCACGGAGAGCTCTACCCCCCCCTGTTTCATAAGAAACATAAGGGGACGCATGACGGAGTTATGTTCCATGGATGTGGTGATAACATGATCGCCCTGGTTGAGAAGTCCGAGCATTGCGAGATTGAGTGAGTCTGTGCCGTTAGCAGTGAAGATGAGTCGCTCCGAGTCACTGCCGTGTATAAACTCAGTCAGTTTCTCCCTGGCATCAAAGACTATCCTCGCTGCCTCTACGGACAGGCTGTGGCCGCTTCTCCCAGGATTGCCACCTATCTTAGTGACAAACCTATTGAGGCTATCTATAGTCTCTTGTGGTTTAGGAAAGGATGTAGCTGCGTTATCCAGGTAAATCATCTATGTCCCTTGTTGCAAGTAGCAGGTTACAATTTGTTAATGGTTCACACGTCAACTTAACACTCAAAACTCAAAACTTAAAACTGATTTCCGTCACGGTTTTATTACATTTGTTGCTTCGAGGAAGGACGATGCTATCTCAAACATATTGCTCACCCTGCCAACCTTGAGTTTTTCTTTTAGCTTATAATAGTCGAGGCATGTTCCACAGCAGAGAATCTCCACGCCCATGGTCATAAGGTTGTTGAGTGGTTCGAGGTAGGGAGAACCTTCAACTGAAAGTTTTACTCCGCTGTTCATAAAGATAATGCGCCAAGGGATGGGGTTGAGTTCCTTCAGGGTGATAAGGAATGAACGCATAAGGATCTGACCCAGCTCTTCACTGCCACGACCCACTGTCTCCCCATCAATGAAGACAAGGAATTTCTTTTCGGTCTTAATGACTTCTTCATCCGGCTGGCATCTGGTAGCCTCTATGCGGTGCTTTTCATTTTCCTCCATTACTGAAACAGAGAATCCCTGGGATTGAAGGAATCTCATAACATTCTCCAAAGATGTGGGATTATCAACGATAATAGCGAGAGCATCCATATGCCCTTCTTCGAGAGCCTTCTTTGTTTCTATAACCGGGAGGGGGCAAGTCTTGCCTGTACAATCAATAGTTTTCATAAATATATTCTAAAACAGCCAGCCATCGAAAGCAAATAGATATTATGCATAAAACAACTCACACTTATGAAAAGTATTTATGGTAAAAATGCGTGTGTTCGCTTCTATGATTTTTTTAACATTAAAACCCCTGCTTATGTGTGATATCAGATTAGCGATAATCTATAGGGATAGTCTTCTCAACAATTTACTACAGGAGGTATTCATGAAGAAACTGAGGTTCCATTTGTTCTGGTTGAGCGTTTTATTTGTGGTTTGTCAGTTGTTCTGTGTTGGAATGGTCTTAGCCGCAGATCCTGGAAAGGATGGCCTGGTGAGTGTCATTGTGAAGCTTGAAATTGCGCCCCTCGCTGCCTACAAAGGCGGAGTGGAGGGTTTGGCTGCCACGGATGCTAAGGTGACTGGTGAGAAAAAACTAAACGCACGTTCTGAGCGAAGCAAGGCGTACCTCGAGTATATGGCACAGAGAATGAAAATAACTGAGGACAATATTGTTGCTCTTACCCCGCAGGCGCGCGTTACCCATCGCTATTCACATGTGTTTGGAGGATTGACAGTAAGGGTTCCAAAGGACAAAGTGGATTCACTCGCGAACCTTCCGGGCGTGAAAGCAGTTTACCCGGACAGACTGAGAAAACCGGATACGAGCGACAGCCCCCGCCTTATTAAAGCCGATAAAATGTGGAAGGTATTAGGGGGTCAGAGCACTGGTGGTGAAGGCATCATTATAGGGATCATCGATACCGGTATCTGGCCTGAACACACTTCCTTTTCTGATCCTGATCCGGCAGGCAAGGCATATTCTACTCCGCCACTATCATGGACAGGTACCTGCGAAGCGCCCGGTGACGGTTCGACGCCTATTATCTGCTCGAACAAACTTATAGGAGCAAGAAAGTTTTTGGATGCTTACAAAGCCGATATGGGTGGCCTTCCGGCAGAAGAGTTTGACTCGGCAAGAGATTCCAATGGACATGGAACCCACGTAGCGAGCACAGCCGCAGGAAATGACTCAGTTGTAGCTGACATTATGGGAAACACAGTCGGCATCTTGTCTGGTGTGGCCCCTCGAGCACATATCGCTGCATATAAAGCCCTTGGACCGGAAGGAGGTTATGAATCTGACCTTGTTGCCGCTATCAATCGGGCTGTTGCTGATGGGGTTGATGTGATCAATTATTCCATAGGCCCCGGTGTTTTCCTTGAAGACCCTTATGCAAGTACGGATGACATGGCATTTCTTGATGCCTATAGGGCAGGGGTATTTGTCGCCACATCTGCGGGAAACGACGGTCCCGATCAGGATACAGTTAACCATCTGGGCGGCTGGACCGCAACAGTTGCCGCAAGCACGAATAATCGGACCTTTGCAAGCACGCTCAAACTGAAAGCCAAGGGCGGGTCACTGAAAGCCAATGGTGTCTCCATGACCGGCGGCAACAAAGAGGCAACGGACTTCGTCCTTGCGGCAGACTATGGCGATGAACTCTGTCTCAACACCTTCACCGCCGGCACGTTAACGGGCAAAATTGTGGGATGCAAGCGAGGGACTAACAACAGGGTACAAAAGGGATATAACGTCCTCCAGGGTGGAGCTTCAGGTATGGTTCTTTACAACGCTACCGGCACGTCACAGGGAGTCTCTCCTGATAACCATTACTTGCCCACTATTCATATAGATGGCCCCGAAGGTGACAAGCTCGTTGCCTACGTGGTATCCCATACGGGTATACAGGCTACCTTCACCGGTGGTAAGGCGAAAAAAACTCAAGGTGATGTGACTGCCGATTTCAGTTCTCGTGGTGGCCTTGGCCAGACTTATGGCATCAGCAAACCTGATATAGGTGCCCCGGGGGTAGACATCCTTGCCGGCAATACAGGAGCACCCCTGGATACGACGGCTCAAAAACCAGGTGAATCTTTTATCCTCATGCAGGGAACGTCGATGGCTTCCCCCCACGTGGCAGGGGCAGGGGCCCTCCTGAGGCAGCTCAATCCCACGTGGACTCCAGGCCAGATTAAATCAGCCCTGATGACCACGGCAACTACAAAGAAGGTATTCAAGGAAGATGGTGATACTGCCGCTGATTCATTTGACGTCGGATCAGGCAGAATAGACCTGCAAAAGGCGATCAAGCCTGGTGTTACCTTTGACGTGGCAGGGGATGACTTTGAGACGCACAAGGCTGATTTGTGGAACGTGAACTATCCCAGCATTTACATCCCTGCCATGGGCAGTGAAATAACAATTTCCCGAACAGCCCACAGCGAGATTGCCAAGGAGAGTAAATGGAAGCTATCCGTCCAGGTCCCTGCAGACCTCAGCATTACTGTGCCAAGCACCCTTGAGATTCCGGCCAACGGTGATGCTCAATTTTCGATCACCATTAATGCTTCCGCAGTCCCTGCCGGAGCGGTTCGTCACGCAACAGTATTCATGAAGTCTGGCCCGTCTCAGGTCCATCTTCCTGTTACGATTGTGAAGGCTCCATGACTCAACAAAGAGATTAAAAAAAGGGGCTTTCAAAGCCCCTTTTTTTATTATTCATTCAACCGGCCTTACTTGCCGAGTTTACCCTTAAACTTCTCGATTAACTTTGGTACGACCTGTTTGTAGTCACCAACGATACCGAAGGTTGCAGCCTTGAATATTGGGGCATCGGGGTCCTTATTGATCGCGACGATACAGTCTGAGGTTCTCATGCCGGCAAGATGCTGAATAGCGCCTGAAATACCGCAGGCAATGTAGATTTTCGGCTTCACAGTCTTACCTGTCTGACCAACCTGCTGCTCAACAGTTATCCAGCCAGAGTCAACTGCTGCACGAGAGGCGCCAACGCCTCCTCCGATCACTTCAGCCAATTCTTTAAGAAGGCCGAAACCTTCAGCACTTCCGAGGCCTCTTCCGCCAGACACGATAATGTCAGCCTCGACAAGGTTGATTGCCACTGCTGATTTCATGAACTCGAGTACCTTTGTATTCAGACTTGCCTCATCAACTACAAATGATTCCTTCACAACCTCTGCAGATTTGGAGGAATCTTGTACTGGCATTGCAAAGGCCTTTGGCCTAACCGTAGCAATCTGTGGCTGAGATTTTTCGTTAACGACGGTGACAGTGTAGTTGCCACCAAAGGCAGCCTTGGTCATCTTGAGCTTCCCACCATCTACAGCAAGTCCAATGGCGTCGCCGCAGATGCCTGACCCAAGCTGTGCGGCCGCTGCGGCTGCAATGTCCGTACCCTGACTGGTTGCCCTGAAAAGGGCTACTTCAGGCTTATACTTTTCAAACAAAAATGCTGCGGCCTTTGCGTATGCATCAGCCCTGAAACCTTTGAAAACACCAGCATCCACAGCGATAACTTTTGTTGCACCATAGGTGCCTGCATCTTTCGCGATGGCGTCAACTCCTTCACCAATCACAAATGCACATACGTTTGAACCGAATCCGTCAGCAAGGGTCTTGCCAATGCCCAGGAGTTCAAACGACATCGGAGTCACTGCCCCTTCTTTGTGTTCTATATATACCCATACATCATTAGCCATTGTTATCCCTCCTCCCCTTATTTAATTACTTTCAAATCGATGAGTTTATCGGTGAGCATGTTTGCGATGTCTTCGATTTCGCCTTTTAGAATCTCACCGGCGCCCCGAGGAGGCGGTACAGCAATTTCCACAACTTTAGTGGAAGCGCCTGCTGCTCCAACCTTTCCTATGTCTATTCCCAGATCAGCTGCATTCCACTGGGGGATCTCCATTTTCGATGCCTTCCTGATACCCATAAGGTTAGGAAGCCGTGGCTCATTAATGCCTTTGAGGACTGAAACGACAGCGGGAAGCTTCGCCTCAACGACCTCTGTGCCACCCTCGATATTCCTTTCCACAACAATCTTCTTGCCTGCTGCATCGATTGAGCGGATTTTTGAAACGTATGTAAGCTGACTCCATCCAAGAATTGAAGCCATGGCTGCTCCAACAACGCCTGTGCTGCCATCTGTGGACTGTTTTCCGCAGAACACAACGTCTACATCGCCAATCTTCTTGACGGCTGCTGCGAGAACTGATGCGGTTGCGAAGGTATCAGATCCGACAAGGGCTGCATCGCTGCAAAGCTTGACCTCGTTTACCGTAAGGGCAAGGCAGTTTCTCAAGACGTCCATTGCTTTTTCCGGACCCATGCTGATAGCGATAATTTCGCCATCATTATTCTCCCGCGTGAGGAGGGCTTCCTCAAGGGCAAACTCATCGAAGGGGTTCGTTACCGAATCCATGGCATCCCTTTTCAGTTTACCACCCGGAATGTCCCACTTAACCTCAGCTTCTGTATCGGGAACCTGTTTTATACATGCTACTATCTTCACAGTCTCCTCCTTAAATGTTTTTACTCACCTTTAAAGGTGGCTTTTCTTTTTTCAACAAACGCAGTCATACCCTCTTTCTGATCCTTTGTGCCAAAGCATAAACCAAAGTCTTTTGCTTCAAGCATGAGCGCAGAATTCATGTCAAGAAAGAGGCTCTTATTGATCAATTCCTTTGCCAAACCAATGGAAATAGGACCGTTGGACCTAATTTTCTCTGCAAGGGCCATTACCTCTTTCCAAAGTTCCTCATGAGGCAATACTTTGTTAATCAGTCCTATTTCATAGGCTTCCTGGGCGCTGATCATTTTTCCGGTAAAGATTAGTTCCTTTGCCTTGGCAAGTCCACAAAGTTTTGCTGCTCTCTGAGTTCCACCAAAACCGGGGAAAATTCCCAAAGTTGTCTCAGGGAAACCAATCTTAGCTTTATCTGATGCATAGATAATGTCGCACATCAAGGCAACCTCAAACCCACCTCCGAGTGCAAAGCCATTTACGGCTGCAATGACCGGTTTGTTCATATTGTCAAAAGCCGCGAAGGCT
>Ga0209079_10000526_pt1 | contig 15309 bp, 12 predicted proteins | sample PPLLaktember2015_2_FD_187259 | JGI IMG/M metagenome (GOLD analysis project Ga0209079, IMG submission 187259) | Freshwater sediment microbial communities from Prairie Pothole Lake near Jamestown, North Dakota, USA - PPLs Lake P7 Core (6) Depth... | ecosystem: Environmental > Aquatic > Freshwater... | reverse complement strand
CGCGCAATTACGTTTATCGAGCAGATCCATCGCTACGACGAAGTCAAATTGCCGCCCGTTCAGAGTGTCTGGAAACGCCCCTGCGGCGACGAACTCAACGGGATCCTGGATTTGGCTCGGCTTACCGGCAAGGGACTCGAAGGTCACGGCGGTAATGGGGTTTCTACCGTTGGTCACCTGTACGAGCTGCTGCGTGAAGAGGCCCTGGCCGCACCCGACTTCAAGGATGGTTTGGCCGGGCAAGAGATGAACCAGATGCCGGAAGGACTGAGCGCGCCACCGGAGCCGATCCTCCGCGATCGGGTCCCGTTTCGCAAAATACTCATCCCGTGTCTTCTCACGAAGCGCAAGGGTTTGGAGCATCGATTGATCAGAAGTACTCATACCACTCGCTCACTCATGCAACCGAACATTCCAAGCGGTGATCATGTCCCGAAACACGTCATCAAGCGATTTGGTCACCGACCACTTCGGGTAATGTTTCTGAAAGCTGGCGAGATCGCTGATATAGCAAACATGGTCGCCAGCACGTGGCTGATCAAGGTACTCGTATTGCATCTTTTTCCCTGTCAACTCCTCGACTATGTCGAATGCCTCTAGAATAGAGCAGGAGTTCGCTCGCCCTCCACCCATGTTGTAGACTTCCCCGCATCGGGGGTTGGCATAGATCTCTTCTATGGCCCGAGCAACATCGAAGCTGTGGATATTGTCCCTCACCTGTTTCCCCTTGTACCCATAGATTCGATAGATCTTCCCGCTCAGTTGCGTCTTGACCAGATACGACAAGAATCCATGGAGCTCGACGCCCGAATGATTCGGACCGGTCAGGCACCCCCCACGGAGACAATGCGTCTTCATACCAAAGTACCTGCCGTACTCTTGCGTCACCACATCGGCCGCAACCTTGCTGGCTCCGAAGATTGAATGTTTTGACCGGTCGATCCGCATCGCTTCAGTCACCCCTTGGTAGTCCTCCGGTCGAGCGTAATCCCAGCGCCGGTCCAGCTCTTTGAGGGGCAACTCATTGGGGGCATCCCCATATACTTTATTCGTTGACATGAAGACGAAGACCGCTTCCGGGCAATGTTGCCGGGTCATTTCCAAGACATTGAGCGTTCCTGTCGCATTGACGTCGAAATCATCGAACGGTCGCCTGGCCGCCAGGTCATGGCTGGGCTGGGCCGCACAATGCACAATCAGATCAAATGGGCCTTCGCGCTTAAATAGGTCGGAGAGCCCTTTACGATCTCGAATGTCAAGTTGGTGATGAGCGAACCGGCGAGTGCTCTGGCGCAGCCTTTGAAGATTCCATGTCGTGTCACCTTCCGGACCAAAGAAGTCCGCCCGCATATTGTTATCAACACCGATCACCCGAGTGGCCCGGCTGTCAAAAAACGTCACAAGTTCAGAACCAATGAGGCCGCTCGAACCGGTAACAAAGACGTTCATGATCTGCTATTCCCTTGTGATATGTTCAGCTTTTTTCATGGACATCGCTGAGATGAAGAGGGAAGAAAACATCGTCCCCCCTCCTATAATAATGAGAGTGGCGCCCAGCGATGCCCATTCGGGACGCGAGAGCGGCAAAAATCCGGACTTCGCCCACTCCCATACGAGAAAGCCGAGGAGCCCCATCCCAATGAGGAAAACGCCCCCGCCGAGCAACAGACCGGTCTCAAGGCGAAACCAGTCGTAGAACGCACCGAGTCCCTTATTGTTTTTGTCGAAGCGACGACTCCATGAATAGGTCTTGGCGTGCAGGCCCAAACTCACGACTTGAAATCCCACCACGCTGAAGATCGTACCAAAAATTCCTGTCGCGATCCCGAGAGGCTTCCCGTTGAACTGGATGAGACCGGCCAGGGAGACAACATGCGCGGCAACCCCAAGCGCCAGCGACAGGAGGCCAGGGAGAAAGAACACCTTATTAGGACAGTAGACCAACATCATGCGCAGGCTTCGCCACCCATCACGGAACGTGCGCAGCTTCGACTCGCCTTTTCGCTCGGCCAGTTTGATCGGCAACTCGGCAGTCTTCAAACCGGCCAGACCCGCATTGATGGCCAGTTCGAGATTAAACTCCATGCCGGGACTGACCGGTTGGATCAGATCGTAGGCACGTCGACTAAATGCGCGATAGCCACAATACACATCGGTATAGTCGGTCTTGAACAACACATTCAGAATTTTCGTCAGCAGGGGGTTCCCAAAGAATCGATGAAGAAAGGGAATCGTGGCGTGGCCCCCTGCCAGATACCGACTCCCGGTCACGAAATCATGGCCCTCTTGTAGCTTGTCGAGAAAGGTCGGGATCATTGTAAAGTCGTAGGTATCGTCGGCATCCCCCATGACAAGATATGTCCCCTTCGCATGCGCAAACCCTTTCAAGTAGGCGTTGCCGTACCCGCGTTCGGGCTGATGCACGACTCGGGCACCCATCGCTTCCGCAATCGCCACGGATCGGTCCGTCGATCCATTGTCACAGACGACAATTTCACCAGCGAGGTGCGCCTTCGCGAACGTGTCCTGGATCTTCTGGAGGCAGGCACCGATGGCCGCCTCCTCATTCAGGCAGGGCAGGACAACAGAAAGCAAGGGAGGAGTGGAGACCTCAGGCTGATGGAGAGCAGGCTCTCTGTGTGCAGCTTCCGCGATGACGTTCATGGTTCCACCTCACATCCTGGCAGTGTTTGCGCGCTCCGGTCGTGTGACCAGAAACAGCAGTTGATTGTCCCGTCTTACTTTCAATTCAAGATGCCAGCCGCTCTCCGTCAGATCCGATACTATCCAATTCAAACTTGGACCAATCTGGCCGTTCACCCACGGCCCCCCAAGGTACCCCCCATGCACATACAATAAAAAGCGGGACTGTATGCGTAGATACCCGTCAAGTTCGTGGATGTTCATCCGAAACCAGGGCCTCAGATCCAGAATACCCCGATCCATAGTGTTGTGGCCTAGGTACCGAAGAGATTGTCGGGGATCGGCAAGGTACACGTAGCGAGACCTAAGATCCTGTGGCGCATAGTGCGACAGCATCATGAAGTTATGCGGATCTGCCACGACTACCGGCAGCTCGACTTCGGGAACGCTTCGGACGATGGCATGCATAGGGCCAAGCGCCCCGTCCGTCGTGTTGGCATAACTGCGAGCCCATAACAGACCGAATCCCCCGCAGGACAAGACCAGGACAATCGCACCGAGCAACGCACGCCCCCCGAGCAGCCGTGCACTCGTCAGCGCCACCAGCACGCTCACGCCCAGCACAGTCGGCAACGCGTATCGCGGCACGAATGCGCCGGTAACCACCATCGCCACACCCACAGCTATGATAGGGAACCCTACATACGTCACCGCCACCGCCAATTCATAACCTGTAACTGGAGGAAGGTCTCTGCTCCCGTAACGTTCAGACCTCCCCTGTTGCAGCAGCACGACGACTCCGGCGAAGATCAGCACCAGCATCAGCATCAAAGGAGCCGGCATGAGCAGCACTGAATACGCATCGGGGATGGCCTTCCAGCTCGGGAGCGCCCAGAACCCTGTCGCATAAGTTCGTGCTCGCTCGATGAGAGGAAGAAACATTAACGGCGGAAGAAGTGCGCCCACCATCGCGAGCCAGACCGGCCAATCGATTCGGCGACGGTCGCAGGAACGGACGAATTCGCCGATCCCGAGCGGGATAAACACAAGGACGGCATAATAGTGACTGCTCACGGCGGCAACCAGACTCCCGAACAGGCCCAGCAACAGCAGCCGGCGATGAATTCGACCATCGGTGGCAGCCTGCCAACACAACCAGGATGCCGACGCAAACGCCAGAACCAGACCATAGGGTCTGGCTTCAATACTGTAAAAGTTCGCGCCGGTGATGAATAAAAAGGTCATCGCGGAAAATCCATGCATCGCGGCGTTTCGAGCAGCGACTAGATGGAATACGCACAACCCTGCAGCCCAGACCCCCACCATCTCCGGCAGACGCAGGGCCCATTCATTGACGCCGAACAAGGACATCGACCATCGGGTCAGAACGTAGAACGGGAACGGACTCTGATCCGCCCCTGTGAGCAGCGCCGTCCAGATACCGGAGAGCGTGGGCGCCTGGGCGATGAAATACGTGAACAGTTCGTCGTTCCACATGGGCTTGCGCATGGCTAACACACTGGTCGCCGCAAAGTAGACAATCGAGAGCACTCCGAGCAGCAAGAACCGATGGCGCTCACACACATCCCGCAAAGTTTCCGCGAAACCGTCAAGCCAATGCAGCACTCGACCGAGCATCCCGGCATTCTCCACTCCCATCACCTCAATTGGCTTCATGATGCCCCGCTACAGTGAAAATGTTCTGAGGGATGTCGTGGGTCACCGGCTCCCGCTCAGGCTGAACCGCATCGGGCACCGGATAAAGGCGTTCATAAATAGCGAAAGCCTGTTCATGCCGGTCTCCCGTTTCCGTTGTGATGTCATCACTGTACACGCGTTTCCAGCGTTCGGGGAATCGTTCGACCACCCCTTTTGTGAAACGCTGACTATCAATCGCGAGCCCCTCATCCAGAATGAGATAGGTAACCGGAACGGAGTCCAGGAGTTGTTGGGCCTTGAGGGGGTCGGATTCGAACGGCGGCATGACCACCTTATTCCCTGTCCGGAGATGGACCCAGTGAGGCATTGATACGGCGATGACGTCACCTGACCCGGCATGCGCCATCAACCAATCCACACCCGCATCAAGAGCCCGATAAGAATCCATATAGAAAAACAACCGATAACCGACCGTCTCGCCTTGTCGGGTGTGATACCGGACCTCAAGATGTCGCTTCGTATACACTGCCACGGTCGTCGCAACCTGTTGCAAGCAGATCCCCACCACTATCGAACCGGCTACAACCCGGAGGATGCCGCCCCATCGCACTACAGGATATTGCCAAGATTGCTTCAAGGCCCAGGCGATCGCCGTACAGAGAGATAGTGCCAACAAAGGAACGGTTGGGCACAGATATCGATTGAATTGCTCAGGCCATGGGGTGAGACAAACCAATCCGACAGAGGAAAGGATGCACAAGGGAATAAGCAGTTGCCCGTTCACAACCAACAAGGCTGTACCGAACAAGACGAGGCATCCCAATACATAGAGTGGAACATTGACGATCCATGGTGGCCCTACGTCGGTCCCGATTCGCCTCGAGACCTCCTCACGCTCTGCTTCCCATACCCTCCTCATCGAGCTCACAGACTCACCGATATAGCGCGGAACCACGGAGACGTTGCTTAAGAAGCGCCCGACTCGATCGCCGACAGTGGAGTAGCCCAGGGCCGGATCAAAAGGGTCGATTAACGACACGTTCTTCGCATAACTGACGTTGTAAAACATGTAGTCGGCTCGCTGGTAGGCATATGCGGGATGCTGATACGCCGCGCTCGTCTCGACGGACTGCACATAAGAAAACCAGCTGAGCACCGGAATGGCCGCGATCAGACCCCGAAGGAGCGCGGTCTTCCATTGTCTTCGTACCAGCCCCTCGCCGATCCACGCCACAAGCAGGGCAATCCCCGCCGTACGCAATGCAAACGCGGCAATCGCAACAGCTCCAGCCCATGCAGATGAGGGGGTTCGTGCTTCACGACCATATACGAGAAGAAATCCGACTGTGAGAAAACCATAGAGCATATCTGGGAAACAGAGGTCGGACAAAAAATACGTATGGACGTTTAGCAAGGCAACAACCGTCCCCCAAAATGCGAAGGCGCTCGAAAGATGTTGCCGCATGAGTGCATGAATCGCGAAGATATAGGCCATGAACGCCACAAATGAGGAGAATCGAAGCAGGCGGCCAACGACAAGCGGATCGCTTGTCCCAAGCACGAGTTGATGAGCTGCAATGATCAGTGGGAGCAGCGGAGGATACTGATTCGCCTGGATCTCGCCGGGCTCGTTGAGCAGCCGGTATCCCTTCCCCTCGGCGAGCGACGTCCCGAGCACGTAGTACACGCCTCCATCCCATCGGAAATCGATCGGGCCATGAAAGCGAGGGAGCCATAGGGCAAGGACCAGCAATCCGAGGATCGCATATAACGTCCGCTCCTTACTCAGTTCACACCGCAACGGATGCCACATAATCTCCACGCTTGGCTTCACCAGAGCGCCTGGTTCACGCTACTTCTTGCGGGCATCCACCACCGCATTGTAAATCCGCCCAACCAGCCACCCGATCGCCCATCCCGTGATGGCCCCGTATAGCAATCCGACAAATGCACCCGGCCAACTCACGGAATACCCGACAAAATAGTTCGAAAGCAGCTGAAGATGCTGCCCCGCCTGAGGACCATCTTTAATGACCAACCACACCGTCATCGTGAAAAGCCCCGCTCCCCCGATCAGCCCGCAAACCAACGCCAGTGCATCCGCCTTGATCTGCGCGAGCATGTGGCTCACTTCTTCTGTCTGCTTCACGTGCGGTTTCATCACAGCCACCGCCTTTCTTCTGAATGGATTACATCTTGTCGAGAAGATGGCGCCGGTCATCCCGCTCTGCGCGCCACCGAACGAATTTTGCATAGCCCATAAGCGTCCAATTTCTGAGTCCGGCCGCAAGTGCCCCCACCGCAAACCCCAACAGCCCTCCTTCGAATAAACCGATCACCGCGCCGCCCCAGGTGACTTCAAACCCGAATAAATAGTTCCCGAGCAATGACAATGTTGGCCCAGGCGCAGGCCCTCCTCTGAGCAACAAGACAACGGAGGCCATGAATATCCCGAAACCGCTCACCACGCCGACGGCTACCCCCAAGGCGAACGGATCTATGTTCGCGAACGCAACCTCGACCGCTGCGTCTTCAGCTTCCTCTATCGCCTCATCAACCGAGACGGAGACTCGTGTAGGCACGAGCCGATCCCCGGCGTTCGGCTGGGGCGCCTTGTCTTCTTCGTGATACTCCTTCTCCGTGTTGACCGACCAGACATCGCGCTTGTCTCCCAGGATATTCCCGGCCGCATAGACACCGGTCAGCATGGAGTGGTCTTGGTTGTTGTACCGGTGCAGCCCGTTCCGCCCGATGGTCTGGAGATTCGAGAAGGTCTCCAGATAGTGCCGGATCGTGGCAACGCTGTCTTGATACGTCTGGTCGTAGACCGGATAGGCCTTCTCCATCCGCACCACCGTCCCGTCTTTGACTTCCCGGGGATCGATGAGGCCGATTTGGGCGCATTCGCGAATGCCCAGTTCAATGAGCCGCTCGTCCGACCACGTCCACATCTCGTCCGTGTCCCATAAGAAGTATTCCAATCCCAGTGAGGTCCGTGAGGGGTCCGGCACCATATAGGGGCTCCAATTTTTGTAGTTCTGAATCCGCCCGAGCTTGACCTCCGGTGAATGGACATAGAGCCAGTTATCGGGGAACACCGACTCGCGATCGATGACCAACACTACCGTCAGATAGTCCCGGTAACGGAGAGCCTGTGCGGCCTTGAGCACGTCGTCAGGAGGCAACGGATCCAGAGCCTGCACCAGCTCACGCAGCGGCATCGTCGACACGAAATGCCGGCCGTCGTACTCCAGCGACTCGCCGTCTGCGCCTCGTCCCTGAACGCAATTGACCAAGCCATGACGGTGCCGGATTCGTTCCACTCTGACCCCGTGCACCGTCCGAGACCCCTGACTTTCGATCAAGCCGCGGCACCGTTCCCACATCAACCCCGGACCGAAGCGGGGATAGTGAAACTGCTCGATCAGAGAGGTCAGTGTCGACCCGTCCATTCCCTGCTTGGCCCCAAACAACGCATTCCGCACGGCTTGTTTCAGAGAGAGGTTCTTGATGCGTTGCGCCGCCCAGTCCGCCGAGATCTCGTGGCATGGAATCCCCCAGACCTTCTCCGTGTAGGTCTTGAAGAATATATTGTAGAGCCGATACCCGAATCGGTTGGAGACCCACTGCTCAAATGTTCTTTCATCCTGGATGTGGAAAAACTTGGACTTGATGTAGCTGAGACCGATCAGAAACGATTCCAGCGGACCGAGACCGGCCAGCGCATTCAGCGGTTTGAGAGGGTAGTCGAAAAAGTGCTGATTGTAATAGATGCGCGAGATGCGCGGACGCAGCAAGAACTCCTCTCCGAGAATTTCATGCCACAATTCATTGATCAGGGGGACCTTGGAAAAGAACCGGTGCCCGCCGATATCGAAGCGATACCCCCGGTAATTGACAGTTTTTGAGATCCCCCCGACCTGATCGCTCGCCTCGAGCACGGTGGACGTCATGCCGCGCTTGCCCAATTCATAGGCGGTCGTCAGCCCTGCCGGTCCCGCGCCGATGATGATAGAAGATTCTTGGCTCATTCGCATTTCTCCACTCGTGATTCTGGCTCCAGGGATTCAGACGGAAGGAGCGCTGCCGGCCTCTCGCGACCAGGGTCGTGGCCGGCAAGGTGGCGCACCGTCCCGACGGCGAAGGCGACTCCGCTATACAGAAAATAAAACCAGTGCCACGGGACGGTTTGTGCAGCGAATCGAAGTCCTCGCTTCTCCAGGAAAAACCGGTAGAGCCGGACGTTGAGGCCAAAGAGCATCAGCCCCATCATGGCAGCTCCGGCCAAGAAAATCGGCTGCCAGGGAGACAGCATGAGCGCACCGAGAAGTCCGGCCGCCAACATGACGCTCACGCGCCCGGAGATGCCGATATTCAAATCGTTTACAAAACCTCGATGCCGGTGAATCAGCTGCGTCCACGGCACGGCCCGTTGAAAGAAGTCGGCCTGGAGCATCGATACGATCGTCCAGCGTTTCCAATGTTTGACCTGAATGGATTTACAGAGTCGAATCCTGTGACCGGCTCGTGTGAGGCGGTAGCCCAATTCAATATCTTCGATGGAGGGCTTGAGATACGTTTCATCGAATCCGCCCATCGCGAGAAAAACCTCCCGCCGGATCGCGCCACAGGCGCCCCAAAACGTCGAAGCCTCTTCCCGACCCTGCTGATGGACATAGTGATGGAGCAGATTGCGGTACTGAGACAGAAAGTTCGATTCCCCCGGTCGATCGTCATATGACCCGATCATGGCAGCCACACCAGCCTCTCCGACAAAGACATCCCGTACCTGCTCGATCACATTCCCAGGAACAGTCACATCGGCATCGACAAAAAAGAGGATATCCGACTTCGCGTTCGACGCTCCAAGGTTCCTGGCGCGACCGGGGCCTCCCGGCTGGGGAAAGCGATACACGGTCACGCCGGCCGCCTCCGCGTACTGTGAGGAACCGTCCGTATCGCCATCGCCCACTACGATAATTTCATCCGGTGGAGGCACTGCATGCCTGATCGAATCCAGACTCGCGCGAAATCGTTCGCCCCCGTTATAGACGGGAATAATGACTGCGACGGTCAGGGCTCGCTTACTCACCGCTATTTCTCCTGATTCCCACGCACATGATCAGCGCAAAATTTCCCGTCAAGGACCGGAGATTACAGTTCGATCACCTGACATGGTGGGAGAACAACCGGCACGAAATTTTTCTAGATTACGCATCCTAAGGCGCGAACAACAATCCCCCCTCCCATGGGAACAGGCCCCACTTAAGGGGGATTGCCGGGTGACGCACCAACTTGAATCTGGTCACTGCCGTCTCCTACCAAAACGAAAGTGATTGTAAGCTAGAGGACACGGGATGTGGATAGAATACTAATTTGTGACGGCTGCGTTCAGTTTACGGGGAAGTTCCGGCAAGGCGGTCAAGTGCCGTAGTCGCCAAGCCTGCCGCAATTGCAACTCTCTTCCCGTCTGGGAGGCCCGGGGCTGCAACGAGTACCATAAGGGCAGCCCCGCCTTGCCTTGCGAACAACCGTACATCTCGAAAGGCATTTGTTTGAGCAAGGAACATTTCGTGAGGCGTGGCAGAGAGGGGACTGGTGCCAGATTCGGACCTTCTATCGTCAAAAGAATGTGTACTGATGATTCCGACTGTCGAAATGATAGTCCGTTCGCCGACGTACATGCAGGTTGTTCCATCCGCGGCTGTCCCCCCAGTGCGAGGCTCTTCCCGAAGCGGACCAATCACGGCCTCTGCCTCCGTGCGTGAAATTAACTCACAGGGATCTATATCCGGAATGGTCCAGGTCGATGCGATGGGTTCGGATTGAGCCACTCGATGGTGAACATCTGAGAGTGCAGGGGATATCGAGGATTGTCCCTGTTTCGCCCTACAGCAGGGCAGAATTTTCAGCTCGCTTGCACGCTGCATAGTCATCTCGATAATACGGTCATCGCCCCACCAATTGGGATAGATGTTAAAGTTTACTTCATAGGGGCCGAACCAACGCTCGGTGAGATCAGATCTGTTGGCGGGCCACTCCTTCCAAAAACGTAGCCCTTCGCTGGCGTACAGCAGTACCCTATCGGCATTGTCAGCCTCAGGTGTCACATTGCTCGGCATATCCTGTGCGACCTGCGCCAGATGAACTCTTAGCAAGGGGGACAGATAAAAGCGCTTAGTAGATTCCTGCTCGATATGCCTTATCGCGTTGATCGCAAAGCGATCACTATTCCTGTCGACTATGGTTCCTGCAGCATACACGAGCCAGCCGGCATTGAGGCAGAGGCTCACGATGACCCCGACGCAGAGAATTCCTCGAACTAAACCCGATCCGTGGCGAGTCTGTGACGATGTCCGGATGGTCCACTTCCATAAGGTGCCAACTCCGCGAGCGGCGAGAACCGCGAGGAACGGCACCAACACAAGAAGATTTCTTGCCACCATCGCTCGTTGAATGCTGAAGTAGAGGAAATAGAAAAGAGGAAAGGAGAGAATCACCATTGCCATGCGCCGGTCTTCACGAACCAAAGCAACCCCTCCGATGAGCGAGAATCCGAACACGATCAAAGCAATCGGGGGAAAATGAGAGAATACGGTGGTGCTCAAATAGATGAGCATATTCCATGCGTGTTCTACGCCAGGTGTCACCGTATGACCGGCATGTCCGGAAGCGTAGTGCCGGACTTCGTAAAGCACACCACTCATAAATTCCACCGGCCGGAGAATGGCTGCCGGTGTCGAAACCAGAAAAATGCCTAAGCCGAACCCGAATAATGCCGAGAGACGTAGAATGAGACGATCGTATGGCAGATCCTTGTATCGCAAAGCCCCCGCAACCATGACCGGGGCCAATAATGCACCCCCTGGATACTTTGTCCCCATTCCAAGGCCAGCAGCACCCGCGGCTAAATAGAACCATCTGATTCCGTCAGGAGTGCGATAGGCGATGATGGTGCACAGAAGGGTGAGGGCGCCAAACTGCATCAGAATTCCGTCTGTGGCAATCCATCGACTGTGATAGGCGACTTCCCAAGAAAAGGCGAGAAAGCACGCTGCCAACAATGCCTCCGGCCAGGACGCCCGCCATCTGAGCACCAACACATAGACCCAGAAAATGGACATGGAGGCGATAATGAGAAAGACCGCTCGAACGCGCAGAAGAAAAGATTGGCTCTCCACGACAGCTTGTAACTTCTTAACCCGGTCGGTGCCCTCTCCCCAGACTCTCACAACGTCCGGTAACAATGCGGCACTGCTGACCCAATAATCTAAGGACGGGTACCCATAGTGACCCGGGAGCGGTGCCCGGATAGATAGCATGGTCTTAATCGGTGCGAGTTGATAGCCCTTCTCATCCCAATGATTTCCGAAGTCCAGCCCTTGAATCCCCGTCACTACAACGATGGCCAGGGGAAGTAAGACCGGCGCGATGCGCAACAGGCTGAAAGGCCAAGAACATCCAATTCTCTTCATGTCTCTTCCAAATCGTTTATACTCGCCTGGCACTATGATGATGCACAAGGGCCGCCAATTCGATGAGTGGGATCTCCTCAGAACAGAATAGCCAACGCCATCCAGGTCTCGACGGTTTGCGCGGTATCGCCATTCTCATGGTGATGCTGTTCCACTTCACACTGATGCCGCCAGTTGCGCCCTGGGATGTCCCCTTGTCTACATTTGCGCATTATGGCTGGACAGGCGTTGATCTGTTTTTTGTCTTATCGGGGTTTCTCATCACAAGCATTCTCTTGGATGCCAAAGGCCACAAAGAATACTTTAAAAACTTTTATGTTCGCCGGATGTTGCGAATATTTCCTTTATACTACGCCTTCCTGGCCGGATTATTGATCCTGTACCCGCTTATCGGCGATCCCGCCTGGACCAGCGAAGCCGAGGTCCTACGAGATCATTGGTGGTGGGTATGGTTTCACCTGACCAACTGGCTTGTGGCTCGGACGGGTGACTTTTGGACCGCCACTCCGCTAGGCACGGGCGGTTTCTGGTCAATTGCCATTGAGGAACAATTCTATCTCGTATGGCCATTAGTTGTGCTTCTCCTGTCGGAACGAAGGCTGCAGTGGGTCTGTGGAGCACTCTTTCTGCTGAGCTTGGCTACGCGCCTGGGGATGACCGCCATTGGCTTGAGTTGGACGGCCGTATTCACGGTAACTTTGGGACGCGTGGATTCTCTTGCCATCGGTGCCCTGCTGGCCACAGTGGCTCGGACGCCAACCGGTCTCAACGCTCTACGCCCGTTCCTGTATCCTGCCTCTATCTTTACGATTCTGTCATTTGTCGCGATCGAGATCATGCTGCGCGTTATCGATCATCCCAACTATACCCTGGCGCTCGCAGTCGAACTGTCGCTGGTTGCCGTATTCTCGGGTGCCCTCCTCGTCGGCACCATGACGGCCGCCGCAGATGGCATTGGAACACGAGTAACACACAGCACCATCCTTCGCTCCTTCGGCAAGTATAGTTTTGCTCTCTATCTTTTTCATGGTCACTTAAACCGCTGGTTTGAAAAGATCGGGATTGATGTGTACGGTCGAGGCACTCCCGGTGATGCTGGATCGATTTTGCCGAAACAGCTCCTTTATCTGCTCATGGCAATCGGTTGCTCGTACCTCCTTGCCTTTTTGAGTTGGCATCTCTACGAAAAGCACTTTCTGCGCCTCAAGTCGTCGTTTCCTTCCGGCCGTATTCGTTCCCCCGGCGATGAGTCCACTGAACCTGGGCCCCCCATTCTGGGTTCGCCCAGGCAAGAGCGCCCCACCTCGCCAAACTGACTCTACAGGTGAGTTTCTTCGAACTGTTTCGACAAGGTCGTTGATCGATCTTCGAAAGCTAGCCTGCCTTCAGTCGTTGTACTAAGGACGAAATGGGGTATGCGCGGGATAGCACAAACTTTCCCCCAGCACAGGAAACACGATGGGAGGATTGACGGAAACCAGCCCTGCTAGTATTCCCCACGGTCGACGCGAGAACACCACGGCCTCGTCACGAATCGACTGCGGAACCGCCGGCGGCAGGCACAACAGTATCATGAAGGAAGTTTGTGCTTCACCCTACTCTCCACGCAAATGATGCTGGCGCGTCCAGAATTTCCACAAGACCATGTCACAGCCGGAACCAACAAGTCGTATGCTATCCTCAACAACCATCCTAGTACGGCTGCCTTCTGTCTGCTATCGGCAATAAGCCCTGCTACATTCTGGAAGTTGATCATCGTGAACGACTGTTGTTCCCCACCGCTCTAAGGCAAGCTAACCCAATCCCAATCCAGACCAGTTCGCGGAACCTGCGCAGCAGCGCAAAGGTAATCCCAGTGACATCGGAATAGCCGAACGCTTGGAGCAGCAGCAGATTCCAGCCATCCTGCGTCCCGAATGTACCTGAGATAACGACCGCCCCACGCGGCATAAAGAACGATTCCCTTCACGCAGATGGAACGACCATCGTGGCTCCTGAACCGACGCGAACAAAATCACTCTCCTCTCGATAAGAGACTGCCTTTCACATCTTCCAGAATCTGCCTCCCGTAGTACATCGGAGGGCTATCCCTCCATGACCATAAGCGCTCAGAGTGGCGTCCAATCTCATAATAGCCGGTCCAGGTCTTTTCACCGGCAAACCTATGCCTATCCCTTCCAGCGCCTATCGCATGCATACCGATAGACAACGCAGCTAGCGCAATAATGGCATATTTCGCAGCCTTCTTCCCTCTGAAATAGTCGAGGGCTGGATACAACAGGAGACAAAGAATCGGGGTCACATCGGCAAGTAACCGCGGACCATAACATTCGCCGCCCCACCAGCCATTCCACTTTGAGACAACTGTAATCAAAAGAAGCGGGGCAAAGCTTAGATATCTAAGGTAGAGATATTTCGACTCCCTCCAAATTACTATCATGCCAACAATGGAAAACACGAGTACAGGAGAATATACCAGTAGGCCTCGACCTGGACTTACGAGGACTCCGGCAATACCTGCAAAAAAAGGCGTGTTGAATGATGATAGGTGCGTGTTTAGTACTGCGGACGGAGTAACGACGGCAGTACCAATGCCCGTGGTAAAGGGTGAGCCAAAGTAGAAGGTGTTGTACGCCATAAAGAGAAGAAGCGGAGGAACACCCGCGAGAATAAAGCTGACAAGCTGATCACGCTGCTTATGAACGATATAGGCCACAAAAGGAATGGCAACTATGAGAGTGAGCGGTCTGGATATAACCATGCAGCCCAGCGCCAATCCTGAGTAGGCTGAAAACCTAGGAGTCTCGAGACCCTTGACTATGCAGTACAGCGTCAGAACCAGACATAGCTGGACAACTCCATGCTGCCAAAGCGCTTGACTGCTTGTGCTGAAGCTACTGGTTCCAAAGGCATAGATAGTGGCGATGAGCCATGCCGATTTCTCTGACGTCACGCGCCGCAGAACAAACAACATGAGAATTACAGAAACCGCTGTGATTAACATGGCCGACCGCTTTTCCAGGTCATCCATGAGGGGGACTGAAGTCGGATCGACCCCCATCAAGGCAGGCACCAGATAAACTGGCAATGCGAGCACCCCAGCCCACGGAGGATAGGTAGAAACGACATGTCCACTACTGGCAGCCAGAAAATAAGGCAACTTCGATTCGTACAAAAATGAAAATTCGTCGAGATCGAAATCGAACTCCCGGACCAGGCTCAAGGGAAGATAGCGGGCGGGTCTAGTATCTCCAGACCAAAGCGTATTGCCATTCAAGCTATAGATAAGAATCGTGAGCAAGAACAGCAGCAGAGGAGATCGGAGCGATTCGGCGAGAGAGCACCCTACCCGCCTTCCGTCTAACCACGCCCTGGCAAGGGCCAACGCCAGGCATAGGAGTAATGACTTCAGCACGTACCGGGAATGCACCAGAATCGGACCAAGTGAAAACTCGTACCCTCCCTGGATAAAAAATACGACGCAGAGATTGGCCGCAGCCAGGCTGAGCAATATGGCAACTGTATTTTCAAG
>Ga0209079_10000520_pt1 | contig 15409 bp, 12 predicted proteins | sample PPLLaktember2015_2_FD_187259 | JGI IMG/M metagenome (GOLD analysis project Ga0209079, IMG submission 187259) | Freshwater sediment microbial communities from Prairie Pothole Lake near Jamestown, North Dakota, USA - PPLs Lake P7 Core (6) Depth... | ecosystem: Environmental > Aquatic > Freshwater... | reverse complement strand
GTTGTTCAATTTTTGATTCGTCTAGGCGCGCTCTGCTGGCGGCAAAGTCTCTACAGCATGGGTTGGGCGTTTCGTCCGATAGCAAGCTCCTCGTCGCGATCCCACGCGTGTCGCACAACGGTGCGAATGGCTGAGACCAGAGATTGTGAGGACCCCTTGATCAGGTATCCATCTGCGCCGGCGGAAAATGCTGCCGCCATCACTTCCGGCTCGGTGCGGGAAGTGTGAAAGATTACGCGACAGTCCGGCAGTGTTTTGCGGATTTCCTGCACGGCTTCGATCCCATCCATCCTTGGCATATCGATATCCGTCAACACGAGATCCGGTCGAAGGGCTTGAGCGGCCGCGATGAGGGCCTGTCCATCCTCTGCGGTACCGATGACGGTGTATTCGGATTCCAGAACCGATTGGAGCAACGAGAGTATCTGAGCTTCATCATCGCAGAGGAGAATTCGAAGCCGTTTCATTCAGGGCCTCCTGAAGAAGGAGATATGCTGATTTTGCCGTCATCGATATCACGCTCCAGGTGTTGGCTATGAGCATGGTGGTCGCGTCTCTTGCCGGAGCGTGCCGGAGGCAGGTAAGGCCGTTCGAAGTTGAGGTTGCGGGAGACTTCCGGGAGGTTAGAATCAGTTGAGTTGTGCATGAGCGCGGGGAAGTCTTTCTGTTGGATGCGAGGCCCTCTCGGTTCCCGCATTCGCAGTGGAATTCCGGCCGGCTGTCGATTGGCGCGAATGATGTCGTCTTCAACCGCGCCACAGTTCAGACAGCGTTCACAATCGACCCGTTCGGTCGAACTCATGCCGCCTGCCTCAAAAAACCGTTCCCGTACGACCAGTCCGCCGCATCGTATGCAGGAGATCATCATCGCTACTCCGTCTTCACACAGATCTGATAGTCCCAAGGAAGAGGGGTCAGCCTGATCACCTGCTGCTGCTCGAGGTGATTCAGCGCTCTCAAGAGGCTGATCCATCGACAGTCTGACAAAGTGGTGGCGAGGGTTGTGAATGTGATTGTCCGTTCTCGATAGACTAACTCGCGGACTCTGGACTCGATGGCTGCGGAGGAATGGTCGGCGCTGTGTCGCTGCATGGAGGGTACTCCGTGGAGGGTTCAAGCCGATAACGAGTCTTCAAAACTGCAAGAGTTAGTCCGCCGCGAGCCTTCGATACGTTGCGGCAATTTAGCCCGCTTTGATTGCAAGATGAGGAGAATGTACTCCCGCAATCACGTTGCTACGTGGTTCGTACCGTGCGCATCGAGCGAATCGGCTCATTCCATGGTTACTTTTGATGGCAGCCGATCCTGTCGAGGCTGTTCTTGTTCGGTGTGTGAAGGGGATGCGGATGCTGCTGAGTTGCGTGCAGTAGGACCAATGATCAGTGCGTATGAAGAGTGATAGAGGTGTGAAAAAGTCGGACGCGACAAGTCCGTACAGAAGGAATAGTCAGATGCGAAATTCAGAGAAAACGGGGGCGGTCATTAAACGCTTATGGAATCAGTCCCCATGTGCTCCAAGCTAGTATTCCGGCGATCGCAAGCATGGCCCACGCCAATTCTCTATCACCGAATGACTTCACCAGGTCTTTCATCGTCAACCTCCTGTGAGAGTGGATGTCATCGTCTATATCTATGGAACTAGCAAAGGCAATGCCGCCACTCTAGGCTCAATTGTCGGCCATATTTAACGTGGGCCTTGATCAATCCGAGCGAATCCGCACAGGTCGCACTGTGCGGCCTTGGTGCGGGGAGGGGGCGAGGCTGAAGGATGCTCAGAAAAGCGGGAGTACTGACAGGCGGATCGGCATCAGTTACCTGGAATCGAAGGACCGCCTGCCGTGGTTTTGATCCATGTCCAGGCGGAGTCGGGAGGGGCTGCGCCCTCCCTCCGGTCCCAGTAAGCCGGAACCCGGACCGATGGAGGGAGTCAGTGGAGATGCTGTGACTCCCATATCGGGACTGTGCCGCGGAACAAATGAGCGGGGAGTATGATCGACGTGTTCGGACCTCACGGCTGAATCAAGAGGAGACGTAGTCTTTTTCAATTTTCGCCAGGTGCCTTGTTCCAGGTCTGTCGGTCGATCGCTGCCGTCTTCGCGCGCCAGCAGCAGGTCGTCCGGTTCGTCGCTGCTTGCGACGACAAGATTATGAGTCATCACCTCTTTCGCCATCGCCTCAGCTGTGGGAAGTTCGTCGGCATAGACATCGGTGGCATATTCAGCCGTCGAAGGCGAGGCTGAAGACGACCACACAGACTGCCCTGTTTCCCCGATATTGATCTTGGTGACGGTGGACAGACCCGGTCGGACCGGATATTCGCGAATCTCCTGTTCAAGCAACGCGATGCGGACCGGTACCCGTTCGACGATGTGGATGAAGTTTCCTGTGGCATTATCCGGCGGCAGCAAGGCGAAGGCGCTGCCGCTGCCGGGGACGAGTCCTTCAACGGTGCCGTGGAACGTGTGCTGCTCTCCGTAGAGACTGACGTTGACCAGCGCAGATTGTCCCGGCCGGATATGCTGCAGCTCGGTTTCACGCAGATTCGCTTCAACCCACAAATGATCCAGCGGAACGATCGTCATCAGCGGCGCGCCGGGCTGCACGCGATCGCCGACCTGCGCCTTTCGCTTCGCCACATAGCCGGAGATCGGGGCTTTGATCTGTTGGCGCGTATATTCCAGATAGGCCTCGATGAGCTGGTGTTTGGCCAACTCGACGGCCGGATGCGCCATGACGGTTGTGCCTCCCACCTGCGCATCGAGCGTATCGAGTTGCGCCTGTGTTTCCCGCACGTCCGCCTCCAGTGACAGAATCTTATCGGATGTATTTTGGAGGATTTGCTTGGACACGGCGCCGCTCGCCGCCGCCGCCCGATAGCGTGCCATGTCGTGGAGAGCCAGACTCACGCGGGCAGACCGCGATGCCAATTGTTCCGCCAGTTGTTTTCTGGTCATGAACAGAGCCGCAATGCGCCGGACCTCTTCTCCGAGATGTCCGCGCGCGCGTCCGAGTGCGGCGTAGGCCTGATGTTCGTCGAGACGGATCATCAGGTCGCCTCGATTGACAAACTGCGTTTCCTCGGCCAGCACCTGCGTGACAATCCCGGAGGCCTGAGCCGCAACCGGGACGAGATTCCCCGTCACATAGGCATTGTCGGTGCGAACCCAGAACCGGTCGTGGGTCCACCAGTGGTTGAGATAGACGACAGTGGAGAGCAGCACAAGTCCGGCCACGATCAACAGCCGGCGGTTCCGGCGGGCGCGAATGGCTTTGGGATGGATCCGGGAAGAGCCCGGCGCCGGCGAAGTCGTGGATGGAGTCGGTGTTGTCGTCATTGTGCGCTCGGGTTGTGTTGTGGTCTCTTTTCGATATCCTGATTCTTATAGCCTCCGCCCAGCGCTTCGATGAGATCGACGGCCGCTACCAGCTGGTCGCTTTCCAGCGCTCTCAAGGCATATTCCTGTTCCAGTACCGGCTGGCGATGCCGCAAGACCTCGCGATCGTCGTCCAGGCCGGTCACGAGCCGCACTTTCGCCAGTTGCCAATCTTCCCCAAGAGAAGTCATCAATCGCTTGTGCGACTCAATCATCTCGCGTGTCGCCTGCCAGGCACTCAGGCTGTCCGCGACATCGCGCATCGCATCGAGTAGCGTTTCATTGTAGAGCTCCACGGCCGAGTCGTATTCCGCCCGTTGAGCCGCCAATTCACCACGCAGCCGGCCGCCCTCGAACCAGGGCATACGGAGACCCGGCGCGAAGCCGTAGGCGTTGCTTTGACCGCTGAACAACAGGTTGGCGAGTTTGTCGGCGTGTTTCATCAGTGTCAGGGCATTGAATCCCACAAAGGCGGTGAGATCGATCGTGGGATAAAATTGCGTCTTGGAAACCTTGACCAGCCGGGCGGCGGCGTCGGCCCGGTAGAGGGCCGCAGCAAGATCAGGGCGATGGATCAGCAGTCCAATGGAAAGATGATCGGGTGCCGGGAGCTGCTCCGGAATGACGACCGCCGGTTTCGTAAACAGGTGACCGGCCTGGTCGGGGCCTTGACCGGCCAACCGTGCGAGGACATGGCGCTGGACGTCCAGTTGATCGCGGAGGCCCGCCTGCCGTTTGAAGGCCGCTTCGTAGTCCGCCACGGCGATTTTCACCGGCTGTTCGTTGTCCAGGCCGAGGCGGAACCGGATCTCCGCGAGTGTACGCAGGTTCCGGCGGATGGCGACCAGAGTCTTCACGATGCCGAGCTGTTGCTGAAGCGCTTGTCCTTTGAAATACGATCGTGCAATGGCGGCGGTCAGCCGCAGGCGCACGTCGGCCTTCTCAGCTTCCTCGGCGGCTGCCTGTCCCAGTGCTGCTTCGACCGTGGCCCGGTTCTTCCCCCAGAAATCGAACTCGTACCGGAAACTCAGCGGATTGATGATCCCCAACAGAATCTTGTCTCCCGCCACTTTTGGATTCAGAACCGCAAACACGCCGTGTTGTGAAATGCGTTCATGGGTCAGCGAGGCATCGGCCTCCAGAAACGGCAACAGCCGCGCGCCTTCCACTTTCACCAGCGCCTCCGCCTCCCGCAGCCGCGCCGATGCGCGCTTGAGGCCGGGGTTATCCTTGAGGGCCGTTTCGATGAGCTCGTTCAATTCCGGATTGCCGAATTGCGTCCACCAGCGATCTTCCGGCCATTGTTGCAGCCGGCTTGCGACTTCAGCGAGGGTCTCCTGCATTTCCGGCGGCTCGAGAAGCTCGGCGGGAGGGTTCCCCGGCGGAATCCAGGCGCAACTGCCGAAGAGCAGCGCGCAGGCGATGCCGAGGATGACCCGCAGGCGTCGTACCGTGATGCAACGGGATGTCATGGCACCTCCTCGATCAAGGCTTCCGCGCGGAGCTCCCGCAACTCCTCCGCCGGAGTCGGCGAGAGCGGCACATGGGTCGGATGCGCGAACCAGACCAGCGCGCCGATGCAGAGGAACAGGCCGCTGGCCACCAGGAATGCATCGTTCAGGCTCAGGATGGCCGCTTCCTGTTTGATCAATGCGCCGAGCTTGGCGTTGACCTGCGACGGCGCGAGTCCCGCCTCAATGAGCCTGGTCGTCAACTGTCCCAACGGATCGTAAGAGATCGACAGCCGCCCGCCGAAGTGGTCGGCCAGATTGAGTTGATGAAAGTGCGCGCGCCGAAATAGGACGATGCCCTGGAACGTGATGCCGAACGCGCCGGCTGCGACCCGCAATAGATTGGCGACTTCGGCCGCGCGCATGACCAGAGGGCCGGACAGGCCGTGCAGGATCAGCACCGTCAACGGCGTGAAGAATGAGCCGAGGAAGATGCCTTCCACGACCATCGGCCAGAAAAGCTGGTCATACGAATGGGGGTCATCGAACAGGCCGATCCAGTAAAAGGTTGCCGCAAATCCGAGACTGTTGAGACAGATCAGCCAGCGCGCGTCGATGTATTTGCAGAGCAGGTGCATGACGGCAATGGCAGGGGCGCCCAGGAGCACCAGCGGGAGCAGCGCGAGGCCGGCTAATTTCGACGAATAGCCCAGGATCAGCTGGATTTGCACAATCAGGAGCGAGAGGAGGCCCTGGATGGAAAAGAATCCGAGCGTCAGGCATGTGACGCCGATAATGAAATTCCGGTGCTGAAACAGCCGGAGGTCCAGCGTGGGGTGTCGCTCGCCGAGTTCCCAGATGACGAAGCAGGGGAGGGCGATCAGCAGGACGACGGCGATCGCCTGGAGAAGGGGAGAATCCAGCCAGTCGAAATCGTTGCCCATGTTGAGGAAGGTCTGCATGCCCAGCAGCAGAACCAGGAGCAGCAGAAATCCCACAAGGTCGAAGCGCCCGTATCGTCGGCGGAACCCGCGTCCGTAGAGGAGCGCTCCGAGAGTCCCGATGATGACCATGGTCAGGACAAAATCCAGATAGAAGAGCGAACGCCAGCCGAATAAGTACGCCAGGTAGCCGCCCACCGGCATCCCGATGGTAAAGGGCGTGATGCTGAACAGGCCCCAGACGCTCAGGGCCACGGCCTTCAACCGTTTCGGGTACTCGTTCAACAACATCGATTGGGCAATCGGCAGGGTGATGCCGCCGGCGATGCCCTGCGCGATTCGGGCCGGGAGAAACTGCGAGAGGGTTTCGCTGGCGCCGCAGAGGTACGAGGCGATGCTGTAGACCAGGAACGCGCCGATCAGCAGTCGATAGTCGCCGATGCGGCCGGAGAGATAGCGCGCCAGGGGAAAGCCGAGCGCCAGCCCGACCATGAAATCGGTTTGGGCCCAGGTGAGAAAACTCGGCAGGACGCCGCCGAGGTCGCCGGAGACGTGCGGCAGCAGCGCGATATACGAACCGGCATTGAACAAGACCACGATGTGCGCCAAGCCGAGGACGGCATTGAAGAGCACGAACCGCCAGCCGCGCAACCGCCTGAGATACACTGCTGCCATTGTCGCCTTGCTTTCTGTCTATCAGAAAGACGGAGAATAGCCTTGCTGTGCCGGGGCCGGGGTTGGTTGCACCGTTGGAACGGGCTGACTCACTGCCGGCGCGGCTGCCCGATGAGTCAGATAGATGGCCATTCCGGTGAACAGCATGCCCCCGACCAGATTGCCCAAGGTCACCGGGATTTGATTCCAGAGCCACCAGGAGGAGGTCGTCACATTGGCGCCGAGCAGCATGCCGACCGGGATCACGAACATGTTGACGACCGCATGTTCAAATCCCTGGGAGAAAAAGAGGACCGTCGGTCCCCAGATGGCGAGCAATTTCCCCCCGAAGGAGTTGGATGCAAATGACGCGACGACAGCCAGGCTTACCATCCAATTGCAGAGGACGGCTTTGGTGAAGACCGTGAGCAGACCGGCGGAGCCATGGGCGGCGTAGTAGTTCGTTTTGGCTTCGGCAATGGCCATCAGTTTCGCACCGACCGGGGGAACTACGTTGTCCCACGCCGTTGTAATGCAGAGCGCGAAGAGGACTGCATACAGCGTCGCACCCAGGAGATTACCTAGAAAGACCCATCCCCAATTGACGAGCACGCGACTCATCCCGACCTGTCCGCGACTCGCGACGGCGGTACAGGGCAGAAGCGCGAAGCTGCCGGTGATGATTTCCGTTCCCAGGAGGATGGCTAGCGCCAGTCCGAAGGGAAACAGGAGGCTGCCGGCGATCCAGGATCCGGTCTCGACTGCGACCGTCACGGCCATGCTGGTTGCGATACCCAGATAGGCTCCGGCCAGCATGCCGCGAATAACCAGATGTCGAGGAGGGACATTCAGCTTGTAGGTGCCGCCGGCCAGCATGCTTTCTACAACGCCGAGAGGTTTGACGTAGTCCATCACGGTCCTCCTTCATGTTCCCATGTTGCGGTCTGGTTCGTCGCTTGGTTTAGGGGCAGGGAACAGCTAAGCAACCTCGGTGCCAGTGGTGTCGCTTGTATAAACAGCGCAATAGTCCTGGTCATGGTTCGCGCTGAAATGGTATCGAGCGGTTTCGCACGGCTCGCACAGTGCGATTGAGAGAGAGCTGATTATGAGCCGGCAGGACATTTGACAGGGCAGGGATTTCACTCCTAGGATGACACCGATTCATGGAGAGTCCATGCGAGAGCGCACTGCCCGCCTGTTCAACAATCTTCCGATTCATCGCAAGCTGCTGCTCGCGTCGTTCATTCCTCTGGTCGCCCTCATTGTCTTGAGCGTGATGACCTATCAGAGCATACAGACGTTTTCGCAGGACGAAGAGCAGTTGGACAGTCTCTATGTGACGCAAAAGAATGCGGCCGAGTACATGCGGCTGGTCGTCGATCTGGAGACCGGGTTCCGGGGCTATGTACTGACAGAACAGTACCGGTATCTGCGTCCCTATCGCGTCGCGCAGGAAGGGATCGATGCCATCGGCCGTGATCTTGTAGGGCGCATTTCAGGTGAGCAGTCGGATCGGTTCAGGGATATTCAGACGCTCGTCGTTCAGTTGGTGACGGAGAAAGAGGCCTTGATCCGCGCGATCAAGGACGGCCACAAGCAGGATGCCTTTCACTACATCGAAGAAGGGCGCGGGCGGGAACTGATGGTCGAGATCCGGCGGCAAATGGGAATCTTCGACCGGTTTGAGCAGCAGAGTGTCACCGAAAAGCTGGCGCAATTGAGCCAGGATCGCACCTCCACGCTGTTCGTTGTGTTGGGCGGCGGCGTCTTTACCTTCGGATTGATGGTCGGCGCGCTGTATCTGATCGCCCGCTCGATTGCGGCTCCGCTGCTCAATCTGGCTACGACGGTCGGTTCTTCGCCCGCGGGACTGATGCCGGCGATCGCCGTGCTGGAGCGCACCGACGAGATCGGAGATCTCACGCGGGTGATGCACGACATGAGCACGCAGATTCGCGGGCATCTCAACGAGATGGAGAAGTCCGAGGCCGCTCTGCGCCAACTGAACGAGCATTTGGCAACGTCGGAGGCGAAGTATCGAGGCCTCGTCGATCATGCGCCGTTCGGGATTTTCACCACGAAGGGGATGCAGATCACCTTCAGCAATCGCTACAATCAGGAACTGGCGGGCCTCGATCCCGATAATCCGATGGATCCCGATGCCTTCAGAGAGCAGATTCATCCGGAAGATCGAGAGCGGGTACTATCCGAATTTTCACAGGCGGTGACGCAGGGACAGTCGTGCGAAACCGTGTTCCGCTTTTTGCACAAGGACGGGAGGGTACGCAAAGTCTTGAGCCGTCGGTTGCCCATTTCCGGCGGCGACGGGATCCCGCAGGTCTACGTGGGATTCAATGTTGATATCACGGCGTTGGAGGATCTGCAGTCCCGGTTGAGCCGGGCGGAGCATCTGGCGATGTTGGGACAGGTGGCGGCCGGCATCGCGCATGAGCTCAGGAATCCCCTGGTCGGGATCGGTTCTACCGCCTCGCTTCTGCTGGATGATTTCTCGGGCGATGACCCGCGACGGATAGATATCGATGTGATTTTGAAAGAGGCGAAGCGATTGGATCGCATCGTCAATCAAATCGTGGAATATGCGCGGCCGCGCGAACTGGCGCCGGTTCGTTTCGACCTGTCCGAGTTGATTGCCGAAGTCGTCAAAACGCTCGATGTGCCGCTGCAGGCGAAACATCTTTGCATTCGGGCGTCGTTGTCTCCGACGGCCGCCCACGTGCATGCCGATCGGGATCAGATCAAACAGGTGCTCTTGAACGTCATCCACAATGCGATCGATGCGTCTCCGATCGATGGGGCGGCCATCGAGGTCACGGCGTTCGAGTTGTCCAGCCAGGAGCGGCCGGGCATCGTGGTGCTGGTCAAAGATGCCGGCGTCGGCATTTCCTCAGAGGTGCTGCCGCACGTGTTCGAGCCGTTTTATACGACGGGGAAACGACATGGGACGGGATTAGGGTTGGCGATCTGCAGAAATATTATTGAAAGCCATGGCGGGGACATTCACATGACGAGCGAGCCCGGCAAAGGGACCTCCGTGAGGATTTGGCTTCCGCTGAGTCAGGATTCTCAGGCGGTGAAAGGCTGATCGATGCGTGCAGTGGTATTTGTCACGGATGATGAACAGGCGATTCGTGCCGCGATCGTCAAGCGGCTGACCCGGCAGGGGCATCGTGCCGTCGGGTATGAATCCGGAGAAGCGCTGCTGGAGGCGCTCCGGCACGAGCTACCCGATCTCGTCCTGCTCGATCTGAAGATGCCCGGTCTCAACGGTCTCGACACCTTGAAGAATCTGCGGCAGCTGGCCCCGTCCGCCATGGTGATCATGCTGACGGCGTACGGGACGGTGCAGGATGCCGTGGAAGCGATGAAGCTGGGGGCGTACGATTTTCTGATCAAGTCGGTCGATCTGGAGGGCATCGATCCGGTGGTCGCCCGTGTGCTGGACGTCGTGAGCCTCCGCCGTCGTCTGGAGGCCGAGCTCGAGCACCGGGACAGTCAATATCAATTGAGCCATCTGGTCGCGCAGAGCCACGTGATGAAGCAGTTGCTCGAGCAGGTTCGTGAAGTGGCTGAGAACCCCAAGTCGTCGGTGATGTTGCTCGGCGAAACCGGAACAGGGAAGGAATTTCTGGCGCGCGTGATTCATCACAACGGCGCCCGGGCTTCGGAACCGTTTATCGGAGTAAACTGCACGGCGATTCCCAAGGAGCTGTTTGAGAGCGAATTATTCGGGTTCGAACGGGGCGCCTTTACCGGCGCGAATCAGCGCAAGCTCGGGCTTCTCGAAAAAGCGGAGGGGGGGACCCTGTTTCTCGATGAAATCGGGGATCTCGATCTCTCGATGCAGGCCAAATTGTTGCGCGTCATCCAGGAGCGCTCTTTCCGGCGCCTGGGAGGGACCGACGATATCGGCGTGGATTTCCGTCTGATCACGGCCACGAACCGCGACCTCAAAAAAGAGGTGGGGCGCGGGGCATTCCGCGAGGATCTGTATTTCAGACTCAACGTGGTCTCGTTCGAGCTGCCGCCGCTGAGGAATCGAGTGGAAGACATCTTCTCCCTCTGTCAGCGCGCCCTGGTCCGATTCGCTCAGGAGTTCGGGAAACAGGTGCCTGAGCTGGATCCGGAGGCCCGCACATTGTTGGAGCGGTATCACTATCCCGGAAACATTCGCGAGCTGCAGAATATTCTCGAACGGGCCATGATCTTCTGCCAGGGACGGACGCTGACTCCAAGTTGTCTGCCGGCGGAACTGCGCGAATCCGGCAAACAGGTGGCGGTCACTACGGCGCCGGGACCTGAGCCGGTCGTTCGCGTGGAAATGAAGCTGGGGCAGCAGTCGCTCGCCGATGTCGAGGGAGCGATTGTGGAGGAAGTCCTGCGGCTGGCCGATTACAACAAGACGCTGGCGGCCAAACACCTCGGGATGACCCGCTTCGCCCTGGATCGGCGACTCAAAAAAACCCACGACGAGTAGCGCGTTCTCCTCTTTCGCCGGACTAGAGTTTTCTCCTGCTCGTTGCTTACAATGACGCACGGCATGAGAAAACGGCGATGAAAATCAGAACCATTCGCGGACGTATCGTATTGGCCATTGTGCTGGTGGGCTGTATCCCTCTGCTCATCGGTCTTGTGTTGGCCTATGTGTCGGGCATGCGTTCGTTGCGCGATGTCATCGGCGGCAATCTCCAGGCGGTGGCGATTCAGGCTGCGGATCGCGTCACGATGCTGGTTCAGAGCGAAGTGCAGGGGGTGCGGCTGCTTGGTACGGCGCCGCTGCGAGTGCGTCAGCCGGTCGAGGCCGCCAACCAGTCGTATCCGGTCGATCGCGAGAAGTCGCAGGCGCTGATCGCGGAGCGGATGCAGGCGTGGGAAAAAGGAGGAGATGGTGTCAGGCGGCTGTTGAACGCCGAACTCTCCCGCTTTCTGCTGGAAACCAAGGTGCGCGACGGCGATAAAGTCGTCGGTTTGTTGATTGCCGATCGGCACGGGGCTCTGGTGGCGGCGAGTTCCGAGCCGGACCACTATTCATTCGAACAGGAGCCCTGGTGGGCGGCCATTCATGCGGGGGGCGTCGATCAGGTCTATGTCAGCGGGCTGATTCCCGCGCACGAGGGTTCTTTCAGAACGCCCGAGGAAACCATCGATATTGCCGTGCCGATTCTCGACGATCGGCAGCATACGGTGGTCGGAGCGGTGAAGGCCTCCTATCGATTCGACAGTCTCTTCGCGATGATCAATCAGATCCGGATCGGACAAACCGGCCACGCCATGCTCTTCGACGCGGCGGGCAACCCGCTCGTCTGTCCTATTCTTCCCAGGCAGGCGCATCGTATTCCCGGTCAGTTGATGACGATGATTGTGTCCTCGCAGCCCGGGTGGGGTATCGCGGAGGACGACGGGCATGGGGGGACGGATACGGTCGTAGGTTTTGCGCCGGTCACCGGCCTCCCCTTGCCGGACAACTCCTGGCATATCTTTGTGCGGCAACAGCCAGGGGAGAGTTATGCGCCGATTCGCGATCAGCTGAGGAACCTGGCGGCGATCGGCCTGGTCATGTTGGGGTTGCTCTGGGCGATGGGGCGCTATGTGGCTGCGAGGATCGCCCGTCCGATTCAAATTCTCCAGAGCGGCGTTGAGGCGATCAGCCTGGGCACCTATGACCGTCCATTGAATATCCAGACTGGCGATGAATTTGAAGAACTGGCCGCTGCTGTCCACCGGATGGCCGACCGGCTGAAGGCATCACGCGTGGAGCTGGAGTCGTTGAACGCCGATCTGGCCCGTCGCGTCGAGGAAAAAACTGCCGAAGTGACAGAGCAGATGAAAAAGCTGCAGTTCGCCGAACGGCTCGCGACGCTCGGGAAAGTGGCCAGCGGAATCGCGCATGAAATCAACAATCCGCTGGGGATTATTCTGAACCGGATCGAGTGTATGGAGGCTGAAGCGGCGCAGCTGCGTTTGTCGGATGAGCAGCAGCGGGACTTGCTGGCGATCAAGACCCAGGCGGATCGCATCTCACGGGTTACGAAGAGTATGCTGGCGTTGTCCAGGGGGTCGGCTACCGTGTTGAAACCCATGGATCTGAATTGTGTGCTTCGATCCTGCATTGAAGCATCGAAAGACCGGGCGGCGGCCAAGGGGGTGAGCATCGAATCGGTCTTGTCACCGGGTCTGCCGCCGATTATGGGCGATCGTGACCGGATCGAAACGGTGATGTTGAACTTGATTAACAATGCGATCGATGCGGCTGAAGACGGCATCCCTCCCGGCCTTGTGACGGTTCACTCCGAAGGATGTCCGGGCAAAGAGGGCGACCTGGTTGCGGTACGGATCAGCGATACGGGATCCGGTATTCCGGAGGAGATGTTGGGCAGGATCTTCGACCCGTTTTTTACGACGAAGGATGAAGGGCAGGGCACTGGCCTGGGGTTATTCCTCAGTTATGGGATTGTCGCCGATCATCGTGGACGCCTTGAAATCGAGAACGGCCGGCGCGGGGCCGTGGCATCCGTCTTTCTTCCCGCGCTTGTGTTGGCAACGGAATCGCATCAGGAGGCCGGATGGGAGCAGGGAAGATACTGATCGTCGACGATGAAGTGGACGCGCTGGATAACTGTCGCCGTATCCTGAGCCGGTTGGGGTATGACTGTTCGACGGAGCACGACCCCGTTCGCGCCGTGCAGCGGATACAGGCGGAGCGCCCCGATCTGGTCTTTACGGATCTGCGCATGCCGGGTCTCGACGGGATCGGTTTGTTGGTCGAGGCGAAGCGGGTGGATCCCAAGATCAACGTGGTCTTGATGACCGCCTACGCCACCGTGCAGACCGCGGTCGCTTCCATGCGGTATGGCGCCCTGGACTATGTGCTGAAGCCCTATACCAGCAAAAGTCTGGAGGACGTGGCCAAACGGGCCTTTGAACACCACGGACAGCCGCGCACTGGAAGTCCATCCGTGGCGGGTCTTGATCGTCCGGCCGCAGGCGTCGATGCGCTCAGGAAGAGCGGCATCGGGTTCATTCTTGGGAACAGTTCGGCAATCTGTGACGTGAAGGATCTCGTCAGGAAAGTCGCGCGGACCGATGCCAACATTTTGATCTATGGCGAGAGTGGGACAGGCAAGGAGTTGGTGGCGCGTGCCATTCATGACGAGAGCGATCGGGCAAGCCAGCCCTTTGTGCCGCTTGATTGCGTGGCGTTGCCGGACTCCCTCTTGGAATCTGAGCTCTTTGGCCATGAGAAGGGGGCGTTTACCGGCGCGCATGCGGCGAAAGTCGGCCTGTTCGAAGTAGCCAATCGCGGCACGGTCTTTCTGGACGAAGTCAGCGGGATGAGTCAGACGTTGCAATCGCGGCTTCTCCGCGTGTTGCAGGAACGCCATGTCCGCCGTGTGGGCGGCACGCGCTATGCGGATATCAATGTTCGAGTGATTGCCGCGTCCAATCGTGATCTAGAGGACGCCTGCCGCAAGGGAGAGTTTCGGGAAGATCTCTTTTACCGCCTCAATGTGATTCCAATCCTGCTGCCCTCGTTGCGGGAACGGGAGGGCGATGTGCAGGTGTTGGCGCAGGAGTTTTTGACACGGTTTCGTGGGCGAGGGGGTGAGAGGGCTGAGGCCGCGCCATCCTTCGATCCGGCGGCGATGGCGTGTTTGAAGGCGCATACGTGGCCTGGCAATGTCCGTGAACTTCAAAATGTGATCGAGCGGGTGGCGGCGCTGGCCGATGGACCCACGATTCAGGTCGAGCATCTCCCTGAACGCATTCGCGCTGTGCGATCGGATGAGCCCGATGCGGAGGAAGCGGGATCTTACAAGCAGGCTAAGCAGGAAGTCGTTCGTTCGTTTGAGCGCAGTTTCCTTCTGGAACTCCTGAAGCGTCATGGCTGGCACATGAGCAATGCGGCGCAGGAAGCCGGCGTGGACCGTAAGACGATCGAACGGATGGTGAAACGGCACGGTCTTCGAGAGCCCAGCTAGTCAGAATCCCATCTGCCTCCTCGGTCAGCATGAGCCGACGGCTCCATTCTTCATGTGTGTCTCGCCAGAGCTCTTCAGTCACATCTGCATGCGGATATGGGGCGTCATCGTCCCATGTTCTCGTTCTCGGCGGCATCGCAATTGCTTAGCAAAAGAGGCTGGAGCTCTTCATGCACTCGAGTGCTGAGCAGCTGAACATGCTCGACCCCATCTACTTGCGACAACGAATGAGGGCCGTATGGAGATTATGGCACCAGAGAAGATTTTGATCGTTGATGACGAGCCTGACGCCATTGAGAACTGTCGACGGATTCTGAGTCGGCATCGGTACCATTGCGTGGTCGAAGCAGACTCGAGTCGGGCCTTGGCGGTGATCGAGCGCGAGCGGCCTCAGGTTCTGCTCACCGATCTCCGGATGCCGGGCCTCGACGGTATCGGATTATTGAGAGCCGCCAAGCGTATTGATCCGGCGATCAAGGTGGTCCTATTGACTGCCTATGCGTCTATCCAGACCGCTGTGGCGTCCATGCGGCACGGCGCGTTCGATTATCTGGCTAAACCGTTTACCGGGCAGGAACTTCGGACGGTGGTACAGCGCGCGCTCAGTCGAGAAGATGGTGATGCGAGTGCCCGCGAGGATGTGCAGCTCGCTCCGGCCAAGAATCTGGCCGAGAGTGACGCTCTTGCTCACGAAGGGGTCTTGATTGGAAACAGTACGGCCACTCAGAGGGTGCGTGAGGTCGTTGAGCGTGTGGCCGTAACGGACGCGGCGCTGCTGATTTCCGGTGAGACCGGTACAGGCAAGGAATCCCTCGCGCGAACAATCCATGCGCGCAGTGCGAGGCGCACGAAGTCGTTTGTGCCGGTCAGTTGCATCGCCGGTGATGAGTCCGCGTTCGAAGCGCAGCTGTTCGGTGCCAGATGTTCATCCGGTTCGCAAGCGGGCCTGCTGGAATCGGCGAATGGCGGGACCATGTTTCTCAACGAGGTCG
>Ga0209079_10000518_pt1 | contig 15420 bp, 17 predicted proteins | sample PPLLaktember2015_2_FD_187259 | JGI IMG/M metagenome (GOLD analysis project Ga0209079, IMG submission 187259) | Freshwater sediment microbial communities from Prairie Pothole Lake near Jamestown, North Dakota, USA - PPLs Lake P7 Core (6) Depth... | ecosystem: Environmental > Aquatic > Freshwater... | reverse complement strand
CATCGAATCCCCTTCCTTGTTGAGCGCTGTGAGGTCCTCAAAGTCTGCGATGCGCAGTCGTGCGATGGGCCGTCTATCGATGGTCATTTCGCCCGTCTGGTCGATGGTCAGGTCCACGCTGCTCAACCGGTGCAGGTCGGGGATGCGGATGCGTCCCGCCTGGCCCAGCACAGGATGTCCCTGATTCGTGACGAGCGTTCCATCCACGCCGAGCATGAAATTACCGTTCCGCGTGTAGCGAACGCCGTTCGGCGTCTCGACCGCGAAGAATCCGCGGCCCTGGATGGCGACATCAAGACGGTTGTTCGTTTGCTGGAGCGAGCCGTCGGAGAAATCGGTGGCGGCCTTGACGAAGACGCCGCCGGTTCCTTCCGTCCCCTCGATCACGGTCATCGCGGAATCCTTCATGAGTTCCACGAACGCGTTGTCCTTCTTGAACCCGGTCGTGTTGATGTTCGCCAGGTTGTTGCTGACGATCTCCAGCTTCTGCGACTGCGAGATCATTCCCGCGGCCGCGGTGTACATGGCCTTGATCATACTCCCTCCTGCGCGGCTGCGGACGCCGCTCGCAATTGCTCGAGGCGGGCGGCAAGTTCCAGTTCTCCGCTTCCCTTCCCCATCTTTCGCGCGGCGGCGATACGTCCGCTCCGCGTCTTCGGCAGGGATTTCTTCCTGCGCGGTGCGGAAGGGATGGGCAATTCCCGCTTCAACCGTTCAATGGCCATTGCCAACTCCATCTCCCCGGTGCCGGGTTGATACCGGAAGCCGAAGTCCCGCGACTCCGTTTCCACTTCTTCATCAAGAGGAGTTGTGTCGGCGGCCGGCATCGCGGAACGCGCTCGATGTTCCGCCTGCGGCATGGGGGTCGCGATGACCACCGGCGGGCGCTGCGGCTGAGTGCGCGGCTGCAGAACACGCTGGATGAACGCAAGAAGAACGATGGTCCCTGCGAACGATGCGACGACCGCCACGCCGATGAGGATGACCGACATCCCCGAACCGGACGGCGTCACCGGTTCGTCCTTGGACTGCGATGCCGACGGCTGATTCGCGCCGACGTCCGACGTCACCGGCGTCTGAGACGCAATGGTCGGCACCAGGCTCTGCTTCGTCGCGACGACGGGGGGCGTTGTGTGTTGGTTCGCGGGGCGCGGGGCCTTGCGCGCGTTCGAGACGCGGGTACGTGCCGCCCGCTGGATGATCTCAGACGGGTTGGCCGTTTGGGCGAAGGCCTCGGCACATACGCCGAACATCAGTCCGACGCCGAGAGCGATCGCGATCGTGGAACGCCTGCACTTCATGATTGTGTCCTCCGAAACGGAATGAAGATAACGAAGGTCGTTCCCTGACCGATCACACTCTCCACTTTCATCGTGCCTTCGTGCTGGTTGATGATCTTGTTGCAGATCGCCAGCCCGAGGCCGGTGCCTTTTCCTTCTCCCTTAGTCGTATAGAACGGCTGGAAGATCTTGTCCATGTGTTCCTGGTCGATCCCGGATCCGGTATCCGAGAAGCGGATCGTGACGCCAAACTTGCTCGCATTGCTTTCGATGATGATCTTGCCCCCTTTGGGCATCGCATCGCGCGCATTGATGGCGAGGTTGAGAAACACCTGCTGCAGGTAATTCGCGTTGCCGAGGATCGGCGGCAGGTCGGGGGCCAGATTCCGCTCGATGATGATCTTGTCATTGCGGAATTCGTGTTCGACCATCGCGATGACATCCTCGACCGGCTTGTTCGCGTCGATGAGCTGCGTCGCGATGTCGTCGGACACATTCCGCGCGAAGTTCATGAGGCGCTTGGTGATATCGCTCAGCCGCTGCACTTGCTGGGCCAGCAGCTGGTCGGCGTTCGGGATCTTCGTCCCGCGTTTCTGCATGTCCATCTGCAGGACGAGGACCTGCACCGGATTCTTGATCTCGTGGACGATGCTGGCTGCGAGTTCGCCGATGGCCGCCAGCTTCGCCGCCTGGATCATCTGCGCTTCCGACGCCTTGAGCTGTTGATTGGCTTTCAGCAGTTGATCGTAGGCGCGCCAGTTCTCGACGCCGGCCGCCGCCTGATTCGCGAGCACGGTCAGAAGCTGAATGTCCTGGTTCGAAAATTCCTGCTGGGCTTTGGTCGTGTGGATCAGATAGATCCCGATCCCTTCGTTCCGCAGAATGAGAGGGACGATGACGAAGTTCTTCGCAGTTCCTTCCGCCATGAGGCTGTCAAGGTCGGGAATGATGACCGTCTTCTTCTCCGAGAAGACCCAGTCCGCGATCCCGTTCTCCAGCTGTTCCTGCGCTTCGCGGTGCAGGCGCGGCGATTCCTTCGGGGAAAGGGAGACGAGCTTGTTCGTCTCATCGATCAGGAAGATGTTGCAATCCAGGACGGGGATGACCTGTTCCGTGAGCTCGTTCAGAGCGCCGAGGATGGCATCCGCACTCGTCGCGGTGCTGATCGTATTCGACAACCGTTGCATCGCCACCAACTCGTCGATCGAATTGCGGATGTCCAGGTTGTTCTGGTTGAAGTTCCTGTTTTCCTGCGTCAAGGCGGTGATGGTCGATTCGAGCGCTTTGATGTATTTTTCCCGACTCTCCAGGAACGATTCGAACTGCGGGATCGCTTCTTCGATGAGGTCGGAGCGGTTCTTGCGTTTCGCGGGGTGTCTTCGGATGGTCACGGGATTCTCCTACGCACCCATTCCGGAAAGGGCGGTGACCTGTTCGATGTCCGTTTTCAACACCTCCGCGTAGGTGTTCATATAGCCGTTCAACACATCGGGATCGTTCAGCCGCAGCCGTTCCAGCGCGGCCGGATCAAACTCGATCCCTTTGTCCCAGTCGATCTGCTGCCTGGTGATCTGGAGCGACATGATATCCGCGCAGTGGACCAGTGCGACGAGGTCGGGATTGATCTGCGCCTTCGCCGGAACATGATGGAACGCGATGGCTTCCGCAAGATGCTCCGGGAGATTCCACCGTTCGGCGAGCCAGCCGCCGACCTCGCCATGCGTCACCCCCATCACGCTCTCCTCCGCCTCGAGGATGTTCAGATCGGTCTCCCGGGTGATCTCGATGATGCGGGAAAATTCGCTGTTAAAGTACCGGTGCAGGACGGAGACGCCCATGTCGTGCAGCAACCCACCGACGAACACTTCGCCGCTGATCCGATAGCCGAGGTCGCGCGCAAGTCGCCGTGCGACGACGCCGGTTGAAATCGAGTGATCCCAGAAGGTCTTCGCATCAAAGTAGTTGTCTGATTTCTTCTGCAGCGAGCTGACGAGCGAGATGCTGATCACGATCTCCTTCAGCGCATCGAATCCGAGAACGATGATGGCGAAGTCGATCGTCGAGATCTTCTTGGGGAATCCGTAGAAGGGAGAGTTCGCGATCTTCAGCACCTTGGCGGTGAGCGCCTGATCGGAGGAAATGACCTTCCCCAGCTTCGAGGCGCTCGTCTTCGGGTTGTCGACGAGTTCCACCACCTCCATCGCAACCGCCGGCAAGGCCGGCAGCTGGATGATCGATTTGATCTTTTCCTTGATCTGTTCAGGGGTCATCATTCGTCCGCTCCGCTCACGCGCGATTCAGCATCAGCTTCTTTAACGTCTCCATGGCGTCGGCATGGAGCCGCGACACCAGTCCTTCATCTTTGCTCACAACCTTGGAGATCTCCGTTGACGTCAGCCCTTCATAGTAACTCAGAGCCATCACGACCTTCTGATCGTCCGGTAAATTTGACATCCCCTCGAGTAGACTCTGTTTCAACTCCCGTACCAATCGCGCAAAATCCTGCGTTTCCGCGAGCGGAAGGTCCATCGATCCGCAGTAGGCGGTTATGCGCTCAATTCGCACATCCTCTGACTCCAATCCCAGCAGTTCCAATGCCCTTGTTGACCAAACGGGGACGGATTCAACATTGAAACGAGCGATGGAGGTGGTGTGGCAGAGAACATCGGCCACATGTACAATGGCAGCCAACACCGGATCTTCCTTCGCCGCCATCGGATCATGGTGGAATCGAATAGCATCCACGATCCCAGCAGGAAATTGCCATTTCTCCACGACTCGCGCCGCCAGTTCTTCATGAGGAAGCGGACTGGCGCTGCACGTCGCGCCCGCGGCGGCCGCGAACGATGCCGGCTGCTTCACCATCATGTGCCCGATGTCGTGGAACAATCCTGCGACGAACGCAGTGTCCGGATCCGCCTTCTTCGACTTCTCCGCGAGATAGCGGGAGATGATCGCGCATGCCACGGAGTGATTCCAATACTCCTCGTACCGAAACAGCGCATCCACCATCTTGCGCAACGCGCCGTGGATCAGCACGCTCGAGACCGTTCGCTTCAGCACATCAAAACCCAACAGGACGATCGCAAGATCGACGGACCGAACGCGTTGCTTGAAGCCGAAGACCGGCGTATTCGCCTTGCGCAGAATGTTGCGCATCAACGCAGGCTCCTGCATCAGCACCGCGGAGAGCTTGGCGACACTCGTCCCCGGATCATTCACGAGCGACATGATCTCCTCCACCGCGGAAGGTCCTTGGGGGATCGTGAGGCCGACATGCAGCTTCGGCTCAAGTGACGACCGTCGATATGGCATCTTCCCCTCCATCAGTCTTCCTGCAACGCCTCTCGCAGCATCTGCAACACCTCCGAATGGATCTGAAACACGCGGGACTCCGAAAGCTGAAGCACGCGTCCGATCTCCTTGAACGTCAATTCCTCGTAGTAGTACAGCGTGATCACCAGCCGCTCGCGGTCCGGAAGCTCCTCGACAGCGTCTAAGAGCACTTCGCGCGCATGCTTCCGCGCCGCGATCTCCGACGGATCCGCTTCTTCGTCCGTCGCGAGTGCCGCGATCGCCTGGATCTCCTCATCCAGCGGAACGGTCATCTCGATGGTCGCATTGGAGGCGCGCTCGAGCACGCGTACATATTCTTCCTGCGTCAGCCTCAAGCGAAGCATGACCTCTTCCGCCGTCGAACCTTTCCCGGTGAATTCGGCGACCTTCTGCGTCATGGCATCCGCCTCGCGATCCTTCTTTCGGACCGACCGCGGGATCCAGTCGATCTTCCGCAGCTCATCCTGGATCGAACCCCGGATCCGGTTGACGGCGTAGGTCGAGAACTGCACGCCGCGTGTGGGATCAAAGCGCTCGACCGCATCGAGCAGTCCCAGCACACCGAATTGGATCAGGTCCCCCTTTTCGAGCATTCCGGATTCGCTCAGGTTCGGGGCGTACATCCGGTTCACGACCATATGCACGAGCCCGAGGTTGTCGTAGAACCGCTGACGCTTCGGATCGCTTTCGCGGTTGCGAAGCGTGGGATTGATGTATGTGGAATCTTTCCGTGGCATAGGAGACCCTTACTGGTCGGCGTGTTACACCGCTCCCCCTTTGGGTTGTGCGGACGGCTGCTGATATGTTCCCGCGGCTGTCTCCCGCGGCGCCTCTGCGGGTGGCGAGACCGATCCGTCGCGCGGAGGACTGTTCGCAGGCCTGGTCGCGGTCGCCGCGAGGGTCAGGCCGCCGATCAGCTCAACGGCAACGAAGACGATGAAGGAACGACCCAGCGTGTCGAAGATATCGAATCCCTGCAGAACGAAGACGACGACGGAAACGCAGAACGCCAGGAGGCCGAGTTCAAACACGAGTTTTTTCATGAGCGTATCCTCACTTCATTGATCACAGTCTGTTGCATGAGTTGCCGTGCGAGCGCAATAAGAGACAACGACGCGGACGAATTCGGTTTGGCGCGGAGCACAGGATCCTGTGCGGCGATCGAACGAAGCACCTGGGGATCGTACGGGATGGAGCCGACGACCGGCACCTCGATGCGGAGAAAATGCCGGACGGCTGTTTGCAGTTTCTGTACGGCACCGTCGGCTTCTGAGGGACGGGCGACGCCGTTCATCAGAATAGACATTCGCGTCGTCGAGACCTCGCGGACAATGCTCTTGATCATCGCGTACGCATCCATGATCGCGGTCGGCTCGCTGTTCGTGACGACGAACGCTTCATCGGCGGCACGGACATACTCGAGAACGGTCGGCGCGATGCCGGCGCCCGTATCGACGATGACGAAGTCCGCACGCGCATCGAGTTCTGCGACCATCTCAACGACCTGCCGCGGCCGGAGCATCCGGGGCGCGCCGGCTTCCCCCGAACTTCCCGGGAGCAGTCTCAACGACGGAGCGACCTCCAGCAGGACATCCTCGACATCCCGTTCACCGCGCAGGACGTGACCCAACCGGAGCGACGGCGCAACGCCCAGCATGACATCAAGATTGGCGAGGTTCTCATCCGCATCGACAAGGATCACGGAACGGCCATTGCGGGAAAGCGCGATGGCCAGATTGAGCGCGACCGTGCTCTTGCCGACGCCCCCCTTTCCGCTGCACACGGCCAGGACATGCGAACGGCGGCTGTCGCCCGTTCGGTACGCACCGAGCGCGAGTTCACGCAGACGCGTCGCCTGGTCGACGATGACGGGGGATTCATGCATGGGCATGGACTCCATGGAAGATCATCGACGCGATCTTGGCGGCGTCCGCCGGAAGGATGTCGTCGGGAACCGTTTGTCCGGTCGTGATGTAGGAAACCGGCAGTTTGCTGGTTTGCAGCACGGTGAGGATCGAACCGAAGGCCGTTGCTTCATCGATCTTCGTCATGACGAGGCGGTTCGGCTTCAAGACTCCAAACCGCTCGACCGCTTCTTTCATCGATGGGACGCTGGCTGCGCTGTTGAGCACCAGGTGCGTCTCATCAGGATCGGCCGCCTCGATGAACTTCTTGAGGTCGGAGAGTTCCTTCTTCGCCCGCTGACTGCGCCCGACCGTGTCGATGAAGATGATGTCCTTCTTGCGGAACTTCCGCAGCGCCGAAGGGATCTCCGAAGGCTTGTAGACCACTTCCATCGGGATATCGGCGATGCCGGCGAATGTGCGGAGTTGTTCGATCGCACCGATGCGAAACGTATCCGCCGAGATGAGGCCGACATCCTGACGCTGGATCAGCTTGTGGATCGCGGCGAGCTTTGCGATGGTCGTCGTCTTGCCGACTCCGGTGGGTCCGACGAGCACGACGACCGTCGGCTTCTTCCCCTTTTCGCGAGCCGGCGCCACGCGGATCATACGGGCGATCTCAGCAAGCAGGACCTTTTCCGCCGATTGACGGTTCCCCAACTGCGTCTCATCAAGCCGGCCGTAGATGCTCTGTACCAGATCCGCCGCGATGCGTTCATCGACGCCGTTCTGTACGAGCGTCGAGAAGGCTTCCTGCAGATGTCCCGGAAGCGCCGGCATCTTCGAATACTTCAGATGGTCGGCGATCAGTGTCAGCATCGAACGCATCTCCTCCATCTCGCTTCGCAGCAGGTGGATCTCCGCCTGCTCCTTGCCCGGATTGGGACGATGGGCTGCGATCTTTTCTGCGCGGCGTTCAAATTGTGCGGCGACGGTCCGCAGTCCGTCGAGCGTGTCACCCGGCTGAGCCGGAACGGGTGCCGATGCGGAGGTTTCCTGCTGAAGCATCCGCTGGAAATTTCCGTGCGGTCTCCGCGGCTCGGTTTGCGGGTGCGCCGGCGCATGGTCGTCGATCGCCGCGGTCACTTCGAGCATCTCCCGGCCGAGGAAATTCAACATCGATCCCCCCGCCACCTTGCGGCTGTTCAGAATGATCGCGTCGGGTCCGAGCTCCTTGCGCATCTGCTCGGTCACTTCCTGCATCGTGGCGCCGGTGAATTTCTTAATTCGCATGTTCGATCTCCAGTTTGCCGATGAATTCGATCTCCGTTTCCGCCGGGAGTTCCGTGAACGACAGCACGGACACATTCGGGAATGACGTATGGATCAGACGATAGAAGTACGGCCGCACGGTCGCCGGGCAGAGGACGACCGGCTGGTGGCCGAGGGCCATGGACGTTTCGAGGTTCTCGGTCATCCCGCGCTGGACCGATTCGATCATCGCCGGCGACAGTCCGAGACTCGGGCTCGCTTCGCGCTGGTTCTGCAGGGCGTTCGTGATCACCGATTCGAGCCGCGGGCCGAGCACAATGGCGTGCACCGTCCCTTTCGCATCGCGGTACAGATGCGCGATGGTCTCCGAAAGCGAATGACGGACATACTCGGTGAGCACGTCGACGTTCTTTGTCACGCGCGCATAATCGACGAGCGACTCCAGAATGGTGACGAGATCGCGGATGGGAATTCCTTCCTTCAGCAGGTTCTGCAGGACCTTCTGGACCGTTCCGGTCGGTAGCAATTCCGGCGTCAGGTCCTCGACGACCGCGGGATAGTCCTTCTTCAGGTTCTCGATGAGACGCTTCGTGTCCTGGCGACCGAGGATCTTGTCGGCGTTGTGCCGGAGCACCTCCTGCAAGTGCGTTGAGACGACGGCGGAAGGCTCCACGACGGTGTAGCCGACGAGTTCTGCGTGTGCTTTCTGCGGGGGGGCGATCCAGACCGCGGGAAGCCCAAAGGCCGGCTCGATGACCGACACGCCATCGATCTTTTCGGACGTTCCTCCGGCATTCATCGCGAGCAGGCGGTCCATCATCAGGCGATCGGTTGCAACCATGTTGCCGCGGATCTTCACGACATATTGGTTCGGGTCCAGCTGCAGGTTGTCGCGCACCCGCACGGGAGGGATGACGATGCCCAGTTCGAGCGCCAGTTGCTTGCGGATGTTCGTGATGCGGCCGAACAGGTCTCCTCCGCGGCTTTCGTCGACGAGCGCGATGAGTCCGTAGCCGATCTCAAGTTCCAACGCATCGACCTGGACGTAGTCCTCGACGTGCTCTTCCTTCCTCTCCGCCGCCGGCGCCGTTGGAATGACGGCTGCCGCTGCGGTTTGTTTGTCTTTCTCTTCCTTCAAATTCATGAAGCCGAGGGAACCGGCCAGTCCGGAGAGGACCAGGAACGGGATGGTTGGAAGACCCGGGACGATGGCGAACAGGAGCAGGGTTCCCGAGGCGATCAGCAGGGCCTTGGGACGTCCGAAGATCTGCCCGCGCACTTCGACGTCCAGCGGTTCGCCGGAGCCACTGCGCGTGACGACCATGCCGGCAGCCGTGGCGACCAGAAGAGCGGGGATCTGCGTGACCAGGCCGTCGCCAACGGTCAGCAGCGTATAGGTCTGCAACGCGTCGATGAACGACATGTTCTTCTGGACCATGCCGATGATGAAGCCGCCGAGGATGTTCACGATCGTGATGAGCAATCCGGCGACGGCGTCTCCCTTGACGAACTTGCTGGCGCCGTCCATCGCACCGTAGAATTCCGCTTCCCGGGAGATCCTCGCCCGACGTTCCCGGGCTTCCAATTCGGTGATCAGCCCGGCGTTCATGTCCGCGTCGATGGCCATCTGCTTCCCCGGCATGGCATCGAGGGTGAAGCGGGCGGCAACCTCCGAGATACGGCCGGCGCCCTTGACGATGACGATGAACTGGATCAACACGAGGATCAGGAAGATCACGAAGCCGACGACATAGTTCCCTTTGACGACGAACGCGCCGAATGCGCTAATGACATCACCCGCAAATCCTTCTCCGAGGATCAGCCGCGTCGTCGCGACATTGAGCGAGAGCCGGAACATCGTGAGGATGAGCAGCAATCCAGGGAAGACTGACAACTCAAGCGGATTGGTGATGTACAGCGACACCATCAGGATGATGATGGCGAGCGTGATGTTCATTGCGAGCAGGAGATCGAGCAGCATCGGCGGAAGCGGCACGATCATGAGCGACAGGATGAGGATCACCGATGCCGCGAGGACGATGTCGCCGTTCTTTCGAAGCGTATCAAGCATGCTGCCGGTTGCGTTCAGTGCCATTGAAGTGCGTCACTTTCATCGTTGCTTAGCGTGCGGCCGCGGCCGCATTTCTCATCCGGAAGATGTACGCCAGCAACTGCGCCACCGCCTGGAACATCTTTTCCGGGATCTCTTCGCCAACCTCGACCGTCTTGTACAGCGTCCGGGCAAGAATGCGATCTTCCATGACCGGGATATTGTGCGCGAACGCGATCTCCTTGATGCGCTGGGCGATGAGCTCCGCCCCTTTCGCGATAACCTTCGGCGCATTCATGTTTGCGACATCGTACTTCAGCGCCACGGCGACGTGCGTCGGGTTCGTCACCACCACATCCGCTTTGGGGACGTCCTGCATCATCCGCTTGTAGGCGATCTGGCGCTGAATACTCCGGATGCGCCCCTTCACCTGTGGATCGCCCTCGGCCATCTTCCCTTCTTCCTTCACTTCCTGCTTCGTCATCTTCAGCGATTCCTCGTGCTCATAGCGCTGGAACGCATAGTCGAGCGCGGCCAGCACGAGGAACGCGAGTCCCATCTTCGTCGCCGCTGACAACGCGGAACTCGTCATGAACGTGATCACCTCGCCGGCGTCGCTATCCATCAGCACCAGCGAATCTTCGATCATTCCCTTGACCGCCGAGTAGCCGACGAAGCCAACCACGACGATCTTCATCAGGTTCTTGAACAATTCCACCGCAGAGTGTTTGGAAATCAACAACCGCTTCAATCCCTTGAGCGGATTGAGCTTGTGGAATTTCGGGCTCATCGGTTCCCAGTAGAAATGAAGTCCGACCTGGGAGACGCTCGCGACCGCACCGATGACCATCAAGCCGAGCATGATGGGTCCGATGGTGACAAGCACAAACACGACGATCTGCGATACCCACGTCTGGACATTCGCGTCGTTCACCGGCATGCGGCCCGCCATGCCGAAGAAGGTCCGGATGAGCTCCATGAGCCGCCCCGCAAGCATCGAACCCACCCCCTGCAGGATGAGGATGGCCGCAAGCAGGATGAGGGCAGAGTTGACCTCCGTGCTCTTTGCGACGGAACCCTTCCGGCGACTCTCATCCCGTTTCTTGGGAGTCGCTGCTTCGGTCCGTTCACCGGCATCTGATTGCATGTCGGCCATGGGTCACATCACGCGAATGAGCTCGAGGATATTCTCCTCGAACCCGATGAGCAGCTTCTTGAATACGAAGACGATGAACGGCGTCGACGCCGCGATCACGATGAGCCCGACGCTGATGTTGATGGGAAAACTGACGATCATCATGTTCGCCTGGGGCATGACGCGCGCCAGCACGCCGAGCGAGACGCTCGTCAGAAATGAGGCCACGACCACCGGCGCAGCAAGCTTCGCAGCAATGACGAACACGAGCCCTGCGAGGGCAACCAGTTTGTCGGCGAACGGCTGGGCGATCTCCACGCCTCCCAGCGGTGCGGTGCGGAACGAAAGCGCAAGCGCTTCGAGAACGAAATGATGTCCATTCAGGACGAGAAACAGGAGAATGCCGAACAGATACATCAGCTCCCCGATGATCGGAATGTTCTGCGCGCTCTCTGGGTCGTAGACGCTCGCGATGGACAACCCCATGACGAACGCCATGAACTCACCCGCATACCGGAGCCCGGCGAACAAGAGGCCCGCCGCAAATCCCAACACAAGGCCGACGAACACCTCCTTGAGCGCAAGGACGGCGAACCCCGCGAGCTTCGTCTCTGCCGCCGGCGCGTACGGGATCAGGAGCGGCATCAGCACGTACGCCATGAAGGCCCCGAGCGCGAGCTTCACCGGAACGGGAACCGTCTGGTTTCCCAGGATCGGCGCCACGACGATCAGCGACGTGATGCGCAGGAATGCGAGGATGAACACGACGAACTGTGCGACAACGATCTCCATGGTCGGCGCGGTCTACCGGATCAGTGAGGGAATCTGTTCGAACAGCGATATGGTGAACGACTTCACGACATCCAACATCCACGGGAGGGCGATCACGAGCACGATCGCGACGACGATCAGCTTCGGAACGAAGGTGAGCGTGAACTCCTGCACCGATGTCGCCGCCTGAAGAATTGAGACGAACAGTCCGATAATCATCGAAACGATCAGCACAGGGGCAGACACCAGCAGAATGGTGTAGAACGTCTCGCGCATCAGATGGATGACGAATTCTTCCGTCACGGCATGGATCCTTATTGGTAGCTCGCCAGAACAGAACCGACGACAAGATGCCAGCCGTCGACGAGAATAAAGAGCAGCACTTTGAACGGCATCGAGATCATCACCGGGGGAAGCATCATCATGCCCATGGACATCAGGACGGAGGCGATGACCACGTCGATGATGAGGAAGGGGATGAAGATGAGGAAGCCGATCTGAAATCCTGCACGCAATTCGCTGATGGCGAACGCGGGAATGAGAACGTGCGTCGGCAATTCCGCCCGCGTCTGGGGCTTCTCGATCTGCGCCATCTTGACGAACAGCGCAAGGTCCTCTTCGCGGGTCTGCTTGAACATGAACTCGCGCAACGGTTCGATCCCCTTGTCGTATGCGTCGTTCAGCGTCATGCGATTCGCGAGGTACGGCTGCAGCGCGTCGGCATTGATCTTGTTCCAGACCGGCGACATGATGAAGAAGGTGAGGAACATCGCAAGGCCGATCAGCACTTGTGCGGGGGGCATCTGCGGCGTTCCCATCGCCTGCTTCATGAAGTGAAACACGATGATGATGCGGGTGAACGACGTCGTGAGGATCAACAACGCCGGCGCCAGCGAAAGGATGGTCATCAGCAGGAGGATCTGCAGGGTCATCGCCACGTCGTCCGGCTTCGTGGCCTTGCCGACCTCGACCGAGATCTTGGGCAGGGGGATGGATTTCTGCTGGCCGTACGCGGGGGAAGCGCTCAGGAAGAGGATGCCCAGGGCCAACAGGAGGATCAGCGCCGTACGCGTCATCGGTTCCTTCCTCCGTTGACCGCCCCGTCACCCTTGCGTCGCCGCACGATGCGGCTCTTCATCAATCCCATGTTCTGCACCAGAAAATCAGCGAACGTTTTCGCCTGCCGCTCCTGCAGGTCGCCCTTCCGGACAAATCCCTCGTATCGCGTCTCCTCCTGGATGCGCGCGGCCGTCAGCTGACGCAGCACATCCTCATCATCGATCTCCGTCAGCGTGCGCATTCCCTCTTCCGTATTGCCGACCACGAGCACTTTATTCAGCACCTGCACGACGAGGATCGACCGTTTCGGCTGCAGCGCCCGCTGTCCGAGGATGTCGATCTCGACGATATTGCCGCCCCGCGACCGGTTCTCGACGACGAACCGCTTGATCGCCCAGACAACCGCGACCATCAGGGCAAGCACGCCAAGGAGGGATGCGACGGTTTTCAGAAGAAGCCAGCCCATGCTATTTCCCCAGGTTTTTCACGCGTTCCGACGCTTCGACGAGATTCGTGATGCGGATGCCGAAGTGCTTCTCGATGACGACGACCTCGCCTTCGGCCATCTTCTTGCCGTTGATGATGATGTCGACCGGCTCGCTGGCGAGTTTGTCGAATTCCACGATCGAACCGCGCTGAAGGTTGAGAATATCTCGGAGCGGGAGGCTCGTACGGCCGAGCTCGATCGAAACGGGAAGGCCGAGATCCAGGAGGAGGTCGAGCTTCCGGTCCTTTTCCGGGGTCGATTCGAACTGCTGAAACTCCGCCGGCTGGGCTTCTGGCGCGGCAACGGGTTGGGATTCTTGCATGGTCTGTTCCATCGGTTGTTCCATTCGTTAATTCGGCGCAGGCGTCACTCAGGACGCTGTGATTCGTTGGCTGTTCGTGTGATCTTGATCGCGACGCGTCCGTTCGAGACGCCTGGTCGTCCCCAGAAGCGGGGTCGGTTGCCGGCGGTGACCTGCACCTCCGCGTTGACCGGGATCGTCGTGCGCAGGATGTCCCCTTCCTCGAGCGTCATCAATTCGCGCAGCGTCAAATTCGTGCATCCAAGCATGCCGCTCAATTCGACGTTCGTCATTCCGACCTTGCGGGTCAGTTCCTTCGTCCACGAATGCTCATGCTGTGTTGCGGGGAGACCGCTGTAGTGCTGGACGTTCAGCTTGGCGAGAACGTTTTCGAGCGCGAAGGTCGGAAAGCACAGGTTCATCAGGTAGCGCTCGTCGCCGATCGACACCTCGAACGACACGACCAGCACGATCTCGCTCGTCGGGGCGATCTGGGCAAAGTCTCCCTCGCTCTCATACCGTTCCATCTTGAAATTCAGGTCGGCAATGGTCTTCCACGACTTCTGAAGATCCGCAATGGCGCGCTGGACGATGGCGCGTATGATATTCTGCTCGATGCGGGTGATGAGCCGCGCCTTCTTTTCCGAGTCCGCTCCGCCGCCCAACAGGCGCGACACCATCGCGAGGACCAACTGGGGACTGACCTCGAGCACCGCGAGCGCATCCGATTCCTGGACGCGGAAGATAAACAGGCAGCTGGGGCTTGGAACGGAAAGGACATACTCCGAGTAGAACAACTGGTCCACGGAGCTGACGTTGACGCCTACATTGGTCTGCAGGCGGGAGATGAGATAGGAACCGAGCGCTTCCCCAAAGCTTTCGTGCACCGCCTGCAGCGTGCGCAGCTGATTCTTCGAGAGTCGATGCGGCAGACGGAAATCAAATGTGATGGCCTCACGCTCCGACGACGCGTCATCGACTCCCCTGGCGACCTCCTTGGCAGGCTCCAGGGGGATCCCGGACAGCAGACTATCGATCTCTTGTTGCGAAAGGATCTCGGGCACGGCACGGTCCTCTTACTGAATAATGAACTTGCTGAAGTACACGTTCTTCATCTTCCCGCTCTTCACGAGCTCCCCCACCTTCGTCTGGATCTCAACGCGCAGTTCCTCCCGTCGATCCGGCGTGCTCAGTTCCGCGAGTCCCTTGGCAGACAGAATCGTATTCAGAATGTCACGCACCTGGAATTCCTTCCTCTCGATTTCGGCTTTCGCCTCCGCATTGCTCACTTCGAATCCGATCGTCATCAGCAGAAATCTCGTCCCGTTCGTGCCGGCGGGATTGATGATGATGTCCTTGATGACGTAGAGCTGTTGTTCCTGTGCCGCCTCACCGTGTTCCTTCGACTCTTCCTCCGTTGCCTCGGTCTTTTCGACCGCTTCTGTTCCGGCGGGAGGAGCGCTCACGAGGAACTTCGCCACGAGGAAATAGACCAGGACGAATTGGACGACAAAGACAGGAACGCCGATGATGATGAGCTTTTTCAGCGGCAAGCCGGAAGGAGCCGGAGCAACTGGTGGAGGGGCTTGAGGTGTGGGTTCGGTTGCCATTGCCTGTATCGTTTTTCAACTAGCAAGGGCAAACCATGTGCCATTTACGTCTCAAGGAAAATAGACGAAATATGGCGATTCTATGGTAATTTCAGGGTTTTTTAAGGGAGGGTGATGGTGATATGGAACCCCTTGGCCACTATCAGACAGCGCCCCGCAAGGAACCGTTCTTGCGTCACGAGTTCGTCGATTCCTTGTTTCCAACCAAGAAGACCTCGAGCCGGACCCGCCAGAACTCGATGAGCGGGTCGATCGAAGTATCATACCGCATGTGC
>Ga0209079_10000516_pt1 | contig 15479 bp, 19 predicted proteins | sample PPLLaktember2015_2_FD_187259 | JGI IMG/M metagenome (GOLD analysis project Ga0209079, IMG submission 187259) | Freshwater sediment microbial communities from Prairie Pothole Lake near Jamestown, North Dakota, USA - PPLs Lake P7 Core (6) Depth... | ecosystem: Environmental > Aquatic > Freshwater... | reverse complement strand
TGCACATCACTGCCACTGAGGGGGCGTCCGTCACAATCCATGGGGGGAACCTGTGCCGCAAGTCGGTAACCGGTAGTTCCCCATCTAACAGCGCGGAGAGGGCTGGCCGTCGGTCCGTTCCTCTCCGCGTCAGGTCCGCCGAATTCCTCGTCTGATTTCGTCCGGCTCCTCCAAACGGCTTCTCCGTTGCAGATTCCGGATCTTGATCATTCACTCCCCCCTCACGCCGGTACTTGCGACGAATCGAGCTGAATAGAGCAAAGAGTGGCCTGTGTGAGGCCGGGAAACGTAGAGCGCAACGTATCTTCTCACCGGGAAATCATCATGATCCTACGAGGCGTGGCTGTTGGCGCGGCGGCAATCGGGTTTGCAATGGTTCTGACCTGCATGCCGGTCCGGAGAGCGTTCGCGGCAAACGCTTCATTCCAATCGGGCGCCGATTTGCTGTGAACCCCTCCTCAACCGCAGTCGCCCATACCGCCAGAGAATACCGGCACGCCGGAAGAGACCGCTAAACCGGCGGCGGCCTGGATTCAAGAGCTGCAAGCCAAGGCGGCCAAACGGGATGTGGAAAAGGCGAAGCAGCAGGGCGTGAAGCCGGCACTGTGATCCTGTGCCAATCCAAGCCGGTGCGCCATTTGCTTGACAGGCATATACTGAAACTCGCTTATTTAAGGCCGTGATCGAAAAGGCGATTAAGTGGATCGGGTCCTCGCGGCGGGATCTTCAGGCATTCCCGTCGGATGCGAGACGTCTGGCTGGCTTTCAACTCCGTCAGGTTCAGAAGCGCCTGGACCCGATGGATTGGAAATCGATGCCGACGATCGGAATTGGCGTCTGTGAGATGAGAATCCATACGCCAGTCGAACATCGTGTCTGCCATGTGGCCAAGTTTGCGGAAGCGATCTATATGCTTCATGCATTTGAAAAGCGGACGAGGAAAACATTGCAACGTGATATCGATCTCGCCAGGCAGCGGTATCAGTCGCTCGTGGCACAGCGCTGAATACGAACAGGACCGAGGGGAGAGCAACGTATGAAGGTTAAGATTACGCCGTCCAGCGGAAATGTTTTTCGGGACCTTGGGTTTGGCCGCGAAGAGGCCGAGCATCTGTTGGTCCGTTCTGACCTGATGATCCAGGTGCAAAAGATCATCGCGTCACGGGGTCTCAAGCAGAAAGCCGCAGCCAAGATACTGGGCGTCACCCAGCCTCGCGTCAGCGATCTCCTTCGTGGGCGCATCGACTTGTTCAGTACGGACGCCTTAATCGATCTGCTGGCCAGGCTCGGCGCGCAGGTACGCCTCACGGTGAAAGTTCGTTCTGCGGCCTAGACTAGAACGACATCTCGAAGTGCTGATCGCCTGATATCTCGAACGAGAGCCTCTCTACCGCACTCCCGTTTTCGCCTGTAGGCTCTGGATGTAGTTGGCGATGGAATGGTCCGGGACCTGCTGGTTGCCGAGGCTGTTCCAGAACGAGATCACGGAGAAACGCTCAGTCTGGGCTTCGTCGAAGTAGGCGTAGTTGGTTCCGTCTTTCAACACCACTTCAGGGCCGAAGTGCTTGTACGGGCCTTCGTCGAGAATCGTAGAGATGTCGAGCGGCGGCATAAGCGGCACCGGATCCTTGTCGTTCACGAAGCGCAGCAGCGGCAGCCCGCGATACTTCTCGACGCCCGCGCGGTTCGTCACCTTCGGCTGGCCGAACGTCATTGCCTGGCCGAGCTTCACGCCGTCTTCTTTGAAGAGCATCAGCACGATCGACGCCGTCGCGCCGCCCAGGCTGTGGCCCGTCACCCGCACCTCATAACCCGGTCGCAGCAGCGGTTTCGCAAAGGCATAGACCTGCATTGCCGTGTCGGCGAACCCCTTGTGGAGCGGGATCTGCAGCCGCCCGTCTACCACCTTGTTGTAGTCCACATTCAGCTTCACATTTTCCAGGGTCGAGGTGCCCCGCACGGAGACCCACTGAATCTTTTTCGCATCGTCCGTTTCGATATAGGCCTTCACGCCCCTGGGAGTTTCCACCATGAAGGCGACCATTGTGCCGGCCGGCGATTTCTGTTTGATGGCCGTATCGCTCTCATAGACCAGGGCCGCCCGTTGCGCATACTGCAGCGCGAGCGCGAAATCGATGGGCGCAGGCGGCTGCGTGGGAGTCGGTTTCGGCAAGGCGCCTTTGGCGCAGCCTGTTGAAGCGGCGATGAGACCGGAGAGTGTCAGGATCACGGCGAGCGTGCGGAACGGCTTGGTGTCGAGCGATGCGACCATGGCGAAAGAGTCCTGGTTAAGGTGAAGTCCTGAGAGGCTTGTACCCGCCGCTCCGGAGCAAGTCAAGGCAGGGGAGCTGGGTGACGGGATGGGTATGCCTGTGACTTCGATGGCCGATCCGATGATCCGGGGTAAGGTCCGGTTGAGAAGCTTTACGTTCAATGATAAAGTAAAGCCACATCGGGAGGGCATTATGGCCATTCAGAAGCTCAGCAGTAAGAATCAAATCGTCATTCCCAAAGAGGCTCGACAGGCGATGGGCGTCAAGGGCGGCGATGAATTGCTCGTAGTCGTGAAGGACGATCTCACGGTGGTCATGCCCAAGCCGAAGCGGTATGCGCGCACGCTGCAAGGGTTGGCCAAAGGGGCCTATCCGCCCGGCTACCTGAAACGGGAGCGTCGTTCGTGGTAGAGACGGTCGACGATCAAGGCCTTCCCGACGACCGGCAATGCATCGGTCTCGATACCAACCTGTTCATCTATTTTCTTGAGGATCATCCGCGCTACGGTGCCTGGTGTGCGTCCCTGTTTGATCGCATCGAGCGAGGCCGTAATCCTGCTGTGACTTCGACGGTTACGCTTCTGGAATTGTTGGTCCAGCCGTACCGCGATCACAAAGAGGAATTGGCTCAGAAAATCTTCGCCCTCACCAGCACCTATCCGAAGATTGAATGGGTGCCTGTAACGTTGACTGTGGCCGATCGTGCGGCGGAGCTACGGGCGCGGTATCGACTCAGTACGCCGGATGCGATTCAGCTGGCCACGGCGATCAGCCATAAGGCGACACGCTTCTACGGAAACGATAGGGCGCTGCGGCGGGTTCAGGAAATCGAGTGTGTTCTCCTGGACGACCTGTTGTAGATACAGCCTGATTTGCTCCCACGCGACGCACGTCAGCTTAGCCCAGGAGCGCGGCGGCAATCCAGGGGAGCAGGGCCAGGCCGCAGTAGATCGAGAATGCCGCAGTTGTCCTCATCCGAAAGTTGACACCGTCCTCTCCGGGTCTTAGCCTGTCCCTAGCGTCTTTTCATGCCTGACAAACGGGTCGTTATCATCGGGGGCGGTTTTGGAGGCCTGGCGGCCGCGCAATCGCTGTGCGATGTCGATACCGTCCTCATCGACCGTACCAATCATCATCTGTTTCAGCCGTTGCTCTACCAGGTGGCCACCGCCGCGCTGGCGCCCGGTGACATCGCCTGGCCGTTGCGCACCCTCCTACGGCGGCGTCCGCATCTTCGCGTGGTGATGGATGAGGTGGAAGCCATCGATCGTGGGGCGCGTCTGGTGCGTTTGAGGGACAGCGCACCGATTGCATTTGATGCACTCATCGTGGCACCCGGAGCGCGCCACGCTTATTTCGGGCATGAGGGGTGGGAGCAGTTCGCTCCCGGGCTCAAGACTTTGGCCGACGCGGTCCGTCTCCGTGAGAACATGCTGTTGGCGTTTGAAGAGGCCGAACGGCGACGCATCGCCACCGGCACGAACGAGCGACTCACGTTCGTGATTGTGGGGGGAGGGCCCACCGGCGTGGAACTGGCCGGCGCGCTGGCGGAGATCGGGCGAAAAGCCATGGGGCCTGATTTCCCGACCTTGCGTCTTGAGGATTTGTCCATTGTCCTTGTGGAAGGAGGGCCCAGGATTCTCCCCGGGTTCTGCGCCGACCTGTCGGCGACCGCCGCCGCCGCTCTCGCACGCATGGGTGTCACGATTAAGCTCAATAGTCGGGTGAGTGAGGTTCGGGCCGATGGCGTCGTGATCGGGAGCGACGTCGTGCGATCCACGAGTATTATCTGGGCCGCCGGCAATACGGCGTCTCCGCTGCTCGCTTCGCTGGCGGTTTCCCGCGACGAGGCAGGTCGCATTCCCGTGCTCCCGGACCTCACGATTCCGGGCGATCCCTGGATCTTCGTCATCGGCGATGCCGCGCATTGTGCCGGACCGGACGGGATTCCGCTGCCGGGGCTGGCTCCCGTCGCCATGCAGCAGGGTCGCTATGTCGCACGGCTGATTCGTGAGGAAATCGCGACGGAGCATCGCCCATCGTTTATCTATGCCGATCGGGGTTTGCTGGCGACCATCGGACGCGCACAAGCGGTGGTCCAGTTCGGTTCGTGGCACCTCTCCGGTCTGCTTGCCTGGCTGCTCTGGTGCGTGGTGCACATCTTTTTCCTGATCGGGTTTCGCAGTCGCGTGCGGGTCATGTCCGAATGGATGTGGTACTACCTCACGTTCAAGCCCGGCGCGAGAATCATCTATACGCGGCCGCGTCAATCCGGCGAGGACCGGCGAACGCCACCGGCAGGTTCGTCAGGATCCGGCTCGCGGGCCTGAGTCGACCCGAACGCGCGGTCAGCGGTTATCCCGGCAAAGCAAATCGCAGACTAGCCCAGCAGTGCAGTAGCAAGTTGGGGCAGCCAGGGGAGCAGGGCCACGCCGAGGCAGATCGAGAGCGCCACGATCGAAGCGACGAGGTCCTCGTCCAATCCGGTCTCCGTCGCGAAGATCACCGCCGTGACCGCCGATGGCATCCCCGCGATCAGGATCACCACCGCCCGTTCGATTCCACTCAGATTCAACAGCCAGGCTGCGGCGACTCCTAACAACAGTCCGCCGACCATCCGCATCGCCACACCCAGGCAGGCGAGCTGCCAGGTTCGTTGCAACGCCGCGAAGCTGATGGAGAGGCCGAGCACGAGGCTTGCGAGCGGCGTCGTCATGAGATGTACCGGCGTCAAGATGGTATGGAGCCACGAAGGCAGATGCAGTCCGGCCGCCTTCAGTGCCAGCATGACGGTTAAGGCCCAGAATGGAGGCGACGTGAGCAATCGGGTGAGCGCCGAGCGCGCCGACGGTGCGCCGGTGCCATGCCAGACGGCCAGGGCATAGAGCGCCGTGAGGGTGAGCGTGGTTTGGCCGAGGTCGAAGAGAATCGCTTGTGCGAGACCCTCGTCGCCGAACGTTGCCAGGGCCACGGGATAGGCGAAGTACACGGAGTTGATGCAGCCGATGGCAAGGAGAAATCCCCCCTGCGTCGGGCGGGTGAGATGCAGCACTCGCGCGAGCGGCCAGGAGAATAGCACCAGCGGCAATGATACGAGGCAGGCAGCCAGCGGCAGCTTCCAGGCCGTCGGGGCAAACGCCACGCGATCCAACGAGACGAGAATCGTTGCGGGCAGCGTAACGGAAAAGACGAAGAGCCCCAGTCGCTCCGCATACGGCTTCCCGAGCAGACCGGACAGGCGTAGCGATGCGCCGGCGAGGAAGAGAATCAGGAAGGCTTGCAGGGAGGGAGGCATGGGAGCGCAGCGTAGCAGAAACGCTCATGCGGTTCTTGTGGCCTGTCAGCCCCCTGGCAGAGCGCATGAGCGAAAGAGCGATGGAGCAGGGAAAAGACAGAGTCTATGCTCAGCGTAGCGAGCCGTGGCGATGGCTCGATCGGCGGGCCATCCGGTCCCGGATCACGGAGCCGACGAGCACAGCCGGAATCGCCAGAAGAAAGAGATACCATGCCGCCCATAACGTCACGTCGTGCATGATGGACCTCCTTTTGTCCTATCAGGGTCTCTACGCAATCGGCGTACCATCAAGTATTCCGGTGAAGGTCTGTGCGTTTTGACAAGATAGTCCGGCTCGTGGCGTGAAACTCCCAAGATATTGTGGACGCGTCGATTCAACCTGATCGTATTCGATGCCACGAAGGTGTCAAAAATCACACGGCTGCTGTGGGATAGACGACAGCCTGCGGTAAGGGATGTTCGGTCCTCCTGCACGCAACCCGATTGAGTGCGTTCCGGTGAGTGGACTCCGTAAGCCTGGTTCAGTACTCTGTATCGGATGCATGAGCATGAAGCCGGTGAGGGCCGATGAAGATGTCGATCTCCATGTGGATAGCGGTCGTCGCGCTGGTGTCCGGCTGGGATTTCGCCCGGGCCGGAGAGCCAACGTTGTCTCAAGCGGAAGCGACGCTGGAGCCGGAGTTCCGGCAGTTACGCGCGACGCTCGGCGCCCGGCCGGAGTTCGGCGGCACCGATGCCGACTCCAAATACCGTCTCGCCCGTGAGCTGGCGCATCGCGGTGATGTGGAGGGAGCGGTTGAGTCGTATCGCGCCGCCATCCATCTGAAGCCGCAATGGGCTGAGCCTCATCACGGCCTGGGGCAGGTCTTCCTCGACCACCACGACTATGCCCTGGCCGTCGAGGCCTTCCAGACGAGCATCCGGTTGGGGAGGGACGATCCGCAAGCATTCTATTGGCTGGGCCGGGCCTACATGGGAAAAGGCGGATTGGCTCCGGCAGCGGTGGCGTTGGAACAGGCCATCCGATTGAAGCCGGACGATGCCGAGGCCTACGCAGATCTGGGGCTCGTGCGCATGGCCAACGGCGATCTCGCCGGGGCCGGGCAGGCGCTCACGACCTCCATTCGCCTCAAGCCAGACTATGCCGAGGCTCATCGCTTGCGCGAACGATTGGCGAAGGCGCGCGGCAAGGTGCAGCAGGCAAAGCAGGCGGGGCTGGCCGAACTCAAGAATATCTTCGGCCGGGAATAGGATCGGCGTCAGGGTTGCCAGTCCGGCCGGCCGGCGGAGGTTCAGAGCACGATGGCCGAGAGGGAGGGTGTGTGCCCGTCGGGCTGTTCCCACGATTTGAGCAGTAGTTGATGTCGATCGCGAAGGTCGATCTCGCCCAGCAGGATCCACCCCGGCGTCGGAGGCAGCGCGCCCTTCACACAGGTCGTCGCGCAAAGATTGATCCAGGGATGGCCGGGCTCGCCGCTGCCATAGGCCCATGCGAAATAGCGGCCGCCGGGCAGGCATGACGTCGCCCGCAGCGGCGCGACTCCCGGCAGCGGCTGTCGAAACATCACGACGCGATTTGCTTCTTCGCGCGGGACTCCACATCGGGAGCCCTGCGCTTACACCCACAACGTATATTCTCCGGAGTTGGCCTTGCAGCCCTCAAAGGCCACATCCGTTCCGCCCCACAAATCCGGCGCACGGAACACCTGCGTGGCAGGCGGCGGCCTCTCTTCCGCATCGGCGGCCGTGACCGGAAGGAACGGGAAGACGAACAGGCCGGCGGCAAAGAGCAGAGAAGACAGACGACAGGCAGCAGGGAGAGGCGAGCCATGTCTGAGCATACAGACTTGTAACGAAGAGCCGGGGTGAGGTCAATGGAGCAATTCGGGTGGAGGCAGTGCAACTGGCCGGTGCCGACGACCCGGCGAGCTGGATTCACTGCCGACTACGGGCAAGCCAACCACTGTTCGACGTCGGGTCTGATCGATCGTTCGATGGCGAGGCCGTTGGGAAAGGTTCCGAGCGTGCCCTGGCGGGCGACAATGCCGAAATAGCCGTGGCTGCGATCCCAGAACGGATAGGCCCCGTAGGCGCCGGGGCTGGAGACTCTGGCGCCGGCCGTGCAATTGAACGTGGCGCTCTGGCATTCGTGCCAGAGGCCGAGCCCGTAGTGCCAGTCTTCGCCTGTGCCGACCAGAGCCGGTGAATAGGTCATTGTGGCGGAGGCGGTGTGGTCCGCCAACAACTGGCCCATCGACGTGGCATTCAGCAGCGAACCGCTTTTCAGCGCCTTGAGAAAGGCCATGTACTCCTCGCCGGTCCAGTGCATGCCGCCGGCCAGGCGTGGATTCGTGGCAGAGGGTAAATCATAAGTCGCAGTCGGGAACAGCCCGGTCTGCGATTTGAATTCGGTGAAGACATCCTGCCAGGTGGCCACGCCCCGCGCCTTGATCGCCATGAGCCCCGCCACTTGCAGATGGGTGCTGGCGTAGTAGAACTCCTGTCCTGGAGTAATGCCGTTCCCGGCGTTAGTCGTCGCGATGCTGTTCACGCAGCTTTCAAAACTCGATCCTCCGAAGTTCTGACAAGGCGGCTCAGTCGTCAGGCCGGAGGTGAAGCTCAGCAACTGATCGAGCGTCATATTGAAGAGCGGATCGGTGCTGACGATAGGCCAGGTTGTAATGTAGCGCTGCGGTTTGTCTGCCAGGCTCAGATACCCTTTCTCCACCAGCCGCAGAATGATGACTGCCGAGACCATTTTTGACGTCGAGGCCGATTCATAGGAGGTGAGCAGTGTGGAGCCGCCCCGGTTGTAGGTGTAGCGGCGGCCATCCTGCCGTTCGACCGAGAACGCAAAGTCCACATCCGACGAAGTTTGCGCCAGCGTGCCATCCATCGCCCCTTCAAGCTGCGCGACCGAACAGGACGGGCCGCTGATAGGGGGCGTAGCAGGCGGCTCTTCCGATCCGCTGTCAACACAGCCGGCAAGGAGACTGATCGCAAAGGAGAGACAGATGGTCAGGAAAGGTGTGTGTCGCATGCTGTGTGTAACGTGGAACCCGAAGATCCGTTGACCTTCCGTAAACCAAAGCCTGGCAAGCCTTATACGGAAAGTGAGGGAGCCAGCAGGACAGAGTTGTAGCAGGCGGCAGAGCGGAAAAGACAGCCATCTTTAGGGGGTATCGCAGGACCCGGCACTCAGCACTTCACTTCGCAATCGTAATGCTCGGGACTCCGACTCGAGGCACATCGGTGACGGTCATCTGGAACAAGAGATACAGCAATTGGAAGGCCTCGCGGTTCCAGCGGGCCGACGGCCCGGTGGTGTTCACGGCGTAATATTTTCCGTGGGATTTGATCGACAGATCGGCTTCCGAGGGAGCTCCATCCGACAGCAGGAGTTCCATGGTGTGGTCGGGATTTTCGTAGAATGGCGGTGTCCGCGGATCACTCTCGACGTGGTATTCTGGGTCTTCTCCAAGCGATCGGCCCAGAAAGTTGAGAATGGCATTAAAGCTCCGCAGCCGAAAATCTCCCTTAAGCGGGTATTCCCCTCCGATGTGCCCCGGGCGGATGTCGAAGGAGACATCGTTGAGGTGCCCTTCTTCCGTTTCGTCGATCAAACGGGCCCGTTCATCGGTTGAGAGCGTGTCGGGGTCATAGTTGGTGATATGAATTCGTCCCGTGATTTGTTTCCGTAGGGTGTAGGTGTTGTCTTTCTGGTTGTAGGTCACGAGATACTCATTCTGTAAAGACTGGAAGCCCTCTGCCGTGACCGAGTTGGCCGGAATCGTCCAGGTCCGAATGTAGACGAGCGGTTCGGCATAAAGCTGGTTCTGGTCCTGAATAGCCGAGAGGTGCGTCACCACGCGACGGAACATCTCGTAGTCTATCCGATCTGCAGGCTTATTGCGGTAGGCGATCTTCTGGCCATTCTCCGTAATCTGCAATTCCTGCGCCATCAGCCTGAGCAACAGATCGATGTCGTACCGCTGCCGGAGCAGGAGCGTGAACTTGGTTTCCTGGAAAGGGGTCAAGAGCCGCTTCGTGAATTCTTCCCCTTCGATCGGCACGATACTGATCGTGGGATTTTCCGCGACGCTGCCGCCGAAGATCGGCATCAGCGCCCTGCTCGCATCGCCCGCGAGTGCTGGAGTGGCGCCGGCGCTGACACGGAAATCGAACGTCGCGGCGATATTCGAGACGCCTGTGAAATGAATCGGTTGATGCTGATGGGCGCGGGCAATGTTGATGAGCAGTTGTTTGGAGATGGCCTCCGTGACCGCCTCATCATAGGCCGTCACGGCGCGATTCAGCGTGATCGGCGACAAACAGCCGGTCAGCGTCAGGCTACAGAAAGCCCCGGCCAACGTGAACCGTGCAACGGATGTGAAGCGGAGAGGCATTGTCATAAAGAGCACCCACCGAAAAGCCAACCATTTATATAGCGGGTTTGTAGCACACCTGGTGAGGGATGTCAGCGGAGAGGGGGGAGAGGGGCAGCCTGGTCGTCCTCTTGTTCGCTGAGGCCGCACGATCGGAATGTGCTCCCTCAATGCGCGCAGTTGAGGATCGACCAGGCTGCCCTTGAGAAGAAAATGAGTAAGATCGGAAGACGCAATGCGCGCACGTGAAGGACCAGTTGGCCGCTCCCTTTGGGCAAAGTGGGGAAAGGTGAAAGAGGATTATGCCGTGCGCAGTTGAGGATCGACCGGGCTGCCCCTTGGGATATAAGTGAGGAAGCTCGGAAGATCGGATACGCGCAGTGAAGGTCCGTTTGGCCGCTCCTTATGGTGATTGAGTTAGGCCGTCGGGGGGATGTTAGATTGCAAGACCAGGCCCCGGTTATTGGCCCGGTCTGATCAAAAGTGCTCACACTTTCTGTGACACCTGAGCCATATAGGAGGCGGCGCAGTCAGACCAGGCGGGCGGAAGGGGGCGCCAGACCACTCGCTAGAGAGAATGGACGAGCACGCTTGGAGAGCGCATGATAGTGACAGTAGCCGTTCGTTGTGCACAGCAGAAGTGCGATCATTAGCAAACAAAGGAGGGGCAGGCTATGGCATGGGGACCACAGACCAATACCGAAGATGAGATGGAAAAATTGGCGGCCGTGCGCGGATATCTTCAGGAACAGTTCCCGGGCGCCCCGATCCGTGATTCGTACGATACCGGCAGAATGGCCCAGGTGTTTCGGATCGAAACCGACGATGTCGGCGGGATGCGCGATGTGGTCGTGTCGACTGAACTGCTCGAAGAGTATACGCCTGACAAAATGGGCAAGGCATTGACCGGCTTGCGGGTCGCCGAACATCTCCGCGCAGCGAAGGGCAACGAAGTGGTGGTCACCACTTGGGGCGTCGAAGAGAAAAAAGGGTGAGCGCGTTCGGCCTCCGCTCACGTCGATCCTGGAGCGGGGAGGGAGAGAGGTATCTACGTGGTCCTCGCTCCGTCCCTTCCCGCAGTACATCTTCCACGGCGGTCCGGAGCGGAATCGTCTTGGCAGGCAGTTTGGTCTATTGCTCGTGCTCGCGCACGAGATATGCGCTCTGCAGTTATCGTCGTGCGTGATTGTTCCTTCCCCTTGTTCAAGGCCGGAGACTGAACTACGCTGTGTCCATGGAAGATTCAGGCTGGGCGCTGGTAGCCGCCGCTGCAGTGATGATGGTGATCGGATTAGTACGTCGGTGGTACCGTCGACGGGTTGCCGCCAAACTGGCAGACCAGATGCTTTCCGAAGTGATCAAGGGTAAGGATACGTTCCGCCGATAACCTGCCAACGAAGCAACCCGCACCGCTGCCGAACCCGAATATCCGTTGACGTGCCCTTCACTCAGGACCCAAAACTCAGGACTCAGCACTCACCGATCGTCTACACCGCGCGATTTAGCGTGATCGGCGACAGACAGCCGGACAGCGTCAGGCTACAAAAAGGCCCGGCCAATGTGAGCCGCGCAAAGGATGTGAAGCGGAGAGTCGTTGTCATAAGAGCATTCACCGAGAATCCCAACCATTATATGGCGGGTTTGTAGCACACCTGGGATGGATGTCAGCGGAGAGGGGGAGGGCAGGGAGCAGCCAGACGGTCCTTCTTGCTCGCTGAGGCCGCACGATGGGAATGTGCTCCCTCAATGCGCGCAGTGAAGGCCCGTTTGGCCGCTCCCTTTGGGCAAAGTGGGGAAAAGTGAATGAGGATTATGCCGTGCGCATGTGAGGATCGTCCTGGCTGCCCCTTGAGAAGAAAATGAGCAAGCTCGGAAGATCGGATGCGCGCAGTGAGGGACCGTTTGGCAGCTCCCTTATGGCAAAGTCGGGAAAGGTGAAAGAGTATTGTGCCATGTGCAACTCCTTCGTTTCTAGAATCCCCAGGATACTAGTGTTGCACTAGAACCTTGCACCAACACCTTTTCTTTCACCCATCAGTTAGAATCGAACGCCCAACGAGATGAGAGCGAAATTGTACCAGCCGAAGGCGTACCGGTCGTTATCGACTCCCCCTTCGAACACGCGATACCCGGCCGTCATGTACCAGGCATCGGTGAGATCATAGCGAATCTTCATCGCTGCATCGATGGCCCGCCCCTGCGTGCCGACGAGTCCATCGAAATCCAGCAGCGCCGTCCAGCGCGGAGCAAAGTCATATTCCACGCTGGCGCTGAGCAACGGGACGACCCCGACGTTACTGTCGGATGCCGTGACGCCTTGTTGACGTAACTCCACCCGGGTGTCCCGGACGAATGCCGTGGCGCCGATGCGCCAGCGCCAGCGATCCGATTCGTGGAGGAGATAGCGATAGGTCAACCGGTAGGAATCGAACTTGTACTCGGAATCCACTGCGGTGCCCGGCGTGAAAGAGCCGCCGGCAAAGTTCACCGGCGTGCCGAATGCGCCCGTGCCGGAAAAAGCCAGCGGTGCGTAGACGAACCTGACCGAATGCCGGTGGGCTATGTTCCATGTCAGCTCGACGCGTCGATGCGCCTCGGGCCCGTTCCCCTGGATATCGGTCAGAGCAAAGCGGGTCCCCGCGCTGCTGTCGGGAATCTGGATCTGATTGCGCGATTGCCAGACAGCTCCCGTTTCGAACTCCAATGAGAATCGATGATCGGGGAGGGAGGCTCCTGCGACCGGCGATACGGCGCTCACGGTCATGGCCGCGACGGCTCCGATCAGGACTGTGATATGACGCAGGTGACCATGCAGTTGACGCATTAAAGACCGACAAGCCATGATGCGGCATTATACCGAATAAGTCCCTTACTGTCATTGGCGGAGGGTGTGTCATGAGCATTATGGAAGGCGGAAATACTGATGCGCCGGCGATGTGATGTATTTGGCTGGGTGGTCTGCCTCGTGGCGCTGCTTGCCCTGGCCGGCTGCGCGACGCCCTCGCTCGATATGTCAGGTGGACGGATCGAGCCTGCCGGACCGGATGGGGGAGTGGTGATCGGCTCGGTCCTTGTGCAGGCGGAGCAGGAACCGCCCAACTCCTGGTTCAATCGGCTGTTCGGCCGCAAGGCTGCCGGATTTGTCTATGACTTTGAAATCGTCAAAATCGACGGACATGATCCGGAAGGGGTACACCCGTATGCGGATCGGTATGAATTGGATGCGAAGCCTGGGGAGGAGCGGATCTTTGTGGCACGCTTACCGGTCGGTACCTATCTCTTCAAGACCTTTCGCCACGAAGGATTGTCGGCCATGGGAGGAGACATGGGGCTGACCTTTTCAGTCGCTCCCGATGCCACCCGGTATATCGGCCGGCTGTTTCTTGAGGTGCCTCGGCGGGTGACGATGGGAGCTCCCTTCACCTATACAGTGCAAGATGCCCGTGACGCCACACTCGCTGCCGTCCACAAGCAGCATCCTGACGTTGGGCAACAGGCCGTGAACGCACCGATGCAGGCCAGATAAGACCGGGGGAATTCATTCTCCGCAACGGCAATGCGGGATATACGAGCCCCAGGCCAGAAGATGCTCATGGCTGAGCCATGATGGGAGGGCCCGGCATGGGGTCGAAAACAAAGGGGTCGGGAGTCTTTGTTTGATCGCCTCATCTGTGCGGACCTGTGGTGCCAGCCATGAACCGCCGAATAGACCTCCGTTGAACCAAGTCTGTCGAAGGACCCTTCCGCGTCCGAGCCGTCGTCTCATCGCTGCTTCCCATTCTTGACGCAAGGCCGGTGCAAGCGTAGTGTTCTCTACGCTGAGAGGTCTGCATGATTCCTACGCTGGTCGGTGTGCTCTCTGCCGTCGCGATTGCCATTCTTGCCAGGTCCACTCGATTTGACCAGGACCGCAGCTTCTATCCCACCGTTCTTATCGTCATTGCGGCGTACTACATTCTCTTTGCCGTGATGGGAGGTTCGTGCCAAGCGCTTGCCTGGGAACTTGCGGCTGCCGTCGCATTTTCGACGGTCGCCATCATGGGGGCACTGCATCTGCCCCTGCTCGTCGGAGTGGGGATCGTCGCCCACGGCCTCTTCGATTTCATTCACCATACGACGATTGAGGATGCCGGCGTCCCGGACTGGTGGCCGGGCTTTTGCGGTTCTCTTGATGTGGTGTTAGGCCTCTGGGTGATTGGCTTCTCCCGTTCAAGTCGCCCAGCAGACTGTTGATAAAGGCCGCCAGCGGCCTTCTCGCGGCGCGTAAAGGCTCAACGTACTCCAGAGAGTACGCCTCGCCTCTCCGCTTGCTGCGGCCTTGCTGGACGGCCTTTCTGAACAGCCTGCGATGACTTCTAATATGGAGTCTGCGACTATTCCGGTATGTGCATGTCTGCCGTGGCCTGTGTGTACCGGTCTGGGTGCGAGAGGGGTAATTGTATATGACGCTTGAGCTCAAGATTCCCCCGGTGGCGGTCGCCCTGATCACAGCCGCCTGTATGTGGCTTGCGGCGCGGGCCGTTCCTGGACTTGCTGTTCCCTTTTCCGGGCATGAAGTTGTTTCGGGCCTGGTGGCGGCGTCGGGTGGGATCATTGCTCTGTCGGGTGTGGTCGCATTCAGCCGGGCAGGCACTACCGTTAATCCCTTGAAACCTGGGTCTTCGTCCTCTTTGGTTATGACCGGAATCTATTCCGTCACACGCAATCCGATGTATCTGGGGTTGCTCCTGGTGTTGCTTGCCTGGGCGATCTATTTGGCCAATGTTCTGACCGTCCTCTTTCTCCCGGCATTCGTTTGGTATATGGGCCGGTATCAGATCGAACCGGAAGAACGAGCGCTGACCGCATTGTTCGGGCCGGAGTTCACCGCCTATGTCGCCCGGGTGCGCCGATGGATTTGACTCGCCTCAACGCGCTTGCCGGGCGAAGTGAGTACATACGTCGAAGCAAAGTACGAGGGAGCGGGTCGGCAATCCCATAACCACAGGAGGTATCATGCAACGCAAAGGCTCGGCTATCTGGCAAGGCGACTTGAAGTCAGGCAAAGGCACGGTGTCGACGGACAGCGGAGTGTTGTCGCAGACGCAGTACTCCTTTTCGACGAGATTCGAAAGCGGCAAGGGCACCAACCCGGAAGAGCTGATTGCCGCTGCGCATGCGGGCTGCTTCACGATGGCACTGTCCGGGCAATTGGGCGCGGCCGGCCTGGTTGCTGAGAAACTGGAGACGACGGCCACGGTCACGTTCGAGAAGCTTGAAGCCGGGTGGACCGTGACGGGTATTTTGTTGGACGTCAAAGGCAAAGTGCCCAAGGCGGATCAGGCCGCGTGGGAGAAGGCGACACAGGCGGCCAAAGCCGGCTGCCCGATCTCGCGCCTGCTCAACACGACGATCACGATGCAAGCCCGGCTGGAAGGATAATGCGGCGGCGGCCGGCTCCAGGGCGGAGCAAAGCGGACCGGTCTACATAGTCGTCCCCTCTTCCTACCGCGGCGATTGAAATATTGTAACGTGGCAATGTAATCG
>Ga0209079_10000513_pt1 | contig 15527 bp, 16 predicted proteins | sample PPLLaktember2015_2_FD_187259 | JGI IMG/M metagenome (GOLD analysis project Ga0209079, IMG submission 187259) | Freshwater sediment microbial communities from Prairie Pothole Lake near Jamestown, North Dakota, USA - PPLs Lake P7 Core (6) Depth... | ecosystem: Environmental > Aquatic > Freshwater... | reverse complement strand
CGCGGACTGTGCCCGGCGGCACTTCGCCGACCACGGTCACGAGCGCTTCGCTGACGCGCCGCGAGAAGGCGGACGTCGGTCCATGGATGCGCACCGAGTCGGGCGGATCGGCAAGCGCCGAACCGGGCTCGATGAACACGGAGATCGTCGCCAGTCCGTCGGCGAACACGACCTGCATCGCGTCGGCCGAATGCATGCGGCGCACGACCTCCTTGGTCCGGCGGAATCCGTCCGGGGTCGGCACGATCCAGCCCAGCTTCGCGAGGTCGGCCTGGCGGTACTCGCTGCGCACCACGGACCAGCCGTCGGTGGACCACGGCGACTTCAGGGCGGACCGATCGATGCGCTCGCCGATGCGAACGTCGCTGAACGAGATCTGCTCGATCACTTCCTTGCGCTCGTCCAGGGTCTGCGCGCGCAGCAGCAGGCCGGTCGTGCGGTCCAGCCAGAGCCGGTAGGCGTAACGGAGGTTGTCGCGCGGCTCGAGCGCCAGCGCCTGCGCCTCGAGACCGGCGACGCGTTCGACCGGCCCGAGCTTCGCCTCGTAGCGCTGCAGGATCTCGTCAGGCGACGCGCTCGCCAGCGACGGAAACGAGTCCTCGACACTGCGCTTCTCGACGATGATCTTCTTGGACTCCGGAATCAGGCACTGCACTTCGTCGTCGCTTCCGGAGCGCTTGCGCAGGTACTCGCGCGGCTTGCCGTCGAGCGTCTGGATGCGCTCGTGCGACTTCGAACCATCGAACATGTGCGTGATGCGCGACGAGGACATCTCGCCGCCCGCCTGGTAGATGATGGTGCCGGTGTAGTTGACCCGCAGCGCAGCAGTCCGGGCCGCCTGGATCCACTGGGCTTCGCTGCGCGGCGCATCGCGCCGCGCATCCTGAGCGGAGCCCGGGACAGGCATCCAGGCGCCCGCGGCGATGACCAGGGCGCCCATCCATCCCCGCGAGGTTCGCAGGGATTGCACCGCCTCGCGCGCCAGCCCGCCGAACCGCATCAGCGCTCCCCGGCGCCGGGCCGCAGGTACGCCGCAGCGCGCGGCAGCGCAGAGCCACCGGTGAGCTCGCGATGCGCCGCGAAATAAGGATCGAGCGCGCGCGCGCTCGCGATGGCGGCCGCCGCCTTCGCCTCCGCCTGGCTCGCGGCAAGTGCCGCCGTCGATGCGACGACGGGTGCCGTCGCCGGAAGCTGCTTCTGCACCATCATGTCAGGCGACGGCGCACGCAGCAGCGGAACGGCAACGAAGGCAATGGCCGCCACGGACGCGGCCACTGCCAGGCCGGGCACGGAATAACGTCGCCAGGCCGGCCGGGCACCCCGCCGCGGCGCGAGAACGGTCGGTTCCCTGGCCAGGGCCGCGCGCACGCGGTCGCCGAAACCGTCCACGTGGCAGGCCGCAACCTCGCTGGAACGAAGCGCATCGCCCACCAGTTGAAGGTCCGACCAGCGACGCTGGAGTTCCGCGTCGCTGCACAGCGCATCGAGCACCGCTGCCGCCTGCTGCGCGTCGAGTTCGCCGTCGATCAGGGACGACAGGTGTTCGGTGTCCACCTTGCCGCTTGTCGCAGTATGTCCTGCTGCCATGTTGTTTCACCTACCAGCGCTTGTCTTTAGCCGTGTCGAGGACCGGCTTCAATTCCTGGGCAATGGCCTCGCGGGCGCGAAAGATTCGCGAACGCACGGTCCCGATCGGGCAACTCATTGACTCTGCAATCTCGTCGTAACTCAGGCCCTCGATCTCGCGCAGCACGATGGCCGTCCTCAGGTCCTCGGGCAACTGGTCGATGGCCCGATTCACCGCCTCGCCCACCTGCTTGGAAAGGAGCATCGATTCGGGGGTGTTCAGGTCTCTTAGTTGGTCGCCATCGTCAAAAGTTTCCGCCTCTTCGATATCGGCCTCGGTGGTCGTCGGCGCCCGGCGACCCTGGGAGACGAGATGATTCTTGGCGGTGTTGATCGCGATCCGGTAGAGCCACGTGTAGAAGGCGCTGTCCCCGCGGAAGTTCGGCAGCGCGCGGTAGGCCTTGATGAACGCTTCCTGGGCGATGTCCTCTACCTCGGCCTGGTCGCGGATCAGCCTGGACAACAGGCGAAAGATCTTGCGCTGATACTTGGAGACCAGGAGATCGAATGCGGCCTTGTCGCCCCGCTGGACGCGCTCGACGAGTTGCTGATCGATGTCGCGGTCGGTCATGCCGCCCCGCACCGCGGCCCCGGCCGCACGGATGCCGGCCGACCGGCCGCCGGGCTCTCGTTTTCTTCTTCTGATCTCATCCTGGTTGGACTGGCGCCGTGACGCCGGTGCGATCCGCTGGCTGCCGGTCCGGGTTCCAACGGATATGGACCCACAAACACCGGAATATGTTCCCGGGCACGGAATCCGGCCAGAGACGGACCCGCATGGTGCCGCTCTTCAGCGTGATCAACCAGGGCGCGGCGAAGACGCATCGCAGGTGTTCCGTGGTCTCGTCCATGGCGGTGAGCCGGCGGGCGGCAATGCAGCCGGAGTCGTCGATGCCGATGTCGATCGGTGCCTCCCGTGCCGGGCGGCCAGCCAGCCATCCTCCGATCGCGGCCAGCAGCGCGGCCAGCGCCGCCGCCGGCTCGATCGAGCCCGCCCGAAAGGCAGCGCCGACCAGGACCACCGCCGTCGAGCATCCGAGTACCCGCGCCACCCGCCGGAGCCCCTGCTCCCGTCGGGACGGCGACAGGGGCGTCCAGGCGACGAGCACTCAGATGCGCTTGAAAACCAGCGTGCCGTTCGTGCCGCCGAAACCGAACGAGTTCTTCAACGCGACATCGATGCGCATCTCCCGCGCGGTGTTCGCGCAGTAGTCGAGATCGCACTCGGGATCCTGGTTGAAGATGTTGATGGTCGGGGGCGAGACCTGATGGTGCACGGCCAGCGCCGTCACCACCGACTCGACGCCGCCGGCGCCGCCGAGCAGGTGCCCGGTCATCGACTTGGTCGAGTTGACGACGATCCGGCGGGCGGCGTCGCCAAGAGCCGCCTTGATCGCGTTGGTCTCGTTGACGTCGCCGAGCGGCGTGGACGTCCCGTGCGCGTTCAGGTAGTTCACCTGATCGGCATTGACGCCGGCGCTGCGCAGCGCCGACACCATGCAGCGACGCGCGCCGTCCATGTCCGGCGCGGTCATGTGGTAGGCGTCGGCGCTCATGCCGAAGCCGACGAGTTCGCAGTAGATGCGCGCGCCGCGCCTGGTCGCGTGCTCGTAGTCCTCGAGCACCATGATGCCCGCGCCCTCTCCCATCACGAAGCCGTCGCGGTCCCTGTCCCAGGGACGGCTCGCGGTGGTCGGGTCGTCGTTGCGCGTCGACAGCGCACGCATGGTGTCGAAGCCCCCGATGCCGAGCGGACAGATCGTGGACTCCGAGCCGCCGGCGATCATCACGTCGGCATCACCGTACTCGATCAGCCGCCCCGCCTCGCCGATCGAGTGCAGTCCGGTCGTGCACGCGGTGACGATGGCGAGGTTCGGGCCCTTGAGCCCGTACTGGATCGAAAGGTTGCCCGCGATCATGTTGATGATCGACCCGGGGATCAGGAACGGCGATACGCGGCGCGGGCCGCGGCTCAGCAGTTCGCTGTGGTTGTCCTCGATCATCGGCAGGCCGCCGATGCCCGAGCCGATCACGCAGCCGATGCGCTCGCGGTTGGCATCGGTGACCTCGATGCCGCTGTCATTGATTGCCTGCACGGAAGCGGCGATGCCGTAGTGGATGAACGTGTCCATCCGGCGCGCTTCCTTGGGAGTCATGTACGCGGAGAGGTCGAAGTCCTTCACCTCGCCCGCGATGCGGCAACCGAGCCCCGACGCATCGAAGCGCGTGATGGGGCCGATGCCGGAGCGTCCGGCGAGCAGCGCTTCCCACGACGACGCGATGTCATTGCCGACCGGGCTGACCGCGCCCAGTCCGGTGACCACAACTCGCCGTCGTCCCGTCATGCGCTGCAGACGGCCCTCAGGCCTTCTTCAAGTGGGTGTTGATGTAGTCGATCGCCTGCTGGACCGTGCGGATCTTCTCGGCCTCTTCGTCGGGGATCTCGCACTCGAACTCGTCTTCGAGGGCCATCACCAGCTCGACGGTGTCGAGCGAATCCGCGCCCAGGTCCTCGACGAACGCGGACTCGTTCTTGATGTCCGCTTCGTTCACGCCCAGTTGCTCGGCGACGATCTTCTTGACGCGCTGTTCGATGTTTTCCATTACGACTCTCCTCCTACCTCGGTTTTTGATCAGGCCTGTCCAGCCTGATGTGCTTCTCTGCGCTTCTTGTTTCGGCTTCCGAGCCCGGCCAAAAAAGCGCGCGGATTCTAACAGAGCACCCTGCCCCACTCAGTTCATGAACATGCCACCGTTGACGTGAAGCGTGGCGCCTGAAACGTAGGACCCTGCGGCGGAGGCGAGAAACACGACCGCCGCAGCGACCTCCTCTGCCTGCCCGAGACGTCCCAGCGGGATCTGGCCGAGGAGCGCCTGCGTCTGCGACTCGTTCAGCCCGCGCGTCATGTCGGTGTCGATGAAGCCCGGCGCGACGCAGTTCACCGTGATGTTGCGGCTGCCGAGTTCGCGCGCGAGCGCGCGCGTCATGCCGGCGACACCAGCCTTGGCGGCCGCGTAGTTGGCCTGCCCCGCGTTGCCGCTCGCGCCGACCACGGACGTGATGTTGACGATGCGCCCGTGCTTGGCCTTCATCATCCCGCGCAGCACGCCGCGCGACAGGCGAAACACCGCGGACAGGTTGGTGTCGATGACCGCCGCCCAGTCGTCGTCCTTCATCCGCATCGCGAGCGTGTCGCGCGTGATCCCGGCGTTGTTCACGAGGATGGACAGCTTGCCGTGCTCCTTGCCGATCGCGTCGATCAGCGCTTCGCCCGCGGCAGCGTCGACGACATCGAGCACGGCGCCGCGCCCCCGCGCCCCGAGTTCCGCGAGCCGCTGGCCGATGCCATCCGCGCCGGCCTGCGAGGTCGCGGTGCCGATGACCGTCGCGCCCGCGCGCGCGAGGTGCTCGGCGATCGAGCGCCCGATGCCGCGCGAAGCACCGGTCACGAGCGCAACCTCGTCGGCCAGGCAGTTGGGCTGGAACACTTGCATCTCGGCTCCTAGGCAGTCAGTCGGGCCAGCGCGTCCTCGAGGCCGGCAGCGTCCGCGATGGCAATGCTCTCGAGCGACGGCGCGATTCGTTTCGTGAGGCCCGCCAGCACGCGGCCGGGACCGCATTCCACCACGTGCGTCACGCCTTCGGCCGCCATCTTCTGGATCGTCTCGGCCCAGCGTACAGGGGATGCCGCCTGGCGCGCCAGCGCATCGGCGATGCGCAGCGGATCGGTCTCGACCGCCACGTCGACGTTGTTCACCAGTGGAATCGCCGGCGCGCCGAGCGCAACGTCGGCGAGACAGGCGCGCAGGCGGTCACTGGCGGGCCGCAGCAGGGACGAGTGAAAGGGCGCCGACACCGGCAGCAGCAATGCGCGCTTGGCGCCCAGCCGCCTGGCGGCTTCGCATGCGCGCGCCACCGCCGCGGCGTGTCCGGCGATGACGACCTGCGAAGGCGCATTGAAGTTCACGGCTTCGACGACTTCGCCCGCCGCGGCTTCCGCGCATGCCTGGCGCACCTGGTCGTCGGACAGGCCGAGGATGGCGGCCATCCCGCCCTGCCCGACCGGGACCGCCTCCTGCATCGCCTGCGCGCGGATGCGCACGAGCTGCACGGCCTGCGCAAGCGCGAGCGCCCCCGCGGCGGTGAGCGCCGTGTACTCGCCGAGGCTGTGGCCGGCCACGACCGACGGCTCCGCGCCGCCGGCCGCGCGCCACGCCCGATACACCGCATAGCCGGCCGTCAGCATCACCGGCTGCGTGTTCACGGTGAGACTGAGACTCTCGGCCGGGCCGTCCTTGATCAACGCCGCGAGATCCTGGCCCAGTGCCGCCGAGGCTGCGTGCAGCACTTCTTCGACGGCCGGGTTGCCGGCGAACGAATCGAGCATGCCGACCGACTGCGACCCCTGACCGGGAAAGACGAATGCGATCTTCATGTCACCACCGAACGAGAACCGAACCCCAGGTGAACCCGCCGCCCACGCCCTGCAACAGCAGATGGTCACCCGGCTTGATGCGACCGCCGCGCACGACATCGTCGAGCGCGAGCGGCACCGAGGCGGCGGAAGTGTTGGCGTGGCGGTCCACCGTGGCCACCAGTCTGTCGTCCGGCACGCCGAGCCGCCGGGCGGTCGCGTTCAGGATGCGGACGTTGGCCTGGTGCGGAATCAGCCAGTCGAGCTGCGACGCATCGAGCTTCGCCTGCGCGAGCGTCTCCAAGGCGGAACTGCCCAGCACGTTGACGGCCAGCTTGAACACCGCCTGGCCATCCATGCGCAGGAAAGGATCGCCCTCCACTTTTCCATTGGCAACCCGCCCCGCGGTGCACAGCACGCCCGCGTGGCTGCCATCGGCCTTCAACTGGACCGCCAGCACGCCCGGCTCGGTCGACGCCTCGAGCACGACCGCGCCGGCACCGTCGCCGAACAGCACGCACGTCGTGCGGTCGGTCCAGTCGAGGATGCGCGAGAACACCTCGGTGCCGATCACGAGCGCCCGCATGTGCGCGCCGGTGCGGATCAGCGCGTCGGCCGTTGCGAGGCCATAGATGAACCCGCTGCAGACAGCCTGCACGTCGAACGCCGCGCAGCCGAGCGCGCCGATCCGGGCCTGGATGAGGCATGCCGTGCTGGGGAAGATCTGGTCGGCCGTGGAGGTGCCGACGACGATCAGGTCGATGTCGCTGGCGGCGAGTCCCGCGGCCTCGAGCGCGGCGAGTCCCGCTCGCGCGCCGAGTTCGGTGGTCGTCTCGCCCGGCCCGGCGATGTAGCGCTGCCGTATGCCGGTGCGCGCGACGATCCACTCGTCCGATGTCTCGACGCCGCGCGTGGCCAGCTCGCGCGCGAGTTCCTCGTTGCTGACGACCCGCCGGGGCAGGCCCGAGCCGGTGCCGGTGATGCGGGAGTGCAGGCGGCGCGCCGGCATCAGGCGCTGGCGGCGGCCGAAGGCTGCGCGCGGTGGAGACGCTCCAGTTGCTCGACGTAAGGCTGCATCGCGGCGATCGTACGCTCGAGCACGCGATGGCGCGCCTCCTCGTAGCCCCGCTCGAGCGCCGACTCGAAGCCGGTCGCGTCGGCCGATCCGTGGCTCTTCAGCACGAGGCCACGCAGCCCGAGCAGGCTTGCGCCGTTGTGGCGCCGGTAGTCGACGCGTCGCTTGAAGCGGCTCATCACCGTCCACGCGGTAATCGCCTGCAGCCGGGCGAGCGGACCGCGCGTGAACTCCTCGCGGATGAAGCCGCCGAGCATCGTGGCGAGCCCTTCCGAGGCCTTCAGCGCGACATTGCCGACGAAGCCGTCGCACACGACGATGTCCGTCGTGCCCTTGAAGATGTCGTTGCCTTCGACGTTGCCGTAGAAGTTCAGCTGGCTGCTGCGCAGCAGTTCGCCGGCCTCCTTGACGACGTCGTTGCCCTTGATCACCTCCTCGCCGATGTTCAGGAGGCCGACCGAAGGCCGTTCCTTCTCCTCGATCGCCTCGACGAGCGCGGCGCCGAGCACGGCGAACTGGAACAGGTGATCGGGGCCGCAGTCGACGTTCGCGCCGAGGTCGAGCATCGTCGTGAGCCCGCCCTTCTGGTTCGGGATCACGCCGGCGATGGCCGGCCGGTCGATGCCGTCAAGCGTCTTCAGCACGAATCGCGCGATCGCCATCAGGGCGCCGGTGTTGCCCGCGCTGACGCAGACGTCGGCGCGGCCTTCCTTCAGCAGGTTGATCGCCACGCGCATCGACGAGTTGCGCTTGGTGCGCAGCGCGACCGCGACCGGGTCGTGCATCTCCACGACTTCTTCCGCGTGGACGACCTCGATGGACGCCGACGCGCGCGCGGGCAGCGCGCCCTTCACCTCGGACTCACGCCCGACCAGGAGCAGGGAGGCGTCCGGGTGGTGCCTCTTGAACGCGAGCGCGGCGGGAACGGTGACCTGAACGCCGTGGTCACCGCCCATGCAGTCGATGGCGATTCTGACCGTCACCGGAAGCTCGCTAGCGCGACTCGCGCGGGCCGCCGCTCAGCACTGGCGCGCGGCGGCAGGACATGGGGTTCGATGGCCGAACGCGGCGTCGCGCGGTGGGCGAATCGGATCCGGGACGGCAGGCTGGCCCGGCCTTACTCGTCGTTCTTGGTCGCGACGACTTTCTTGCCGCGATAGAAGCCGTTCGGGCTGATGTGATGGCGGCGATGCACTTCGCCGGTCGTCGGCTCGATCGCCGTCGGCGGATTCGTCAGGAAATCGTGCGCGCGGTGCATGCCGCGCTTCGAGGCCGACTTCTTGTTCTGTTGGACTGCCATGGCTAACCCCACGAAAAGAAACGGAAATTGTACCCGACCCGACGCCGTGGCGGAAGCTCATCCGTCGGCCGACCCGCGGCCGTGGCCGCGCTTGAGGCCGGCCAGGGCTGCGAACGGGCTCGGGCGCCGCTCCTGCGCCGGTTCGCCCTCCCCGCCCAGGGGCAACGCGCAGTCATCGTGGCGCGGCACCAGCGGCAGCGAGAGGATCGCCTCGTCCTCGATCCACGGCAGCAGGGCCATGCTCGCCGATCCCACCACCTCTTCGACTTCCACATCTTCGATCGGCAGGGCGTTGAGTTCCCGCTCGTCGCCGAAGAACCGAAACGCCACCTCCCGCTCGAGCGCAAACGGCATCGGCTCGTTGCAGCGCTCGCAACGCAGCGGCAGCTGCGCCGAGAGCTTCATGACGGCGCCAGGATGGCCTTCGGCGTCGATCCGGCCGGCGATCTCGTAGAGCACGCGCGCGGCGGGATCGAGCACCGACTGCGCGAGACGCGGCAACTGGGTCATCGTCGCTTCGCCGCGCAACGTCTCCCGGTTGCGCGCAAGTCGAAAGGCGTCGAACGTCGTGGAGTCGGACATCGGATGAGCGCAGGAAGCGGACCGCTAAACTGCCGCCGCGATGGCCATCGTACTCGCCTCCACCTCGCCCTATCGCAGGGAACTCATGCAACGGCTGCGCCTGCCCTTCGAGGTCATGGCGCCGGCGGTCGACGAGGCGCGCCTGCCCGCCGAAGCGCCGCTCGAACTGGCGCTGCGCCTGGCCGAAGCCAAGGCGACCGAGGTCGCGCGGCGGCGGCCCGACGCGGTGGTGATCGGCTCGGACCAGGTCGCCGAACTCGACGGCGAGCCGATCGGCAAGCCCCACACGCATGCCGCCGCGCTCGCGCAACTCGAGCGCATGCAGGGGCGCCGTCTCGTGTTCCACACCGCGCTGGCGGTCGCCGCTCACGGACGCGTCGAGATCGACTCGATTCCGACGACGGTGACCTTCCGTCGCCTGGCGCGCGATGCACTGGAATCCTATCTGCGAACGGACCAGCCGTACGACTGTGCAGGCGCCGCGAAGATCGAGTCGCTCGGCATCGCGCTGGTCGAGCGCGTCGAGTCGGACGACCCGACCGCGCTGATCGGCCTGCCGTTGATCCGGCTGACGTCGATGCTCCAGACCGCCGGCGTCGTGGTGCTCGGCGGTCAGCCCGGCCGCTGAGCTCCATGCGCGGAACGCTCTTCCTGCTGCCCTGCCCCATCGCGGCCGGATCGCTGCACGCGTCGCTGCCAGCCGAGGTGATCGCCACCGCACGCCGGCTCGAACACTTCCTCGTGGAGGATGCAAAGACCGCGCGCGCCTTCCTGAAGGAACTCGGCCATCCGAAGCCGATCCGCGACCTGGCCATCGACGAGATCGGCCACGCGCCGCCCGCCGAGAGCATCGACGCCTGGCTGGCGCCAGTCGTCGCCGGCCGCGATGCGGCCATCGTTTCGGAAGCGGGCTGTCCGGCGATCGCGGATCCCGGCGGCACGATCGTCGCGGCCGCGCACGCGCGCGGCATTCGTGTCCGGCCACTGGTCGGCCCGTCGTCGATCCTGCTGGCGTTGATGGCGGCCGGCCTCGATGGGCAGCGCTTCCGGTTCCACGGCTACCTGCCCGTTCCCGCCGAGGAACGGGCCGCGACCCTGAAGACGCTCGAACGCGAGTCGAAGGCGCGCGCCGAGACACAGGTGTTCATCGAGACGCCGTACCGGAGCGCTTCGATGTTCGACGCGATCCTCGCCGAGTGCGCGCCGTCGACGCGCGTCGCGATCGCAGTCGACCTCACCGGTCCGCGCGAATTCGTGGGCATGCGGACCACGCAGCAGTGGAAGGCGGTCGAGCGGCCTTCACTGCAGCGCCAGCCCGCGGTGTTCCTGCTGCTCGCCGCCTAGCCTTCGCTGCCCGCAGTTGCCCGGACGCCGTCACCCGGGTCCCACGCCACGCAGCCGTCGCGCTCGAACACCTTCAGCGCCCGCAGGCCGCCGCGCCCCGCGCAGGCCCCGCCGACGCACTGTCCGGTGGCCGGGTCGTACAGCGCGCCGTGCGTCGAGCACACGAGGTGCTCGGCGTCGAAGTCGAAGAACTCGCCGGGCTGCCAGTCGAGTTCCATCGCCACGTGCGCGCAGCGGTTCAGGTAGGCGCGCGCGATGCCGCCGAAGCGCACGGCGAAGGCCGGCACCGTACGGCCGGCCACGCTCACCTCGAACCGCACTCCCCGCCCGCCGTCAAGCAGGTCCTCGGACGCGCAGATCTCGATCATCCGTTCGCCTGCAGCCAGCGGCGCAGTTCGCCGACATCGCCTGCGAGGGTCAGCGGCTGGCACGCGGCAAGCTGCTCGCGCGGATGCGCGCCGTACGTGACGCCGATGCCGGACGATCGGGCGGCGGCGGCCATCTCGAGGTCGTGGGTGGTGTCGCCGATCATCACGATGCGTTCGGTCGCGACGGCGAGTTCGTCGGCCAGTTCCAGCAGCATCGCCGGATGCGGCTTGGGATGCGTCTCGTCGGCGCAGCGCGATGACTCGAAGAAGGCGCCGAGCCCGGTCTGATCGAAGGCCCGGGCCAGGCCGCGACGGCTCTTGCCGGTGGCCACCGCCAGCGGCACACCGCGCCCGCCCAGTTCGACAAGCAACTCGCGGATCCCTTCGAACAGCACGATCTCGGGCTCGCACGCGAACCAGTGATGGCGGTAGCGCGCCGAGAACTCCTCGATGCGTCCAGCCTGCAGTTCCGGGACCGCACGCGAGAGCGCGTCGTGCAGGCCGAGCCCGATCACGTGACTCGCCTGTTCCATGGTCGGCACCGTCAGCCCGAGGTCGGCGGCCGCTTTCTGGATGCACACGGCGATCATCGACGTCGAGTCGACGATCGTGCCATCCCAGTCGAAGACGATCAGGTCAAACCGGCGCAGCATCGAGTCCCTTCAGGAATGTCGCGCACTCCGGAGGCAACGGCGCCTCGAACAGCAGCGGCTGGCCGCCCACCGGATGCGCAAGCCGGACCGACCCGGCATGCAGGAACATGCGCGCGAGGCGCGGCCGCGCATCGGCCCGCGCCAGCGCCTTGTTCAGGTCGAAGTCCCCGTACTTGTCGTCACCCACGATGGGAAAGCCGAGGTGCGCGAGATGCACGCGGATCTGATGCGTTCGCCCGGTCCGCAGTTCCGCTTCGAGCAACGAGAACCGGCCATAACGCTTCACCAGCGTGAAGACCGTGTGCGACGTCGCGCCCTCGGGATCGACATTGACACGGCGCTCGCCTTCGCGCGTGACGTACTTGGTCAGTGCCAGCCGGACATGCTGCCGATCGTTGACCCAGTCGCCCTTGACCAGCGCGAAGTAGCGCTTGTCGACCGTGCCCTCGCGCAATTGCCCGTGCAGGCTGACGAGCGCGCGGCGTGTCTTCGCGAGCAGCAGCAGGCCGGATGTCTCGCGGTCGAGGCGATGCGCGAGTTCCAGGAATGGCTGGTTTGGCCGGGCCGCCCGGACGCGTTCGATGAGGCCGTGCGCGATGCCGCTGCCGCCATGGGCCGCCAGACCGGCCGGCTTGTCGACCACCAGCAGGTGCTCGTCCTCATAGAGAACGGGGGGCATGTCCGCTGGGGCGAACGGTGCCGCCGGCGGACGCGCTTCGGCCACCCGCATCGGAGGCACCCGCACCTCGTCGCCGGCGACCAGCCGGTAGTCGACGGCCACGCGCCCCTTGTTCACCCGCACCTCCCCGCTGCGCACCACCCGGTACACGTGGCTCTTGGGCACGCCCTTGGCGATCCGCAGCAGGAAGTTGTCGAGCCGCTGGCCCTCGGACTCGGGGCCGACTGTCAGGAGGGCCACCCGGTCCGCCGCGACGGTCGAGGATCGTCCGGAGCCGCCGGCGCCATGCTCGAGCGCGGCAATTCCCGTTTTACGGACAGCACCCATCTTGCATATACTTGAGCCGTCGAGGTTTTTCGGCACTTCCGGAAGGTGCGGAGCAAGACGCTCCGCTTGGCGCCGTGCCAGGCGCGCCCGGATGAACGGCTCCGGCTTCGGTCGGTACCGGCCCGGAAACCCGGCAATCGCGGGGAATTGTAGCTGCGCCGAACACGCCATCCGGCGGAAGCGCAGCGAAGTTGCTGTCCTCGCATTGGCGCCGTCGTCCGCGAATTTGCGGGCAACGGTTCGGAAGCCGATCGGGCTTCCTGGATTCGCAGTCGGGCCGCCTTGGCGGCCGTGTGGCGCAAGCCATCGACTGCGCGGGCCCGCGTTGAGCGGGAGCCGCTGAAGCGAACTGTTTGGACCCTGAGCGCGGCGCGCGGCGCCGCAAGAACAACGAGATCAAATTCGGGAACCAGCTCCACATGGTCGTTGCCCCTGTCGTGTCGCTGCACGCCGCCCCTCCCGGCGCGGCATGGTCGCGCGCGGCCGGGCCTCACCACGCTGTCCTCGGTCGGAAACCGGGTGCACCGCCTCGTCGGCGCACCCGGGCGTCCGTCCACTGATCCTCGTCCGCTCGCACGTCCCTGCCGTTCGCTTCAGCCTGCTGAGCGCCCCTGAGAAGGCGCAAGGAGTGCTGAATGAAACGCATGTTGTTCAACGCCACGCACGCGGAAGAGCTGCGCGTGGCCATCGTCGACGGCCAGCGGCTGGTCGACATCGACATCGAGAACGCCGGCCGCGAGCAGCGTAAATCGAACATCTACAAAGGGGTCATCACCCGCGTCGAGCCCAGCCTGGAAGCGTGCTTCGTCGACTACGGCGAAGAGCGTCACGGGTTCCTCCCGTTCAAGGAAGTGTCCCGCGTCTACTTCCGCGAGGGCGTGGACGTCCGCACGGCCAGCATCAAGGAAGCCCTGCGCGAGGGCCAGGAACTGATCGTCCAGGTCGAGAAGGAAGAGCGCGGCAACAAGGGCGCGGCCCTGACCACGTTCGTCTCGCTGGCCGGCCGCTACCTCGTGCTGATGCCCAACAACCCGCGGGGCGGCGGCGTCTCGCGCCGGATCGAGGGCGAGGACCGGCAGGAACTGCGCGACACGATGGACAAGCTCGACGTGCCGGCCGGCATGTCGATCATCGCCCGCACGGCTGGCATCGGCCGCAGCGCCGAGGAACTGCAGTGGGACCTGAACTACCTGCTGAAGCTGTGGCATGCGATCGAGGATGCCTCGAAGCCGCAGTTCGAGCTCGCGGTCGATGATCCGGACACTCCCGGCAAGAAGAAGATCACGTACGTCGACGGCAGCACCGGGGCGGACGGCCAGCGCCTGAAGCGCGCCAACCCGCCTCCGTTCCTGATCGTCGAGGAGTCCAACCTCGTCATCCGCGCGATCCGCGATTACTTCCATCCGGAGATCGGCGAGATCCTGGTCGACACCGACGACATCTACGAGCAGGCGCGCCAGTTCATGGCGCACGTGATGCCGGACAACGTCACCCGCGTGAAGCGCTACAAGGACGACGTCCCGCTGTTCTCGCGCTTCCAGATCGAGCACCAGATCGAGACGGCGTACTCGCGGCAGGTGCCGCTGCCGTCCGGCGGCTCCGTGGTCGTCGACCACACCGAAGCGCTGGTCGCCGTCGACGTCAACTCGGCGCGCGCGACCAAGGGTTCGGACATCGAGGAGACGGCGCTGCGCACCAACCTGGAGGCCGCCGATGAAGTCGCGCGCCAGCTGCGCCTGCGCGACCTCGGCGGCTTGATCGTCATCGACTTCATCGACATGGAGGACGCCAAGAACCAGCGCCAGGTCGAGAACCGTTTGAAGGACGCCCTGCACTACGACCGCGCGCGGGTCCAGATGGGCAAGATCTCGCGCTTCGGCCTGATGGAGCTGTCGCGCCAGCGTCTCCGTCCCGCCCTCTCGGAAGGCAGCCACGTCACGTGCCCACGCTGCAACGGCGTCGGCGTGATCCGCGATACCGAGAGCTCCGCGCTGCACATCCTGCGCATCCTGCAGGAAGAGGCGATGAAGGAGAGCACCGCCGCGGTCCACGCCCAGGTGCCGGTCGAGGTCGCCACCTTCCTGCTGAACGAGAAGCGCGCCGACATCGCGAAGCTCGAGGCGCGCCTGCGCGTCTCGGTGGTGCTGATCCCGAACAAGTTCCTCGAGACGCCGCACTACCACATCGAGCGCCTGCGCCACGACGATCCGCGCCTGGACGAGTCGAAGGCGAGCTTCGAACGCGCCGCCGAACTCGCGCCGAGCACCGACACGCCGTACACCACGGGCAAGGCCGAGGCCGAACGCGAACGGCCGAAGCAGGAGGCCGTGGTCAAGGGCATCGTCCCGGAGACGCCTGCGCCCGTGGCGGTGGTTCCCGCGCTGCTGCCCGTGCCGGTGCCGCCGGCCCAACCCGCGCCCGCGCCGGCGGGCCTGTGGGGCCGCATCGTGTCGTTCTTCACCGGCGGGCCGCAGCCCGCGCCCGCCGCCGCGCCGGCCGCCATCTTGAGTCCCGCGGGCGACAAGCCATCGGAAGACCGCCGTGGCGAGCGTCGCCGCGGCCGCCATGAGCGCGACGGACGCCGCGATGGTCGTCGCGACGAGAAACGCGGCGGGGGCCGCGAGGACAAGCCCGAAGAGCGCCGTGACGGCAAGCGCGACGAGCCGCGGCGTGAAGGCAAGCAGGACAACCGCGGACGCCGCAACGAAGGGCGCGCGCAGGAGCCGCGTGCCGCCGGCGAGGCGACCGAGGGCCGCCGGCCGCGTGGCGAGCGCCGCCCGGAGAAGGAACGCGAGAAGGCCGCTCCGACGGCGATCGAAGTGGAGAAGATCGAGCCGGTCGCCACCACCGCCGTCGATGTCGCCGCCGCGCCGGCCGCCGTGGCATCCCTGGTCACGGCCGATGCGGGTACCGAAGTCGCGCCGGAAGAGCGTCGGCGGCGGCGCCGCCGCCGCCGCGGTCGCGGAGCACGCAGCGGTGAAGAGACCGGGGCCGACGTGGCAACCGAAGGCGCGGCAACGGCCGATCAAGAGGAGTTCGAGAGCGAGGCCGCCGAGGCCGTCGAAGCCGAACCGGCGATCACCGAGGCTGCCACCGCTGCTGCGGCACCGGCCCCGGTTGCCGCAGCCCCAGCGCCTGTCGTCGTCGAACCGGCGCCC
>Ga0209079_10000512_pt1 | contig 15534 bp, 13 predicted proteins | sample PPLLaktember2015_2_FD_187259 | JGI IMG/M metagenome (GOLD analysis project Ga0209079, IMG submission 187259) | Freshwater sediment microbial communities from Prairie Pothole Lake near Jamestown, North Dakota, USA - PPLs Lake P7 Core (6) Depth... | ecosystem: Environmental > Aquatic > Freshwater... | reverse complement strand
GCCAGATGACTGCCGGCAGCTGGATCTACATCGGCAGCCAGGGCATCGTGCAGGGCACCTACGAGACCTTCGTCGAGGCCGGCCGCCAGCACTATGGCGGCAGCCTGAAGGGCAAGTGGATCCTGACCGCCGGCCTCGGTGGCATGGGTGGCGCGCAGCCGCTGGCTGCCACCTTTGCGGGGGCTTGCAGCCTGAACATCGAGTGCCAGCAGTCGCGCATCGACTTCCGCCTGCGCAGCCGCTACCTGGACGAGCAGGCCAAGGACCTGGACGACGCGCTGGCGCGCATCAGGAAGTACACCGGCGAAGGCAAGGCCGTGTCGATCGGCCTGCTGGGCAATGCCGCACAGGTGCTGCCCGAACTGGTCAAGCGCGCCCGCTCTGGCGGCATGAAGCCCGACCTGGTGACCGACCAGACCAGTGCGCACGACCTAGTCAACGGCTATCTGCCCGCCGGCTGGAGCGTGGACAGCTGGAAGGCCGCGCAGGCCGACGCCGGCCAGCATGCCGCGCTGCGCGATGCCGCGGCGAAGAGCTGTGCGGTGCACGTGCAGGCCATGCTCGACTTCCAGGCGATGGGCATCCCGACGGTGGACTACGGCAACAACATCCGCCAGGTGGCCTTCGACGCCGGCGTCAAGAACGCCTTCGACTTCCCCGGTTTCGTGCCGGCCTACGTGCGCCCGCTGTTCTGCCTGGGCAAGGGCCCGTTCCGCTGGGTGGCGCTCTCCGGCGACCCGGAGGACATCCGCAAGACCGATGCCAAGATGAAGGAGCTGTTTCCGCAAGACGGCCACCTGCACCGCTGGCTCGACATGGCCGGCGAGCGCATCGCCTTCCAGGGCCTGCCGGCGCGCATCTGCTGGATCGGCCTGGGCGAGCGGCACCGCGCCGGCCTGGCCTTCAATGAAATGGTCAAGTCAGGTGAGCTGAGGGCGCCGATCGTCATCGGCCGCGACCACCTGGACTCGGGTTCGGTGGCCAGCCCCAATCGCGAGACCGAGTCGATGAAGGACGGCAGCGATGCGGTCAGCGACTGGCCGCTGCTCAACGCGCTGCTCAACACTGCGGGCGGCGCCACCTGGGTCAGCCTGCACCATGGCGGCGGCGTGGGCATGGGCTACAGCCAGCACAGCGGCATGGTCATCGTTTGCGACGGCACCGACGCGGCGGCCAAGCGCATCGAAAGGGTTCTGTGGAACGACCCCGGCACCGGCGTCATGCGCCATGCCGATGCCGGCTACGACAGCGCCGTCGCCTGCGCGAAAGCGCAAGGCCTGACGCTGCCGATGATCGGGGGCTGAGCGTGGAGCTGATTCCCGGTCAACTGTCGCTGGAGCAGTTGCGCAGCATCCATGGCGGCGTGCACAAGCTCGGCCTGCAGGCCACCTCGCGCGAGCGCATCCGCGCCAGCGCCGAGGTGGTGCAGGCCGCAGCCGCGGGCGACGCGCCGGTGTACGGCGTCAACACCGGCTTCGGCAAGCTGGCCAACCAGCGCATCAGCACCGAGCAGCTCGATACGCTGCAGCTCAACCTGATCCGCTCGCACAGCGTCGGTGTCGGCGAGCCGTTGGCGCCCGAGGTGGTGCGGTTGATGCTGGCGCTCAAGGCCGCGAGCCTGGCGCGCGGCCATTCCGGCGTGCGCGAAGAAGTGGTGGATACGCTGATCGCCGTGCACAACGCCGGCCTGGTGCCCTATGTGCCGGCGCAGGGCTCGGTGGGTGCCTCGGGCGACTTGGCCCCGCTGGCCCACATGACGCTGGCACTGCTGGGCGAGGGCGAGATGCTGGTTGTCGGGCGGCGCCGCCCGGCATCGGCGGCGCTCGAGTCGGCCGGCGTCAAGCCGCTGAAGTTGCAGGCCAAGGAAGGCCTGGCATTGATCAACGGCACGCAGACTTCCACCGCGCTGGCGCTGCATGCGCTGTTTGCCTTCGAGCCGGTGCTGCACGCGGCGCTGGTGGTGGGCGCGCTGACGGTGGATGCGGCGCGCGGCAGTGACGGCCCCTTCGACCCGCGCATCCATGCGCTGCGCGGCCAGCCCGGGCAGATCGACGTGGCGATGGCCTACCGCGCGCTGCTGGCCGGCAGCCAGATCCGGCTGTCGCATGTGAGCGGCGATGACCGTGTGCAGGACCCGTACTCGCTGCGCTGCCAGCCGCAGGTGGTGGGCGCCTGCGTCGACCAGCTGCGCCACGCGGCCGGCGTGCTGCTGCGCGAGGCCAATGCGGTCACCGACAACCCGCTGGTCTTCGCCGCCGTTGGCGAGCTGCCGGCGATGATGATCTCCGGTGGCAACTTCCACGCCGAGCCGGTGGCGCTGGCGGCCGACGGCATGGCGCTGGCCATCGCCGAGGTCGGCGCGATTGCCGAGCGGCGCATCGCCATGCTCATCGACGCGGGGGTGTCGCGGTTGCCGCCTTTCCTGACGGCCGATGCCGGGCTGAACAGCGGCTTCATGATCGCGCACGTCACCGCCGCGGCATTGGCCAGCGAGAACAAGTCGATGGCCCACCCGGCCAGCGTCGACAGCCTGCCGACCAGCGCCAACCAGGAAGACCATGTCAGCATGGCCACCTTCGCCGCGCGCCGGCTGCAACCGATGATTCGCAACACGGCGCACATCCTCGGCATCGAGTGGCTGGCCGCGGCACAGGGCATCGAGTTCCTGCGGCCGCTGCGCAGTTCCACCGTGCTGGAGGCCGCGCAGGGTTTGCTGCGCAACGCTGTGCCGGCGATGGCGCAGGACCGTTACATTGCACCGGACATCGACACCGCCACGGCGATGGTCTGTGACGGGTCACTGGCGCGCATCTTGCACACCCTGCCCGGCCTGCCGGCGCTGGTGTGCGCCGATTGAGGAGTTATCCATGAAGACCGCATCGCTGCTGATCCTGGCCACCGCCGCCGTGCTGACTGCCTGTGCCGTTGGCGATGCGTCGAAACCGACAGCGGTGTCGAAGTTGCCGCCGATGCCGCAGCCGGCCGACAACCCGGCCACGCCGGCCAAGGTCACGTTGGGCAAGCAGCTGTTCGCCGACCCGCGACTGTCGGGCAGCGGCAGGATGGCGTGCCAGAGTTGCCACTACCGCAACCTCGGGTGGACCGACGCGCAGGTGCTGTCGCGCAAGGACGACGGCAACCTCAACACCCGGCACACGCCCACGCTGTACAACGTCGGCTACCAGACCGCCTGGTACTGGGACGGCCGCGCCACCACGCTGGAAGGGCAGATCCTGGCCGCCTGGCGCGCACAGATCGGCGCCGACCCGGCCAAGGCCACCGCGGTGATCAACGCCGTGCCCGGCTATCGCAGCCAGTTCATCGCGGTCTGGGGCGCCGAAGCCACGCCCGACACCATCGTCAAGTCGCTCGGTGCGTTCTTCCGGACTTTCGTCAGCACCGATTCGCCCTGGGACCGCTACGAGGCCGGCGACAGCCACGCGGTGTCCAAGGACGCGGTCGCCGGGCAGGCGCTGTTTGCCGGCAAGGGGCGCTGCACCACCTGCCACGCGCCGCCCTACTACGGCAACAGCACGTTCTTCAACACCGGCCTGGAGCACGGCAAGGACAAGCCCGACCCCGGGCGCTTCAACGTCACCAAGAACGAGGCCGACCGCGGTGCCTTCAAGACGCCGACGCTGCGCTCGGTGGCGGTCTCCGGCCCTTACTTCCACGACGGCAGTGCGGCCACGCTGAAGGACGCCGTGCGCACCATGGCGGGCGGCGGCAAGCCCGACCCGAACAAGTCGCCGGCGCTGCAGCCCACCGGCCTGAGCGAGGCCGAGATCGACCAGGTCGTCGCCTTCCTGAACAGCCTGACCAGCACCGAGATCTGGGAGCAGCCCAAGCTGCCCTGAGCACCTTTTCCACCCCCACCTTGTAACTCCAGAGGTTCAACCCATGAAGACCTTCGCGCTCCGCTTCACCTTGCTGGCCGCCGCGGCCCTTGCCTCCACTGCTGCCGTGGCGCAGGAAACCAAGGTCGGCATCGGCATCTCCGGCTGGACCGGTTTCGCGCCGCTGACCTTGGCCAAGGAAGCCGGCATCTTCAAGAAGAACGGCCTGGACGTGACGATCAACAAGATCCCGCAGAAGGACCGTCACCTGGCCATCGCCTCGGGCGCCATCCAGTGCGCGGCCACCACGGTGGAGACCTGGATCGTCTGGAACGCCAATGGCGTGGCCACCACGCAGATCTTCCAGCTGGACAAGAGCTTCGGCGCCGACGGCATGGTGGTCAAGCCGACCATCGTGCGCATCGCCGACCTGAAGGGCAAGACCGTGGCCGCCGACGCGCCGGGCACGGCCACCTACTTCACGCTGGCCTGGATGCTGAAGAAGAACGGCCTGACGCTCAAGGACGTGACCGTCGTCAACCTGGCGCCGCAGGCTGCCGCCAATGCGATGATCGCCGGCACCGCGCAGATCGACGCTGCGATGACCTACGAACCCTTCCTCAGCGCGGTGCGCGCCAAGCCCGAGGCCGGCAAGATCATCGCCACGACGCTGGACTATCCGATGGTGATGGACACCTTCGGCTGCACGCCCAAGTTCCTGGCCGAGAACCCGAAGGCCGCGCAGGCGCTGGCCGACAGCTACTTCCAGGCGCTGGAGATGATCAAGGCCGACCCGCAGAAGGCCTTCGCGATCATGGGCGCCGACGTCAAGCAAAGCGCCGAGGCCTTCGAGGCCAGCCAGAAGTACCTGCGCTGGCAGGACAAGGCCGCCAACCAGAAGTTCTTCGCCGGCGAGCACGCCGCCTTCAGCAAGGAAGCCGCCGAACTGCTGCTCGAGGCCGGCATCATCAAGCAGCTGCCCGACATGAGCAAGCTGGCCGACACCCAGTTCATCAAGTGAGGCCGGGGTGCCGACCGCCGCCTTGTCCGATCGCGTTGCCGCCAGCTCCGGCGCGCCCGCCCGCCGCAGCCTGCGCATGAAGCCCTTGACCCCGGTGAGCCCCAGCGCGCGCGTCGCGCTGGGCATCAGCTTCTTCGTGCTCTTCGTCGCGGTGTGGGCCATCGCCACCTTCGGCGGTCTCGTGCAGAAGACCTTTCTCGCCGATCCGATTGCCATGCTGAAGAGCGGCTGGGTGCTGCTCACCGAGATGGGCTTCGCCAAGGACATCGGCATGACGGTGTTCCGCGTGGTGGGCGGCTTCCTCATCGCCGCGGTCATTGCCGTGCCGCTGGGCGTGGCCATGGGCGCGTACAAACCGATCGAGGCCTTCTTCGAGCCCTTCGTCAGCTTTGCGCGCTACCTGCCGGCATCGGCCTTCATCCCGTTGCTGATCCTGTGGGCCGGCATCGGCGAGGCGCAGAAGCTGGCGGTGATCTTCATCGGCAGCTTCTTCAGCCTGGTGCTGATGATCAGCGTGACGGTGGGCAACACGCGGCGCGACCTGGTCGAAGCGGCCTACACGCTGGGGGTGGGCGACACATCGCTGATCCGCCGCGTGCTGATCCCCGGTGCGGCGCCGGAGATCGCCGAGCAGCTGCGCATGGTGCTGGGCTGGGCTTGGACCTACGTGATCGTTGCCGAGCTGATCGGCGCGTCCAGTGGCATCGGCCACATGATCACCGACAGCCAGGCGCTGCTGGCCACCGATCAGATCATCTTCGGCATCATCGTCATCGGCCTGATCGGGCTGGCCAGCGACCTGTTCTTCAAGTGGGTCAACCGCCGCTTGTTCCCTTGGGCTCAACTGGGGCGTTGAACATGGCGACCATTCTTTCGGTGCGCGGCGTCGAACGCCGCTTCGATACCACGCTGGCCCTGCAGGCCACCAACCTGGAGGTGGCGGAGAACGACTTCGTCACCGTCCTCGGCCCCAGTGGCTGCGGCAAGAGCACGCTGCTGCGCATCGTCGCCGGGCTGGACCACCAGACCGCGGGCGAGGTGCTGCTCGACGGCAAGCGCATCGACGGCCCCGGCGCCGATCGCGGCATGGTTTTCCAGAGCTACACACTGTTCCCCTGGCTAACGGTGCTGGACAACGTCTGCTTCGGCCTGGCCGAACGCGGACTGCCGCGGTCACAGCAGCTGGATATCGCGCACGGCTTCCTGGCCAAGGTGGGGCTGAAGGGCTTCGACAAGCATTACCCAAAGCAGCTGTCCGGCGGCATGCAGCAGCGCACCGCCATCGCGCGAGCGCTGGCCAACGACCCGCGCATGCTGCTGATGGACGAGCCCTTCGGTGCGCTCGACCATCAGACGCGCGAGCTGATGCAGGAGCTGCTGCTCGGCATATGGGAAGAGCAGCGCAAGACGGTGATCTTCGTCACCCACGACATCGACGAGGCGGCGTTCATGGGCAGCCGCGTGCTGGTGATGAGCGCACGGCCCGGTCGCATCAAGCTCGACCGCGAGGTGCCGATCGCGCACCCGCGCCACTATTCGATCAAGACCACGCCGCTGTTCAGCGAGCTGAAGGCCGAGCTGACCGAACAGGTACGCGTCGAGGTACGTGCGGCGCAGGCGGCCATGGCCTGATCCGGCGGTGGGTGCACGGTGCGCCATTGACCTTGCGCAAACCACCGCCGTGCACTGGGACCTAGGATGGGTTGCAAGGGTTTCTTGGAGGGTTCATCATGAGCAGCACTCCCACCGAATCAGCCGGCCATTCGCCGATCGACGACTTCTCGCAGTGCCATGCGGGCATCCTGGGTCACCTGCAGGCGCTGGGCACATTGCCCGCACTGCTGGAGCCGGCGGCCCGGGCGCGGCAGATCGCCGCCGACACCGTGAGCTTCTTCCGCGACGCGGTATACGAGCATCACGCCGAGGAAGAGAAGGAGTTGTTCCCTGCGGTGTTGGCCAGCGCCACCAAGGGGGCCGAGCGCGACAAGGTGCAGGCCATCATTGCCGAACTGGCGGCCGAACACCGCAAGGTCGAGGCCGCGTGGGCCAAGCTGGAGCCCAAGCTCAAGGCACTTGCCAAGGGGCACGAGGCCGAAGTGGACGGCGCAGAGATCACGGCGCTGGTCGAGACCTACCAGGCCCACGCGCGCTACGAGGAAGAGGTCTTCCTGCCGTTGTCGCAGGCCATCCTGGGGCGCAACAGCAACCACCTGGCGGCACTGGGCGTGTCATTGCACATGCGTCATGCCATGCCGCAGGTGATGCAGCGATTCGCCGGCCGTATCTGAAATGAAGGCCCTCAGCGGGCTGGACGGTGCCTTCCTTCACTTGGAGACGCCGGAGACGCCGATGCACGTGGCGTCGCTGCACCTGTTCGACCTGCCGCGCGGCTACCGGGGCGACTTCCACGCCGAAATCAAGCGCCTGATGCGCGGGCGGCTGCGCCTGGCGCCGGTGTTCACGCGCAAGCTGGCGCCGATGCCGCTGCAGTTTGCCAACCCGGTGTGGGTCAAGGAAGACAAGATCGACCTCGACTATCACGTGCGGCGGGTCACGCTGGCGAAGCCGGGCACGCGGGCGCAATTCGAAGACTGCGCCGGCCGTCTGCATGCGGAACTGCTGGACCGCAGCCGACCGCTGTGGCAACTGGTGATCATCGACGGCCTGCAAAGCGGCCAGGCCGCCTACTACTTCAAGGTGCATCATGCGGTGGTCGACGGTCAATCGGGCGTGATGCTGGCGCAGGCGCTGTTCGACGTGACGCCCAAGCCGCGGCGCATCGCGGCGGGCAAGGCCGCCTTGGCTGAACACCCCGGCATGGCCGAACTGGCGGCCGCTGCGCTGAAACACGACGTCGGCCAGTACATCAAGCTGGTGCGGCATCTGCCCGAGGTGGTGAAGACACTGGTCGGCTTGTTTGGCGGCACGCCCGGTCGCGGCAAGGGCGCGCTGGCGCAGAACGCCGCATTCGGCCCGAAGACCGAGTTGAACCAGCCGATCACCGGCCAGCGCGGTTTTGCCGGCGCATCCATTCCCCTGGACACATTGAAGACGCTGGCTGCGGCACACGACGCCAAGCTCAACGACGTGGTCATGGCCTTGTGCAGCGGCATGCTGCGGCGCTATCTGGCGCGACACGGCGGCGTGCCGAAGAAGCCGTTGATCGCGGCCATGCCGATCTCGCTGCGTGAAGCCGGCAACACCGAGTACACCACCCAGGCGACGATGGCCGTGGTCAACCTGAACACGCACATCGCCGACCCGGTGAAGCGGCTGGTGGCCATCCGCGACGCCGCGGGCGCCGTGAAAGCCGTGGCCAAGCGTGCCAAGGGCCTGATGCCCACCGACTTCCCGACCATCGGCGTGCCCTGGGTGATGCATGGCCTGGCCACGCTGTACGGCCGATCGGGTCTGAGCAAGGCCATGCCCCCGCTGGCCAACGTGGTCATCTCCAACGTGCCGGGCCCGCAGATGCCGCTGTATGCCGCCGGCGCGCGCATGGTCAGCTACTGGCCGATGTCGATCGTCGAGCACGGCTTGGGGCTGAACATCACCGTGCTGAGCTACGCCGGGTCGATGGACTTCGGCTTCACCACGGCGCTCAACGTGGTGGGCGATGCGAGGGAACTGTCGGCGGCGCTGGCGGAGTCGCTGGCTGAATTGCAGGCCCGCTGCGCGCCTGTGCCGCGCGCAAGGTCTCGCGCGGCGCGCACGGTGGCCTGAGCGCAATCCCTGCTGTGCCCGCACTGCCGGTGTGCCTCAGGCCGGCTACATTGGTGTTGCCAGGCCCTGCCAGCCACGTGCCCGAAGGAGACCCAAGCCATGCAAAGACGCCGCCGCCTGCTCGTTGCCGCCAGCGCCCTGCTGGGCGCGCTGACCGTCGCCCAGGCGCAGACGGCCTGGCCGGGCAAGCCGGTGCGCGTGCTGCTGCCGTTCCCGCCCGGCGGGCCCAGCGACATGGTCATCCGGCTGGCGGCCGAGAAGATGCAGATCGCGCTGAAGCAGCCGATCGTCATCGACAACAAGCCGGGCGCCGGCGGCAACCTGGGCAGCGCCGAGGTGGCCCGCGCCGCACCCGACGGCAGCACCTGGCTGTGGGGGACCGATACGCTGGTCACCGTCAATCCGCACGTCTACAAGCAGCTGGGCTTCAAGGTCGAGGACCTGCAGCCGGTGACCCTCGGCACCACCTTCAGCCAGACGCTGGTGTGCAACCCGGCACTGGGCGTGAAGACGCTGAACGAACTGATCGCCAAGGCCAGGGCCGAGAAGCTGAGCTATGCCTCGGGTGGCGCTGGCGTGCCCGGGCACCTGTCGATGGAACTGCTGCAGTCGATGGCCGGTTTCGAGATGGTGCACGTGCCCTACAAGGGCCCGGCGCCGGCCACGCAGGACGTCGTCGGCAACCAGGTGCCCTGCGGTCTGCTGGCCGGGCCGACCGTGCTGCCGCATGTGCGCAGCGGCAAACTGGTGGCGTTGGCGGTGTCGGGCCAGGCCCGCTCACCGACTTTGCCCGACGTGCCCACGATCGCCGAGGCTGGCGTGCCAGGCTATGCGGCCGACTTTTCGCTGGTGATGTTCGCACCGCGCGGCACGCCGCAGCCGATCATCGAGCAGTTCCGCCAGGCTTTCGTCGATGCGCTGAAGGCGCCCGACGTGACCGAGAAGTTGCGCGCCAGCGATCAGGTGGTCGTCGGCAGTACCTCGGCGCAGGCGGCGGCTGTGCTGGCAGCCGACTCGAAGAAGTGGGGAGACGTGGCGCGGCACATCAAGCTGGGCTTGGATTGATCGGCTGAAGTCGACCGCGGACGCTGGCTGCCTGGGGTCGCGGATGAGCACTGCCCGCGACGCGGGCAAGTGATTTGAATGTCTTGGCATAGCGGGCCGCAGCGGAGCCGCCGGCCGATTTCTTGACCCTCTGCGTACCGTCTACAGTGGCGCGAGGCCCTATGAAATCGGGCTGACCGCCTCTAGCTGACACTCACGCGTCGAGACACACCTCCCGATTGGGGAGGTGCTCCACACGTCCATGCACGAACGCAGATTACTTCGGCGACTCTTTGGTCTGCATCAGGGCTTCGGCGCGCATGGGCCGATGGTTGCCGCATCGCAGTAGTAGACGCGGATGCGATTCGTCTCGAAGTCGTCGACGTCCTTCGCAGGCGTATTACAAGTGCCCGCGGTAATGCGCAACGTTACCGGCCCCGATGTTCCGACCGTTGCCACATCGAAATCGAACGTCGATGACGACCATTCGCCAGTAGCGCTGGAGTCGCCGCCGGGCTGACTTTGCTTGACAACCCCGCCACTATCAACCATCGCTATGGTGTTCTTGCAAGTGGGCGCGATCGTTGTCTGCCAACCCTTGGCGTCCAGCACAACCGTAGCCCGGGTCCAGCCCGGATTGGCCTGCAGCTTGGTAGCCCAATCGGCGATCGGGAAGTCCGCAGACAGCCCAACCGCGTCCGTCTGGAACTGCGAGTTGATGGTCCCATCGAAGATGCCGTCACCGATATGCGTCACCACATCGCCATTGCCAGGAAGGCTGGTGTTGGTGGCCAGTGGGCGCAGGGCCACGGCTCCGTTGCATGTCGTACCACCCGTTGTAACCGGGCACGTAAATTGGCCCGGCTCGTAGCCTGCTTTGATCACTGAAGCGGCTACCTGCGTCAGCCCGGTTACGTCCGCTGCCTTGATGTCCAGCGGAACGCACTTTCCATCTGCTCCAGTCGTGGTGCTGGGGCTGGGATTGATGCCTTCGATATTGAAGGTGACCACGGCGCCTTCCACGAGAGCAGCTGCCGTATCGATAACCGTGCAGGTAACTCGGAAGGTGTCCAAGGGAACTATCACTCCACCGCCTGCACCGTCGTCATCGTCACCACCGCCGCTGCCGCAGGCCGCAATCAAGGTTGAAAGAGCCACGGCGCCGAGAAGCCGGGTGAACGCAATAACGGGGTACTTCATGGTCTTCCTCTTGAACGTGCAAGCCAAAGCCTGCCAATGCGAAATCAACCTGGGGTAGTCGGCTTGGCCTACAAGCTCAACAACTTTGGCACGGATCGAACCACGATCCACGGACCCAACCAAAACCGCGAGCGAACGACGACATCAACTGCGTTTGTCCGCAATGCTCGAGTCAAGTTCCCTGATTCTACTTGTGGCGCAATGGCTCGCGGTCCGGCAGCGACGCCATGCGCCACCGACATGGGGGGTGCGAAGCATCAATTCGCGGTCGAATACGTAAGTGTTTGCATCCGGGCCCTGCGTGTCGGCAACTAGGGCAGTCACCAGCAAGCCGCGCAAGATGGGCCTGACGCTATTGCTGACGTGGGATGCAGTCGCGGCCCTCGGCGCCGCAGAAGTACACGCGCATCCGGTTGATCTCGAAATCATCCAAGTCCGCGCCCCGGCAAGTACCGGCGGAAATCACCACTTTGGCAGTCAACATGCCGACCTGACTGACCTGGAACACAAAGGGCTCGGGCTCCCTGAGGCCGCCACTCCAATAGCCCTGGTCCGACGAGTTGCCACCGGCAATTGCCACCGAGCCCGCATCTCCAACCAAGGCAATGGTGTTGCCCGGGCAGATCGATGTCTGCCAGCCCTTGTGATCGAGCACCACGGTGGCCCGGGTTATCCCTTCCTTCTTGACCTGGACGTCCCAATCGGTAATCGGGAACTCAAGCGCCGCGCCATCAGGTACTTTCTTCTGTAGTTGCGAATTCGGCTGCCCCTGGAAGTTTGAATCGCCAATGTGCCAAACCGTGTCGCTCCCGAGCGGAATGCTCACGTTGCCGGCCAGCACGATCAGTCTGACCTCGGCCTTGCAACTGACCTCCGTCTTCGAGAAGCCATAACAGATCAGGGTCTGGGGCTCATACCCTGCCTTGACCACAGTCCCCGCAGGCAGGTCGACCCCGCTCACCTCGGCCAGTGGCATGTCCAGTTTGCAGGTGCCATCTGAACCGGTTTGCGTTTCGTACTTCTTGTTGACCCCGGATGCGTCCGTGGTCTGGAAACTGACAGTGGCTCCCGCAACGGCACCCTGGTCCGAGGTGACCGTACAGTTGATGCGAGCCAAGCCAGCGGGGGGCGGGTCGTCCGAAGAATCGCCGCCGCCGCACGCGGCAACCACCGACGCGATTGCTAAGACTCCCAGAAGGCGAGTGAGTGCAAATGCAGGGCATTTCATGTTTGCTGCTTCCTATACAGGCAAGGCATGCATGGCGACCAGGAAATGCCCATGCAAACCCCAAGTCCCCACCCACCCGGCCAAGCCCAGGACCCTGGGTTGAGGCGACGAATCCAGAACAGTTCCCGTGCATGGCAAAGGCCCATCGTACTGATACCTGTGACCTGCACGGTGCATTGCCGATGCTACCCGTGGCTCCACGGGCCTGGGTCCGACGGCAGCGCGATCTTTCCACTCATGTCGGGGGAGAAGGGCCAAGTGGCCAAGGAATGCGCCGACCGCGCCTTGGCCTGCGCGAGAAGAGTTTGGCGATCGATTTGTCGCACTGATTGGACGCAGATCGCCCGGCATCGATCACCCGGGGGCTGAACGGCCCCTATGCGCGCCATCAAGTGAGTGGACACTTCCGTAAAAGGCAACTGACCAAGGGGCACAGCCTGGCACTCGCGTGTGGCGTGATGGATTCTTCAGGGTGAAAACGGCGGCGCGGCGCGGCGCAGCGCCGCTGACGCCCGCAGCGCGCCGACCGCAATGCCGTTCCAGTTTCGCAGGCGCACGTCGCTGAGGCCTCGCATCAAGTCGGCCTCGGTTCCGTCCAGCGTCACATGCGCTTCGATCAGCGCCGCCATCACCACCTCGGCCGCGCGCGCGTTGTTGCCGTCGTCGATCTTCACGGCCACGCCCAGGCCACGGCCGGGCAGTGCGGCGCAGTACACACCTTCGGCGCCGACCTTGCAGAACACGCGTTCGCCCAGGCGCTGCATGACACGCGTGTCGAAGCGGTCGGTGCCGCCGACCATGAACGGGGCCTTCGCCACTGCCTCGCGCAGGCGTCGCGCGGCCCGTGCGTGGCCTTCGCTCAACCCGACGCCGGTGCCGACGCGCGCGAAGGCCCGCGCCAGGTGCTGTAGCGGGATGCCGAAGGTCGGGATCGAACAGCCGTCGATGCCCTGCGGCGCGGTCGACAGGTCCCAGCCGGTGGTCGTCTGCAGCGCCTGCGTCACCTCGCGCATCACCGGGTGCTCGGCCTTGACATAGCCCCTGGCATAGTCGTACAGCGGCCGGCCGCCCGCCATGCGGCAGGCCAGGCAGAGGAAGCCGGCATGCTTGCCCGAGCAGTTGTTGTGCAGGGGGCTGGGCGTCTCGCCGCGCGAGGCCATCTCGCGCTGGAAGGCCTCGCGGTAGGGCCAGTGCACGCCGCATTCCAGAGCCCGCAGGTCCACCCCGGCCTTGGCCAGCATGCCGGCCGCGGTCGCCACATGGGCCGGCTCGCCGTTGTGCGAGGCGCAGGCCAGCGCCAGTTCCTCGTCCGTCAGCTGCAGCGCTTCGGCCGCGCCGCTGGCCACCAGCGGCAGGGCCTGCAGCACCTTGACGGCCGAGCGCGGAAAGATCGGCCGCTGCGTGTCGCCGAGGGCCAGCACCACGCCGCCGTCGGCATCGACCACCGCCAACGCGCCACGGTGTTCGGACTCGACCGCGTTGCCGCGGCGGACCTCGACCAGTACTGGATTCATCTCCCGTGCTCCTGCTGACCCACCAGAGGCGACTGTAATCGGCGCGCCCCGACAATCGCCGCGATGAACCCCACCCCCACGACCGGCATGCGCTGCCTCGGCGTCGACTTCAGCAGCCGGCCCAGTCGGCGCAAGCCGGTGCTGCTGGCGGAGGGGCGGCGCCATGGCGCCGTGCTGCGTCTGGACCGCTTGGTCGCGCTGCCCACGCTGGACGGCTTGGCCCAAGCACTGCACGAGCCGGGACCCTGGGTCGGCGGTTTCGATTTCCCTTTCGGCCTGCCGCGCGAACTGGTCGAGGCGCTGCGCTGGCCACGGCAATGGCTGCCACTGATGCGCCACTACCAGGTGCTGCAGCGTGCCGAGATCCGCGCGACCTTCAAGGCCTTCTGCGATGCACGACCGGCAGGCGCCAAATTCGCGCACCGCGCCTGCGACCGGCCGGCCGGATCCAGCCCGTCGATGAAGTGGGTCAACCCCCCCGTGGCCTACATGCTGCAGGCCGGCGTGCCGCTGCTCATCGATGCCGGCGTGCACCTGCCGGGCCTGCATGCCGGCGACCCCGGGCGCGTCGCGCTTGAAGCCTACCCGGGACTGCTGGCGCGCGAGCTGATCGGCTCGCGCTCCTACAAGGCCGACGATGCGGCGCGGCAGACTGCGCCCCGCCTGATCGCACGCAAGGACATCGTGGCCGCGCTGGAGCAGGGCCGCACGCGCCTGGGGCTGCGGCTGAAGTTGTCGCCGGCGCAGCACGAGCGCCTGGTCGAGGATGCCAGCGGCGACAGCCTGGATGCAGTGCTTTGCCTGATGCAGGCCGCCTGGGCCAGCGAGCGGCCGGGCTACGGCCTGCCGTCGGCCATCGACCCGCTGGAGGGCTGGATCGTCAGTGCGTGATCATGCTCAATTGCCTTGCAGGCCGCGCCATCGCAGAGCTCGAACGCCTCAGTCAGCCTTGAACCCGGACGCCTTGACCACCGGCGCCCAGCGCTCGCTGTCGCGCTTCATCAGCGCCGCCAGGTCGGCCTGCGTGCCGCCGGTGGGTTCCAGCCCCAGCTTGGCAAAGCGCTCGCGCAGTTCGGGCGCGGCCAGCGCGCGGTTGATGGCGGCATTCAGCTGGCGCAGCGTGACCTCGGGCGTTCGCGCCGGCGCGTAGATCGCGAACCAGCTGCTGCCTTCCACGCCCTTCAGCCCCGACTCGGCGAAGGTCGGCACCTCCGGCAGCAGCGCGGCACGCTTCGCGCCGGCGCTGGCCAGGATGCGGATCTTGCCGGCGCGCTGCAGTTCGATCTGGTCGACCAGCGTGTCGATGGCCGAGCTGACCTGGTTGCCCATCAGCGAGGTCATCAGCGGGCCACCGCCGTTGTAGGGCACGTGGATCAGGTCGAGCCCGGCGTCGCGGCCGATCATCACGCCGAAGAAGTGCGGCAGGCTGCCCGGCCCTGGCGTGCCGAAGTTGGCCTGCGCCGGGTTGGCCTTCCACCAGTCCACCAGTTCGGCCACCGTCTTGGCCGGGTGCGCCGCATTCACCGACAGGCCGAACTGGAAGTTGGCCACCGCAGCCACCGGCGCGAAGTCGGCGTGCGGGTCGTAAGTCAGCTTCGAGAACACCAGCGGCGCCAGGATCGGCACGACGATCGGCGCGATCATGATCGTGCTGCCGTCGGCCGGCGCGTTCTTCAGCAGTTCGGCGGCGATGCGCCCGCCGGCGCCGGGCTTGTTGTCGACCACGACGTTCTGCTTCAGCTCGTCCTTCATGCGCTCGGCCAGCAGGCGACCGGCAATGTCGGCCGAGCCGCCCGGTGCAAAGCCGACCAGCAGCCGTACCGGCTTGTCGACCTGCGCCGTCGCGCTGCCGGCCAGCGTGGCCAGGCTCAGCAGCAGGGCGTTCAACAACAGGGTGGTGCGCATGCGGGCTCCAGCAAGGGCTTCGGGGCAACCATTGTTCAACAACGCCCGAAGGCCGAGGCTGCG
>Ga0209079_10000510_pt1 | contig 15583 bp, 13 predicted proteins | sample PPLLaktember2015_2_FD_187259 | JGI IMG/M metagenome (GOLD analysis project Ga0209079, IMG submission 187259) | Freshwater sediment microbial communities from Prairie Pothole Lake near Jamestown, North Dakota, USA - PPLs Lake P7 Core (6) Depth... | ecosystem: Environmental > Aquatic > Freshwater... | reverse complement strand
CGGTTGCGCGCTTGTTCGAAGCGATAGGGAAGGTCGTCGTCATTGACGAGAGTCTAATGGTCCCGGCGACCGCGTTGTGCGCATGCGGCATCGCGTTCTTCCTTCGTGCGATCCGCGCGGCGTCGCAAGGCGGGATCGAGATCGGATTCCACGCGGAAGACGCGTTGCTGATGGCGGCGCAGACGGCGCGCGGGGCGGCATCGTTGCTGGTGGAAGCCGGCAACCATCCGGAGCGCGAGGTCGACAAGGTCACCACGCCCCAAGGATGCACGATCTCGGGACTGAATCAAATGGAACACAACGGATTCAGTTCCGCGCTCATCAAGGGGATCGTGACCTCTGCGAAAAAGGCGGCGGTGTTGTATGCGCCGAAGGAGTGAGGCAAGGTCCACCGGGACATCAACCCGGTCACTGACCGGGACATTAACCCGGTTCAACCTTGGAATACTGGGTCGAGAATCTGGCACGACTCCCGGCTTCTTAATCTGCCGGGAGAGCACATCAGCCGAAGTGCCAAGATCTCAAGAAACAAGAACCAAACAAGACCAATATCCAATTGCCAAGAGCCAATAGCGGTGATAGAGGCGGATGGGCACGGTGGTACCTCCACAGGCCAACCCTTTTAACTTCTGAGTTTTGACTTCTGCTCCAGGCTCTAGGCTCAACGGCTCGGGGCACTCTGGGCTCTGGGCTTTGCTCTGGGCTTTGCTCTGGGCAAATCTTGCATTCTTGGGATGCAATCCCCCCTCCCGCCCTCCTCGGATTTCCTCCGATATTTTTGCACATTCCTCCATCCCGTTCCTGAACATTCCACGCTCGCGCAGGCTCCATGTCCTCAAAACCGAATCGCCTCTTCATTGTCCTCGGCGGCTTCTTCGTCGCCAACGCCATCATCGCGGAGTTCATCGGAGTCAAGATCTTTTCCCTCGAACGCACCTTCGGCCTCTCCCCGCTGGACCTCTCGCTCTTCGGCCAGTCCGGCCTTTCCTTCAATCTGACCGCCGGCGTTCTCCTCTGGCCCGTTGTCTTCATCATGACCGATGTCATCAATGAATACTTCGGCCGGCGCGGCGTCCGCTTTCTCTCCTTCCTTGCCGCCGGATTGATCGCGTACGCGTATCTCATCGTCCTCTTCGCGATTCGCCTCGTCCCCGCAGACTTCTGGATCGGCAGCCAGCAGTCAGCCGGCATCACGGACCTCGACGCCGCCTACAGAAGCATCTTCGGACAAGGGCTCTGGATCATTGCCGGTTCCCTTATCGCATTCCTCGTGGGCCAACTCATCGACGTATCGGTCTTCCGGCTGCTGCGACGGTCGACGGGTGAAAAAATGATCTGGCTCCGCGCGACCGGCTCGACGCTCGTCTCGCAGTTCATCGATAGCTTCGTCGTCCTGCTGGTCGCCTTCTATGTGGGCGCCGGATGGTCTCTGTCCCTCGTCCTCGCGATCGGTGTCGTCAATTACATCTACAAATTCCTCGTCGCCGTTATCCTCACGCCAGTACTGTACCTGCTTCACGGAGTGATCCGTCGCTATTTAGGCGAGGAGGCCGCACGTCAACTCGCCGAAGAAGCGCACGCGCATCCTTCTGGTTCCTTCAACGCATCGTAAAGGCTGATCATGCTCCGATTCATCGCGGTTCTTCTGCTCTTTGTTCTCGCACAACCTGACGCGTCCGCGCAAACGATCCAATCGCCCAACAAGGTTCTCACACTGACATTCGCACTCACGCGAGATGGAACTCCAACGTATCGCCTCTGGCGCGGAGACAAGGTCGTCATCGCGCTCTCCAAGATGGGCCTTACACTGAAGGACCAACCATCGCTGACCGAGGGATTCCGCTTTGCCGGCGGCGAGCAGATCAAGCGCGACGAACGCTGGGAGCCGGTTTGGGGAGAGCGATCGCTCATCCGGAACGCACATACGGAGCTTCGCATCCGTCTCGAGCAACCGGAGCAAAAGGGCCGAATGATGCATATCGTGTTCCGCCTGTTCGACGATGGTCTGGGATTCCGGTACGAGTTCCCCGAGCAGGACAACCTCCGATACTTCACCGTGTCGGACGAACGGACAGAGTTCAAATTGACCGGCGATCACAAGGCGTGGTGGATCCCGGGGGATTTCGACACGAACGAGTACTCGTACTCGGAATCGAAACTCAGCGAAGTGAATGCGGAGATCGGGAAGAACGTCCGAGAGATCTACTCGAAAAGCGTGCTCGGCCCGAACTTCGTTCAAACGCCGCTTATGATGAAATCCGCGGAAGGACTCTACATCAATGTGTTTGAGGCAGCTCTCGTCAATTATCCCGCGATGGCGGTCGAGATCGACAAGGCGTCATTCACGCTCCGGTCCGTCCTCGCACCGGATGCCGTCGGCAATAAGGCATACATGCAGACGCCGTGCCGCACTCCCTGGCGGACGATCATCGTCAGCGACAAGGCAACGGAGATCCTCGCTTCGAACATCATACTCAATCTGAACGAACCATCCGTGATCGAGGGTGCGTCCGCGTGGCTCAAACCGATGAAGTACGTCGGCATCTGGTGGGAGATGCACGTTGGGACAGCAACGTGGAACTACGCGGATGTGAATAATGTGCGGCTCGGCGAGACGGATTGGTCCTCACTCAAGCCGAACCGAAAGCACGGCGCAACGACCGCTCGCACAAGGACCTACATCGACTTCGCCGCCAAGCATGGATTCGATGGAGTGCTGGTGGAGGGATGGAATGTCGGATGGGAAGACTGGTTCGGGAACTGGAAGGAAGAGGTGTTCGATTTCGTGACGCCGTATCCGGATTTCAATGTCGTTGAGCTCCAGGAATACGCCGCGGACAAGGGCGTGAAGTTGATCATGCACCACGAAACTTCCGCTTCCGTCACAAACTACGAACGACGTCTGGATACGGCATTCCAGTTCATGAAACAATACGGGTATGATGCGGTCAAGACCGGATATGTTGGAAGGATCATTCCCCGCGGCGAACAGCATGACGGACAGTGGATGGTGAATCACTACATCCGCGTCCTAGAGAAGGCAGCTCGTTACAGGATCATGGTGAACTCCCACGAATCGGTTCGACCCACAGGTCTTCATCGGACCTATCCGAACTGGATCGCCGCCGAAGCCGCCCGCGGCAACGAATTCAACGCGTGGAGCATCGGCAATCCGCCCGCGCACGAGACGATCCTTCCGTTCACACGCCTCATGGGGGGACCGATGGACTACACGCCGGGGATCTTCCAGATCAAGATGAACGCGTATGACCCGAAGAAGAAGGAGCAGGTTCACACGACGCTTGCAAAACAGCTGGCGCTGTATGTGACGATGTACAGCCCGCTGCAAATGGCGGCGGACCTGCCGGAGAACTATGAGAAACACTTCGACGCGTTTCAGTTCATCAAGGACGTTGCGGTGGACTGGGAAGAAAAGAAGGTGATCGAAGCGGAACCGGGGGACTACGTCACGATCGCGCGGAAGGCCAAGGGGAAGGACGCATGGTTCATCGGCGCCATCACGGACGAGAACCCGCACCGTGCAAGTGTTCCGCTGAACTTTCTCGACGCAAGCAAGAAGTACGTTGCGACGATTTACGGCGATGCCAAAGATGCACACTGGGAGATGAATCCCATGGCATACACCGTCGCACCGTGGGTCGTAACGAGTGCGACAATACTGGACCTGGCGCTCGCACCCGGAGGAGGCGCGGCCGTGCACATCCGTCCGGCTACCGAGCGGGAATTATTCATGTATGGGAAATATTGATCTTTGATGACAAATGATGAACGGCGTCTCTCCCACTCACTCCTCCGTAGCCAGCCGGTTCATCATCTCCGCATCGTTCTTCGCTTCTGACGTGAGGTGCAGCGTGATCTCGGGAAAGAGGTCCTGAACGTACCTGACGGACCAAGGTCCCTCCGCAAGCAGAATGGGGTGTTCATCCCGATCATACGCGATATGGTGCGCCTGATTGGAAAGGAACTTCTTGAGCACGGCGTCGTCCGGGCAGGTGAACCAGAATGCCTTGAAGATGTTCATCGGCTGCAGATCGCAATCCGCGCCGTACTCATGCAGGAGCCGGAACTTGATCACTTCGAACTGCATCTCTCCCACGGTGCCGACGATCTTCATATTTCCCTGGTTCCGAATGAATAACTGCGCGACGCCCTCGTCGGTGAGCTGACGGATCCCTTTGTCCAACTGCTTGGATTTGAACGGATTCTTGTTCACGAGGAGCTTGAACACCTCCGGCGAGAACCGGGGAATTCCCTTGAATGTGAATTTCTCCCCTTGGGTCAACGTGTCGCCGATCTTGAACACCCCCGTGTCGTACAGTCCCACCACGTCCCCCGGCCATGCTTCCTCCACGATGCTTTTCTCGTTTGCCATGAACGTCGTTGGATTGGCGAACCGCATCTTCTTGTCGAGCCGTGTATGCAGGTAGAATGCACCGCGCTCGAACGTTCCGGAGCATACCCGACAGAATGCAATGCGGTCGCGGTGATTCGGATCGAGATTTGCATGGATCTTGAAGATGAATCCGCTGAACGTCTCTTCTTCCGGATCGATGCGCCGGAGGGTCGACTCGCGGGGCTGCGGCGAGGGGGCGATGCGGACAAACGTCTCGAGCAATTCTTTGACGCCGAAGTTATTCAACGCGCTTCCGAAGAACACCGGGGCTAAATATGCATCGCGATAGTGTCCCTCATCGAACGGCTCATATACCGCTTCGATCAAACGGACATCTTCCCGCAGTTTGTCCGCCGGTCCCTTGCCCAATCGCTCGTCGAGCATCGCGCTCCCAAGGTCATCGATGGCAATCACATCCTCGGAAACGTCAGTCTTGTTAGGAGAGAAAAGCTCGACCTGTTTCTTGTAGAGATCATATACTCCCTGAAACCATGAACCAATGCCGATCGGCCAGGTCAGCGGCCGAGTGTGAATCCCGAGTTCGCGTTCCAATTCATCCAGCAGGGAAAATGGGTCGCGACCTTCGCGATCGAGCTTGTTGATGAAGACGATCACCGGCGTGCTACGCATCCGGCAAACATCCATCAGCTTGCGCGTTTGCTCTTCGACACCCTTCACGCAGTCGATGACCAGGATCACACTGTCGACGGCGGTGAGGGTTCGGTACGTGTCCTCCGCAAAGTCCTTGTGGCCGGGCGTATCCAGGATATTGACCTTGTAGCCATCGTACTCGAATCCCATGACGGAGGTCGCCACGGAAATTCCCCGCTGCTTCTCGATCTCCATGAAATCCGAGGTGGCGGTCTTTCTGATCTTATTGCTCTTCACCGCACCCGCCGTCCGAATGGCACCGCCAAACAAGAGAAGTTTTTCCGTGAGTGTCGTTTTCCCGGCGTCGGGATGGCTGATGATGCCGAATGTGCGGCGTCGGGCAAGTTCAGTATGCTTCATAAGAGACGGATTTCGTTGAGATGCTGGTCGTGAGCGAAAATGCGCGGATAGCCGTGGTGGCCAGCGCAGAGGCAAAACCTAAGGTCGGCTCCGGAAAGACAAGACGATCCTACGGGGGAGTAAGCGCAATGAAAGGGGGGATCTCATTCATGACAGCTTAAAAATACGGACATTTTGGCGGAGAGCCAAACCGGTCTTTGAACAAACGAACACCCCAACGCAGCAATCTCGGGGCGTTCCAAACCACTGAAAATGGCGGGACTTCCTGGCGAGGTTGGGAGAGATCAACGGACGAGCTCCGGGAGTGTTAGACTCCCGGAGTGTGACCAAAGCTAACGCAAAAACGCCCCGAAGATTCCTCCTCGGGGCGTTTTGATCTCTGATCCGCAACTACGGTGCCGTCGGGGATACTACTTCACCAACATCATGCTCCGCACCTCACTCATCTGACCGGCGCTCAAGCGATACAGATACATCCCGCTGGGAAGCACGGATGCATCGAACGTCGCGAGATGCGTCCCCGCCGCATACTCTCCCTCCGCGATCACCGCGATCTCCTGACCGAGCAAATTGAAGACGGTCAGCCGTAGCTGTGTGAATGCCGGGATCGTGAAGCGGATCGTGGTCATCGGGTTGAATGGATTCGGATAGTTCTGTGCGAGCGCAAAGTCGCCGGGCACACTGCTGATCGGCTCAACCGCAGTCCCTGTCCCGTTGGTCGCGCCCGGGGTCAACACGTTCACCAAACCCCACGTGCCGCCGTCGGGAATGCGGCTCCACGTCTGCGTCGCCGACATTGCACCGAATGTAACAGTATCAATGAACACACCGCGGACCGTATCTTCCAGCCACACTTTCTCTCCGCCGCTCGACAATCCAAAATCGCTCGCATCGCCGGCGATCACCGTGTCCGTCGTTATGACAAAGAATCCGTTCGCCACGATGGTTGCGCCCACAGGGAAGGCCTTCTTCGGCTTGGTTCCTGCTTGACCGCCACTATCGTAGATCTTAAATCGGTCCAAGCTGACGGTTGCCGAGACGGTATTGTAAATCTCGACCCAGTCGCCGTAGACTCCCGTCGTTCCGCGTGAGTAGATTTCGTTCATCATGATCGTACCGTTCGAGGTCCCGCGCGTGATCGTATTGAGGATCGTCCATGCGCCGCCATCCGGTCCGCGGCCGTATGTCTGCGATGCGTTTGCAGTGGCACCAAACTGTACGCTATCCACCACAACTCCGGCAACGGTATCCTTGAGCCACACCCATTCTCCCGAGCTTGAAAGCCCGAAACCGCTGTTATCTCCTGCGAAGTCTGCCGTATCAGTGATGATCACGTAGAATCCCCTTGCAGGGATGATCGTCCCGGCAGGGAATGGTTTCTTTGGCTTCGTGCCTGCTTGACCACCGCTATCATAGATCTTGTATACACTCAGATCGACCGCGGAATTGCCCGGATTGTAGATCTCAATCCAGTCGAGGGCACCTGCGACTCCTCTTGACTGAATCTCATTCATAACAACTTGCTGACCCATCGCAATGCTGGCGGCACTTAGAAGCAGCACAGCAATCATCAGTGTCCATCTGTTCATAGGAGTACCCTTTCTATTAGAGAGCAATACTTACGGCTTTAGAAACACGTACATTTTCGCCTCAGAATCCGAAACAATGTACATTTTGTCTCCCCTGACTGCTATTCCTTCTCCTTGTTGTGCGGGGGTCGACCATTCGCCCAGGAGCGTTCCATTGCGCGTCATCTTCAGGACGCTCTGCGATTCGTCGCTGACAACCCAAAAACAGTCCAAAATGGAATCGTAGCAGATATCCGATACATCCGAACTGTATGTGAGCGACCTGCGCCATACTTCCGTCGAATCAGCGAACGCTATCAACAATGTTGGATACTTCTCGTTCAGAACGTAGAGTCTCCCATCGGGGCCGCGAGTGATTCCTTCTAACCGATGTTTGGGATCCGTCCAAACATTCACCGCGAACGATGAGATCTTCGTGCCATTCGCAAGAAACGTGGAAACCAGCGAAGGCGTCTCTTCCACGACATACAAAGTGTCTTCATTCGGGGACACAGTCACACCTTCCAGATCGCTCGCTTCAATGGGGATCGTTGCCAACACGTTCCCGGTTGTGTCGATCCGATAGATCGTTGCATTCGCATCAGAGACCATGTAGAACGACTGTGTTTGCCCGGAGTATGCCAGTCCTGACGGCTCGACCACGCTCAACGAATGAACGGAGATCAACTGCAGGGCCGTACTGCTGGGTGGCACGTCGGGATCGGTGGCTGGTGCTGTTCGCTTGCACGAAATCCCCGCCATGACCAGCACCATGACAATGATCCATCTTGACTGCCAGATGCCTTGCGTTGAGAATGACACATTCCCTCGGTTGGTGTTCCGCGTGTGTGGACGATCCATGGTGACCGCTTGCCTGTGATCCGATGAATGAATGCTGCGAGCGCAGGACGGAACGGGGGCAGCCAATCCGGCGCCCCCGCTCGCGTATACTACTGATTCACCGCTCCACGTGTGATGGTGCTCGTCAGTTGCCAGTTCGTCCCGCCATTCGGGACGCGGGCATATGTCTGGGTTACGTCCATCGGCGAGACATTCACATTGTCGAGGATCGCTCCCGCCGGATTCTCGAACCAGAGTTGTTCACCGCCGCTTGAGATGCCAAATCCACTCAAGTCGCCAGCATAGTCAGCCGTGTCCACCACGATAACATAGTATCCGTTCGCAGGAATTGTCGCTCCCGAGGGGAACACTTTCTTCGGCTTCGCTCCTGTCTGACCGCCGGAATCGTAGATTCTGTACCCCGTCAAGGTCACGGGCGCGGAATTAGGATTGTAGATCTCGACCCAATCCAGATTCCCTGCGACGCCGCGTGAATAGACCTCATTCATCATGACAGGCAGCGCCGGACCGCCGGTCGCGTTGGCTGAACCCTTCGTCGGAAGCGTCAACATGCTCCAGGTCGATCCCCCGTCGATCGTCCGGGCATACGATGTATCAATACCGAGCGCTGGAAACGCAATGCTGTCGATCACGATACCGGGCGCATTCTCCAGCCAGATCGTCTCGCCACCGCTTGAGAGTCCAAACCCCGAGGCATCTGAGGTGTCGACCGTGATGACGTAGAATCCCAAACCCGCCAGCGTCGTGCCCGAAGGGATCTGCTTTTTCGGCCTTGATCCTGACTGACCACCGCTGTCATAGATCTTGTAATCACCGATCACGACGGAGGCGGTATTGGGATTGTACAGCTCCACCCAATCGGGATTCAGCGAGTCGCCGCGGGAATAGACTTCATTCACGACGATCGGGAGTAACGTCGGCGTCGGGCCAACAGCCACGGAAGGTTCGGGGCGGGAACACCCGATCAATACCGCAGCGAACAGCAAGAATAGCACAAGATATTGGATCTTCATGTTCGGTCCTCCGCCTTAGATTGATGCCTGGAATCGCATCTGGAAGAACGAGTGGTCGTCGTCGCCAAGGAGATTCCCCTTGCGCGTGGCGTTCGCATCCAGATTGACCATCGAATAATTGAATTGGATCTTGATGTTCACGTTGGGATAGTAGTTGATCCCGCACATCAATTGGTGCGACATGCCGCCCTTGACGCCTGCCTCGAAATCGTTCAGATTGGTGTAGCTGCCGCGCACCGCAAGTTCCAACGCGCCCCACGAGTTCTTGGGCGGCTCGATCGGTCCGACTTCGCCCTCATCAACATAATACGCACGCGTCTCGCCCGTAGCCATCCACGACAGCGTTAGATAGCCGCCTTCCATGTCGACGGTCGGTTTTCCATACCAGCGCTTCACTTGCATCATCATGAATTCCGATTGCAGATAGAACGGACCGTAGATGCCCGCAAGCTCTGCACCATACCGCGTGTAGTAATTCACATCCTTGATATCACCGCTATGGAGGAATTTCGGATCAAAGACATAGCTTTCCGTGCGTGCATTGACCTCGATCGTATTCTCCGAGAGATCGGCCAACGCATCGGGAATCTTGTACGACGCCGCTCCGCCAATGTGCACATTGAGTCCGTGTTCGTTGATCGGCGCCGCCGTCAAGCGGCCGTTGAACGAGTAGCCCTCATCCCGCTGCCCCTTGTCAATCCGCGTGCCGATCTCGTGACCGAATGCACCGACTGTCGCCTGACCGTACTCATTCCAGTAACGTGCCGTAATGCCCATACGTCGTCCGAGCGCAAATGCGTTCGATGCCGACGCCCGCTCCAGGAAGGTCAGCAAACGAGAGCTATTCAGACGCTCCATTCCGAACGGCTCCTTAAAATTGCCCACTTGAACCGCCAATCCCATATCGGGAACTGTATATTTGATCCACATGTCGCGTGCATCGAGGACGTTCTCTGCGAAATCGAAATCGACTTCAGCCTGCCAGTCGTTCCACAGTGTGGCCTTCAATGCGAATGTGGCTCGTCGAATCATCGAGCCGTCGCTGAGCTTGTTCTTGTTCTCAAAATATTTCGCGAAGTCGATCTGCAAACGCGAATCGAACCACCACTTCATCGAACCGTCTTTGGATTCGAACACGAGTTTCCCGGCTCGCGCTTCAACTCCTAACGGCGTCTTCAATCCCTCTTCACTTCCGCCTTCGCTTTGACCGAGCGCGACTCGCGGTCCGGCCACAAACAATAGCGCACAGAGGAGAACTGCGATCTGTTTCATAGGTGAGGCTCCTTGATACTGGTTGAATGGTCACATCTTTGGCACAATACTTGAACGAACGCGAAATGCATCGGTCAACGCGATGCGTTGCTCCGGGCTCAGACTCTCCCAGAGGGTCGACGAACTCGAATCGGTCCGGATGACCGCAGCGCTGAACGCGAATTCCATATCGCACGGATGAAGAAACACCTTCCCGTGCATCCGCTTCAACGCGCGCACTTGTGCCGGCGCAAGCGCCTGATCACCAGCGACCGACGCAGTCCCGACGCTGTCCACCACAAGGCTATCGATCTTTGCGAGTCGGAGGAAGACGCTCACTTCTGCTTTTGAAAATCTGTCCAATCCTTCAAGCGTATTGCGGAGCTGCGTCGCTGAACTGAAGTTCTTGCCGACCAAGGGTTTCACTTCATCAATGTTCACCCCCTCTGTCGCGACCGCTTTGAGAACGGATGCCGTGACATTGTACTGCGAATCGGCGATGACCGGTTGTTCAAACACGTTCTGGACGAAGAAGAGCATGACGAACGCCATCAGAAACGCAGCGATCGGCGCGATGACCCACCCTGCCGCGATCTTTCCGAGCACCTGCAGATTGATTCCTCGTCCATGCTTCGCGAGCCCGACACCGACGACGGCTCCGATCACCGCCTGCGTGCTCGAGAGAGGAACCAGCGGCAACGTCGGAAGGTGCATACTCCGGAGGAGGCCTTCAAGCCATACCGAAGAGAACAGGAACAACACGATCGATTCGGCGAGAACGACCACGAATCCCGATAGCGGCGTGATCCGGTACAGATCGCTTCCGACCGTCACCATGACATGCTGCCCATACGTGAAGATCCCGACGGCGATGGCAACACCGCCGATCAGGAAAAGCTGCTGTGTTCCCGTGAACGTGAGCACGGAGCCAACGGCGATGTCGTTGAACGGCGTTGCAGAAACGAACAAACCCATCACATTCGCGATGTTATTCGCCCCCAGCGTGTACGATGCAAGTGCTCCAACCACGAGGAGACCCGTGCGCGTGTACGCATCGACCTCCAACATATGGACGCGGGCTCGCTTGACCAGCCACTCGATCGCCTTGAACAGGACGAACGCGAACGCTGCGGCCAACAGCGGACTCGTCACCCACGTCCCAAGGATCTTCATGATCGCTTCGCCATCCGTCGGCGAACCTGTGAAGAGGTTCCATCCGATCACTCCGCCCACGATAGCCTGCGATGTCGACACGGGGAGCTTCAGCTTCGTCATCCAGGCGACGGCGATCCCGACCGCAAGGGAAACCGTAAAACTTCCCGCCATCGCATTGACCGCTCCAAGCTGATTGATCGTGCGCGTCGTTCCTGCCCCGCCGAAGACAGCCCCAAGGACCACAAAGATGCCCGCAACCACGGCCGCCACACGATAGCGAACCATCTTCGACATGACCGCTGTGCCGAAGACGTTCACTGCATGGTTCGCCCCCAGTGACCATCCGAGGAAGATCCCGCTGCTGATGAAAAAGAGGGTGACGGCGCTCATGCTACTCGTACTTCTTGATCACGGCAATGGCCAGACGGTCGCATACGTCATCCGATTGCTCGGCGATGCGTTCGATATGGTAGCTGAAATACCGCACGTGGATCTTCTTGCTGAGCGTCATGCGGCTCCGGAAGATCGTTCGCTTGATGTTCTCTGCCATGCGATTGGTCTCGCGACGATAGAGCTGAACCTTGTTGATGTGATCGCGGACCGCTTCGAGGTTGCGAAAATACGCGCGGATCCCTCCAACCGTGTGGTCACTGCAGTTGATGGAGAACTCGATGAGGTCTTGAAACGGCCGACGGACATTCGCAGGGATCACCGGGATCTCGACGGAGAATTCGAGCAAGGTGTCGGTGATGATATTCAGAACGCGGTCAGCACTTTCGAGCAAGCCCAACACGTCGCCGCGTGATTCAGGAATGAGCGTGCGCAGATACAGCTGGCTTTCGATCGTCCGCCGAAGCGTGTCGGCGTTGTTCTCCATGTCCCGCAGGATCGCCAGCCGTTCTTCAAACTCCTCCATGCGCCCCTCAAGGTAGAATCGCACGCCTTCTTTGAAGACGATCCCCCCTTGAACGATCAGATCAAGATATTCGTCGATCTGTGATTCGACAAGATGCGTTTTCTTGAACAGCAGTGCCATTGACCAGATCCTTCATTAGAAAAGACCGAAGACGCCGTTCGGTGTGATCCCGAGAAACCGGAACCACGTTTCGCCGGCAACGATGTTCAACACCCACGCAACGATCATCATCGTGATCCCAAACTTGAACGCATCGGCCAGGCTGTACTGATCTGTCTCGTATAGTAATGCGGCCGGTTTGCTGTTGAACGGCAGCACATACACATGCTCGATCATGAATGCGACCGGAAGTGCGAGGCTGATGACCGAGAACCCGAATCGATTCGCTACGCCGACGGCGATGGGGATGAAGATCATCGTCCGCATCGTCTTGGATTGGAACAGCAACGCACTGAAGACCATCACGGCCGTCAACAGGAGATACACCACCCAAAACGGGGTCGTGTTGCCGATGCCAAGATGGTCGAAGAACGCGTTGACGCTGATCGACGGAAGATCGGTCGCGTCCAATCCTGCTCCCAAGGTGTACGCCCCGGCGGAGAACAGCATCAGATGCCAGGGAACGTCCACCTCATTCCATTGCACGATCCCATACTTCGGCAGGAGCGCAACGATCGCCCCGACGAAGGCCACGGCGGTTGGACTGATGCCGTGAACGCTGTCTGTGGCCCAGAATGCGAGAATCGTCACAAAGATGATCGCCGATTTGATCTCCGCCTTGCTCAAGCGACCCAACTTCACATACTCCTCACGCAATCGCTCCATGCCCCCTTCGATCTGCGGGAGACGTTCCTGCGGCGAAAGGGGAAAGAAGACCTTCATGGCGAGCAGGTACCCGATGAGCATCAGTCCCAGCACGACCGGAAACATGGCCATCATCCAGTCCGCAAAGAACACGCTTTGGCTGATCGCTCCGCCGATCAGCGCCGCTCCGAGCAGATTCGCCCCGGACCCGGTGACGAACGCCGCAGCACCAATGTTGATGTTGAAAAGGTTTTGAATGACGATGCTGCGCCCAAAGTTGTTCCGGCCTTTCCCTCCTTGTGCCCCGTAGATGGCGGCAACCACCATGAAGATGGGGAGCAGTATGGCTGCCTTGGCCGTCGTTGCCGAAATGAACGCCGACAAGATCAGGTTGATCACGATGAAGCTCAGGAAGATCGTGCTCGCATTCTTTCCGAAGCGCAGGATCAGCCAGAGGGCAAACCGCTTGGCCAATCCGGTGGCCACCAGCATGCTCGCCAGGACGAACGACATGATGTTCAGCCACATGACCGGATGACCCAGTTGCGCATACGCGGTCTTCTCCGACAACACCCCGGTTAACACCAGCCCAATGATCAGCATCAGGGAGGTCAGATAATTCGGGATCGCCTGCGTCATCCAAAGAATGATCGAGGCAACGAAGATGGCCAGCATGAATTCATTGTTGCGAATGAATTGCTCTATGCCAACCTTTTCGAGCGTCTGCTTCGCCGTGGAGGTAATAACGTGGGAAGCATCGATCGATTGGAGGAACGGCAACTTGATGACGTACGCGAACAGGATGAACGCTGCCAACGCCAGCGCGGGACCTGCGATAGCAAGCCATTGTTCGAACGTTCCCTTTTCACGCTTGGGGAGCTTTTCGATCCGGTATTGATGCATGTCCAACGGATCATGGATCGTCATAACATTCTCGCATTGGTGTTGGAGTATTTCTGCCCGGGAACCGGCATCAAATCACCAGCGTGTGTACGGGTTCTTCATCAGCATCGAGTTGTAATACTTCACATCGCCCGTGACTTCTTTCCCCAGCCATTCAGGCTTTTCGAAGGCGTCGGTCTCGGACGCGAGCTCGATCTCCGCAAGCGTCAATCCCTTGTTTTCTCCGTAGAACTCGTCCACCTCGAACGTGTGCGCACCGGCTTTCACGAGATACCGTGTCTTGTCGATGACACCCGGCTCGCAGATCTTCAGGAGTTCTTCGACTTCGTTCACTGGGACCTCACGCTCCCATTCATAGCGGCTGGCACCGGAAGCGTTACCAATCCCTTTGATGGTCAAATAGCCCGTATCGCCTTTGATGCGAACGCGAACCGTACGCTCCGGCACGGACGATAGGTAGCCCTGAACGATGCGGGTCTGCTTGCTCGCATGTGGTTTGAAGTCTCCCTTCACCAGAAACTTCCGTTCGATCTCGTTGCCCATGTGCTGCTCCTTTGAGAATGGTTGATCGTCAGGCGATCTTGGCGAATGTCTTCAACGCTTTGAGGTAGTTGATGTTCCCGAAGCCATCGAGGCCGAGCATCTTGACGGTCTCCCAGACCAGCTTCGGATCCTCATGCTCCACCGCGATCGTGCGGATGGGTTCGTTATCGAACTTCAAGTTCGCGATCTCCACGATCGTATTGTTGATGGTGAATCCATGGCGCTCTTTGTACACGTGCACCATCCGAAGATCCGGATGATTCTTCACGAGGACATTCAGGAAGTCCTCATACGAATATTCCTTGATCGCCTCGGCGGAGACATCGATCTTCCATGCTTTGATCGTCTGCTGAAGATTCTCGACCTTGATCGGGAAGTCCGCTTTCATGAGCGGATACCACTGCTCAAGCGTGTTCTCGTTTGTCTGAACGAGGTACTTGATGTCCATCAGCATGTCGCGGATCTTCGTGTTGTCCATGCTCTTCGTGGACAGGATATAGACTTCCGAACTTTCCCGCACCTTCGCCGGATAGGTCTTGATCTTGTCTTCAGCGGCGCCGAACGCGTGTCCAAACGTCCGCCATTCCCAGCGGGCAACGATCTTGTCCATTCTGATACTCCCTGGTTAGGTTGATTGAGGATTTTCTTGCGGTTGCCCTGAACACTCCAACCCCATGCCAGTACATGCATTCTATTACATGCGATTACATGTTGACATTTCGAGCAATTCGAGCGAGATTCAGAATATTGAAATGACGATATTTCGACAGGGCGACGAATTATCGTCATCCGAACGACGCATGTTCGGCGTTCTCTATCAGATCTGAGGCATCATGAGTCACACATCTAAATGGAAATGGACCACGATTCTGACGATCGCAACTCCCGCAGTTCTTGCTCTGACGGTCCTCTTCTATGTGATCGTCATGGATATCGAACGCCAGACGGTCATCCTGGGTACGCCTGATCCCATCGATCCGACAGCTCAGTTCAAGCCCGTCGCGTACGTGGGCGTCGTCTCGCGCTACCCACCAACGATCATGTACCGCGGCTATCAACCGATCATGGATTACCTGACCGCGAACACACCCTATCGATTCGAGTTGGTGCTCGGCAAGGACTATCAGGAGGCTTTGCGTCTTCT
>Ga0209079_10000507_pt1 | contig 15660 bp, 12 predicted proteins | sample PPLLaktember2015_2_FD_187259 | JGI IMG/M metagenome (GOLD analysis project Ga0209079, IMG submission 187259) | Freshwater sediment microbial communities from Prairie Pothole Lake near Jamestown, North Dakota, USA - PPLs Lake P7 Core (6) Depth... | ecosystem: Environmental > Aquatic > Freshwater... | reverse complement strand
CGCGGCGACGCCCTCGCCGAGCAGCGCCTCGGCTTCCACCGTACTGCCTTTGAGCAAGAGCACGTTTGCCTGCATGGTCTGGCTCAACGCCCTGGCGGCCTCGCGCAGGTCCCGGTTCTCGATGACACCGCCCTTCGTCGCCAACACCTTGTCCGACTCGTCCACTCGCCGAGTGTCGATCATCGCGCTCAAGAGGTTCATCGCGCGCAGGGCCACGATCGACTCGCCTTCTGAATGGCGGGCGGCGGCCAGGCGATGCGCTTGGCGGGCAGCATCGAAGGATGCATCCAGCTGCCGGGCACCATGGAAAGCCAGCTGCGCCGCAGTGAGCACCTCTTCGGCCGGTCGGCCCTCGCCGTGACGTCTCTTCGCGGTTTCGACGGCGGAGCGGATCATCACGAGCGCCGTGTCCAGGCGACCGGACTTTGCAAGATGGTAGCCATACAACACCTGCGCACGTAGCAGCGTCGGATGCGCTTCGCTCACCCGCGGGTTCGCGCGGCCTGCCTGGTACGCCTCTTCAATGATCCTGAGCCGGTCGACCTCGATCGGCGCGGGCCATGCGAGGAAGCAGGCGACCTGCAGCGTCAGCGGGTCACCGGGGCCAAGAGCCGTTCGCGCGAGCTCGTGAGCTTCGCGAATATCGGTCTCGAAGGAGGCCTGCCCGGTGCTCCATGAGCGAACGGCCGCGCGGTTCAGCAGGCCTTCGACGAGGATCCGATGTCCGCGGCTCCCGAGCGATCGCGCGGTCGCGATGCCGACGTCGAGTTGCTCGAGGACGTCTTCTCCCGCATGCACGAAGTTCTGTGCGGCCTTGATCCTTGCATGAGCCAGGGCCGCGTTGTCCGGTTCGAGGGCTTGCTGCCCCTCGCTGATCGCCGTGCGCAGCGTCGCTCGCGCCCGATCCATCAGCCCGCGATTGGCATAGGCATCGGCGATTGCCAGCCTGAGTTCGATCGTCACTTCAGGCTGTCCTGCCATTTCCTCTGCGATACGGTCTTCGGCGGCTGACAGAAGCGCCACGTCGGACTCGCGCGTGGACGCGCTTGCCATCGGATCTGCCTGGCGTATGAGGGCGACAACGAAGTCCTTGATGGCAGTGGCGCGGCGGGCTTCTTCGCTCGCCGTCTGCGCCTGCCAGACGGAGACCAATGCGCTAACCAGCACGGCCGCGAAGACGCCGCCGGCGATGCCGAGCGGCAGCCGGTTGCGCTTGCAGAACAGGCGCGCTCGATAGCTGCTGCTGTCGGGCCGTGCACGGATCGGCTGGTGCGCGAGGTATCGATCGAGGTCGTCTGCAAGCGCAGCGGCGCTTTCGTAGCGCTCCTCGGGCTGCTTCTTGAGCGCCTTCAGGACGATGGTGTCGAGGTCGCTGCGTTTCCGTTCGCCGGCGTGCTCGCCCACTCGACTCGGGGCCGGCGGTTCGACGTTGAGGATCGCCTCCTCCAGCGCCGCGCCCGAGCCCGCAGCGGTCGGCCGATAGGGCCTGGTCCCGCTGACCAGCTCGTAGAGCATGACGCCGAGCGAGTAGACGTCGCTCGCGGCCGACACCGGACGGCCGAGCACCTGCTCGGGCGATGCATATGCGGTGGTCAGGGCCCGCTCGCCGGCGCGCGTGAGGACGCTTTCGCCGCCGGCGAGGTCGTCGCCCACCAAAAGCTTCGCGATGCCGAAGTCCAGCAACTTCACGCTACCGTCCCGCGTCACCATGACGTTGCTCGGCTTCAGGTCCCGGTGCACGACCAGCCTCGAGTGCGCGAAGGCGACGGCCCGCGCGACGTCGACGAACAGGGTCACGCGTTGGGGAACGGACAACTGCTTCTCGGCGCAATACGCGTCGATCGGAGTGCCGTCGACCAGTTCGAGGGCGATGAACGGCCGGCGGTCATCGGTCCATCCGGCGTCGTGGAGTTGCGCAATGTGCGGGTGGCTGAGGCTGGCAAGAATGCTCCGCTCTCGCGCCATCCGCTGAGCCAGGCCTGGCGCGGTCCACTCGGCGCGCGGGAGCTTGAGCGCGACGCGGCGCTCGAACGACCCGTCGGCGCGCTCCGCGACCCAAACCACACCCATGCCTCCGCGGGCGAGTTCGCGCACCAACCGGTATGGGCCGATCCGCTCGCCCGGCTTCTCATCGGGGAGCGTCCAACTCCTCGTGCCCGTCATCCAGGCTGTCTCGTGCTCGGCCTGCTCGAGCAGGGACCGCAGCACGCCGTGCAGCGATGGCTCGAGCCGCTGCTGCCGGTCGAGCCACGCCGCGCGGTCCGACGGCTCGAGATCGAGCGCCTGTTCGAGCAGCTTGTTGAGACGGTGCCAGTCCTCGACGCCGAGCTTCGCAACCATGTTCATGGTGGCCTCGACGCAGTCCGGTGCCTGCAGGACCAAGTCAGTCGCCGGAACCGGACACCGGCTCGGCTACTTCCGGAGAGAAACGGAGAGCAGCAGCCGGGCCCGCTGCCAGTCCCGGCACACTGTCCGCTCCGTCACGCCGAGGGCCTCGGCGACTTCCGCTTCGGTGAGCCCGGCGAAATAGCGCATCTCCACGACCTGCTTCAGTCGCGGATCGGTCGTATCGAGTTCTTCGAGCGCCGAGTTGATCCACTCGATGTCCGAGTCCGTCTGCCCGATGCTGGCCGCGACTTCGGTATTGAGGGTGACGCGCACGGCACCGCCACCGCGACGGTCGGCCGAGCGCCTCCTTGCCATGTCGACGATGATGGCGCGCAGGACCTGTGCCGCGTAGGCCATGAAGCGACCGCGGCTGTCGAGGTCGAGCCGGCCGGCCTGCTGGAACCGAAGGTAGGCCTCGTGCACCAGCGAAGTCGGATCGAGCAGCGTCATCGGGCCATTGCGTGCGACCCTGGTCCGCGCCATCCGGTGCAGGTCGTCGTAGACGACGGAGAACAGGCGGTTCAGCGCCTCGTTGTCCTGTTCGCGCACACGAGCCAGCAGCTGCGTGACATCGTCCATGGCCGCCTCCGCGGTGGTGGCGATCATGCTAGGCCGGCTTGCCCGCTTCGGGCTAGGCCGCGAAACGGTTAGCGGCGGCGGTAGTCGACGAAGTCGAACCCGTAAGCGCGCGTGTCGTTGGCGGGATGGTGCTCGCGTCCGGTTTCGGCCCAGTCTGCGGCCGCCGTCACGGGCAGGAAAGTGTCGCCCTCGAAGTCGGCATCGATCTCCGTCATCAGCAGGCGCTCCGCGCGGCTAAGGGCTTCTGCGTACAGCTGCGCCCCGCCGATGACGAAGATCTCCTCCGTGTCGGCGCAGCGCTGGATCGCCTCGTCGAGGCTGTGCACGACCTCCGCGCCGGCGGCGACGAAGTTGCGGTCGCGCGTCACGACGATGCTGCGCCGGCCCGGCAGCGGCCGCCCGATCGACTCCCAGGTCTTGCGCCCCATCACGATCGGGTGGCCCATCGTCGTGCGCTTGAAGAACGCGAGGTCCTCCGGCAAGCGCCACGGCAGGCCGCCGCTGGCGCCGATCACGCCGTTGCGGGCGCGCGCGACGATCAGCGTGACGCGCGGAGTCGTCGCCGCGTTCACACCGCCACCGGCGCCTTGATGTGCGGGTGCGGGTCGTAGTCCACGATCTCGAAATCGTCGAAGGCGTAGTCGAAGATCGAGGCGGGGCGCCGCTTGATCGCCAGCCGCGGATACGGACGCGGCTCGCGCGCCAGTTGCTCGCGCACCTGGTCGAAGTGGTTGTTGTAGACGTGGCAGTCGCCGCCGGTCCAGACGAAGTCGCCGACGCCGAGGTCGCACTGCTGCGCGATCATGTGCGTCAGCAGCGCGTAGCTCGCGATGTTGAACGGCACGCCGAGGAAGATGTCGCAGCTGCGCTGGTACAGCTGGCACGACAGCCGGCCCTGTGCCACGTAGAACTGGAACAGCAGGTGGCAGGGCGGCAGCGCCATCTTCGGGATGTCGCTGACGTTCCACGCCGACACGATCAGCCGGCGCGAATCGGGATTCGTCCTGATCTGCTGCACGACCTGCGCGATCTGGTCGATCGCGCCGCCGTCCGGCGTCGGCCACGAGCGCCACTGCACGCCGTAGACCGGGCCGAGCTCGCCGTCCTCGCGCGCCCACTCGTCCCAGATCGTGACCTTGTTGTCGCGCAGGTACGCGACGTTGCTCGAGCCCTGCAGGAACCACAGCAGTTCGTGGATGATCGAGCGCAGGTGCAGCTTCTTGGTGGTGACGAGCGGGAACCCTTCCTGCAGGTCGAACCGCATCTGGTAGCCGAACCAGGACTTGGTGCCGGTCCCGGTGCGGTCGGTCTTGTCGACGCCACGTTCGAACACGTGGCGCATGAAGTCTTCGTACTGGCGCATGGAGGTGTCGCGGAGGATGCGGCGCATTCTATCGGGACGGCGCTGCCGCCCGCGCCGGTCGATGGTCCCGCCTGATCGATGGAATGGTCGGACTTCGCAAGTACAAAATACGATGTCGAACGGAACGCCGGAAGAGCCGACGGGAGAAGCCGGCGGAACGGCGGGCGCGAGTGGAAGGGGAACGAAATGAAGGGCCGGTGCTGGGCGGTTGCGGTTGGGTGCGCGCTGCCGTGGAGCGTTGCGTGTGCCTCGGAGTCCCTGCGACGCGCGGGAGACTTCCTGCAATACGCGTTGCCGGCCACCGGCCTGGCGGCAACCGCTGTCTACGGCGACGGCCGCGGAGCGGAGCAGTGGTTCTGGTCGGGCGCCACCACGCTCACGTTCGTCGGAGTCGGCAAGGCGTTCGGGGATAAGACCCGGCCCGACCAGACCTCGGCCACCTCGTATCCGTCCGGGCATACGGCGTGGGCCTTCTGGGGAGCGTCGTTTCTCGACTCGCGCTACGGGCCGCAGTGGGGCATACCCGCCTATGCGCTCGCGGCGCTGACGGCGTACAGCCGAATCGAGGCGGACAAGCACTATCCCGACGACGTCCTCGCAGGAGCGAGCATCGCGATGCTGTCGAACTTCTTCTGGGTGCGGCCGCTCGCGCGCGACATCGTGATCGAGCCGCTGGCGAGCAAGGGCGGCGCCACCGGTTTCGCCGTGCGCTTCTTCGATGCACCGGTGCGTGCGCTCGAGCACAACGGCCGAACGCTCGGCCACACCCCGTGGCGCTTCAGCTACCAGGTGTCGTCGACCAGCACGCGCCGCAATGTCGTCGCCGCTCCGTCCGGGCCGGGGAGCCGGATCGACGTCGCGGCGCTCACGTCGCCGGCCGATCCGACGATCGTCTCGTCGTTCCTGTTTTCCCGCGTCGATGGGCGACACGAACTGTCGCTGCTGGTTGCGCCGTTCGGCACCGGGGCGATCGCGCCGCTGGCCGCTCCCGCCGAGTTCGGCAGCCGCGCGTTCAGCGCGCAGGCCACCGATGTCGACTATCGCTTCTACGACTATCGGTTCCGCTACCGCGGGTCGTTCGCGCCCCATGAGTCGGTGACGGTGCGCCTGGGGGCGGCGCTGCAGGCCGCTCGCACTTCCATCGAACTGTCCCAGCCGGGCGCGCGTGGTGACGTCTCCGTATGGAGCGTGCTGCCGTTGGTGCACGCGAGCGGCGAGTGGCGTTTCGCGCGCGACTGGCTGCTCGTGCTGAGCGGCGAAGGGATGGCGCTCGGTTCACGCCGGTTCGCGGAAGCGGACTTCCGCGTTCAGTACCGGTTCAGCGACGGCTGGAACGCGTCGCTCGGCATCACCGAACGCCGGTCAGCGACCGACGTCTCCGCGCTCTACAACGATGTCAGGCAACGGGCGCCCTACCTGGCGCTCGAGCACCGCTGGTAAAGGGATCAGCCCGCGAACTGCATCGCCGCGAGGCGCGCGTACAGGCCGCCGCGCGCGACGAGCTCCGCGTGGGTGCCGGCGTCGACGAGGCGTCCCTGGTCGAGCACGAAGATGCGGTCGACGCGCTGCACGGTCGCCAGCCGGTGGGCAATGACGATCGTCGTGCGGCCGCGCATCGCGGTCTCCAGCGCGGACTGCACGGCGCGTTCGCTCTCGGCGTCGAGGGCCGAAGTCGCCTCGTCGAGCAGCAGCAGCGGCGCGTCCTTGAGGATCGCGCGCGCGATCGCCAGCCGCTGGCGCTGGCCGCCGGACAGCCGCAGGCCGCGCTCGCCGACTTCGGTCGCATAGCCGTCGGGCAGCGGCAGCACGAATTCCTCGACGTGCGCCGCCCGCGCCGCCGCCCGCGCTTCGACTTCGCTCGCGCCCGGGCGCCCATAGCGGATGTTTTCGAGCACGGAGCCGGAGAAGATCACCGCGTCCTGCGGCACGACCGCGATCCGTCGGCGAAGATCCTCGAACGCCGCGCTGCGGATGTCGACGCCGTCGACCCGGATGACGCCCTCGGCCACGTCGTAGAACCGCTGCAGCAACTGGAAGACGGTGCTCTTGCCGGCGCCCGATGGACCCACCAGCGCGACGGTCTGACCGGGTTCGATGACGAGCGAGAGCGCGTCGAGCACGCGCTGCTGCGGCCGGGACGGGTAGGTGAAGCCGACGCGATCGAACTCCAGGCGCGTGCCGCGCGGGGCGGCGGGCAGCGCCACCGGCTCGGCCGGCGCGGCGATCGGCGATTCGGCGTTGAGCAGTTCCATCAATCGCTCGGTGGCGCCGGAGGCGCGCAGCAGGTCGCCCCACACCTCGCCGAGCACGGCGGCCGCGCCGGCGACCACCATGATGTACAGCGCGGTCTGGCTCAACTCGCCCGCGGTGATCTTGCCCGCCATCACGGACTGAACGCCGCCGTACAGGCCGTACAGCAGCGCGCCGAACACGCCGATGATCACGAACGCGGTCAACGTGGCGCGCGTTCCGGTACGCCGCACGGCCGTGTCGAACGAGCGCTCGTTCGCCTCGTGGAAGCGGCGCGCCTCGTTGCGTTCCTGCGTGTAGCTCTGCACGACCTGCACGGCGTTCAGGACCTCGCCGGCGATGGCGCTCGAGTCGGCGATGCGGTCCTGGCTGGCGCGCGACAGCTTGCGCACGCGGCGGCCGATCAGCATCGCCGGCACGACCACGAGCGCGATGACGCCGACGACGGTCAGCATCAGCCGCGGACTGGTGGCGACCAGCATCGCGATGCCGCCGATGAAGAGCACCGCGTTGCGCAGGCCCATGGAGACGCTGGAGCCGACCGCGTTCTGGATCACGGTGGTGTCCGTCGTCAGCCGCGACAGCACCTCGCCCGTCTTCAGCGTCTCGAAGAACTGCGGGCTCTGCTGCAGCACGTGCGCGTACACCGCCTGGCGCAGGTCGGTGGTGACGCGGTCGCCGAGCCAGCTGACCATGAAGAAGCGCGCAGCCGTGAAGATGCCGAGCGCCACGGCGACGGCGAACAGCAGGCCGAAGTAGTTCCGGATGGCGATGAGCTTGCCGCCGACGTCCCCGCCCGGCGTCGTCAGGCCCTGGTCGACCAGCAGCCGCACGGCATACGGGAGCGCGAGCGTGGCGCCGGCCGCCAGCAGCAGGAACAGCAGCGCGAGGGCGACCTGCCTCCGGTAAGGCGTGACGAAGGGCAGCAGACGGCGCAGCGGCCGCAGGCGGAGGGGGGCGGGCGCGGCGTCTGCCACGGGCGGAGTCACCACAGCGGCGAGGTCAGCACGCCCCACGCGGCGAGGATCATCAACACGCCCCAGGCCGCGAACGCGACCGTGAACGGCGCTCCGCGGGACTTCGGGTTGCGCGCGTAGGCGAAGGCGTACCAGAGGCGGGCCGCCACCCAGACCGCGCCCACCGCTGCCGCGATGCGCGGATTGAAGTACAGCGCTGCCAGCCACAGGGCCGGCAGGAAGAGCACGGCGTTCTCGAGCGTGTTCATCTGCACGCGGTACGCGCACTCGAACTCCACGGGGCCGGTCGTGGCCGGCGCGCTCACCTTGTAGCGGCCGCGCGCATAGCCGACGTACCACGCGCAGCCGAACAGCAGCGCGAGGGTCGCGAGCGTGACGAGGGCGGGCCAGTGCAGTGTGTTTCCCACGGGGTTCTCCGGTCAGGACGACGGATCGTAGCGTTGACGAGGCCGGCCGGAGCTCAGAGCCGGATCGGCGCGACGTACCCGGTCATCTCGAGGTAGCCGCGGCCGACGCGGCGCTCGCCCTCGTAGAGCTCGCTCGCGCCTTCCCAGTACACCGCGCCGGTCGTCATCCGCGAGTCCAGCTCCTGGTCGTTCATCAGCGGCCGGGTGACGAAGGTGCGGTCGCCGACCCGCAGTTCCTGCGCCACCGGCCAGGTCGCGCGCGTGCGCGGCGAGGTCCACTCGGAGCGACGCACGAAGCGCACGTCGTCCGGCCGGTACGTGCGCGTGGCGCCACCGGCGGGCCGCAGCGAGGCATAGCCGTACGACGCTTCGCCGGCCGCGCCCTGGCGGCGGATCTGGAAGGCCGTCAGCGCGGTGCCGTTGTCGAGGTTCATGCCGACCCAGTCCCAGCCGGCCGCGTCGGCCGCGAGCAGCGTGCTCGACCACTCGTGATCGAGCCAGCCCCGGCCGGCGAGCGACTGCGTCCGGCCGTCGCGCGTCAGTTCGGCGCGCACGTCGAGCTGCGGCTGCGAGTAGTAGTAGCTGGCCTGTGCCGGCGCGGGCCCCTTGCGCGAGTACCCCGCGTCGCCTTGCAGCAGCAGCGGCTGCGTCGGCTGCGCGGTGAACCGGAGCGTGAACCCGCGGGCGGGCAGCGTGCAGCGGTACGTGCCGTCCGCCTGGCGGAGGAAGCGCCAGGCGTCGAGGCGCACGTCGGTGTCCTGCTCGGACGCGCCGACCACGTCGAAGCCCGTGCGGGCGATGCGCTCGTCGTGCAGCAGGCTGCCGAGCGCGGGGTCGGCGATCGCGGCGTGGGCGATCACCAGCTGCCGCGCCGCGAACGCGCTGGGATTCGCGGGATCGACCTCGGTGCGCGTGCGGAAGAACGTGACCTGGAACCCGAGCGCAGAAGCGCCCGGCACGTCGAGCCAGCCGGTCAGGTACCACCACTCCGTGCGGTACTCGGGATGCGCGCCGTGGTCGCGCGGAAACACCAGCGGCCGCGGCGCCACGGCCGGGTAGTCGACGGCGGCCCGGACCGGCGCGGCGAGCGCCAGCGACGCCAAAAGGAACGCGCGGCGGCCCGGCATCACCAGTCGTCCCGCACCGCTCGCACGGCGTCGATCGAGACCGCGCGTCGGCCAGCGATCACCGCGGTCACCACCGCCGCCGCCATCAGCGCGACCATCAGGCCGCCGATCAGCCCCTGCGGCGCGTTGAAGTCCATGGTCCAGTGGAACGACTGCGGGTTGATCACCTTGATCAGCACGAGCGCCACCACGAGCCCGGTCGCCAGGCCGACCGCGATCGCCAGCGCGGTGACGAGCGCGCCCTCGATCGCGAGCAGGCCGAGGATCTGCCCGCGCGTGAACCCGATGTGGCGCAGCATCCCGAACTCGCGCGTGCGCGCGATCGCCTGCGACGAGAAGGTGGCGGCGATGCCGATCAGCCCGATCGCGATGGCCGCGATCTCCAGCACGTAGGTCACGGCGAAGCTGCGGTCGAAGATCTGCAGGCTGAGCTTGCGGATGTCGCCGGGCTGCACGAACTCGGTCGCGGCGCCGGCCGCCATCTGCGCGCGCAGTTCCTCGGCCACGCGCACCGGCGTGTAGCCGGGCTTCAGCCACAGCGCCGCGTCGGTGATCGTGGTGTCGCCGGTCGCCGCCTGGTAGTCCGACGTGCGCATCGCGATGGCGCCGAACTGCCGCGCGTAGTCGCGCCAGACGCCGACGACCTTGAACGCCGTCATCCGGCCGGCCAGCGGCAGCTCGACCGTCTGCCCCGGCCGCATGCCGTAGATGTCGACCACGGCCTCGGTCACCCAGATCGGCGGCGGCATGTCCGGCGTCCACGGCACGGCGGCGCCGGTGAGCGGCAGTTCCGCGTTCGGCCGGTCGACGTCGTAGGGGCGTACCACCAGCAGCACCTGCGCGCGCGCGGGGTCGAGCTGCAACCGGGCGAAGCGCGAGAAGTCCGCGCGCGCGACGCCGGGATGGTTCGCGAGCCGCTCGAGGTCGGAATCCGGGAAGTAGGCGATCGAGCCGGTCTGCGCGACGCGCGCGTAGAGCTCGGCGGGCAGGATGCGGTTGAGCCAGTCGTCGACCGAGCCGCGGAAGCTCGACACCATGGTCGCCATCGCGATCATCAGCGCGAAGCTCGCGACGATGCCCGCCATGCCGATCGCCGCGAAGCTCGGCGCCTGCGCGATGCGCGTGACGGCGAGCAGCAGCGTCGGCGAGCGCGCGCCGAGCGCGGAGGCTTCGATGCGGCGCGCGAGCGGCGTGAAGACCGCGTGCGCCAGCCGCGGCTGCAGCGCGATCGCGCCGATCAGCACGGCCATGATCGACAGGTAGCCCCACACCGGAATGCCGCCGACCGGCGGCAGCGCGACGAGCACGGCGCCGAGCGCGAGCAGCGCCAGTCCTGGCCAGGCCCGGCCGAGCGGCTTGAACGCGTCTTCCTCGGCGCCGGCCTTCATCGCCAGCGCCGGCGAGGTGCGCGCGGCATCGCGCGCCGGCACCCAGCTGCCGGCGATGGCGGCGCCGAGGCCGAGCAGGAAGAAGAGCCCGACCGCCTCCGGCGTGTACTGCACCTCCGGCCGGGTGCCGGTGAAGAAGCCGCTGCCGAGGTCGCCGCCGAGCACGTTCAGCGTCAGGCTCGCGATGGCGGCGCCCAGCAGCAGGCCGAGCGCGCTGCCGGCCACGCCGAGGATCGACGCCTCGACCACGAGCAGCGACTGCAGCTCGCGCGACGTGACGCCCGCCACCCGCAGGAACGCCAGCTGCGAGCGGCGCGCGATCGTCGCCTGCGCCTGCAGCGAGAACACGAGGAAGCCGCCGGTGAACAGCGCCACCAGCGCCAGCACGTTCAGGTTGACGCGGTAGGCGCGCGACAGGTTCGACACGCGCGTGGTCTCGGCGTCGGCGCTCGTGATCGCCACGCCGGGCGGCAGCTGCAGCGCGCCCGCGAGGCTGTCGACCGTCGTTCCGGCGGCGAGCTTCAGGTCGATGCGCGTGAGCTTGCCGAGCCGGTCGAGCCGCCACTGCGCGTGACCGAGGTCCATCACGCCGATCACCTGCCCGGCGCGCGCGCCGGGCAGGGTGCCGACGATCGGCAGCCGCGCCTCGCGCGTGCCGGCGAGGACGCGCAACTCGCCGCCCACGCGGACCTTGAAGCGGTCGAGCGCGGCCGGCGACAGGAACACGCCGTCGCCGAGGACCGCGAAGCGCGGCGCGTCGTCGGCCGGCACCGGCATCAGCGCTTGCGACAGGGCGGCGGCGCGGAAGATGTCGAGGCCGACGAGCGGCAGCACCGGCGCGCGCGTTTCCTCGAAACCGAGCACCGGCACGTCGAGCTCCAGCACGGGGCTGGCCAGTTCGACGGCAGGATGCGCCACGACCTGCGCGAACAGCTGTTCGTCGAACCCGTCGCGCGTCGCGGTGATGGACGCATCCGCCTGCCCCGTGACCGCGCGCACCGCGGACGAGAACTCGCTCAGCGCCGACGTGTTGATCAGGTGCACCGCATAGCCGAGCGCGACGCCCACCGCGATCGCGAGGACCTGCACCAGCGTCCGCAGCCGGTGCTGCCGCGCATAGCCGGCGAGGACGTGCCAGGAGAGCCACCACATGATCGAGGGTCAGGCGGCCGCGTGCTCGCGCAGCCTGCCGTGATCGAGCACGACGATGCGATCGGCCGACCGCGCGGCGGCTTCGGAGTGCGTGACCAGCACGCCGCCCGCGCCGCGCGAGCGGATCTCGCGGCCCAGCAGGTCGAGCACGGTCTGCGCGGTGTCCGGGTCGAGGTTGCCGGTCGGCTCGTCGGCCAGCACCAGCGCGGGACGATGCACCAGCGCGCGCGCCACCGCGACGCGCTGCAGTTCGCCGCCCGACAGTTCGCGCGGCATGCTGATGCCGCGATCGCCCAGCCCCACGGCGCCGAGCAGCTCGCCCACGCGCTGGGCGCGCTCGTCGCGGGTGGCTCCCAGCAGCACGAGCGGCAGCTCGACGTTCTGCTCGACCGTCAGGTGCGGCAGGATGTGGAACGACTGGAACACGAAGCCGAGCTTGCGCCGCCGCGCCAGCGTGCGCCCGGCGTCGTCGAGCGCGGCGAGGTCGGTGCCGTCGACTTCGACGCGCCCCGCGTCGGGGCGGTCGAGGCCGGCGATCAGGTTGAGCAGCGTGGACTTGCCCGAGCCCGACTCGCCGACGATCGCGACGTACTCGCCCGGTCCGACCCGCAGGCCGAGCCCGTCGAGCACGGCGCGCGCGCCGAAGTGCTTGGTGAGACCGTCGACGAGCAGCATCGGCCGATTCTACGGGGGCGACCGCGGGGGAACCGCGGGGGAACCGTTATCCCTCTGGCTACAATGCCTGCCCGCCTCCGACCGCCGTCCCCCTTGAACGCTCCCGGCGTCACCATCGACACCATTCGCGCCGCGCAGGCGCGCCTGGCCGGCCACGTCGAGAACACGCCGTGCCTGCACTCGCGCACGCTGTCGGAGATCACGGGCGCGGAGGTGTACCTCAAGTTCGAGAACCTGCAGTTCACCGCGTCGTTCAAGGAGCGCGGCGCGCTCAACAAGCTGTCGACGCTGGCCCCCGCGCAGAAGGCGCGCGGCGTGATCGCCGTGTCGGCCGGCAACCACGCGCAGGGCGTGGCGTATCACGCGCAGCGGCTCGGCATCCCGGCCGTCATCGTGATGCCGCGCTTCTCGCCGATGGTGAAGATCGAGCGCACGCGCGGCTTCGGTGCGGAGGTCGTGCTGTCGGGCGACACGTTCGACGACTCCAAGGCCGAGGCGGCAAGGCTGGCCGCGGAGCGTTCGCTGACCATGGTGCATCCGTACGACGACGTCGACGTGATCGCGGGGCAGGGGACGATCGCGCTGGAGATGCTGGCGCAGCAGCCGGAGATCGACTGCCTGTGCGTCGCCGTGGGCGGCGGCGGGCTGATCTCGGGCGTGGCGACGGCGGCGCGGGCACTGAAGCCGGCGATCGAAGTCATCGGCGTGCAGACCGACCAGTTTCCCTCGATGTACTCGGCGTTCAAGGGCGTGCAGATGCCGTCGGCCAACGCGACGCTGGCCGAGGGCATCGCGGTCAAGCAGCCCGGCGACCTCACCGTCGAGATCGTCAAGCGGCTCGTGACCGACGTGCTGCTCGTTTCAGAGGGCGACATCGAACAGGCGATCGTCATGCTGCTCGAAATCGAGAAGACGGTGGTCGAGGGCGCGGGCGGCGCGGGACTGGCCGCGCTGCTGCGCCATCCCACGCGGTTCACCGGCCGGAAGGTCGGACTCATCCTCTGCGGCGGCAACATCGATCCGATGGTGCTGGGCGACATCATCGAGCGCGGCATGGTGAGGGCCGGGCGCCTGGCACGGATCCGGGTGCACACGCGCGACGTGCCGGGCGAACTGGCGCGCGCGGCGACGCTGATCGGCCAGGCGGGCGCCAACATCGAGGAAGTCCAGCACCAGCGAGCTTTCACCACGCTGCCTGTCCAGAACGCGGAGCTGGAGTTCGTCCTGCAGACGCGCGGGCCCGCGCACATCGAGGAAGTGCTGGCCACGCTGCGCGCCGCCGGCCTCTACGCCACGACGCACCCTTATTGATCGCAGTGGTGCTGGATCAATTCCGGCCCGGCGGCGTCCGGTCGGCCTTGTTCCAGATCATTTCGCGCACTCCGCGCGGTGACTAGTGTGGTGAGGTGTTTCAGGGCGAGGAGATCCCGATGGTCGCCGCGCGTACGCCGAACATCAGCCAGGTGCCGAACGCCGTGCGGTCGGCACAGGCCAGGAAGACCAGCACACCCAGGCGCCCGGCCGCGCGCCGCAAGCGCGCGCGCTTGAGCTGGAGCGCGAAGCTGCGCCCCGAACTGGCGCCGCGCGTGGTGGAGGACAGCCGCCGCGGCGGCAGCCTGCTGCTGCCGACGCCGCGCCTGGTCGCCGAGACGGTGGCCGCCATTCCACGCGGCCGCGTGATGACCATCGGCCAGTTGCGCCGCGCGCTGGCGGAGCGCTTCGAGGCGGATGCCACGTGCCCGCTGATGACGGGCATCTTCGCGACGATCCTCGCGGGCGTGGTCGTGGAAGACCTCGGCCAGCGCCGCAAGCCGCGCTGGCCCATCTGGCGGCTGGTGCGCGACGACGGCACGCTGCACCCGAAGTGGCCGCTCGACGCGCTGTATCGCGCCGCCATGCTGCGCCAGGAAGGCGTGCGGCTCGGGCGCCGCAACGGGCACTGGGCCGCCCTCGATACGCAGCAATCCTGATGCCGGCAGGCCGGCCAGGTCCCCTACACTCGGCCGATGGGTTCCAACGACGTGAGGGCGCCGCTCGCCGCGGTGCCGGCTTTCCTGGATCTGCGCAACACGAGCGCGGATCCGGCCGATGAACTGCGCGCATCGCTCGCCGCCGACGCGCCGTTCATCGCCCCGAAGTTCTTCTACGACGCGCTGGGTTCGCGCCTGTTCGAGGCGATCTGCGAGTTGCCGGAGTACCCGCTGACACGCGCCGAGCGCCGCCTGTTCGAGCGGCACGGCGAGGCGATCGCGGCGCGGGCCGGAATCGACCGGCCGCTGGTCGACCTGGGTGCCGGCAACTGCGAGAAGGCCGAGCAGCTGTTCGAGACGCTCGCGCCGTCGCAGTACGTGGCGGTCGACATCGCGGCCGACTTCCTGCGCGAGCGCCTGGCGGCGCTGGCGCTGCGGCGCCCGGGCCTGCCGATGGTCGGCCTGGCGCAGGACTTCACCGCCGCGCTCGAGCTGCCCGACATCGTGCAGCCAGGCCCCCGCACGGTGTTCTACCCCGGATCGTCGATCGGCAACTTCGCGCCGCCCGCGGCGCTGGCCTTCCTGGAGCGGATACGCGCGGCGTGCGGTGCGGGCGGCTGCCTGATCCTCGGGGCCGATCTCGTGCGCGACAAGCACGCGCTCGACCTCGCGTACGCCGACCCGCTCGGCGTGACCGCGGCCTTCAACCTCAACGTGCTGCGCAACGTCAACCGCTGCATCGACGCCGACTTCGACGTCGCCGACTGGCGCCACGTGGCGTTCTTCGATCCGGTCAGCGCGCGGATCGAGATGCACGTGGAGGCGCGCTGCGACGTCGACGTGCGCTGGACCGGCGGCGGGCGCCGCTTCCGCGCGGCCGACCGCATCCACACCGAGAACTCGCACAAGTACACGCTGCCCGGGCTGCGCGCGCTGCTGCGGCGCGCGGGCTACGGCGACGCGACGCTGTGGACCGACGAGGAGAACGGTTTCGCGGTGGCGGTGGCGGCCGCCTAGTTGCGCACGACGCGGAAGGCCGTGTACGCGAACGGATAGTCGCCGCGGAACCAGTTGCGGAACGAGCGGCGCAGCAGGCAGCGCGCGGTGCGCGGCGACGCGCCCTTCAGCACCCAGTGTTCGCCGTCGAAGAAGTCCGCCGAGTAGCCGGGGTAGTACGCGCGCGCCGTGAAGCCCTCGAACCCGGCGAACGGCGTCGACGTCCACTCCCAGCCGTTGCCGCACAACTGCTCGACGCCGTAGGGGCTCGCGCCCGCGGGGTGCGCGGTGACGGCGACCGGATCCCATCCCGCGAAATCGAAGAGGCCGCGCTCCGGCGACGGTTCGTCATTGCCCCACGGATAGGCGCGCTCGTCGTCGCCGCAGG
>Ga0209079_10000501_pt1 | contig 15699 bp, 24 predicted proteins | sample PPLLaktember2015_2_FD_187259 | JGI IMG/M metagenome (GOLD analysis project Ga0209079, IMG submission 187259) | Freshwater sediment microbial communities from Prairie Pothole Lake near Jamestown, North Dakota, USA - PPLs Lake P7 Core (6) Depth... | ecosystem: Environmental > Aquatic > Freshwater... | reverse complement strand
AGGTCAGTAAATGCCATAAAGCAGATAATTTTGTTTTTATAAATTCTAAAATAAATGTTATCATAACTATCTTCACCATATATTGCATGGTATTCATCGCCATCTTTTCTAAATTGTGGCAACATTACTTCTACTTCTTTAGTAATCGTTATTGGTACTTTAATTGTTGCTTTCATTTTTGATTGTTTTTGGGTTAAAATTATAAATGGTTGTTAAATTCGCTTTAGGCTGTGTTTTAGGCTTCTTTTCTAATTCTTGTGCAATTAGTACGAATGCCAAACAGCATATCGTCATAACAGCTAAATAAGCCAATTCGGTTAATATTCTTTTAGTGTAGTGTGTCATGCTAATAGTCTTTCTAACTCCAACACCTTAGTAAAGGTCATGTCGTTTTGATTAATGAAAAATCCGTTAATACGGTTAGCAGATACGCCTACTTGCCTTGCAATAGCGGTCTGTTGTTTTGGGCTTAACTTTTTCCATTTGTTAAGCAAGCTAAATGTAATTTGATTGAGTACCATTATTATTTTTTGGTTTAATTAAAAAATCCGTTTCTACTTGCCCAGATAAAAAGGGCTGTTAATGCTATCGTTACTAAATAGTCTTTGTTGGCATTCCAATATTTAATTGTTTCACGCTTTGCCATTTGGTATTCGCTGTTTAATTTTTCCATTGTGTTTGGGTTTGGGTTAGTTAATTGCAGTGGTAAGTATGCTGCGCCACTATGGTTTTATAATAAACCTTTTTCTCTTAAATAATCTTTTACTAATACTTTGCACTCATCAAATGATTTTCCACTTAACATCATTTCTATTTTAACCATTGCTAAAAATGTTTCTGTTACAATTTCAATTTCTGTTTTAGTTGTGTTTGCAGTTGTCATAATGTTTGTTTTTTGTTTTCGGCATCATTACCGTATCACAAAAGTAATACAAAAAAACAATTCTGCAAATCTTTTTGTAAAATAATTTCTACTATTTTTATTTTCCTTTATTTTACAAGGGTTTCAGTGTGTAATTATTTTTGAATTATTTTTGTAAATGTGCTATTTTTTAGTTGTTAGCGTTCCTTAATTAATATCAATCGTTCCTTAATTGGTTAGACCCCTTTGTTTTATTGAGTTATTTAGGGTTTAGTAGCGTTCCTTAGATATTGTTAATTGTTTTGTGTGGTAAATAAAAAAGCCCTTACAAATTAATGCAAGGGCTTCCTAATTTAGAATTATTTTTTTAGCAACTATACGCCACAATATTATGGCTTATTTGCTTTACCGGAACTGAAAATGATTTAGTATATAATGTAGAATTTGTAAAGCAGCCTTGCGTTCGTCTATGTGTGTCTGCAAATTTTAGAGCGTGTTTACTTTTAGCCGAGCATTCAAGTGTTGCATTTACATCATTACATACACTTTCCATTTTTAATTCCCCATTATAGGCATAATCATTAACAGCATTGCTTTCTAATACTACCGGTGCTGCAACAGTAGATTGATTTTCGATAACAATTTGCGCCACAGTTTCAGAGGTAGGCGTTTCATCGCTTTCCTGTGCATGTAACGAATTGCCAACGCTCAAAAATGCTAATACTCCGAATAGCAAAAATGAGAAGAGTGTTTTTAATTTCATAGAACAAATATAGTAAACTTTCTGAAATAAAAAACCCCGATTAACTTAATTCAGTATCGGGGCTTAATGTTGCGGTGGAAGGTATCGAACCTCCGACTTCTAGGTTATGAGCCTAGCGAGCTACCGCTGCTCTACACCGCTACGCAAATATACAAATATTTTCCAAACAAAAAAGCCCGATGCTTCACAGCTTCGAGCCTTGTAATTAACTAAAAACAACCAACCAAAATTAATATGAAAGTGCTAAGATAATAATATTAATAGACTTTGCCGTTTATTATTTTTTTGTTATAAACTGTAAACATTTCCTTATCGTGTAATTCAATTAAAGCAAAGCCGTGATTATGGTTATTGTAGGGCATATACTCTGGAGTTAATTCACACAAACAGCCTGTACTCCAACAACCGATTAATTTTCCATCGTGTGTTTTTTCAGTGTGTTCTGAAACTCGGTGAACGTGGCTCATTAAAGCACTTTGTTTAGTTCTTAAGAATAGTCCTCTTGCAGGATTTACAGGTGCTATCATTCCGTACTTATGCTCGTGTCCGTGAATAATCGCCAACTTATTAGCCCATATTGTAGCCATGCTTCCAACTTCCTTTATTCCTAATTCTTGAAACTTTAATAGCCCTGCCAATTCAATATCGTCAATTCCTTTAAGTTCGTTACGTAAAAGAAATTGACTCCATCTATCGTCATGGTTTCCAATTTTGTAAACTATGTGTGCTAATGGAAACACATCTCTTATAACTTCTAAGATGTTTCTTGCTATCATTATTTCATTAGCAAAGTTTCTCTTTCTGTAATCGGTTTCCCAACGTGAAACAGCGTAAAAATCTATAAAATCGCCATTCAAAATAATACAGTCAATTTCTTGCTCTATGCCATATTCTAATGCTGTTTGCAAAGCTACTTCATCATGATAAGGCACGTGAATATCTGATAGTAATAATATCTTTTTTACCTTACTTGGAATTTTGTAGTGGTTAATTTCATTCTTTTCACCGTATGGAATATTTAATTTATCCACAAAGTATTTACCGCCTTCAGGATTGCGATTCCTTTTACTATTTCCTGAAAGACCTTTGTAATATCTTATTGCGTTTCTTATATCCTCTTTAGTTTTCCAATGGTTCGCCCAAATAGGATTACTCATTATTCGGTCTGCTAATTCAGTAGGGGTTAGTTTTGGAAAATCTTTAAGATAATTAATAACGATTTTACCTTGTTCTTTTGGACTTGATGGCATTTATTTTGAGTTTAGTTTTCTATATCCGTGTTTAAAAAGAAATTCGCTCATATCTTTTCCTATCTTATCAACAGTATCTTCGTCTAAGTATGGTTGAATATGATGTGTAAATTCGTGTATGAAGACTTCTAATTCTTCAACACTCTCTAACCTACTGTCAATCTCAATCCTTGGCGGAAACATATAGCAGTAACCCCTTGCTTTGCGCAACTTCTTTCTAACTACTTTTATTTCGCTATTCCTGTTCAAAGTTAAAATATTCGCAAATCTCGTTCATTATTGCGACATTTTGGTTAGATAATAATATTTCTTCGTCGATTTTACTTATATTTTCTGAATGGTCTATTGTAGTTTTTAGCCCATTAATTAATCCTCTCTCTATACAGTCTTGTAATATCTGATATATTTTAGGCTTTAGCATATTCTTTTTTTACATCATAACATGGACACGATTTTACCCACTCATTAGGCTCTACTATTCCATCTTTATCTAAATCGGGACTTAAATCTCTATGCCCTAATACTTCTGAATTTGGATACTTTACAAGGTATTCATCAATTAACATTTTAAGGGTTTCTTTTTGTTCTAATGTTCTTGTATCAGTTGGCTTTCCTTTAACTAGACCACCGATATAACACAAATGAATAGAACGTGAATTATGACCTTTAACACCATTGCTTACTAATTCATCATCTTGTAAACGTGTTGTAAATCCAAATCTATCTATAAGCCAATGATAGCCGTTTGATGTCCAACCTTTTTTGCGCCAACCATCTAAAATAGATTGAGCCGTTGCGCTTGGTGAAGTTGCTGTACAATGAATAACTATTTTGTTTATTTTTCTCATACTCAAAAATAATTATTTTTTTTATTTGATGCTTTAAATATTTTGGTTTAGTTTTGTAAACGAAATAAATACAATGTTAAATAAAAAAGTAGGTAGACCCCTTAAATTTAAACAACAAACATCTGTTATAGGTGTTCGAGTTCCAAAAGATAGCAAACTGATTTATAAAATAGAAATTGATAAAACTGTTTATAATTTGGCGAAGGAAAGAGGGGATTTAAAAATAGATTAACGGTATGCAGCTAAACGCTGTTTGTAATTAAATAGTAACAACTTAAATATCAAACAAATGAATATAAATTCCGAATCCGAATCAAATAAGGACAAAACTACAAATAGCGTTTTAGGTGCGGTTAGCAGCCGTTTAAATGTTTACGAATACATTTGGTCAAAAGTGTTTCCAAACGAAGAATTGAACTATGATGACTTCTATGATTGGTCAAGAGAGAATGCTAATAGAGCCTTAGAGTTAGCTTTGGAATACTGCGACTTAAATGGCTGCTAACTACCGAATACACGTGACTAAAGTGTAAACGTATCAATAAAATCAAATGCTACAAACAAATTTAGAACTAATAATAACGCATGGTTTAAAAAGAATGCCCTATCATTTTATAACGGATTAGTAGGCATAACCAAAGATGACATTAACTTAAAATAAATATTATGGAAAGAGAGGAATTACATGAAATAACTGCTATGCTACTTGATTGCAGAAATATATTAAAGACATGCGAAAGTGCAACGATAGGGAAAACGCTAATAAATGTAAAGGTATGTCAACTTGAGGACTTAATTATAAAGCTAGAACATAGAAATAAAGCGTCATTAACGCAACAGCTTACGCCTAATCGTTAATAACAGCCCCATAGGAGTATTAACCTTATAGTAGGTCTTTAGTCCCTTATAGGTTATGTAAATGGCTATAATTAAGAATGCCCAACCGCCAAAGCGTATTTTCACTTTTTCCCACCAATTTAAGTTGGGTTCAACTAATTTTGGCACGAATACTGTTGACTGTTCGCTCTTAAACTTATTAATCGTAGTATTTAAAGTTTTAATGCTGTCTAAGTAAGCCAAACAAGTAGCTTGAATAGTTAGCGTATTATCTTTAATTGAACTGTTTAAAATGCTTCTATTGCCATTAGTAGTTGTTTTATTAACGATGGTTGCCTTTCCTGTACTATCGCAAACTATTTTTATGATTTGAATGGAAGTATCAGCAGGAATTTTAACATAGTATGTGATGGTGTCAAACGTTATTGAAAGACTGTCTTTAATTACTACCGAAGTGTCGCTAAATTGATTAAAGCACTTTTCGCACTTTTTAATTTGTCTTTGTGTTCCGCATGACGTTAAAGCTATTGCCAATATCGCAAATATCCACTTATTCATATTTATCAAACTTTTTCTTAAAGGAAAAGAACTTGCTTAAAATATCCATCACTCTTGCAGGAATATCTATTTTCCACAACAAATAAATATTCTCATGAATTGAAAACACCTCAACCGATACCAATCCTGCTGTTACTATCTTAGTTAAGAATAAAGGAATGTCTATAAATACAGAAATAAACTCGCCTAATAAAGTAACATCCATAAAATAGAAACTAATAATAGTTAGTTGGTAAATAAACATCTTTCGCACTGTTTCGTAAAGCCCCTTGCTCGTTATTTTTTTGCCTTGCTTTTTTGACTTCATTATACCCAATACCAAATCGGCAAATATTACCAAACCGCACAAAAATAATAACGCTTTGATAGGTGCAATAAACGCAAAGAACAATATTAATAACTGGCTAAAATATGCTTTTACCTTAAATCCTAAGTTCAATATTGTTGCTTTCATAATTTCGGTAAATTATTTATAAAGGTTTCCGCATCTGATGTTTCTTCTGTTACAGTTGCCAAATGTTGTTTAATTAATTCCCACGTCAACCAATACCATTCTAATAAGATAGTTGCTTCTGCTGAATAGGTTGGATTATTTACCCACATAGCTATTTCTTCTTTGCTAACATAGTCCAATGACTCATAGTAACTCTTAAACAAATCATCGTGTAACTGATTTACTTCTATTGTATATTGGTTTATATCGAAACTACTCAAAACGGTTTCATCATAACCAAAACCAAAATTTATATCAATGGCTTCTGCTTCTGTTAAACAGTCATGCCAATTATCCTTTAAACTATCTTTCCAAACTCTAAATACTATCATCTTGGTGTTGTTAATGTTTGTTTACAAAATTGGTAATCTATCCAAATGTTCCTATTTGTTGTGCCTACTGTTTTTCTCCATTTAAACATTGGGGATGGGTAAGCACTTGCATTTGGCAAAGTTCCCGCATAAGTGTTTATTAATATGTTGTCAATATAAACGGCTACTGATGTTCCTGCTGCATTTATAATTAACTTTAAATTATACCAAGTCCCTGCCACTACTGTTATACCTAAATCGTCAGTAACTACTCCTCCGCCATTTTTTCTTGCTAATTGCCATTTACCACTATTTACGTTGTCTGAATATACAAATATTACATAACGAGCTGGATCATAAACAGACTTATTATCCAAACCAATTCTTATATCAAATCTTTCTGAACTATCTGATAAAACAGGAATTTGTACTCTTGCTTCATAAACTATTTCACCTGCACCAAATATTGATGACATATCTAAGCCGCCCACTATGCCTGATGCCGTTGCTGATGTTTGGGTTTCGCATTGCAAAACCCCTACTGCACCCACTGTACCTCCATTAATAGTATTTATTCTGCTTGCGCCTAATTGTAAATAAGAACTATCCTGTGGGTTGCTAAAATTTGCAGTAATATTAAAAAAACCACTTACGTAGTCATCAAAAAATAAACTTTCATTTGGTATGTTTGGGTATGAACTGCCTGCTGCGCTTAATGTAGTGCCTGTTAAAGTCAATCCTGAACCAATTACTATTTCTTCAACTGCCCCCGAACCTGCCGTTCCACGCCCTAATAAACGTGCGGTATTCATTGTTAAGCCTGATGAAGTAATTAAACCTGTTGGTACTTTATTGTTAAAAATTGTCCAATCTGCACTACTTAAAGCACCTCTATTTGTAGCACTTGCTGTTGGTAAATTAAATGTATGTGTATCTGTTACTGAATTAATTGCAAAATCAGTTCCAGACGTACCAACTGCAAAATTCTGAACTTGTGCAATTAAGCCATTTAGTGCCGTTAAACCTGTTGAAAAAGTAGTTATTACTTGACAAAGGTTGTTATCTTCTGTATATAAAGTTACAGTTCTGTTACCTGATGTATTTACATGTACTCTTACAGCTAGCCTATCAGTAGCTAATAATGTAGTTTGTGGTACAGGTATTGCTGTAGTATATAAATCTACTTGAGTACCATTAGTAATAAATTCAGGATTAGTAGAACTTGATGCTATTAAAGTAAAAGTAACACCATCATATTTATAAAGTTCTATATAAAAAGATGGAGTACCACTATTATTACTAACATTAAAATAAAGTTCACAATTCCAATTACCTGCTGGTATATTTAATTGATTAGGGTCGCCTGCATCAGTTAAGAAAGAAGCAATATAATCATTTGTATTAGTTAAAGTAAAGTTAGTACCAAGACCCAATATTGGCGTTCTATTCATTTCATAATAAGTAACGCCACTTATAGTTCCTTGATTTATGCTTCCGTTTAAATAGTAATTTATCGAAGCACCACCACCCCCGCTTGTTTGTAATGTAGTCAATAACTCATACGCTACCCCATTCCAATAGTATTGAAAGTTTGTATTTTCTGCAATATAAATAGTCTTAACCGTTCCTACTAATGGAAACGCTGCTAAGTTAGCAAACGTTAATACTTGACTGTCTATATTTATTGTTGTTATTGCCATACGATATTTATTGTATTGTTTTCTAAAGTTGGTGCTGTTGAGCTACCTTGTAACACGCCATCTACATACACATCAAAGTCAGTATCAGGCAATACTAATGTTCCACCGCTTGCAACTGTTTGTTGATATGATTGTGTGCTGTTTTCAACTGTTGCATCAGCACACCCATTACTTACTGTTATAGTTAACGTATCTGTGTCCGTTCCTGCATCATTGGTTGCTGTACCAACAAATGAAGTAGTAGTGTTTATAGTAGTATTAACAAACCCGAATTGCCCTTGTAAAACGCCAAACGGAGTTATGTTTACACTATTCACGTTTTCAGCTATCCAACCGATTTGTATTTCAGTGCCAGTTGATACCGTTGTTTGTGTTGCAAATAGTTTAATAGTAGGTGGTAAATCTAAATCTAAGCTACATTCGCTTAATGGATAGGTTACTTCTAATGAATAACTAAAGCCTGTTAGCGTTCCGCTTAACTGCCTTATTTCGGGCTGCCCTCCTGTAAATTGTACGTTCTGTAATAGTGGTTGTTCGTCAATCTTTGCTAACAATTTGCGTGATAGCAAATACATTTGTTGCTTTAAATTTTCCCTTTGTACTTCAGTGCTTTCGGGGCTATCTTGAGTTACGAAAATTATCGGAAAAACAATAGTTTCAACAAACGAATTGTTATTAATATTCGTGTTAGGCTGTGGCTCTAATAATAATATTTGTGGCGTGGCTTCATTGTAGTTAAGACTGCCATCTGTTTTCCTGCCATGAACAAAAAAGCCGTTCGGATTAACGTAGTTAGCAGCGTTGCGAATAATATTGACTATATCCTGATAAGTCATAAGTGCTTGTATATTTCGCTATTATCGTTAAATGGATTAAATCTTTTACCTACCCTTGAAACTCTTTTTATTCCTAAATTAATGCCTTTATCTTTTTTGCAATTTTCATCATTATAAGTAATTCCATCGTAAGTATAGTTATCATCTGCCATGCGTTTATCTAAGCGTAACCAATAAGCATTAGCGTTATTCTTAACTGTCTGCAATAACATTGCCCTATCTTCAGGCGCAATAGGTTGACTTGTATCTTCATTCATTACCCTCATGCCATATTGAGTAACATTTATTCCATGCTGTGAATAAAATGAGTAGATAGTCTTGTTGCAAATCCATGCCTTTATATAATCCTGAAACAAATCAGCTAATTCAGGATAGGTATTTGATGGATTGCTAACTACTTGTTCTAAATTAGCAAACATTATAGGGTCTAATAACGGCTCTATAATAGTTTCCTGAACCAACTTAATATGAAAATCAATCAACCTATCTTCGATATTATCGCTAAACTGTACGTATGTTTTAAGGTCTGTTTTACTGATTAACATTTTGAGTAGTATTAACGGTTAAAGGTTCTAAGCCCCAAAATATATTTCTTTTCTCATCTGCTGTCAATACATCTAATAAAGCACTATCAGCCACCGCCAACGGCTGTTTTTGTGAAATACTAAAATCCATTGCAGGAAAAACAGTTTTTAAGCTATCGGTTATAAATCTTTGCATCGGGTTTACCGTATCAATTAAAACTTTTTGAGAGTTTGCCAATGCTAACTGATTGCCTAAGATTGTAGCTTCACTGAACCCTACTAATACAGGTGGAACTTTAAACAACCTACATACTTCACGATTGATTATTTCACGCTTGGCGTTACTTGCTTCTAATATTCCTTTTGCATCAAATGACTGTAACACTGGTACTTCATCTTTAGTAGAAGCCCACAATTTTAATAAACTAAACCTTCCGCTTAATCCATCTCTATCTTTAATGCCACCTGTAAAACTTTCTAAAACTTCATCATAGTAATCGTCAACTGTTTTTCCATGACTGTCGGGTATTTCTTGGTTAGGGTTGCCTATAAAAGTAATTATTGAACTCGGCATAAATCCATTTAATGCCAACTCCAAATCCATTTTACTTATTTCTGAACTTGTGATTACATCTTCTATTCCCGAATAATAACTTGGAATAGGGTAGTGTGGGTTGTCTGCTGATTTCTTATAAAAATATGCTATCTCACCCTGTGGATATGTTTGAAATACATTAACTGTATTAGGGTTGTATAATGGGTACTCATACCATTCATTGTCCTTATACTGTACCGTTCCTACATTTTTATTGTACCATAGTTTTTTTTCTTCTTTGTCTTTTCTAATTTTGTCAAGGCTTAATACTTCGGCTTGTTTAACTTCATTAAAAGCGTTTCTTTTTACAAGCAATGCAAAGCCTCCAAATATTGATACCTGTTGTGCAATATCTGTTAGAAAATCATCGCCTTTTTGGTCTGCATTGAATTTGTATGCAATTGTGGTATCATCTACAAATCCATCGGCTTCTATGTATTCTGCTATTTTGTCCGTACACGTCTTTGCAGTTCCGCTTTCGTTAATGTATCTTAATAGCTTGTTAGGAAATAGATTATCATATCCATATAATATCCATTTCTTAGTTGATTTAGTGTCTAAAACTTCAACTATTCTATTGAAGAATTTATATACTTTTCCTTTTATATCAGCCATTTTACTTCTCTATGTTTGTTTGCAATATAACTATATCCGCTTGCGTGTGAAATTAGTTTATTTTTTGCAATATACACATTTAGTAGACCTGCAATTTTTATCAGTGCATTATCGGCTGTTAACCGTTGTCTTTTAAACTCCATTAAGATAAAATCATAAACGGTTTCCCTAACCATGTAACCAAACGTTCCCCACATTCCCCCGCCTTTACATACGTGTTCGCTTATTGGTTGTGGCGTTGTCTTAGGTGTTCCAGATAAATAGAATAAATCCCAATCTTCAGGCAATTCATTAAGGCATTGTTGAAATTCATAATCAAAATTTAAAGGAAACAAAACATCGTCTTCAAATATCAACACATAAGGTAGGTTTTGCGCTTTGGCTTTTTCAATTACTTCGATATGAGAAAGTACACAACCTAACTCATAAGAATTTAGAAATTGATTACCTTGTATTACTTTGCCATCTTTGGCTTCCGACCTCTCGGCTTTGATTGCTGTTGTGGCAATGCTTCGTTCGAAGTTATTTCGCCTTTCGGTTGCTCGGTCAAGGTTGATATAGTAGGTTCTTGGATAGGTACATTCAAAGGTTCGTGCTTTTTTTTTACTTCCACATCGTATTCTACACTAACTAAGTGTGGCATTTTATCGGCTAATATTTCTAAATGATGTTGCGGAGTGTTTGCATTTAATTCAATGTTTATGCCTTGTAAAACTGCTGTGTTGCCGTAGAACTTTTTATCTATTTTGATTTTCATTGTACTATTTATTTTAATATTTAAAGGTACTAAATTTTTATTTTCTATTTTTTTCTTAGTAGCTATAAGTTGCATTTTTTTCACATAATCTTCTAATATTGCCTTATCCATTCTACATACCTTATCATATTCTTTCTTATTAGCTTCAAAATCTTCGTGCTTATTAGAACTGTCAATAGTAATAGCATGGTCTAAATGATATAATGCACCTTTTACTCTTTCTACTTTATAGCCTAATGTCTTAAAACGGTAATATCTTTCTAAATCTTCTGCACCATAGCTCACAAAATTTTCATTTTCACCACCTGCACTAATAAACGATTGCTTATTATAGGCTATTGCACCACCTACGCTAACCATATCCCCCTTATTCATTCCTGAATAGTTTGATTTTAGCATACCAACATCTAAGTATTTTGCTACTGTTTTTCTTTCTGTTCGTGGCACTCGTGCAAACCTGCCATCATAAGGATAAACAAAATCCGTTCCACTTCTTAACATATCTACTGCCTGCCATATTTGAACTGGTGAAATAAATATATCAGCATCCCAATTAATTACATAAGGTGTATCAGCTAATAAAGTCATTTCGTTTAATATCTTAGTTCGGTGAAACTTTGATAAATCAAAATTCACGTAATTAATATGATTACCTAACCATTTAAAATGATTGCCTATTTCACCTACTATAATATTGGTGTTAAAATACTTTTGCAGATGCAAAATATTAAGTAGCAAATTTTCTTCTCTGTGTGGATGGTCGTACTTTACTGGAATAATAAATGTAACATCACTTAAATCAATCTTTTCTTTGTGATCTTGAACTAACCATGTTTCAGGATAAAAGTCATTACTATTTGAAGTTCTTAATAGTTCGCCATTAAATAAGCAGTCTGGTCTTATGGTAGTTCCATTGCCTAAATATGCCCCCCACCAACTAAATGTAGAATTAGCTATCACAAACGCATGGCATTTGCTCATTAATGTTAACTGTTCAATAGCGTCCCCATTTGCAAATACTACGTTATCTAAGCAACTAAAATGTATTTTACAATAATTAATGTCATCTGAAAAAATAATTACCTTAAACTCGCTTAAATTGAATTGTAACAAAGCATTTAAGTAGTAATTAATTTGAAGTAAAACATAATTAGGATTGTCTACATAATCGCCACGCCTTACCGATATGGCTATTGTTGGTTGTTCTAATTTATTACAGTCTTTTAGTTTAAATATAGTTGCGTCTTTCCAATACTTTTCACTTTGTAACCAACCTAAAATATCATAGTTGCCATCTTTTGACAACTGGTTAAACTGCTTTAAATCGTAGTTAAAATGCTTTTCTTCTATTTGTTTCCCTAGTATGTTTTGAATTATTGGTAAGCCTTCAAAATAATTTTTATACTGCCATTCAGGAATAACTACATCATGCCCAAATGTTTTACCTAATCCAATTAATGAAGCAATCTGGAACAACTGATTGCCTAAGTTTCCATGTTTACCTAACTTGCTAAAAGTTATCATTTTTGAAATATCATTAAGGTGTTTCTAAAATAACTTACGTATGGTTCAGGTTCTTTTCTGATTTGTACGGTTAGTTCCGACAAATAAATTAAGCCTCTTTCTTGTAACTTGTTTATAACATATTCGTTACTCCTACAATTAACGTGACCTAAACCCTCTTGACCTTCGACTGCTACTGATAAAATTAAATATCCTTTAAGATTATTCACTAAGTTATCTACAAAAACGTTTTCATATTGTGCGGGTATGTGTTCCCAAACTTCAAGACACAATATATTGCCCCACGTATATTTTAAGTCAATTGGTTTTGTTAAATCCTTTTGTATGTATTTTTCATAATTAGAATAGCCATCTATGCCAATAGCATTATAACCTAAGTCTTTAAAATATTCTGTATATGTGCCTTTCCCACAACCAAAATCAAATAATAACCCTTTGCAGTCAAGTTTTTTATGTACAAATCTTGCAATATTATAGCTAAAAATATGAGCGTGTTGTTCTTCTTCGCTCCAAACTCCTGTTTCTGAAATCATTTGAATATAAATATTTGCTTAGGGTAAAAATGTATTGACTTAATTCCAAAGTAGTTTTCTACTCCGCTTTCAATTTGTAGGCTGTGTAGTTGGTGTCTAAAATAACCTATTGCAGTTTCTTTGCTTTCTAAATCGGTTGTGCCTCTAAAATTCTCTTTCCAATAACTTGTGTGCGTATCTTCTACAACATAGATTGCACCTTCTTTTAAATAAGGAAAAACTATCTTAAATGTCTGTATAGTTAAGTCGTTTATATGGCTTGCATCGTCAATTACAATGTCTGGTATTACTTGCTGAAAAAGATTGTAAAAAGCCATGCCATCGTCTTGGCTAAACTTATGTAATTCTACTCTATGGTCTTTTTTAATTGCGCTTTTATCGTATAAATCTACTCCGATTATTCGGGCATTATCAAAGTATTCTGCCCACATATTTAAACTACCACCGCCTCTATTGTTAAAATGATAACCCCCTACTCCGATTTCCAACATCGTTATTCCTTTACCTATAAAATCATGAAAGTATTTGTCGTAAATTTCTGTGTAACCATGATGTTGTAAGCCCTTATCGGTATCGTATTTTGTAGCAATTTGTGATAGTAAATCCATTATTTATGCGCTTTTATAAATTCGTGTATTTTTTGGTAGGCATTTCTTATTGAATTAAGACATGAACGCTTTAAATATTCGCCATAGATAGCATAGTAAGCATTATTAAGCTGTGCAAATTTCAAAGACAACATTGGTATATCACCAACTATGTTATACGCTGCTTCGGCTCGTTCTTTATTAGACATAAAAAAAGCACAACCGTTTTTCGATTGTGCTTCAAATTTAAACAATTTTCTTAACTATGCACTAATGCCATCTAAGTAGGCTATATCTTGTGCCAATGTACCTGTCTTAAATTGTAATGGTAGGCTTTCTTGTTCACCCGATAACGTTACAATAACTGCTGTATTATCGTTTAGCAACGTTTGAAGTCCACCTGTCAAAGCTGAACCATTTAAACCTAATTCAATACCATACACCTCGATACCGCCATAATTACCCTCTACAAAAGCAAATACATCGTCTGCATTAAATAACGACTCAATAGCTTCTCTTTCAGCAGGTGTGCTATAATAAAGCGACAAGGCTAATGATTGGTTAATCGTGTTGACATTCTCACCTACTACGCCTTCAAAGGTTGCAGCGTGTTTGAATTTCTTACCGATAAACTTCTTTAATGTTTGTTGAACGCTTGCAATAGTGGCTAATGTAACGGTATTAATATATCCATTGCCATCTTTGGTGTAGCCTGTTAGCTGTGATAACTGCCCTATCCAAACACGCTTGTTAATACCGCCACGCTTATTGAGCGCATCGCAATTCGGGTCTATGCCCTGTAATATTTCTACGCAATTTGACATATTTATATAATTTGTGGGCGGATATTTCACCGCCCTTGTTATTTAATTAGAACCCAGCTATTACGTTCAATTCACCGTAACCATATTCGTATGCTAATAAAGCAGAACCTGCTAAGTAGTAGGTATCGTCTTTTTTCTCATACCATGCTAATTCTTCCATAAAGCCGTTAGCATCTAATAAGATTTTGTGGTTTGAACCTGTGGTTAACACAATTCTAAAAGGATTGATTACACCTGAACTATCTGTAAAGTCCGCTTCAAGTCTTTCATCAACGATTTTAGCAACCACGATTGGAATACCGAACAATGAGTTAGCTGATAAGCCATCTACAATGCTTTCACGTTGTATGATACCTGCATTGGTTTGTGTAGAAGAATACAAGTAGTTAATGTAAGCATCATAAACTTCTTGTGTTACTAACCACACTTTGCCTTCGTTAGCAATTTGTTTCAAGAAACGTGATTGTGAATTATAGATTGCTCTCATTGTTGCTAAGAAATTGGTAGCATTTAAGTCAGTTGCTGTTACAGCACCTGCATCTACAGTTCCATCAACAGCGTTTGCACCTGCTTTTAACTTCTTATAAATACCATCTAAAACGGTATAGTAAGGAGTTGCGCTCAATGTATCACCTAAGTAAAGGAAAGACAACATATCACGATTAAAAGCATAAGCACGTTGCTCAGATAGGAAGTTCAAAATCTCTGGTGATAACTCACCACGCTTCCAACCATCAGCCATACCATTTGCGAAGATTGTTTCTTTCAAAACATCATAGCAGGCTTCAACGCTTGCTTGTACTTCTACTGGAGTGATAGTCTTTTTAGTGAATGATGCCGAACCGCTAAAGTTCCAACCGCAAGTAACTTTCTTAGAAGTGATTTTATCAAGTTGAGTGTTAAAATATAACTCTTGACCTTGATACTTTCCAACTATTAAGTCGAACGGCAACTGGTTAATTTTAGGGTCATCTAATAAAGGCTTTAGGAATAATTCAAATTCGGGTTTAGCCTGAACCGCTACGGAAGTGATTACGTTTGCCATGTTTATTGTTTGTTTTGTTTTCTGATTAATAATGCTTTTTCGACTAATGATAATTCTGTTTTAGGTGTTGCACCTTTTGGAAAGTCTTGTGATTTCTCAATCTCGCCATTCAAAATAGATGCTTTGAAAGTTCTAAACTCGTTTAATGAGTTTTCAAAGTTTGCCTTTACCTCGTTCAACTGATTTGTAACTTCTGTTACTTGGTTTTGCAATTCAGCGTTTAAGGCCTTAGTTTCT
>Ga0209079_10000495_pt1 | contig 15860 bp, 14 predicted proteins | sample PPLLaktember2015_2_FD_187259 | JGI IMG/M metagenome (GOLD analysis project Ga0209079, IMG submission 187259) | Freshwater sediment microbial communities from Prairie Pothole Lake near Jamestown, North Dakota, USA - PPLs Lake P7 Core (6) Depth... | ecosystem: Environmental > Aquatic > Freshwater... | reverse complement strand
CCTTGATCCAACTATCTTGCATGTCGGTCAAGGTGATGGTTTTGCGCACGGCTGCCATGGTGTAGGCCCTCAATCAACATCAAAAGCATGCCAAACACATACTATTGGTGCAGTTTAGTGCGAAATAGCCACTTGTCAGGGCTCACACCCGCGCTGCGCGCTGCCGCACCGTCTCATACAAACACAGCGCCGCCGACACCGAGACGTTGAGGCTTTCCACGGTGCCACCGATGGGGATGCGCGCGACCTGGTCGCAGCTCTGCTTGACGAGTCGGCGAATGCCAGCGCCCTCGGCGCCGAGCACCCAGGCGATGCCGATTTTGGCGTCGATGCCGGACAGGGGCTGCTCGCCGTCCATGTCGGCGGCGATGACCCAGATGTTGTGTTCCTTCAAGTCCTCGATGGTGCGCGCGAGGTTGGTGACCATGATGTAGGGCACGGTCTCCGCCGCGCCCGAGGCGACCTTTTCCACCGTGGCGTTGATGCCGACAGCGTTGTCCTTCGGTGCGATGACGGCGTGTACGCCGAAGGCATCCGCCGAACGCAGGATCGCGCCGAGGTTGTGCGGGTCGGTGACGCCGTCGAGGATGACCAGCAGTGGCGCGCCCTGGATGTTTTCCAGCACTTCGTCGAGCGAATGCGTCAGCGCGACCGGCTTGACGCGGGCGACCACCCCCTGGTGCTTGGCTGCCTTGCCGACCAGCCGCGTCAGCCGGTCGGCTTCGACCTGCGCCAGCTTGACGCCATTGTCCCTGGCTTGATGCACCAGGTCGCGCGCGCGCGCATCGCGCCGGGTCAGGTCCAGATAGATTTCATAGATACCCGCGGGGTCCTGGCGCAGGCGGGCGAGGACGGGGTGAAAGCCGTAGATGAGTTTTTCCGCGGCATGCTTCTCGCCAGCCTTCTCGCTCATCTCTTCTTGGCGCCAGATCTGGAACTGGATGACTTCTTCTTCGGCGCCTCGGAATCAACCACCGCACCGAAATCCTCCACCAGGCTGAAGTCGATCTTGCTGGTTTCGATGTCGGCGCGCATCACCTTGATGCGCACGCGATCGCCGAGGCGATAGCGCTTGCCGGTACGCTCGCCGAGCATCCAGTGCTTGGCCTGGTCGTAGTGGAAGTAGTCCTGGCCGAGCTCGGAGACGTGTACCAGGCCTTCGATGAAGATGTCGTCGAGCGCGACGAAGATGCCGAAGCTGGTGACCGCGCTGACCGTACCGTCGTATTCGTCGCCGATGCGATCGCGCATGAAATAGGTTTTCAGCCAGGCGTCGACGTCCCGCGTGGCGTCGTCTGCGCGGCGCTCGGTCAGCGAGCAGTGCAGACCGATTTCCGCCAGTCCCTTGGCGGGCAGCTTCTCACCGTTCAGCACCGCCTTGATACCGCGATGAACCATAAGGTCCGGATAGCGGCGGATCGGCGAGGTGAAGTGGGTGTAGGCCTCGTAGGCCAGGCCGAAATGGCCCTTGTTGTCGGGGCTGTAGATCGCCTGCCTGAGCGAGCGCAGCATCACGGTCTGCAGCAGGCCGTGATCGGGGCGATCCTTGATCTTCTCCAGCAGCGCTGCGTAATCCTTGGCATGCGGCTTGTCGCCGCCGCCGAGATCGAGGCCGAACTCGGCAAGGAAACCGCGCAGCGCGGCGAGTTTCTCCGCAGTCGGGCCTTCGTGCACGCGGTAAAGCGCAGGCTGCTTGTTCTCCTGCAGGTAATCCGAGGCGCAGACGTTGGCCGCCAGCATGCATTCCTCGATGATGCGGTGGGCGTCGTTGCGGATCACCGGGACGATCTCCTTGATCTTGCCCTGGTCGTCGAAAATGATCTGCGTCTCGGTCGAGCCGAAGTCGATGGCACCGCGCTTGGCACGCGCCTTCAGCATGACCCGGAAAAGCTTGTCGAGCGCCTGCAGGTGCGGCATCAGGTCAGCCTGTTTGTTCTCCGGCTTGGCAGCGCCGGAAAGCCAGTCCCACACCTGGTTGTAGGTGAGCCGTGCATGCGAATAGATCACTGCCGGGTAGAAGCGGTATTCCTTGATGCTGCCGGTACTGGTGATGCGCATGTCGCAGACCATGGACAGGCGATCGACCTCGGGATTGAGCGAACACAGACCGTTGGACAGCGCCTCGGGCAGCATGGGGATGACGCGACGCGGGAAGTACACCGAGTTGCCGCGGTTGTAGCCTTCGCTGTCGAGTGCGTCAGCCGGCTTCACGTAATGGCTGACGTCGGCGATCGCCACAACCAGGCGAAAGCCGCTGCGGCCGAGCGGCTCGCAGTAAACCGCATCGTCGAAATCGCGCGCGGTCTCGCCGTCGATGGTGACCAGGGGCAGATGGCGGATATCCTCGCGACCGGCCATGTCCTTTTTCAGCACCTTGGCCGGCAGCTTGTCTGCCAGCTTTTCGACCTCCTGCGGGAAGACGTATGGCAGGTCGTGCTTGCGCAATGCAATCTCGATTTCCATGCCGGGGCCGGTAAAGCTGCCCAGCACCTCGGTTACCCGTCCGACTGCCTCGTTATGCGCGCCGGGCTGGGTGACGATCTCCACCGTGACGACCTGGCCGGACTGGGCCTCACCCTCATTGCCGGGCGGAACGAGAACGTCCTGGTTGATGCGACGGTTTTCCGCGATCACGAAACCGACGCCGCCTTCGAGGTAGTAGCGACCAACGATGTACTGGTTTACGCGCTCCAGCACCTCGACGATCTTGGCTTCGCGCCGGCCGCGCCGGTCGAAGCCAGCCACCCGCACCAGCACCTTGTCGCCGTGCAGCACCCGGTGCATTTCCTTGGGCGACAGATAGAGGTCGTCGCCGCCCTCCTCCGGCACGACGAAGCCGAAGCCATCCGGGTGGCCTTCGACACGGCCCTTGATCAGATCGAGCTTCTCCGGCAGACACAGCTGGCGCTTGCGGTTGAGCATCAGCTGGCCGTCGCGCTGCATCGCGCCGAGGCGGCGCTGGAACAGATCACGCTCGGCCTCGGTAATCTGCAACTGCTCGGCAAAAGCGTCGGCATCGACCGGGCAGCCGGCGTCGGTCAGCAATTGCAGAATGTATTCGCGGCTCGGTAGCGGCGACTCGTAGCGCTCGATCTCACGCTCGTAGAACGGGTCGGCGAGACGGATCGCGGGGATTTTGTGTTTGCCTGCGCGGCTGCGGGGTTTCTTCGTTGACAATTTAATCTCGGCTCTCTAAAATGCGCGCCTTCATTGCCCAGATGGCGGAATTGGTAGACGCACTAGGTTCAGGTCCTAGCGGTGGCAACACTGTGGAGGTTCGAGTCCTCTTCTGGGCACCAAACGCTGTAAGCAAAAAGCCGACCTCGTGTCGGCTTTTTGCTTGTTGCAATCCTGCCTGCATCAGGACTCGTAGGGGTGGCGACGAACGATGGTCTCCACCCGGTCCGGTCCGGTCGACACCACATCCACCGGCACTTCGCACAACGCTTCCATGCGCTTCAGATAGGTCTGCGCCTTTTGCGGCAGTTTGTCGAACTCCTGCACGCCGACCGTGGTATCGCTCCAGCCGGGCAGATCCTCGTAGATCGGCTCGACGTCGGTGATCGACTCGGCGCCCACCGGCAGGATGTCGCAGGTCTCGCCTTCGATCTTGTAGCCGACACAGACACGCACCGTTTCCAGCCCGTCGAGCACGTCGAGCTTGGTCACGCACAGGCCCGATACGCCGTTGATCTGGATCGAGCGCTTGAGCGCGGCGGCATCGAACCAGCCGCAGCGGCGCTGACGCCCGGTGGTAGCACCGAATTCGTGGCCTTTCTCGCCGAGGTACTGGCCGACGTCGTCGAACAGTTCGGTCGGGAACGGGCCCGAGCCGACGCGGGTGGTGTAGGCCTTGGTGATGCCGAGCACGTAGTGCATCGCGGACGGGCCGACGCCGGAGCCGGTGGAGGCGCCGCCGGCGGTGCAGTTGGACGAGGTGACGAAGGGATAGGTGCCGTGGTCAATATCGAGCAGCGTGCCCTGCGCACCCTCGAACAGCAGGTTGCCGCCCGCCTTGTTGACTTCGTACAGGCTGCGCGGCACGTCGGCCACCATAGGCTTGAGGCGTTCGGCCATGGACATCATGCTGTCGAGCGTCTGGTTGAAGCTCACCACTTCGGCCTTGTAATAGTTCTTCAGCATGAAGTTGTGGTGGTCGAGCACTTCGCCGAGCTTGGCGGCGAAACGTTCGCGGTGGAACATGTCCTGCAGGCGCAGCGCGCGGCGCGCCACCTTGTCCTCGTAGGCGGGGCCGATGCCGCGCCCGGTAGTGCCGATCTTGCCGGCGCCCTTGGCGATCTCGCGTGCCTGATCGAGCGCCACGTGATGCGGCATGATCAGCGGGCAGGCTTCGCTGAGCTTGAGGCGGCCAGCGACATCGACGCCGGCCGCGATCAGCATGTCCATTTCCTTGAGCAAGGCGTCCGGCGCCAGCACCACACCGTTGCCGATGTAGCAGGTGACCTTGTCGCGCAGGATGCCGGAGGGAATCAGGTGCAGCACGGTCTTCTTGCCGCCGACCACCAGGGTGTGCCCGGCGTTGTGTCCGCCCTGAAAGCGCACTACACCCTGGGCACGATCGGTCAGCCAATCGACGATCTTGCCCTTGCCTTCGTCACCCCACTGGGTACCGATGACGACGACGTTCTTTGCTGCCATGTTGTTCTCTCCCTTGAATGCTTGGTTCAGGCTTGCCACAAGCCGCGTTTAATCCTGGCGGCTGGCATTCGCCAGCTCGCGCAAATCCAGACTGAATCCGGTGGCCGGGCGCGAACGCCCGAACACCCGCCCGACCTCGTCGTAGCGTCCGCCCTGGGCGATGGCGCGACTGCGACCACCGCTGTAGGCGGCGAACACCACGCCGCTGTGATAGCCGTAACCGCGCAACTCGGCCAGATCGTAGGCTACCTCCACCGACACCAGCCCCTGGTCCAGCGTTTCCAGGGTATCGAGCGCCGCATCGATTGCCGGCAGTCGCGGCAAGCGCGCACGCGCCTCGAGCAGTATGCCGCGATCGCCGTAAAGCTGCGGCAGCGCGGCAAACGCATCGCGCAAGCCGGCAGGCAGGCCCGCGGTGAGAACCTCGACTGCACTGCCATCCTTGGCCTGCAGGGCGCCGAACAGCTGATGTTCGATCTCGCGACTGAGCTTCGACTCCTGGGCCAGCGCGCGGTAGACGCCGACATGGCCGACATCCAATTGAACGGCCCCGATGTCGCAGACCGAAAGGGCATCCAGCATCAGGGTCAGGATTTCCAGATCGGCCTCGGCGCCGGCCTCGCCGTACAATTCCGCCCCGACCTGGATCGGCTCGCGTGAACGATGAAAACCATCGGGCTGGGTGTGCAGTACGCTGCCGGCATAACACAGGCGATTGACGGCGTTGGCAGCCAGAAGGTGCGCGTCGATGCGCGCCACCTGCGGGGTGATGTCGGCGCGCACGCCCATCAGGCGCCCGGTCAGCTGGTCGACCAGCTTGAAGGTCTTGAGATCGAGGTCGGCGCCCACCCCGGTGAGCAGCGAATCGAGGTATTCCATTAGCGGCGGGATCACCAGCTGGTAGCCACGGCTGCGGAACAGATCGAGCAAGCCGCGGCGCATGTCCTCCATGCGCCATGCCTCGGGCGGCAACACATCCTCGACGTTTTCAGGCAACAGCCAGGCGGTCATTTCGTTTCAGCCACACTCAATTCAACATCATCAACAAAAAAACGCCGCCCAACATCGAGGCAGCGCCGATAAAACGTAATTGGCCATCGCGCAGGTCCAGCATCCTGCGAAAACCCTCGCGCCACATCGCAGGTGCGGCAAACGGCAGGATGCCCTCGATCACCAGCAACAGGCCGATTGCCGCCAGCCAGTCGGAGCCGGTCATTGACCGCCGGCGGCGCGCGGGTTCTTCATGTACTTGAAGAAATCCGCGCTGGGGTCGAGCACCATCACGTCGCTCTTGCTCTTGAAGCTTTCGCGATAGGCCTGCATGCTGCGATAGAACGCATAGAACTCTGGGTTCCTGCCATACGCAGCAGCGTAGACGTTGGCTGCCTTGGCATCGCCCTGACCCTTGACGCTCTGGGCATCGCGGTAGGCTTCGGCGACGATCACTTCCTTCTGCTTGTCGGCATCGGCCTTGATCTTTTCCGCTTCCGCCGCACCGGTCGAGCGCAGTTCGTTGGCCACCTGCTTGCGTTCGGCCTCCATCCGGCGATAGACGTTTTCTGACACGGTCTCAGGCAGGTCGACCCGCTTGATGCGGACATCGACCACCTGCACACCGATCTTGCGGGCGTCCTGGTCGGCCTTCTCGCGAATGATGTTCATGATCTCGTCGCGACGGCCCGATACCACCTCGTTGATGGTGCGCTTGCCGAACTCGGCACGCAGGCCATCGTTGACCGTCTGGTTGAGGCGGATCTGTGCACGGGTCTCATCGCCGCCGACCGAGACATAGAACTGCTTGGCATCGATCACACGCCATTTGATGAAGGAGTCGACCAGCACGTTTTTCTTTTCCGAGGTGATGAAACGCTCGGGATCAGCGGAATCCAGGGTCAGGATGCGGGTATCGAAAAAGCGCACGTTCTGAATCAGTGGCAGCTTGAAATACAGTCCCGGCTCGGTCTTGACCGAGACGACCTCACCCAGCTGGAACACCAGAGCGTTCTGGCGCTGATCCACGGTGAACATGCTCGCGCTCAGCACCACCAGGACCAGGGCCAGGCCAACGAGAATCGATCCGAAAGACTTGTTCATGGCCGGCTCTCCCGATCACGGTTGCGCAGGGCATCGCGCGAACGCGCATCCATGCCGGCGGTTCCGGGCTGGCTGCTGCTGGGTGCGGCCAAAACTTCAGGCGCACCCGTAGAGGGCTCGCTGACGACTTGCTGCAACTTGTCGAGTGGCAGGTAGAGCAGGCTGTTGCCGCCCTTCTGGTCCACCACCACCTTGCTGGTGTTGTTCATCACGGTCTGCATGGTATCGAGATAAATGCGCTGGCGGGTCACCTGGGGCGCCTTCTGATACTCGGCGAAAATCTGCGAGAAGCGGCTGGCTTCACCCTCGGCATTTGCAGTGACCGCCAGCTTGTATCCTTCGGCTTCTTCCTTCAGGCGCGAAGCCAGACCACGGGCACGCGGCACGACGTCGTTGGCATACGCCTCGGCCTCGTTCTTCAGACGCTCACGGTCCTGGCCCGCCTTCACTGCGTCGTCAAACGCCGCCTGCACCTGCTCCGGCGGCTGGATGTTCTGCAGCGTCACCTGGCTGATGCTGATGCCGGTCTTGTAGCGGTCATGGATCTCCTGCATCAGCAGCTTGGCGCGGGTGGCGATTTCGGCGCGCCCCTCGTACAGCACGAAGTCCATCTTGTTCTTGCCGACGATCTCGCGCATCGCGGTTTCGGCGATATGAAGCGCCGCCTCATCGGGTCCGCGGTTGACGAACAAAAACTCCACCGGGTCCTTGAGCAGGTACTGCACTGCGAACTGCAGGTCGATGATGTTCTCGTCATCGGTCAGCATCAGGGACTCTTTCAGCACCTTGCTCTTGACGTTGTTGCGATAGCCGACCTCGACGGTGCGGACCTGGTCGACATTGACGATTTCACGCGATTCGATCGGCCACGGCAAATGCCAGCGCGGACCGGGTTCGGTGGTTTCGAGGAATTTGCCGAAGCGCAATACCACGCCACGCTGGCCGGTATCGACGATGTAGAAGCCGCTGGCGATCCAGACCAGAGCCAGCACGCCGATCAGGATACCGACGAGGTTGCGCCCGCCAGCGAAGCCGCTGCCTCCGCCGGAAGGCGTGCCACCGTCTCCGCCCTTGCCTCCGAAAAGACTGTTCAGCTTCTGGTTGAACTTGCGCCAGACCTCGTCCAGGTCAGGCGGGCCGCCCGAGTTGCGGTTGTCTTTATTACCCCATTGGGGGTCGTTCCAGGCCATATCGTTTTAAACAGAAAGTTGGGAAGTGGCAGCTTCGGCTGCCGTCGTGGTATCTGTTGATCTCATGCAGGACAGGATTTCAGACAGTGCCTCGCGCAAAAGTTCAAGCCCGGCGCCGGTCTTGGCCGATACATAAACGCTTTGCAGTTTACCATATTCGTCACGCCCGATTCCCGGCGCAATCCCCGCCAGATCGACCTTGTTGTAGACGCGGATTTGCTGCACCTGCGATGCGCCGATCTCTTCCAGCACCTTGTCCACTGCCTCGATTTGCCGCTCTCGCGCCGGACTGGCGGCATCGATGACATGCAGCAGCAGATCAGCTTCGGCGGTCGCTTCCAGCGTAGCCCGGAACGCTTCCACCAGACTGTGTGGCAGGCGGGTGATGAAACCGACCGTGTCCGACAGGACGACCTCGAGATAGCGTCCCGAGTCAGCGGCCAGACCGACCTCAGCCGTTGCGCCTCCGCCCGTCGCGGGCAAATGGATCTTGCGCGTAGTGGTATCGAGGGTGGCGAACAACTGGTCGGCGGCATAGGCACCGGCGCGGGTCAGCGCATTGAACAGGGTCGATTTTCCCGCATTGGTGTAGCCCACCAAGGCGACCGACAGCACCTGCCTGCGGCCGCGCGCGCGACGCTGGGTACGGCGCTGTTTCTGCAGCTTGGACAGACGCTCGCGGAGCGCCTTGACCCGCACGCCGATCAGGCGACGGTCGGTTTCCAGTTGCTTCTCGCCGGGGCCGCGCATACCGACGCCGCCGCGCTGCCGCTCGAGGTGGGTCCAGCCGCGCACCAGGCGGGTAGAAAGATGCTGCAACTGTGCCAACTCGACCTGCAGCTTGCCTTCGGCACTCTGCGCACGGCGGGCAAAAATGTCCAGGATCAGGCTGACCCGGTCGATCACGCGGCATTGCAGGCGACGCTCGAGATTGCGTTCCTGGGCCGGTGAAAGCTCGTGATTGAAAATGACCACATCGGCCGAAGTAGCCAGCACCAGCGCTGCAATTTCGTCCGCCTTGCCACTGCCGACGAACAGGGCCGCGTCAGGGCGGCTGCGCTTGCCCTGCACTTCGCCGAGGATCTCCAGGCCCGCCCCCTGCGCCAGCAGGCGCAATTCGGCCACCGCCTCGTCGTAGTCCGGGTCGCCAAAATTGAGCGCGACGAGGATGACGCGCTCACCGCCGCTGTGCCGTTCAAACACTATTCCAGCCCTCTTTCGCGGTCATCCCGACCGGAATAGGCTGATGCATGAGTAGTACCGACGTTGTGCATGCGTGCCGGCAGCCCCGAAATGGCATGCTTGCAGACCCTCCGGGGCAGCGCGCCCTGCGGCAGCAGGACATACGGATCGAACGACAAGACATGGCCCCGGCGCTTGATGTGCTTGACACGATAGGCTGCCGCCGGCACCTGTTGGCTGTACAGGGTGTTCAAATAGGAATGCTGGAGTTGCTGAAGCTTGCCGCTCACCCTGGGCTGTGTCCGCTGGTTATGGGAGGGAAGGCGGCATTCTAGTTCAAGACGGCACGAGTTGAGGTCGGCCAAAATGCCAGCCCTGGCCGTAATCCACCCCCATGTCGCCAAGCATCCGTACCGTTTCGGCATCCTGGACATGCTCGGCGACGGTGCGCAGGCCCTCGCTGCGCGCAAAGCTCGCCAGGCTCGCAACGATCCCCGCCACCTTGCGGTCACGGCGCATGTTGGCAACCAGCCAGCCTTCGATCTTGATAAAGCTCACCGGCAGGTTGGCGAGATAGAGATAGGAGGAATAACCGCTGCCGAAATCATCCAGTGCCAGCCTGAAGCCGAAATCGATGAAGGGCTTGAGGTCCTCGCGCAACTTGTTGATGCTGACGACGCGTTGCCGCTCGGTCAATTCCAGAATGATCGGCTTGACCGGCCCCATATTCACGCCGCAACTCTGGCAATAACTCATGGCGTTCTGCAGCATTTCCTCCACCAGTTCGTGACGCGCCATGAACTGCGGGGAGACGTTAACGAAATGCGCAAAGTCGGGGGAACCACCCCGGGCCAGCAGCGAGGTACAGCGGCTCATTGTCGAGCGGATGACCTGTCGATCGATTTCTGCCATCAGGCCAAGTCCTTCCGCCATGTCGATGAAATCCCCGGCTTCGAGAATTTCGCCCGAGCCGGTCTCGATCCGTGCCAGCGCCTCGTCGGCGATCGGCTGGCCGGTCTGCAGGTCGACAATGATCTGGGTCGCCACCTTCACCCGCTGCTCCGACAGGGCCTGTTTCAACACCTTGCCGTTCCAGTGCTGCCGCGGTGCTTGCGCGATCCTGATCTGGTCGCGCCCATCGGACTTCGCCTGGTAGAGGGCTGCGTCGATGGTCTCAAGCATGGGATAGATTTCCAACTCCTGGTCAACAAATGCACTCGCGCCGGCTGACAGCGTGACCGGAATGGTGCCGACCGCGGTCTGGACCGGTGCCGAAGTGGCCAATCCGACTATCCGCTCCAGGGCAATGAGCGCTTCGTCCCCCGTTCGTCCATGCAGAACGAACAGAAACTCCTCCCCACCCCAGCGCGCGACCCAGTCCCCCTCGCGCAAACCGGATTGAAACCGTCGCGCCATCTCCTTCAGAACCTCGTCGCCGATGGCGTGGCCATAGCGGTCATTGATCGACTTGAAGTGATCCAGGTCGGCCAGCGCCAGGATGCAGCCACCGAACGAACGGCCTCCTCCGAGCTTTTCAACCTGCAGCTTTTCTTCGGCGGCGCGCCGATTGGCCAGACCGGTCAACGGATCGGTGAGCGCGATGTGCTGCAGCAGCGCCCGCTGCGCGTCCTGGTGCAGTGTGTTGCCCAGCCAGCCGGCGATCAGTTCCATTTGGGCGATATCCGCCTCGTCGACCCTGGGCTCGACGTTTTTTCTGAGAAAAGCCAGAACCCAGCGGGTTTCATTTCCCGTCTGGACGGGAATTCCCGAATAGACATTCACCCCCCATTCCCGGACGAAGGGATGCGCGGAAAGGCGCGGATGCACCCTCAGGTCGGCAACATGCAGAGACTCGCCGTTGCGGAAAACATCGGTGCATAAGGCTTTTTCCAGTGGCTGCGACAGACCTTCCGGAACCACACCGGGCAGGTCGCTAGCGATATAGCGGGCGGTGTAGAACTTGTCGAACTCCCCGAGCACGGCGGCGTCCATGCCCAGCATGCAGCGCGCCTTGTCGAGCATGGCGCGAATACGTTCCGCTTCGCTGATATCTTGCTGAATCGAAAGTTTCCACAGCGCATTGAGGCGCGCGACGTGTTCGCCGCTCAATTTGGCGCCAGCGGGCGAATCTGCATCAGAAGGGGCGTTGCAAGGCAGCATGGGTTATCGATCCGGCACGTCTACAACTCTCTCGTCAAAAGGGGTGTTTTGCGAAGCCGGGCCGGTTCGTGCCGACAGCCTCAAGTGATCTCCGGGGGGTCCGGAAGCACCAGACCGACCGATCATCGAGGTCATTAACGGACTGATCCTATCCAGGCTTTACGAGCCGAGGCATGAGGGTGGGCGCAATTTCATGCCGCAACCCCGCCCTCGCGAGTTGGCAAGCTACCCCGCTGATCAGAGCTCGACCGCCCGCAGCTTTTCAGCCGCCTGCTCCGGATTGATGGTGTTGACGAACAGCCCCGAGCCAAGCTCGAAGCCGGTCGGGATGGACGTCCGCGGGCAGATTTCCAGGTGCCAGTGATAGCTCGGCGCGTGGGCGGCGCGCTGGGCGTCGTGCGGCACCGAGTGCAGGAAGAAGTTGTACTGGGCGCCGCCGATGACGGCATCCAGCCGCGCCATGGTGCGCTTCATCACCCGTGCCAAATCGGCCAGGTCCTCACCGCGCACGTCGAGAAAATCAGCCTGATGCTGCAGCGGCAGGATATGCACTTCCCACTCGTAGCGGCTGGCGAAGGGCTTGATGGCGATGAATTTCTCGCCGCGCTCGACCACATACTGGCCGACGTTGATCTTGCGCCGCACCGCACCTGAAGCGCGATCGTAGATCGTCGCCTCGAAGGTCAGCGCCTCGTCGATCAGCGCGCAGAAAATGCAGTGATGATGCTTGGCAAAATGCATCGCGCTGTTGCGCACTTCCGCCTCGACGTTTTCCGGCACCACCGGCATCGCGATCACCTGGCTGTGGGTATGCGGAATCGACGCCCCCGCGGCAGGGCCGAAATTCTTGAAGATCAGCACGTATTTCAGTCGTTCGTCCGACTCGAAGAGTTGCCGCATGCGCGTCTGGTAGACCCCGAACAGTGCCGCAAGATGGCTTTCCGACATTTCGTGGACGGCGATGCCATGCTCGTGGTGGTCGATGATGACCTCGTGCCGGCCGTAGCCATCGATGGTCTGTTGCAGACCGAAATTGAAATTCGCCTGTTCGCGGTCGTCGCCCAACACCGGGTAGAGGTTTTCCACCATGCGGATCTGCCAGTCGCCCTCGGGCGGCCAACTGAGAATCACCGGTGGCGTCTTGTGCTCGTTGCCGCGGCAGAACGGGCAGGTCTCGACATGCTTGCGGGTATCGCGCGGCGCCAGTTCCTCGGCCTTCTTCGGCCGCATGCTGCGGGCGGTGGCGACCAGCACCGACTCGCTCGGAACGATGGGGTTGATACGGATTTCGCGGACTTCGTTCTGTTCTGACATGGCTATTCCTCCGGCGGGAAAGCTTAAATCAGCGCGCCAGTCCGGGGCGCTCAATATTCTTATGGGCCCAGTCATGCTTTTTATCCCGCGCCAGCCGCAGGGGCTTGCGTTGACTGAATCCCTCCCCCCGCCGACAATGGCGCTTCACTGCAGCCTGCCGGAGTCAACAGTATGGACATCGAAAAAGCCCTCAACGAAGAACAGCGCATCATGCGCATGATGCGCAAGACGCTGACCTCGATCGTCCGCGACACTGCGCCGCGGGACGGCAACCCGAGCCCGCTGACCGAAGCCACGGTGATGAACATCAAGGATTGCCTGGTGGTGATTTCCAATCGCGAAGCCGAGATCGCAGAGATTCTCAACCCCGGCCGCAACGAACGTCCGCGCTACGTCGACGAGCCGCCCAAGTCGCACGTCGTCAAGATCAGTAGCGTCCCGAAGAAAACCCACTAAGCCGGATCGATCCATGCCCCAGGTCACCAGTCTGTTCACCGACGTCGAATCCAAGGTCGTCGGCACCTCCGCAGTGGTGATCTATTCCCCCTCGGGCAAAAGCCGCAAGCGCTTTCCCGAGGGCGTGGTCGAAGTCTACGCCAGCGAAACCGAGGCGCTGGCCCACGCCGATCCCGAGAAAAGCCGTCATGCCGCCATCGCCAGCGGCCCCTCGCGTTCCTCGGAAGGTTTCAAGCTGTTCTATCTGGTGCGCTGGCTGGACTGAAGCGCTTCACCCGGCGTTGCTTGCTGCAGCCGCCGTCGCCACACCCCTTTATTTGGATCCGTAAACCTTGCGGCGGATGCGTTTTTCACGCCGCATTCGGTTCGCCTCGCTGCCGCTAAGCGGCTTGTGCGCCTTGCCCTCATAGGGATTGGTGCCACTCTTCACCTGAATGCGCAGCGGCGTGCCATGCAGGTTGAAAGCCTTGCGGAAGGAGTTTTCCAGGTAGCGCTTGTAGTCGGCCTGCAGGCCTTCGAGCGCATTGCCATGGATGATGATGACCGGCGGATTCTTGCCGCCCTGGTGGGCATAGCGCGGCTTCGGGCGATGCAGGCCGGTCTTCGGCGGCGCGTGCTGCTCGACCGCGGCGATCAGCACCCGGGTCAGCTTGGGCGTCGGCATGTTGATAAAGGCTGCGGCATGGGCCGCCTCGACATCCTTCAGCAGCCCCTCCAGGCCCTTTGCCTTGAGCGCGGAAATGTAGTGGAAGCGGGCAAAATCCAGGAAAGCCAGCTTGCGGCCGATGTCGCGCTTGACGTTGTCGCGCTGCTCCTGGTCGAGACCGTCCCACTTGTTGACCGCCACCACCAGCGCACGCCCGGTTTCCAGCACGAAACCGGCCAGGTGGGCGTCCTGTTCCGAGATGTTCTCGCGCGCGTCGAGCACGATGACCACGACGTTGGCATCCTCGATCGCCTGCAGGGTCTTGATCACGGAAAACTTTTCCACCGTCTCGAACACCTTGCCGCGCCGGCGAACCCCAGCGGTATCGATCAGCGTGTAGGGTTTGCCGTCACGCTCGAAATCGACATAGATCGAGTCGCGTGTGGTGCCCGGCTGATCGAACGCGATCACCCGCTCCTCGCCGATCAGCGCGTTCACCAGGGTGGACTTGCCGACATTGGGGCGGCCGACGATGGCGATCTTCGGCGTGCCGAAGTCATCTTTGACTTCTTCCTCGAGCGGGAACGGTGCCAGCGCCTCGTTCACCAGGTCGGCGATGCCGTCGCCGTGCGCACCCGAGATCGCCAGCGGTTCGCCCAGCCCGAGTTCGTGGAATTCCGCCGTCACCAGCGCGCGGTTCATCCCCTCGGTCTTGTTGACCGCGAGAAAAACCGGACAGTGTGCCCGGCGCAGGCGGTCGGCGATGACCTCGTCCTGCGGCGTCAGGCCGCCGCGGCCGTCGACCAGGAAGACGACAGCGTCGGCTTCGTCGATGGCCTGCAGCGTCTGCCGCGCCATCTCGGCCATGATGCCGTCCTTGGCCACCGGCTCGAGGCCGCCGGTATCGACCACCAGATAGGGTTTGTCGCCGATGCGGCCGCGGCCGTAATGACGGTCGCGTGTCAGTCCCGGCAGGTCGTGCACCAGCGCGTCGCGGGTGCCGGTGAGGCGGTTGAAAAGCGTGGACTTGCCGACATTGGGTCGGCCGACCAGAACCAGGGTGGGAAGCATGGGTTATCCAGTTACATCAGCCGCGAAACATGCCGGTGCGGCCGGAAAAAGAAGGGGGCAGAAAACGCCATGCAGAAGACATTTCCGACCCTCAAGCTACGCGGCCATCGATTCATTGCAGCTTGAACGCCACCACGCTGCCGCGGCTCGTCTGCACCACGATGCCCGGACCGATATCGACCGGTGCCGCCAACACCGCACTGTCGACTTTGGCGCGCGCAGCGAAGCTGCCGTCCTCGGCCGACAGCACATGGACGTAGCCTTCGCCGTCGCCGAGCACCACCAGATCGCCGAGCGCCAGCGGCGCGGAAAGTTTGCGGCGGGCGAGCTTGTCCTGGCGCCACACACCACGGCCGCTGTCCTTGGCGTAGGCGATGACGGCATCCTTGTCGTCGGTGACGTAGACGTGGCGCAGATCCATCGCCAGGCCGCTGCTACTGGAGATGTCGCGGCCCCATAACGGTGAGCCGTTGCGCAGGTCGAAGCAGGCCACGCGTCCCTGGTAGGCGACGGCGCAGACCTGGCGCCCGTCCACCACAGGATTGCCCATGACGTCGGCGACGCGTTCGAGTTCGGTCGCGCCGCGCGGCAGGGCCACCGTAGCTTCCCATAATTGCGCGCCGTTGCTGGCGTCTAGCGCCACCAGCTTGCCGCCCGGAAAACCGATGTAGACCACGCCATCACGCGCGACCATGCCGCCCGATCCGCGCATGCTCAGAGCCGGCAGGCTACGGCTGTAGAGCCACTTGCGACTGCCGTCGGCCAGCGCCAGACCCTGGACCCGACCGTCGCCGCTGCGCGCGACCACATTCCCCGACGCCACCAGCAGGCCACTGGCCACTTCGCTCGACAGCAAGCTCTTCCAGCGCAGTTCGCCGGTGTTCGCGTCGAGTACGCTGACCTCGCCCTTGGCACCGCCGATCACGACCACGCCTTCGCCGACCCCGACGCCCGCCGACAGATTCTCCGCCGCATCGATCCGCCAGCGGCTGCGGCCGTTGTTGAGATCGAGCCGGGCCACGGCTGAACCGCCGGCGACGAACAAATCATCATCCGCGACCTGCAAATCGAAGCGCTGTCCCTTGCTG
>Ga0209079_10000487_pt1 | contig 15940 bp, 16 predicted proteins | sample PPLLaktember2015_2_FD_187259 | JGI IMG/M metagenome (GOLD analysis project Ga0209079, IMG submission 187259) | Freshwater sediment microbial communities from Prairie Pothole Lake near Jamestown, North Dakota, USA - PPLs Lake P7 Core (6) Depth... | ecosystem: Environmental > Aquatic > Freshwater... | reverse complement strand
CCATCACCCCGGATTCGGGTGTGATAACCTTCAAAGGCAAAAATATCGCCGGCCTAAAACCATACCGAATTTGCCGGGAGGGAATAGCACGGACATTCCAGTCTGTAAAAATTTTCGCAAAGATGTCCGTCTTCAATCATATTTTAATTGGTTATTTATTTGGAGATCATAAAAACAAAGCCTCTGGTTCCAGCAGCGAAGAAGTTGCAAAGATTCTGGATTTTGTGAGGCTATCGGGAATGAGCGAGAGCCGTGCGGGTGATCTTACCCTTGCTAATCAGAAGCGGCTCGAAGTGGCGCGGGCCTTGGCAACCCAACCGGAACTCTTGCTCCTCGACGAAGTCATGGCAGGGTTAAATCCGACTGAGGTCGCTGAGACTATGGAGCTTGTGAGAAAAATTAGGGAGAAAGGGATTACCGTCATCATGATCGAGCACGTCATGAAGGCTATCATGGAGATCTGCGACAGGGTAATCGTGCTCCATCACGGGGAAAAGCTCGCGGAAGGCAAACCGGAGGAGATTACACAAAATAAATCGGTTATCGAAGTATACCTGGGGGATTCAGCATGCTTACCGTCAGAAACCTAAACACTGTTCATGGAAAAATACAGGCATTATGGGATGTTAGCATAGAGGTTGAAGAGGGAGAGGTTGTCGCCCTGGTTGGTGCAAATGGGGCAGGTAAAACCACGCTCCTTGACACAATATCCGGGACTTACATTCCTGTATCTGGAAGTGTCGAATTCCAGGGTCAGCGGATAGATGGCAAATCAGCCGCCTACATCGTTGAACAGGGAATTTCTCACGTCCCTCAGGGCGGAAGGCTTTTCTCTGATATGACAGTCCGTGAAAACCTCGAGATGGGTGCCTATTCACATCACGCCTGGAAACAAAGAACAGAAACCATTGAGCAGGTATGTCAGATATTCCCACGCCTTAAGGAGAGAGAAACCCAGGTCGCGAGCACGCTCAGCGGCGGTGAAAAGCAGATGGTAGCCATAGGCAGGGGCCTAATGTCGCGACCGAAACTGTGTATTTTTGATGAGCCATCCTATGGGCTAGCGCCGAAGTCAGTCATGGAAATATTTCAAGTTATCAGGTCTTTGCCAAAGCAGGGAATTACCGTGTTAATCGTAGAACAAAATGTTGGCCAGGTGCTCGAGATGGCCAACCGCGCATATGTATTGGAAAATGGCCAGATAGCCTTGCAGGGAATCGCTTGCGATCTCCTTGCAAACGACTATGTGAGGAAGGCATATCTGGGATTATAGCACATTTTATCCATATTCTGCCTGATCATGGGAGCACAACTCTCGCCATTGACAGGCAACAGGTATAATGTTCAACTGCAAATCATTCTGATAGGAGGGATACAATGAGACCGCTTCAAACTGATTTTTCAATATACAATACGTTGAATCTTGCAACGCCGCCTATTGGGGTGAAATTTCTTTTCTTTAGGCCCCAGGGGATAGAGCAGCTCGCCATGGATAAAAATCTCTCATTCTGTGAAATGCTCAGGGAAGCTCAAACAACAAAAAAACCCTTTTATTTCAGTAAAGACAATAATGAGACCTGTGTGGGCAAAATTCTCCTGGGTATGGATGAAATGGCGCCCTTTGCAGAAACCGGCCAAATCGGGGCAAGGCTGGGAATCTTCCAGGAACCGCGAGCTAACTATGCCTTTTACAAATACGTTCCCAAATTTCCAAAAGGTACTGTCAATTATGTTGCCTTCTCGCCTATAGACAAATTGACTTTCGAGCCTGATGTTTTGATATTTGCTGCAACCCCCAAACAAGCTGAAATTATCATGAGGTCAATGACGTATTCCACCGGCGAGCTATATGTCTCAAAGACAACGCCTGTGATGGGATGTGCATGGCTTTATATTTACCCATTTGAAAACGGTAAAGTAAACTACTTGCTTCCCGAAATGGTGCATGGCATGAAAGGGAGAGAATTATTCTCTGAGGAAACCATATTAATATCTATCCCTTATCAATGGATACCGATCATGACCCAAAATCTAAAAGAGATGAAGATACATCTTCCATCCCATGCAAGCAAGGAACAGTATCTGGGAGAATTTGGAAATATTTTAGGTGAATTAGCGAAGGAGAGTGAAAACCCTTAAACAAGATTTCCTTCGTAACTGTTGACCACTTTCCCTGAGAAGCCAGAAAAGGGACTGAAAAAGAGTAGAAGATGGGAGCAGAAAGAGGTAATAATAATTAAGTCGCGTAGCTCGCACAGCAAGAAGGGGAGGCTCCACGGACCAGGGCACCCAACCAGTGAGTGGGTCGCGTGGAGGGGGCGACGCGAGCCCCAAGGAAAAGGCGGGATTATAGGATTAAAGGGGTAAGGATTAACTAGTCCATTCATGGACGAGAAGGGGAGGCTCCACGGACTTGGTTTGTGGAGGGGGCGACGCGAGCCCCAGTAATAGGAATCTTATCCAATAAAAGGAGGAATAAACTATGAACAAAAAGATGTTTGTATTGGTAGCTATCGCAGTTTTTATGTTTTTTATCAACACTACGCTTGACGCTGCACCTGCGAAAGACAAGATTCGCATAGGCTGGGTCACTTCCCTATCTGGTATATTGGCAACCGCCGTAGCAACAACCACTGCACCCGCCTATGAAATTTGGCTTGAAGAGGTCAACGCAAAAGGCGGAATATACGTGAAGGAATACGGCAAGAAATTACCTGTTGAAATCATTAAATATGACAATAAGAGCGATGTGGGTTCAATGACAAAGTTGCTTGAGAAGGTGATCCTGGAAGATAAAGTTGACTTCATACTGGCTCCGTGGGGCACTGCCATGCTCTATGCAGCAGCACCCGTAGCGAATAAATATAAATATATATTGCTTGGAAATGCCGGCGGTGCAATAAAGCTGAAAGAGATAATGCCTAAACTGCCTTATGTTTTTTCCGTATTGAATATGGCTGATACCCAAATGCCACTTCTTGCAGAAATCCTTGCAGAAATGAAAGTGAAAAAAGCAGCTCTCATTTATATTCAGGATCTTCATGGAATCGAGTATCGTGACCAAGCGGTCAAAGACTTGAAAAAACAGAACATAGAAGTTGTGATGAACAAGAGCTTTCCTCATGGAACCAAAGACCTAAGTCCCCTGCTCAAGGAGGCTAAAGCTGCCAATGTGGACGCTTTCATAGGCATGGTCTACCCCGACGAAGCTTTTCTTATAACAGGACAGGCCATGGAGGTTGGGTTCAGTCCCAAGGGCTTTTTTCTTACCGTTGGACCTATGTTGACGCAGTATAGGGACGCTTTTGGCGCAAAAGCAGTAGAGGGCGTTATGGGTGGTGGTGCCTGGAACGAAAAAACCTCACCGGAGGCCAAGAAGTTTGCCGAAACCCTCATGACAAAATACAAAGGTATTGAGTATTGGGGGCAATTATTTTACTACTCTTCGATGCAATTCTTTGAAAAGGCCATAGAAGAAGCCGGCACTTTAAATCAGGCCAAAATACGGGATGTCATGGCTACAAAAACATTTAATACAGCTATGGGACCGATGAAATTTGATAAAACAAGAATAAACATGACCCACCCCGGAGAAATTGGTCAATGGCAGAATGGTATGTTTGAGATCATTGATCCAGGAAAAAAGAGAACTGCAAAACCAATATATCCGAAGCCTGAGTGGCCGGCAAAAAAATGATACTACACTGTTTTTTACTATGAAAAAACGGGCTGCCTGCAACATTTATGGTAGCCCGTAAAAATTCATACATCACTTTCCATCCCTTGACATAACTCCTGAACATATGCAACCATGTTTAGTTCTCATATGTTCTCTGCGTTTACAAGCTACTTCGGGTTTGTTTCCGAAATTACGCAACGATGAAAACAAGGAGGAACCTCAATGAAAATCAAAGCAGCAGTGGTGCGGGAAGTCAGAAAACCATACAGTATTGAAGAACTTGAGCTTGAACCGCCAAAAGAAAAAGAGGTTCTTGTGAAATGGATATATACAGGGTACTGCTGCACTGACCTCCATATACTCTCAGGCGAACTTCCTTTTGCTCCGCCTCTTGTGGGAGGCCATGAAGCAGCCGGTATTGTGGAGGATATTGGTCCTGGCGTTACCAAAGTATCAAAGGGCGACCATGTCGTCGGAGCGTGGATGGCTCCCTGTGGTGAATGTCCGCAGTGCCGGAGAGGATGGGGTCATCTTTGTACCGGGACAGCCGGCTATTTCGGTGAAGGAACCATGTTTGACGGAACATCAAGGATCAAAGACAAAGATGGCAAAATGGTGAGACACAGCTTCTTTGTATCAGCATTTTCCACCTACAGTGTTGTCCCTGAGCTTAGCGCAATCCCAATACGAAAGGATTTTCCCCTAGAGCATGCTTGCCTTATGGGTTGCTGCATATCCACAGGCTGGGGTGCGGTTACAAACACGGCTCAGGTTCTGCCCGGTGACTCTGTCGCGGTTTTTGGGCTCGGAGGCGTGGGATTGATGACTCTCAGGGCGAGCAGACTTCGTCATGCTAATCCAATTATTGCCATAGACAAGGAAGAAGGCAAAGAAGATCTTGCCAGAGAATTTGGTGCAACACATTTTCTTTGTAACTCAAAGGAAAATCCTGTCCAGAAAATCCTGGAGATAACCGGTGGAGGTGCTCAATTTGTCTTTGAAGCTACGGGTGATCCGGGAGCAATCATGCAGGCGTGGTGGTCCTTGGGCATTAGAGGAAAGCTGGTTGTTTTAGGGATTACACCCTTTGACCGGACAACAGATTTGCCTCTTTTTCTGCTGCCAATCCATGAGAAGTCTGTGGTAGGCAGCCTATATGGATCAATGTGTGCTGCGGACATCGACATACCCAGGTTAGTCGATATGGCGATGCTGCATGATTTGAAAATAGACAGGCTCATTACCAACAAGTTCAAACTGTCAGACATTAATGATGTGGCTGACAAGATGAACAAAAGGCAGGTAAGGGGCCGGTGGGTCCTGGAGTGGGACTAATCGAACAACATCAACCGCCGCCAAGCATCATGAGAGACAGCGTTATGGTATCGCCGTCACTGAGCGCTGTATCAATACCTTTGGGAAGACTGTAGTATGAGACCCCGTTCAGGCGGGCCTCAAAGATACTGTCATCTTTAAAGTCCCCTGTTTTCGGATCTATGATCTCCTTTGAGAAATATACGTTACCGAAAACCTTCTTAAGCAGATCACGCAAGGTGCCCGATTCCATCTCCACTTCCGATGGTATCTCAGGGAGATTTATAGGAGTCGTTATGTAAATTTTCATACAATTTTCTCGGGTTAATTCTCTTTGAAAAAAATGTCATCAAAAAACGCGATCCTTCCCCTTGTCAATCCATGATGGGAACCAATGGTAGTATTCAAGGGGATGGGCCTTTCTGAGGCCATCGTATGTAGCTTTGGCCAGTTCGATGCCTTTCTTCGATCGGTAAAGCTTCACATCGCCTTTTGCCTCAAGGGAGCCGAGGAGCGTATCAAGGGTATTATCATCAACTTCGAAGAAGCCTTTCAGATCCTTCTTGCTCATGAACAGCCCCGGATTGATCCGGTAGTCTTCTGCAAGGGCAGCGAGAAGTTTCCCCTCATTAACATCCGTTTCCTTCGGCAGTGAATCGTCCACAGGCACCGGGATGCCAAGGGTGGGATGTATAATCCGTTGCTGCATTTTGTGTTCATCAGCCATCTGACGAATTCCGGACCTGAATATAACAAGTCTGCACGCCTCCATAGTTCCGCCCGCGATATTTTCAACTTTGGCCTGGGCCATAATCTCTTCGAGTGGATAGAATGGCGTCACTCCGTCCCCGCCCATAATCTGGATAGCGTCAAGGCTCCCCTGCAGGGCTGCCTCACAATTAAAGACTTTTGCCACGTTCGATTCAACTGCGATGTCTTCTCCCAAATCCCAGAGGTACGCTGTGTAGAAGGCGAAAAGGCTCGCCATTTTCCGTTTGATGATCAGGTCAGCAATCTTAAACTGATTGGCAGGAATATCTATTGTAGGGCGACCGAACTGTACCCTTCTCTGTGCATAGGGCACCACGTTCTTCAGGAGCTCGTCGATCCAACCCGAGACCATGGCAGAAATAAGGGTACGCTCAAAGTTGAGCCCTGCCGTCATGACCCGCCATCCGTCACCCTCATTGCCGAGGCGATGGCTTGCCGGGACCCTGACATCAGTGAAATCAAGAACCCCATTCTGGATGTTGCTGAATCCTATTATTTCATTCATTTTCTCGACCGTAAATCCAGCCATACCTTTTTCAATAATGAAAGCTGTGAGGTGGCGGTAACTTCTAATATCATCCGGGTTGTTGCTTGTTCGGGCATAAACCATGTAACGGTTGGCCAGACCTGCCGATACAATATACCGTTTCTTCCCGTTGAGAACGTAAGCATCACCGTCCACCCGTGCAGTTGTCTCAAGGGCAGACGCATCGGTTCCGGCAAAGGGCTCGGTAATTACAATTGCTCCAATCTCTCCCCGGGCAATTCTCGGGAGGAACCGTTTTTTCTGCTCCTCTGTCCCATGTTCGATAAGCTGCCGCAAGCCACCGAGCATGTTCCCGCCAAAGACCCTCCCCAGGCCAGGCATGTGACCAATCTGTTCTATTGCTATACACGCGCCTGTTGCGCCGAGTCCCAAACCGCCGTACTCTTTCGGGATAGCGGCACCGGTATACCCTCTCTCACCTATCTTTTCAAAGACATCCCATGGAAACTCCCTTGTCCATCTGGTCTCGGCGTCTCTTGGGAGTACCTCTTTTACAAATTCATGTATCTCAAGAGCAAATTTCTTTTGGTCTTCAGTCCACCATGGATAAGTTTCCATCATCTAACCTCCTAAGCCTTTTCTGGAGCCTTGATTATTCATGAATAAAGGCATCTCATTTTAGCCATCTTCCCTTTTCCTTCAGGGCTTTCACGATCTTTTCCGGCGTCACCGGCAATTCTTTGAACCATATACCCGTGGCATCGTGAATGGCGGAAACCACTGCTGGTGGAGCGCTCACGTGACTTCCCTCGGAAGCCTCTTTCGCTCCGTATGGGCCGTCAGGGTCATCGGTTATAATGTCGATCACTTTTATGTCAGGTGAATCTGTCGAACGGGGCATCTTGTAGTCGAGAAAACTGTCGTTGAAGGTCTTTCCCTTGTCCATGACAAATTCTTCATAGATAGCCTGCCCCAATCCCTGGACTGCCCCACCTTCATTCTGTGATTCAACGCTGATGGGGTGTAACGGCCTGCCGCAGTCGTGGGCGATGGTAAAGTCGGTTACGTCTGTCTTTCCTGTCTCCATGTCAACCCCAAGCCCAACGGTCTGGGCTGTGAAACTATAGCCTGTACCGCCATTTCCGGTGCCTGTCATGAAGTCCAGGGGCTCTATGCCATACCCGGAATAGCCCCTACCGAGAATGACAGCTCCTGATCCCTCATAACTTGCTATCTTGGCGAGCTTTTCAAAGGACATCTTTTTGTCAGGATTCTTCTTAAGATAGACGACTGAGTTTCTGATTTCGATCTCCTCAGGCGTGACGTTCCAGGCCTTTGCCCCTGCCTCAACAAGCTGTTTTTTCGCATCCTGTGCGGCCTTCTGCGTTGCCTGGCCGGCGAGAGCGGTGACCCTGCTTCCGTAGCTGCCGGGATCGACCGGTGTGTAGGCCGTATCAACCCGTTGAAGCTGGACATCATCGTACTTGAGTCCCAGTTCTTCGGCGACGATCATAGTTAGAACTGTATCGGAGCCTTGCCCGCAGTCTGTGGCTCCCGTAAGAAGATTGACGCTCCCGTCTTCACAGATCCTTACGATAGCTCCACAAGACTGATGGCCCAACTGGCGGGCGCCACCCAGATACGATGTCCCTGATAAGCCCACTCCGTAGGATACAGGACCAGCCTTCTTGGGTCTTTTCTCCTTTTCCGACCACAGCGGGTCCTCAACGGCGGCCTTAATTGCCTCCTTCAGCCCACAGGTCTTGAGAGAAACATCGTTGATGGTTCTATATACTTCTCCCCGCTTGGGATTATCTATGGCATTCCTCATCCTGATCTCAACGGGATCGATACCAAGCTCTTCTGCCATCATCTCCATGTGTATCTCACAGGCAAAGCGCGTATGGGTTATCCCGTGTCCCCTCATGGCCGCAGACACCGGATTATTTGTAAACATTCGATAGCAGTCATATTTGAAATTTGGAAGCTTGTAAGGAAGTGTTGTCGCAAAGCCGGCTAGATACATAGCAAGCGGACCAATCGCGGTATAGGCCCCACCGTTCGCCACCACGCGGCTTTCAATAGCTGTCAAAAGACCGTCCCTGGTCATACCCATCTTATTATAGACAATCATGTTATGACGCCGACGACAGGTAGTAAGGACTTCATCCATGGTGTACACAAACTTAACAGGTTTCCCGGTCATCTTGGAGAGCATAACAGCACAGAAATCCCCTGCCACAGAATCGTTCTTCGTTCCTCCGAATCCTCCACCGATGAGAGGCTGTATGACCCTTACCCTGTTTAGTGGCAGATTGAAGCAAGCTGCAAGATGGCGGTAATGGAAGTATGGGCTCTGTTTTGCAGCCCTGACTGTAATGTATCCGGTAGGGTCATAATATGCAAGCGAAGCAGGTGGTTCCAGGAAACCTACGATTACCTTTCCTGTTTTGAACCGGTCTTCCCGCACTATGTAAGAGTCAGCGAATGCCTTTTCCACGTCGCCGAAATTCCAGTGATAATCAACACTCACATTATTTGGCCGGTAGTCATGTATGATTGGTGCCCCTTCCTTCATTGCCTCTTCCGGATCAAAAACACCGGGCAGCTCCTCATAGTCCACCTTGATGAGTTCGCACGCTTCCTCGGCAATATCTTCATCGATAGCCGCGACCCCTGCCACTCCTTCATGAAGGTAACGTACCTTATCAACTGCGAGAGGAGGCTCATCCCGTGTATTTGCCATGAAGCCCCAGGTCCAGCCACCAAAATCCTTACCGGTCACCACAGCCTTCACGCCCGGCATCCGTTCAGCACGACTTGTATCAATATTTAAAATTCTGGCATGGGGGAGAGGCGCCCGTGCCACTTTGCACCAGAGCATGCCTGGCATAGAATAATCTGCAGCATACTTGCCCTGGCCCATCACCTTCTCTCTACTATCAAATCTGGGTACCCGTTTTCCGATAACTGAATATTCTTCCATATCGCTACCCCCTCATCTTCTGAGCGGCAACCTTTACCGACTCAACAATCTTCGTATAACCCGTACATCTGCAGAAATTTCCTTCAAGCCCTTTACGTATTTCCTGATCCGTAGGTGTCTTGTTTTTGTCGAGCAACACCTTCGTTGACAAGATCATTCCTGGCGTACAAAATCCGCACTGAAGACCACCGATCTCCACAAAAGCCTCCTGAATGGGATGGAGCTTCTCTCCATCTGCAAGGCCTTCTATTGTGGTAATGCTCTTACCATTCGCCTCTATTGCCAGTACGATACAGGCATTTACTGCCTTACCTTCCATAATCACTGTACAGGCTCCACATTCACCCACACCACAGCCTTCCTTGGTCCCTGTTAAAGCAAGGTCCTCCCGGATAACGTCAAGAAGTGTGGCGGATGGTTTCACTTGTAGCTCATAATCTTTGCCGTTCACGTTTAACCGTATCTGTTCCATGATCTCCTCCTATTGAGCAAAAACTTGGTTGAGCGCCCGTCTTGTCATGGCATAGACCATGTCACACCGGTACTCCTGCGATGCTCTGTGGTCGTCTATGGGACTGCACTGCGTAATGGCATTTCGCGCTGCCTCATCAATGAGAGCTGACGTTATTCGCTGGCCCTTAAGCATTGCCTCGGCCATCGGCGCCCGTATCGGTGTCGGTGCAACGGCCCCGAGAGCTATTTTGACATCCTTGCAGACCCCATTCTCGCTGACACCAAGGACAGCTACACCCACAATCGCTAAATCCATTGAGTGACGGGGGGAAAGCTTCAGGTATACCCCACGGCTCGCCGGTGCCGGTTTGGGCACTGATATCTCAAGGAGTATTTCGTCAGGCTTGAGTACTGTCATGCGGGGTCCGGTAAAGAATTTACTAATAGGGACCGTCCTCTCTTTTTTTGGCCCTTTGATCTTGACATTAGCTTCGAGGGTAAGTAACGCAGGGGCGCTGTCAGCCGATGGCACGGCAGTGCAAATATTTCCGGCAAAGGTCCCTCTGTTTCTGACCTGAGGAGAGCCGATACTCGATGCCGCCTGAAAGAGGGATGGAAAGTGCTGCAGGACGATTGGCGACTGGGCAAGTGCACTGATTGTTGCCAAGGACCCGATTGTTAATCTTGAACCATCATCGTAGGTAATTTTATCTAACCCTGATATACCCTTTAGATCAATAACGCATTTTGGTGTGGGAATTTCTCGCCTTTTTAGTTGTGGGATCAGGTCGGTTCCACCAGCAAATACTTTTGCTGATCCTTTTTGATTCTTGAGCGCCGAAAGGGCCTCTTCGAGGGTCTTCGGCAAAAGATACTCAAATCTCGGTAGCCTTCGATAAAATACAGCCATAATGGACCTCCTTCAAATTGTTTCGTCTTACCTGTTATATCTATTCCAAATGATTATTTATATATACAAGTCTGTAAACATTTGTGCAAAATAAATACATATATCTTTACAGACCTGTCAAGCATTTTTTTCAACAAAATTAACTTATTAAATGATTATTTTATCTTAGACTTATGAAAATAAAGTTGACAACAAATTTGATGACTGATATAAAATAATTCAAAAAATGGCGTCCAAACAGAAAAGGCAACGGGCCTCCCAAAAGAAAAAAGAGAAGATTATACAGACTACCATGCAACTCTTGCTTAAAAAGGGAAGTTCTTCTTCTACCTCTACAACAGATATTTGTGCAGGAGCGCATCTGACACGTCCCACCCTGTATCACTACTTTGGGAGCAAGCGCAACCTCTTACTGTCTGTTCACATGGACTCTATTGAATCGGTTCTGAGACCTTATCTTGAAAACGCCGCAACCATTGATGATCCTCTTGAGCGTCTCACCTATATGATTCGTACATACACGAAGGACATTGTCTGCCTTCATCCTGAGTTAAGGGTCCTTATTCACGATACCCTGACGACAAAAGATAAATATTTCAGAGAGGTAAGGGAAGTTTGGAAAAGGCACTATCTCCTTCTTAGGGATACAATAACTGCACTTCAGTCAGAAGGGATGATGCTATCTGAGATCAGACCCTCATGGGCAGCACTTTTCGTATTGGGCATGATCACATGGACAACCTACTGGTTTGATTACACTCGAAAAGATGAAGTTGACCATATAGCCGACGCAGCTTTGCAACTTATTCTCAACGGCCTCGGCCTAAAAGAAATGAGTACTAGACAACAACATACGTATTAAATCCTTGCGTCAATTGATGAGTATGATTTGGAGGTCAATGACATTGGTACTGGCGGGGCCGATAATGAGAAATTCTCCCGTTTTAATGAAAAACGAGTAAGCATTGTTATTCTCAAGGTAAGCCAAAGGCTCAGGATTGCTAAACGGGAGAATCTTAGTTCCTCCCGTTTAGCACCAGTTATTACTTTTTTGGTGGCTCTGCTGGAGCAGGTGGTGTCGCAGCTAGTTTGGCAATGTCTTCTTTCTTTACCTTCACTGCCTCCATCATTGCTTTTAGACCATCGAATGCTTCACGAATATTACCACTCTGAAGTTTATCCTTAATACCTGCCAAATCAACTTCCCATTTGCCGATAGCAGCTTGAACCTCTTCCTTGGGAACAGGCAGTTTTTTCTTGATTGCTTGCACAACATCGTCCTTGAGTTCGTCGAGACCTTTCTGAGTTTCCCCGACATATTTTTCAGCTTCTTCTTTCATTTTGGCCTTTCCTGCTTCAACACCTGCTACAGCCTGTTGTGCTGCAGGAACTACCTCCAGCAAGGTCTGGGTGGCTTCCTTATACTGCTTTGCTGCCACTTGATCTTTTGCCTTTTTCAGCATTTCTTCTGCTTTCTTGAACGAATCCTCTGCATACAGGTTCGCTCCCTTCTGCTTTGCTTCTTCAAGCGCCTGCTCCGCTTTTTGCAATGCCTCTGTAGGCGGTTTAGAACATCCCGCTAAAAGCATAAGCGAAAAGACCGCAACCACAAAAAATATCGCATAATACGTACCCCTCTTCATGAATCCTACCTCCTAAATTAATTTTTTGCAGTATACCACATTGTATGAAAAATCAAAAAACCTTTTACCTACATATCTAAGATTACCAGAGCACACGACGCCAACCTTTTTGTGTCTCAAGACAGTTTCGTGTTTCTTCACAAACTGGGACACCTTTTTTCGCTGCACTCTTTTCTGCCCTAATCTGACAATCCCTCTGGTCCCTCTCAAAGTCCCGGGGTGACTTCGTAGAGTGGGTATACTTAACAGCGCATCCGGTAAGACCAATGATCAATAAGATTATTAAAAGAATAACTTTTATGTACGACAGTATCTTCAATTTACACTATTTTGCCAGATACTCAAGAAAATACAAATTGGAAGGTATACGCATTAATGATATGAAGATCTCACCCAACCTAGACACGCGATCAAGAAAAATATTGGAAAAAAACTGATAAAGGGCAGGAATCTGTCGACAAATAGGTCTTCGATTCCTGCCCGTAATGGTTGCTTGCTACTTACAATCAATTTATATTACTTGCCTTACTTACCCACCCATTCTTTCCAGGGCCCACCAGTCTTCTTTTCCCAATCTGATTCGAACTTGTCGGTAAAGAAGCCATACAATTTATCCATGAGACGCTTCCAGCCAGATTCGTAGTCGTATTTCAGCATGTCTTCCAGAAAGGGAACAACTTCACCGAGCTTTTCCTTAGGTAAGTAAGCCCGTGCTTTCATTTCGATCGATTTCTTGAGCGCTTCTGGGCTTAATGCATGAGCCGTGAGCATAGCAACCTTCAGGTCCTTCTTAACGGCCAGTTCCAGAAGATCAAAACCACGGACACCCATAATGTCAAGAATAACAACGTCATAGGGCTTGGATTCCAGAAATTTAACTGCGCTTTCATAGGTGGTTGCCTTATCAAGGGTACAATTAGGACAGGCATCCATAATTTCTTCTTCCAGCACCGACAATACATCTGGTTCATCATCCACGGCAAGGATTTTTTTGCCGTCCAGAATAGATTCACTCATTTCAACGCCTCCTTTTCGGTAAATAATTGAAGAGAAGGTACACGGACAATAAAGCATGTCCCATCCCCTTCTTTGCTCTCAATGTTTATCTCGCCTCCCATGACATCCACAAGTATTTTAACACAAGACATTCCAAATCCAAAACCCGGCATTTTCGTTCCTTCTTTTTCCTTGCCTTTCAAGGTGCCAAATCGTACAAAGATATTCTCAACCTCATCCTGGGGGATACCAGGACCATCATCACGAACATATATTACAAGGTCGGAATCTCCGGTTATTGATATTTTCACCCGTTCCTTTTTATATTTAAGGGCATTACTGATCAGGTTCCGTAGCACGTGTTGGATCTTTTTCTGGTCATTATAAAACGGGATTTGGCAGTACTTCCCTGTGCATTCTACAAATATCCCATTATCCTCCAGGATACGATAAAATGCATCGTCTCTTTTGATGAATGCAATCTTTTCAGCGAGGACAGGGTTTATGATATCAACAGCATCCATGATGGATTCATTTAACGCTTCCGTTATAAGGAAGTTGCTGCAATGGAATAAACCTTCTTCCGAACGGTACACTTCCACCATTTCCATAAGAAGGGCTTGTGCCTTATTGGTATTTCTGAGGATTCTCTCAAGCGTTTGCTTTTGTCTGTTCGTAAGGGGACCGTATTTTTGTTCTTTGATAAGGAGACTGTTTGTGCTTGTCGATATAATTGAAATCGGTCCTGCAAGATCGTGGATCAATAAATCAATGAAGTGTTCTTTCTTGCTCATAGTAATTCTGCCTATTAACTAATCATACATCAAATCTAAAACGCTTTCCGCATATTTTTTACAATTAGGCAGATGATTCTCTTTCATGTATCGAGTTCATCATACGTTTATAGTTAGGGACGGATCGAGAAATACGGATGTGATCTTTAAGCTTTCTTGGAGACAGGTCTGCATCTTACAATACCAATGCCAATCCTGGTCATTACCACATCCCGATGTTGATTCATTGTTTCTATATATATTCGGATACTCCCCCGATCAGGTTTTGATCGGGAGCGGGTTGCTTTGAGAACGGTCACCCGGATTGATAATTCATCACCGGGGCGCACAGGCTTAAGAAATCGTATCGGACCGGACCCTGGGGAGCCCATGCCTGCAACCTTGGAGAGGAAGTTATCCACAAGGAGTCGCATGGCGAGGGCGGTCGTGTGCCAGCCGCTTGCGATAAGGCCTCCGAATGGGCCATTTCTGGCCTTGTCTTTATCTAAATGGAATATTTGGGGATCGAACTTTTGTGCGAAATCAAGGATGTCCTTTTCTTCTACCAGGATTGAGCCGAACTCATATACGGAACCTGGAATATAATCCTCAAAATATCTGTCTTCGATCGGTGGGTTGAACTCTGAATTAGTCATTACTCGTCTCGGAAGAATGAGTTTTTCTTATAATACCATAGTCAATACATCCGAGTATAAGAAAAGTATGGAAAACGCTACTACATGGAATAAATCAGACATTTAGTATTCATGGCATTGTGTGGTAAGTCAAAATTTTGTATTATGAATAATCTAATAGATCGAAGCGCACAAGGCAACAAACCACGTCTTTGTGCTATATATACTGAGTTTGTTTTGGAAATGCGTGCATGCTAAGCGCGCATTATCATTTAACAGTGAGGGTGTATTATGAAAACTTTGCTATCGGTGTTGATTTTACTAATGTTTGTATGGGGATGTACAACCACGTATAACCATCCAACCAAAGGTGCTCTGGAATTTGAACCGGATAGGCTGGAATGCGAGCATGTCGCGAGACAAACTCTGGCCGCACGGGGTATAGATGATTGCTGACCGGCCATAGTTAATAGAGAGACCGGTCGGTGTCTCGAAATGAGAAAGGGATGGAGGCGAGCCAACTAAGGAAGGCTTCGTTCACATCGCCAAGATATAGCATCACCAGACGATCAAGAATATACTGAATAAAGCATTACAACCCGTTTAATCAAGAGCGTGCAGTGTTTCTTTATGTGCTTTGAAGGATAACGGCTATTCAAAAACAGCACGGTATTGAGGCATTTAACGGGGGTTATCGGGTGAAAAAGAATAACAAAGGGAGCGTTGTGTTATACCAATTTGGATTCAAAAATAGCACCCGCAAACTGGTACCCGGTCGACAAGGAGGATGCGACGGAGGCGTACATATTAGTACGTCGAGGGACACCCACAAGTGGGCACCCGGACGAAGGCAACAAAGTTATATGAATGAAGGCGAATTGGTATTATTCTCTGGAGAATGAGGCTTTGAAGGCTATGAAATATTGACAATTTTCTGCAACAGTGTAAAATGTAAAATAAAATACATTGATTTAAAATGTAATGTCTTGGGGATACAAGGTAGCTTCGGTCAAAAAACAGATAAGGTGGGGGTTATGAACACACAAAAGGATTGGTTTGACCTTGGTGTCACCTATGGAGAATCAGGTATGTATCAGGAGGCAATAGAGGCATATAGGCAGGCCATACAGATACAACCTGACAATGCAGCGACCTATAATAACCTTGGTACTGCTTATGGAAAATCAGGCCTTCATCTAGAGGCAATAGAGGCATATAGGCAGGCCCTACGGATTGAACCGAACGATGCAACAGCTCATTTTAACCTGGGTCTTGCCTATCGAGAAACAGGTA